>Ga0105164_10002132_pt1 | contig 12322 bp, 9 predicted proteins | sample VDWuncwatermetaG_FD_89674 | JGI IMG/M metagenome (GOLD analysis project Ga0105164, IMG submission 89674) | Wastewater microbial communities from Netherlands to study Microbial Dark Matter (Phase II) - VDW unchlorinated drinking water | ecosystem: Environmental > Aquatic > Freshwater > Drinking...
CATGACCATGGTAATCACTCCTTTTACTCCTGCTTAAAAATTAAGCAGAATACGTGAATTACCTGGTCAAAATTCAACCAGCACAATGACCCTTATATGGTCAAAATTAAGTCAGCGGCAACATGGTGTGACCTCGTTTGTTATTTGCGAGGTTTCACCTTAAGTTACCGCTCTTTTTCACTTCATGCGGCGGTATGATGAATCTAGGTTTTATGCTGGTTTGCGGGCAGGTGTCCGGTATGTGTCCGGTATGATAGCGCGGTATCTAATCGCGGAATAATGCGGATGCTTCCGTCCACTCATTAGCCCAATCTTTCAGGCCGACAAATACTGGGTCAAGTTTCTTAGACGGAATGTTTGCTGGTTTTTCGGTGAGTGCGACGGCGATTAGCACCGGATTCCATGTTGCAGAATTTTTACTGTCGCCTCGCTTGCCTGGCACTGCTTGGCATTGCTTTAACCAATTAGGGATATTCTTACCCAGTGCTTTGCCCCATTGGTCGCGGTTAAAGTGCAACCCCTCGAATGCATTAATTACCTGTTGCTTTGTAATACCTCGCTTAACGGCTTCACCCTTCGCGGCGGGTGCTTCCTGCACGGCGCGGGCTGCTATCGCTTCGGCGTACTCGTCAATCCACGGGTGGTAACGTAATTTTTTCTGATCCGCGATTTCGCGCCAGTCGAGCAGAGTCCTATGCTTCGGGTTTGCTCTTGCCACCGACTCGAATGCCTCCAGCAGCAGCTTGTATCTGTGCGGCGATTCCTTATCGCCACCAACATGACGTTCGGGGTCAGGGTTTTTATGGGGATTTAGTAGGGACAGCACCATGGCCGCTGCTTGCGGTGTGACATCCGGCAGATCAAACCACGCGCTGGCATCCATTAAGTAGTTATGCCAGGCAATAAGACTTTCATTTATGTATTCTGGGGTTTTCGAGCGGTCTATTTGAGATACATGCCGACGGCGTTGTCCGGGGCTGAGGCTATCCCAATTAACGGCACCAAAAGCGGCGTTTACCCTCGCTTGTAAAGCTTCCGGCAATTCAGATAAAGGCTTATCCCAGTAGTCGGCAAGCCAGATAGTTAGAGGGACATACTTCACAAAGTCAAACCGACCACCCGCTCGCCCCCACACAACCAATTCTGAAAATAGCACCATTCCATTTCCATGGTGGTCTTTAGAAAGCACATTCAAAGTTTCTGGGTCTAATGGGTGTAGCTTGCCAGCTACAATGCCCGTATAGATATGCGGCCAAGCATCACGCTCAGCTTGAAATCGATCGGGCGAACCATTCGTCCGTAAAATTTTTGCTATTGCATTTACCACATTGCCGATTTTGACGTATTCACTATCCTTGTAAAAGTCGTCGCTTCCAAGCCACACCTTAAACATTTAGCACTCCTTTCAAAACAAGAAACCCCCGTCAGGCCGGTGAAGGTGTCCGGCTTTTCCCCCTTGGCAATTACTCGCAGGCTAGGCGGGGGTAAACTCGTTATGCGGCTATCAGTTGAGCGCGTTGCACCTTGGGCATTCCTGCTTTGCGCACTTGCCATAGGTCATATTCCGCTTGCTGTGCAATCCACGCATCGGCATGGCCGCCATTCTCTACACCTAACCATCCTTCAAGGCGCAGTGCCATTGACGGGGATATAGCAGCGTGTTCATTTAGCACACGGGACAAGGCGGCGCGGGTAACGCCTAGCTGCTTGGCGGCATCGGTAACCGTCAGCCCCAGTGCGGGCAACACGTCTTCACGCAAGGTTGCACCGGGGTGCGGGGGGTTATGCATTCTCATTTCATTTTCTCCTAGTGGTAGTCCTGATAATCAACAAGCACGGCATTTTCACCGTCAAAGGTGAATGTCATGCGCCAGTTGCCGTTTACGCTTACTGAATAATGCCCGGCAAGATTTGCTGCCAGCGGGTGAAAATCCCAGCCCGGCATGTTCATATAGCTGGGGTCTTTGGCAATGTTAAGGCGCACCAATTGTCGTTCCAGTTTCGCGGCATGACGCGACTGTATGCCTGCTTTGCTTCCAGTCTCGAAAAAGACTTTCAGCCCCTTGTGCCGGAATGTTTTAATCATGGCGTTAATGTATAGCGTAGCGTTCCGCCTGTCAAGCAAATTACTCTTTACTTCACCACCCGCAAACCGGCTTGCACTGGCACAAACTTTATTCCGGCCTGCTCTAATATCCACGCTTCAATTTTGACGTGCCACAAATGCAGTAAGTCGAGTTCCCGTTGTATGTAATGTTTTTCAGCAATCGCGCTGGGCTTGTGTCCCATAATCTGCGCAACAATTCCGGCGGGGACTTCTACCCACTCTGACAGCGTGCCAAAGGAACGGCGCAGCCCATGCAGGGAAAGTGCGGGCAGTGCGGCGGCGGCCAGTGCCTTGACGTGCTGAATGCGCGGCTCTTCAATGCGTCCCGATGCGGCGGTGGGGCTTGAGAAAACAAATGCATTGCGGCGCGGTAGCCATGAGATTAAATGCTCTACATAGGGGGTTAGCGGAATGGTGCGCTCCCCTTCCACCTTGTCGCGGATGGTCAAACTTTTCCACTGAAAACCCACATCAGCCCAGCGCAGCGCAGCCAGTTCGTTGCGGCGTGCGCCAGTTAATAGCAAGCCTTGCAAATAGGCGGCGATTATAGGATTGCCAATTTTTTGCACGGCTTCAAACCACGGCTTAATTTGCGCCCGGCGTAGGCAGTCATCCTTTTTTATTTTTGGTGAAGGCACTCTATTTTTCACGTCGTCAGACTGGCACGCACCAGCTTGCACGGCGGCACTGTAGGTTTCATGTTTGGCGCACCATGTCAGGAAGGCACGCAAGGCGCGAAAAGCTTGGGCGGCAGTAGTGGGGGCTTGTTTTGATTCTTTATCTAACCATGCAGCGATTGCCTTTGCATTAAGGTCGGCAAGACGCTTAGACATCAGTGGCACGAGTACGCCGGGGCGGGTTTTTTTCGATTCGCCGGGGCGGGTTCCACGTTTGCGCTTTACGCCGCCTGCTTGCACAAAATAGGCATGATGCGCTTTGTGCTTTTCGCCCCACTCTGGCTTACCGTCTTTCATGGATGCGCTACGCTCGGCAACATAGACTTGCCACGCATCGGCAACAGTTATGGTTTCACGGGCTTCCTGCTCACGTTGTGCGGCGACTGCTGCTTCTTTGGCGGCGATAGCATCGGCTATCACTTGGCGCGGGTCAGTGCCTTGGTCAGTCATCACTTTAAGGCGTGATGCTTCGGCTTGCGCGTCCCCTATCTTCCAGTGGCGCGGGTCGCCTATGGTCATGCGGATGGTTTTATTGTTTAGCGAAGTCTCGAATATGAATGCCTTGGAACCGGCAGCGGTTACGCGCAACCCCAAGCCCGGCGTTTTCCCGTCCCAATAGATGCTCTGCTTTTTGCCGGGCGCGCACTCAAACCCTGCAACCCTTGCCGCCGTGAAGTTTTCACGTTTCATGTTGCCATCCTTTCCGTGTAGGGGCTATGTAGGGGAATTATAGCAATATCACGGAATACTTATCAACACAAATAAACAGGGTATTATTAAAATATCATTGTTTTATATGGTTTTTAGTGTGTTTTCGGAAGGGCAATCAACACGGGGAAATGCCTAATTTCTCAGACTTGTAAGCGGTAGGTCATCAGTTCGAATCCGATAAGCGGCACCAACATCAACATGGCTTGCATCAATGCAGGCACCTTTTTTTTCGTCTGGCAGTTTTCGGTGTGTGTCACCCTCATTTTTTCATCAGGATAATTGCGGGCGTACCCTTCACCAATAAAAATTGACGCGTTATCTCTGCGCCAGCGGCTACTCTCCCTTATTACAGCACTCGACGCTTATCGTTTACTAATTCTAATTCCCGATAAAAACGATCACTGTGTTGCCTTCTTCTTCGGCTCCTAGATGAAACAACTAGCCATCTGACTAACCCAGCACAAGACGCTGGGCAAGTCATTGGTTATATCCATACTCAAATATACTATCTTTGTCGCCTCATCCGCGCCGCCTTGTGCTCCTTTTTATCGGAAACTGGATAACATATATACTCGACATCGAATAATGAATGCCGGATAAATACGAATAGCTGTCGCCTCACCACCATCATAGGCACAAAACGGCTTTAAGTTTCCAATGCATGTCGGGTGGCTAGCCTTGCCCACTATTAACGGTGACCAAGGGGATTTACCCGTCCCAGCGTCGCCTACCAGAATCAAATTGATAGTACGCTGTGCGTGTAAAATACCGCCGCCCTTATCAATTCGATGTGCGGCACTTTTCACTCAAACACCTGAATGTCTCCCAATAAAAAAAATTACCACTGGCGCATCTCCGGTTTCTATTTTTTCTACTTCGCGTTCGTCGGCATGTTCGCGCCGTACTGGAGCCTGTATCTGCAATCCATCCATTTTGATGCAGTGCAAATCGCAGTTTTATTATCGGTGCATCCCTTGATGCGAACCATCTCGCCTGGGCTATGGGGCTGGCTGGCAGACCATACTGGCAAGCGGCTGCTGGTGGTGCAACTGGCGGCATTCGGCGGCGCGATTAGCTATTTGGGCGTGTTTTTCACCACAAATTTTTATGGCTTGCTGGCGGTGCTGGCCTGTATGGGATTTTTCTGGAGCGCGTCCATGCCATTGGTCGAGGCCACTACACTGACCTTTTTAGGCAAACACAGCGCGCGTTATGGGCGCATACGTTCATGGGGTTCAATAGGCTTTATACTTGCCGTGCTGGGCTTAGGCTATGCGTTTGACCACATTGCCATCGCATGGATATTGTGGGCTGGCTTGATTATCAAGCTAGGCATTGTCATTTTTTCGCGACAGATTCCGCCGACAATTGTGGTCGCACATCACACCGATAGCCAATCTGTGTCACGCGTCGTCATGCAGCCGCAAGTGTTAGCGTTGTTCGGCGCGTGCTTTTTAATGGCGGTAGCGCATGGGCCTTATTACACTTTTTATTCTATTTATTTAGTCGAGCATGGCTACGCAAAAAGCGCGGTAGGCGGACTGTGGGCATTAGGGGTGGTGTGCGAGATCGGCGTATTTTTCGCCATGCCGTGGTTGTTACGTCACGTTAATTTAGCACAAATTTTAATGATGAGTTTTGCCTGTGCTGTGCTGCGTTTTATTTTGATTGCTTGGTACGTGGATTCATTGCCACATATTTTGTTCGCACAGGTGTTACATGCCGCCACTTTCGGCGCATTTCACGCAGCAGCAGTAGCGATGGTTCACCAATTTTTCCAAGGGCGACATCAATCCAAAGGCCAAGCACTTTTTGGTAGCTTGACCTACGGTGCAGGTGGCATGGTGGGCGGTTTTTTAAGCGGGCCGATCTGGCAATATTGGGGCGCAAGTGTACTGTATTCGTGTAGCGCAATCACCGCGTTGCTGGCTTTGGGGCTAATGGGGTGGCGGTTACGGAGAGTCTGAAACGATGCGCCAAGCGGGGTGTCTATGATTGCCTGGGCTGCTGTCTGTGGCATAATTACGCGCTTATTATTTGAGGTAGGTATGAACGCACAAACGTTGTACGACAAATTATGGAATAGCCATTTGGTGCGCGCTGAGGTAGATGGCACGGCGTTGATTTATATCGACCGCCATTTGGTACACGAGGTGACCAGCCCGCAGGCTTTTGAAGGCTTGCGTTTGGCGGGTCGTCGCCCTTGGCGCATCGGATCAATGTTGGCGGTGGCTGATCATAATGTGCCTACTACCAGCCGCGCAGGGGGCATTACGGATCCTATTTCACGTTTGCAAGTAGATACGTTGGATAGTAATTGCGATGATTTGGGCATACAAGAATTTAAAATGTCCGATGTGCGGCAGGGTATCGTGCATGTCATTGGGCCGGAGCAGGGCGCGACTTTGCCGGGCATGACCGTGGTGTGTGGCGATTCGCACACCAGTACGCATGGCGCGTTTGCGGCCTTGGCGTTTGGCATCGGCACCTCCGAAGTGGAGCATGTCATGGCCACGCAATGCTTGTTGATGAAAAAAGCCGAGTCCATGCAAATTAAAATCGAAGGGAGATTAGGGCGCGGTGTAACGGCTAAAGATTTAGTACTGGCAGTCATCGGAAAAATTGGTACTGCGGGTGGAACGGGCTATGCCATTGAGTTTGCTGGCAGCGCAATTCGTGCTTTGACTATGGAAGGCCGCATGACCGTTTGCAATATGGCGATCGAAGCGGGCGCGCGCGCAGGCATGGTGGCGGTAGATGACACGACTATCAATTATTTAAAAGGTCGCCCCTTCGCACCCAAAGGCGCGATGTGGGAACAAGCGGTGGCCTATTGGCGCACTTTGCAAAGTGATGCGGAGGCGCGATTTGATAAGGTAATCGAGATGGATGCCGCGACCATCAAACCGCAAGTGACTTGGGGCACGTCACCTGAAATGGTGGTGGCAGTGGATGGCAAAGTGCCTGATCCACAACACGAGCGTGATCCGGTAAAGCGCGGCAGCATTGAGTTAGCATTGAAATATATGGGCTTGCAGCCGGATACGAACATCGCAGATATTAAAATTGATAAAGTGTTTATCGGCTCTTGCACGAATGCGCGCATCGAAGATTTACGCGCCGCCGCGCATGTCATACAAGGTCGGCATATTGCCCCAAATGTGAAATTGGCAATGGTGGTGCCAGGTTCGGGCTTGGTCAAAAAACAAGCTGAGCAAGAAGGCTTGAATCAGATATTTTTGGATGCGGGATTCGAGTGGCGCGAGCCGGGCTGTTCGATGTGCTTGGCGATGAATGATGATCGCTTGTCACCCGGCGAGCGCTGCGCTTCCACCTCTAACCGTAACTTTGAAGGGCGGCAAGGACAAGGTGGACGCACACACTTAGTCAGCCCAGAAATGGCGGCGGCGGCGGCGATTGCGGGGCATTTTGTGGATGTGAGTAAGGGAGAGGCTGATTAAATGGCTATGCGGGTGAATTGCTACGTTGCGCGGTGCTCGAAATCCTCATGTATAACGCATACATTCCGGTTTCTGCGCGCCGTGCGCCTTGCCCTTCTTCCCGCTCGCCGACTTAATCAGCACCTCCCTTAAGTGTAATATTAAAAATATGAATTATGCGTAAATTTACTGTATTAGAAGGATTGGTTGCGCCCTTGGATAGAGCCAATGTGGACACCGACGCGATTATCCCCAAGCAATTTTTAAAGTCGATTAAGCGTACTGGGTTCGGCCCAAATTTGTTCGATGAATGGCGTTATCTGGATCACGGTGAGCCGGGCAGAGATAATTCCAAGCGTCCGCTCAATCCCGATTTCGTGCTTAACCAGCCACGTTATGAAGGCGCGAAGATTTTATTGGCCCGCGAAAATTTTGGCTGTGGCTCGTCACGTGAGCACGCGCCTTGGGCAATTGAAGGCTACGGTTTTCGCGCCATTATCGCGGTAAGCTTTGCCGATATTTTCAGCAACAATTGTTTAAAAAATGGCTTGCTGCCGATCGTGTTAAGTGCGGCGGCAGTGGATGAATTATTTAAAGCTGTGTTGGCGCATCCCGGCTACGCCTTAAAAATAGATTTGATGCAGCAGAGCGTGATTACCCCAGATGGCAAAATATTTAAGTTTGAGGTGGATGCCTTCCGCAAAAATTGTTTGCTCAATGGCTTGGACGATATCGGCCTCACTTTGCAGCACGTAGAGGAGATCACCACTTTTGAACAAGCTCGTAAAGCGCAACAGCCTTGGCTTTTTGCGTGACCTTTATACCCGAAAGAAAATATGAAAATCGCAGTATTGCCGGGTGACGGCATCGGTCCTGAAATTGTCGCGCAAGCGGTTAAGGTGTTAGAGGCGTTGCGTCGCGACGGCTTAAAAATTGAATTGGAAAACGGGCATATCGGCGGCGCAGGCTACGACATGGCAGGTGATCCACTGCCAGCCGCCACGTTAACATTGGCGCAACAATCAGACGCGGTGTTGCTCGGCGCGGTGGGCGGCTATCAGTATGATAAATTGGCGCGCCCTTTACGCCCCGAGCAAGGCTTGTTGCGGATACGTAAAGAACTAGGACTATTTGCAAATTTGCGTCCAGCGATTTTATATCCTGAATTAGCCAACTGTTCGACCCTGCGTCCCGAAGTGGTGTCGGGCTTGGATATTATGATTTTGCGCGAGCTCACCGGCGATATTTATTTTGGTCAGCCGCGCGGCGTGCGTGTTTTGGAAAACGGTGAGCGGCAAGGGTTTGATACCATGCTGTATAGCGAATCGGAAATACGCCGCATCGCGCATGTGGGTTTTCAAATTGCCATGAAGCGCAGCAAAAAAGTATGTTCGGTGGATAAAGCCAATGTACTGGATACCAGTATGTTGTGGCGCGAAGTGGTAAGCGAAGTGGCCAAGGCTTACCCCAAGGTTGCGCTGTCGCACATGTATGTGGATAACGCTGCAATGCAGTTGGTGCGCGCCCCTAAGCAGTTTGACGTGATCGTCACAGGCAATATTTTTGGCGATATTTTGTCAGATGAAGCGTCCATGCTGACCGGCTCAATTGGCATGTTGCCCTCGGCTTCGTTGGACGCAAATAACAAGGGTTTATACGAGCCATGTCATGGCTCTGCGCCGGACATTGCAGGTAAAAATATTGCCAACCCACTGGCCACTATTTTGTCCGTAGCGATGATGATGCGCCATACTTTCATGTTAGAGGAGGTCGCGCAGCGCATAGAAAATGCTGTGCGTAAAACGCTACAAAGTGGTATGCGCACTGCGGATATTGCCGAGACTGGCAGCATTAAAATTGGCACGATTGAAATGGGCGATGCGGTCGTGGCCGCGCTATAAAAATATTTGTTTAAGGAAATCAAATTAATGAGCAAGCAATATGATGTATGTATTTTAGGCGCGACTGGTGTAGTCGGCGAAGCGATGCTGGCGATTTTGGAACAGCGCAATTTTCCGGTCAGGAATTTATTTTTGCTGGCTTCCAGCCGCTCGGCGGGGTCAACCATCCTGTTTCGCAATCAAAAAATGACTGTGTTGGATGTGGAAGGTTTTGATTTTTCGCAAGCCCAAATCGGCCTTTTTTCGGCAGGGGCGAGTGTGTCGGAAAAGTATGCGCCCATCGCTGCTGCTGCGGGCTGTGTGGTGATCGACAACACTTCGCAATTTCGCTACGACGCAGATATCCCGCTGGTCGTGCCGGAAGTCAATGCACATGCTATCGCGCAATATAAAAATCGTGGCATTATCGCCAACCCCAACTGCTCCACCATCCAGATGCTGGTTGCACTCAAGCCGATCTATGACGCGGTCGGCATTACGCGCATCAACGTCGCCACTTATCAAGCGGTATCCGGCACGGGTAAAGAGGCGGTAGAAGAATTAGCGGCACAAACTCGCGCATTATTCAGCCAACAAAATGTGGTCACCGAGGTTTATCCTAAGCGCATTGCCTTTAATGTATTGCCGCAAATTGACGTGTTTATGGATAACGGCTACACCAAGGAAGAAATGAAAATGGTGTGGGAGACACGCAAGATTTTGGGCGATGAGAGCGTGATGGTAAACCCCACCTCGGTGCGCGTGCCCGTTTTTTACGGACACTCCGAGGCCGTGCATATTGAGACTAAAAGAAAAATTAGTGCGGAAGCTGCGCGTGCATTATTAGAAAAAGCACCGGGCGTAAAAGTCATGGATAAACGTGAGCCAGGTGGCTACCCTACCCCGATTGAAGCAGAGGGACAGGATGCCACTTTAGTCGGGCGTATTCGTGAAGATATCTCACACCCACTGGGACTTAACATGTGGGTGGTAAGCGACAACGTCCGCAAAGGAGCCGCCTTGAACAGCATACAAATTGCCGAGATTTTGATTGAAAAGTATTTGTAAATTTATTTCTGCGAAAAATTTAGGGAACATTCTGGGCGGCATGTAAAGTGTACTTTTAGCTTGTGCTGATAACTCTATGATGTTATGTTACTTGTGTAAAATATTCGCTAAGGTGGGTGCGTGTTGAAATCATCATTTAAAGCTTCAGGGTTAGTACTTACGTTGTTTTTGGGCTTGCTCTTGTCGGGCATGTCCACTGCGGTCACGATGGGGGGCGCAGATGTAGCGTCAGCACTGGGTCAGCCGCTACACGTTAAAATCGCTATCGCAACCACCAACAAGGCCGAAGCAAACAGCTTGTCGGCGCGTTTAGCGACTCCCGAAACATTCAAAGCTGCGGGCATGGATTATCCATTTGGCTTGCCCGCGCTTGCTTTTCAGATTGAAGAACATCCTGTCAGCAGCCAGCCTGTCCTTAAAATCACCTCAAGCAAACCCATCAACGAACCATTTATCAGCCTGCTGGTAGAAATCACGTGGTCATCCGGCAAATTACTACGCGAATACACCTTCTTACTTGATCCGCCCGGCTACGTGATGGAGCAGCCCGCGCCCTCCACCGTCATGCCTATCGAACCCAGCGTGATGGATGTGCCGGTAGCAGATGGCTCATTACTCATTGAGGCTGCACCGACTAATGCCGCTGAGAGTGTCGTGCCTGGCGATGTCGCGCCGATTAGTGCCGCCGTATCGGCACCTGAAGAAATATCGGTTGTACCGCTTACTTCAGATGCGGGAACAGCTGGCACAGAGCCTGCCACACTTACTGCGGATGCTGTCTCTGCTGAGGGACAACCCACCGACCCCGCAATGTCCGCTGGCATTATTCCAGAGCTGGCGACAACCCTTGCTGAACCGCCTATTCTCACCAAACGCGGCGACACCTTAGCTAAACTCGCATTAAAAGTTAAGCCGCCAGAAGTTAGCTTGGAACGTATGTTACTCGCCCTTTACCGAGCAAATACCCGCGCCTTTTCCGGCAAAAACATGAACCGCTTAAATGTCGGAAAAGTGATCCGCATTCCAGATTTAGCCGAGATCAACGAAATTACGCAGACCCAAGCCAAGCAAGAAATTCGCACCCACGTTGCGGATTGGCATGCCTATCGCCAGCAGCTTGCGGCGGCGACTCAATCCACCCCTGCTACAGAACAAGCTGCCAAACAAGAAGTTTCTGGCAAAGTGAGTACCACGGTCGCAGACAAAGCACTCGTCACTAAAGAAACTGCCAAAGAAGTGGTGCGCCTCTCCAAAGGGGAAGCCCCCGGAGAACACGCAGACACAGGCGAAGCTGCAAAATCAGCCGCCAACAAAATCAGCCGCCAGGAAGAGGCCACCGCTAAAGCCAAAGCATTGCAAGAAGATAATAAGCGCAAAGCACTATTAGAAAAAACGCTGCAGGCTGAGCAAAAATTAGCCGAATTAAAAGCTAAAAACGCACAAGCAACCGCCTCTGCTAAAGCAGAAAATGTCTCCCCTGCACCACTAGAAATATTATCCAAAGCCCCCGCTGCCAGTGCGGTAGCCCCCCAAGTCGCCCCCCCTGTACAGGCCGAGCCTGAAGGTGAGCCCCCTTCTTTGCTAGATGAAATAATCAATGCCGTGCTTGAAGACCCGCTCTATCAGATGGCGGGAGCGGCGTTATTACTGGCTATATTGGGCTTGCTCTGGTCTAGATCACGCGGTAGCAAAGGCTTAAAAAAAAAGTTAAAACACAACGCTAACGAATCAGAAAACATCAATAGCACGGGGCATTTCTCTGCCCCGGTTGTCCCCTCCCCCGACACGGGCGATTTCACTCGCCAAGCCGCCGCAGCCACTGCCAGTACCACGACAACCTCAGACGAGGTCGATCCCATCAGCGAAGCGGATTTATTCTTGACCTTTGGCCGCGACGAGCAAGCAGAGGAAATTCTCAAAGACGCGCTACTTAAAACGCCAGGCAATGTTGCCGTGCTGGTCAAATTATCGTCTATTTACGCGGCGCGCCATGACTCTATGGAGTTTTCTAAACTGGCCGTTAAAATAAAAGAATCGGGTGATGCAGCCGCTTGGGAGCAGGTGACCGCAATGGGGCGCAAGCTAGAGCCGAACAATCCGGTATACGGCGGTAACGGGTTTGCGCCATCAAGTACCGTCGCCCTCAGCATCCCGCCAGAGGTCATGTTTGAAGTGGGCAACGACAAAGCAGAAAAATCTTTTTCGGCATTAGATATGGACTTGGGGTTTAGTGCACCCGCTACGACCCCAACCAATGCTGATAGCAGTTTTGATGTGAGCCAAGCCAATTCAGCCGCGCCTTCATCACTCATGGATTTTGATATTACTGCCAGCCATACCACCATCGCTGCGATAAGCCCCAGCCAAGTTAAACCGCCCGTAGACATCAATGATTTAATCTTTGATGTCCCTGCCCCCACTCAAGCCGCCCCTCAAACA
>Ga0105164_10002134_pt1 | contig 12320 bp, 13 predicted proteins | sample VDWuncwatermetaG_FD_89674 | JGI IMG/M metagenome (GOLD analysis project Ga0105164, IMG submission 89674) | Wastewater microbial communities from Netherlands to study Microbial Dark Matter (Phase II) - VDW unchlorinated drinking water | ecosystem: Environmental > Aquatic > Freshwater > Drinking...
TAAAGGCTCGTCCGCTATGCCGCTTAATACAAATTAAAATACCGCCTTCTAACGGCGGTATGCCGAGCCTCTCGCATATAAAGCTTGAATGCAAAAATAAAATTTGTTGCGGGTAAGAGAAAATTAGTATTGACAGAAATAGATCGGTATAATACAATGCTTCTAGATTAAGAAAACCTTACATATGTTAATCAAGTATTACAAGAATGGCTATTGAAAAGAGTTTAGATATTGTACTTAGTTCAAAATCAAAAATAGCAATTATTCGCCTGTTCGTTTCAAAAACTGGCGATTTTAAAGCTACCGGTAGAGAAATAGCTAAACTAATCCTTTTCTCTGCTCCCGCAGCACACTCCGCCTTAAAAGAGCTTTTTGATGAGGGCATCCTGAAACTAGACAAAATTGGTAAACAACATATCTACAGCCTTGATAGTAGCAATAGGATAGTCCAAAAAATCTTAAGGCCCATGTTTAAAGAAGAAGTCTCCCTTAAAGATGAAATTAAAGAATTTTTGCTTAAGCAAATCAAAGAAGGGCGGATGCAAAAAAAGATAACTTCGCTTCTATTGTATGGGAGTCTGCAAAAAGGTATAACCCACAGAAAAAGCGATGTCGATATCGCCGTTATCCTTAAGAACAAGAAGGATTCAAATGAAATTGAAGAGAAGTTTTTAGATGATATCTCAATTAGATTCTATAATTATTTCAAAGTGCATCTAGACGTCTATATTAAAACTAGAGATGAATTCCGTTTGAAATTAAAGAAGGATTTACCGCCGGTTTCTACTCTGATGAAAGCGTATTCCGTAATTTATGGTAAAGAGCCTCTGGACATTTAAGAATGACTGCAAGAGAAATTAAGATAAAATCGGAAGAGCGCGCCGCTGCGGGAGATTATTTAAAGAAAGCAACTGATAATTATGAACAAATGCTTATGGCATTTCAAGCGCACAATGCTAATGCAGCAGCTACTCTAGCTATCCAATGTGCAATTTCTTCGGCAGATGCTATTTGTGTCTTTGAAAAGGGGATCCGTTCTATATCCCAAGATCATTTTGATGTATGTGATTTAGTGGCTTCTTTACCAATAGAAGAGGCCAAAGAAAAAGCTAAGCTGTTAAGAAAAGTGATCGCAAAGAAGAATCTTGTCCAATATGAAAGGCGTAATATCTACAAAGATGAGGCCAACGAGATAATAAAAGTTACTACAAGATTTTATCAGTGGGTAAAAGGTTGTTTTGGATAAAGGCTAATCTGCGATAGAGTATATTGCAGAGAGTTACCTAGTTTGAAAAAGGGGCACAATGCATAAAAATAAAATTATACAAGTAATGCTTGTTTTCTCTTTGGCTTTATTTTTTTGTGAGCCTCTTTTTGGTGAAACCATTCTTCTTAAGTCAGGTAAGACCGTAGAAGGTAAAATAACGGAAAAAACTGATAACTACATAAAAATAGATTTTTATGGAGTGGCGTTAACCTATTTCTTTGATGAGATTGTAAGTATTGATGGGAAAGAAGTAGTTTTTTCTCATCAAACCAAAGAATTCAATAAAGAAAATATTGAATCAGCCAAAATCGAGAATATAGCAGAAAAGGCTTTTGACAACGATTGTTTTGGTAAAGTAAAACAGATGGCATTGGATGGCACTCGTTATGTGCAAAAGGCTGATTTTCAAGAAGCCATAGAAATATCCAACAAAGGATTGGAATTATGTAAAAAATGTTTCCCTCTTCAATATATTGCGCAAGAGCATAGAAAGAAAGTAATCTCATTATATGTTCCGATATACTTACAATTGTCCGGAAGCTATATTTTTTTAAAAGAGTATGAGAAAAGTATTAGCATTTGCGAAAATGCGGCAAAGGAAATTCCCGAATTTGCTTATGCTTTTAATGATAGTATTGCTCTTGTATATACGGTACAAGGCAAATATCAAAAGGCCATTGAAGTCTGCGAGAGTACCTTGAAATTGTTTCCTGAAAGCGGTACTACCTATAATGCGCTAGGTAGAATTTATTACCAGGCTGGTGATTACCAGAAAGCGAAAGATAACCTGAGAAAATCTCTGGAGATTATTCGTGCCCAAGGAGATACAGTGATGGCCAAAGAAATAGAGTCCGATCTTAATAGAATTCCGTAACGCCCCTAGATACCGTTTTTTAATTTTCCCACTTCTCTGATATTAGCCTAACCACAAATTTCTCCACAACGGGGAACCAAAATTAAAAAAGGCTCGTTATTAATTTGATTGGGATACCACCCGCAACAAATTTTATTTTTGCATTCAAGCTTTATATGCGAGAGGCTCGGCATACCGCCGTTAGAAGGCGGTATTTTAATTTGTATTAAGCGGCATAGCGGACGAGCCTTTATTAAAAAATAGTTTTTTGAGTGTCAACACTTCTTGAAGCGAGGACGCTGCGGCTGGGGCTGCCGCCGCCCAGCCCCAGCCGCAAGCCGAGCCGAACACGCATTGCATTAGCAAGAAGCCTGCCGCCAAGGCAGGCGCCGAGTGAGCCCCGCTCCCAAGCGGGGCGAACGGTGCAAGGGAGATGTGGGAGCGCGCCCAAGCGCGCGGGGCCTATTCTCTCATTGACTTATGATTACAGTACTTTGTTAAAATTTATTTTATTTGCGCTTGTTTTCTAAAAATGATGCTGCTGTAACTCATTGTAAATACAAAGGTTATGTATATATCAATGCGTTGCGTATCTTTAAATTCATATTAACGCAACGCATAACGATTTATAACCTATTGAAATATAAACAGTTACATAAAATTTCACTTAAAAATAGGCGAATTTTTAACATAGTACTGTAAAGTTTAGAAAGTATTTCTTTAACGATTCTTCTGTAGAGACAAATTGATTTGTTCCAAAGAAATAATCTGCGATTGTTTCTCGTAAACGGACAAGTTCTTTGAGGCGGGCAAAATCGTCACCCTTCATTTCTGGATAAAGATTAATCCCCCAAAGACTCTATTACCAAAAGTAGCCACGGCCATCTACTTAAATTCGCCCGACAATAATGTTTCTATTATTATTTTCATAGGCCAATTCATAGGTCAATTATACCTCAACAAAAAACCCTCCGCAAGTCATTTGCTTACAGAAGGCCTTCCTCGAACCTCGCGAGAATCGCGAGGTTCGAGTCCTATTTGAGACTGAAAAAATGCTCGCCTGCTCTACCCCTGAATGCGGGTTTGCTAAATATATTTGTCCCCGCTGCGGCAATATTAAGACTATTACTTTTAGCTGCAAAAGCAAGCCCTGCTCACGCTGCGGCAAAAAGCATACTGACATCTGGTCTCAAATAGTCTCTGAAAAACTGCTCAATTGCGGCCACCGGCATATCGTCCTGACCGTATCCGATAAACTCTGGCCATTCTTCATTGATAATGCTTCTCTGCAGAGGATTCTCTTAGATACCGCAGCTAAGATTATCAAAAAGGCCTTCTCCAGAACAGAAAAAGTTACTATTGGCTTTATCCTTGTCCTGCACCCCTTTGGAGACGACCTTAAACCTAATTTCCATGTCCACGCTTTAGTTACCTGCCTGCGCAGGCAGGCCTGCGGTGGACTGTCTAAAGATAATGCCCGATTTATCAACGTTAGCTATATTGACTCACGCGTGTCCGGTTATAAGTTGAACAAGTCCAATTGGTTATCGTTATCGAGTTGATTTTTAGTGTCTACGTTTTCCGTAAGTGAGATGATATGTCTCACATTAGGCATCCGCGATTATTTCTGCTGCCTTATTCATCCGCTCAGCCCAGTGAATAGTAAAAAAAATCTAGCTTATTTTTCTTTTTTTACCATAGTTTGCCCACAGCAGCTTTTTACGACTTCGCCTTCTTTTGCTTCTTTCATTACCTCTTGACCACATTTTGTACAGACATACTTTACCATCTTCTTTGGCCCACAAGATCCGCATCCCATATTACCCCTCCTTTTATTTTTTCTTCAATAGTTTAGACGCTTTTCCCTTCATTGGTTTTCCGCAGCACCAAAGAGTTGCACGAGATATACCGCAACTATCTATCCTACCCCACTATATCTTTGACGGATTGCAAAGATTATCTGCGAGGCGGGCTGCCCTACCGCAATTTTTGCAGTAAAACTGGGAATCTTTAACCAAATCCTTTACCCTGCCTAAGTCTTTCTGGATTATTATTTGGCAAATATGGTTTTTTGCGTGACAATCCAGCGATCCTTTACAATGTTGACTAGCGTTATCACTCATGAATCCTCCTTTATCGAGAGATGCTGTTAATAATAATCAAAACCCTGCTTTCTGTCAAGAATAATTATTAGCGCCACTGGGTTTAGAGAGGCAATTTCCTCGCCAAATATGTCCGTTTTGTCCGGTCATTTTTGTCTCAGAATCGCGTAACTCTTTGAGAGATTAGCAGATAGAATTGCCCATCTCTCTTGACCCAGACATAGACGATAAATCTCCGCTTTTGAGGCTATTTTCGTTGTACCTGTTATAAAAGTTAGACTCATTCAGCTCTTTCTTTAAACTCATCTTCGACAGTTTGCTTCTGGATTTTTTCTTTTCTCGATGAGGCCTCCAAAGCGCCCCTTTTCTTTGGCACTACATTCCGGTTTCATCGGGTTAACGGCCTTAACCGGCACTTATGGCGCTCTGAGAACCGGCGGCAAGGCAACACCGACCGCCTGGAACACTTTTCCGCAGCAACCTTCGGTCCGGCTGCGCACCGTAAGGGAGTGTTGCGAAATGCCCAACTTTGAGTCATTCTGAGCCCAAAGGGCGAAGAATCTCGACGATGACGAGATCCTTCGCTTCGCTCAGAGCCTGCCCTGAACAAAGTGAAGGGATGACAAAAAATAGCATTTCGCAACAGTCCCCGTAATGGTTTTCCCGCCGTCTTGAATCGTCATTTCCTGCAAGGCTTTGAGATCCCGTTTGATATCTTCCCATTCGAACCGCTCTCCAGCCAGATCCAGCGCTTGCTCCAATTCCTTGCGCAAAACCAAAGCCAGGAACGAACAAAACACATGGCCGCGGATTGTCTCATCACACTTATGAAATATCGGCCGCGTATCCAGTACCGATTTCATATCCCGGAAGATTCGCTCGACCATCAAAAGCTGTTTATATTTGAACGCTGCCTCTACGGCTGTAAGATCCGTGTCCGTAGTCAATATCCACTTGCCGTCATACCGCGCGTCGTCCGCCACTTTTTTCTCGTCAATCACAAAATGACTTGCGCCGGTCACGCTCAGATACCGCCGGTATCCTTTGTTGCCGATTAACGCGGTGCCGCCTTGTTTAAAATGTTCTCTCAGCGACAACAGGATTTGTTCTCTGACTTCCGCGTCCGCGCGGGCTTCTTCGGGATTCACACAGAGAATATACCGCTGTCCGTCGACAACAACTTCTTTGACCTTAAGCGGGCCTGACTGCCGTCAGGCAGGCTGGGATCCTTGCGGGTCTTTCGTTGTCCGGAGATTTCTTTGTAACCGCGATCATCCAGCAACTGCGGCGCAAGATCCGCGTTTCGCCGCATCCGTACGCCCAGAATATAATGAATCCCGTCGTCTTCCAGTTCCGCAATCGTCTTACGGCTAATCATTCCGCGGTCAGCCACAACGCACATCCGTTCGATTCCAAACCGATTCTTCAACCGGCCGGCAACGACTTTCAAACTTTTTACGTCCGCTGTGTTTCCCGGCCACAACTCGCAGCACAAAGGATATCCTTCGCCATCAAGAACAACGCCGGCGGCCATTTGCCTCAAGTCCGGACGGTGGTCTTTCGAATAACCATGCTGTCCAATCGTTTCGCCGCCGTCGCCTTCAAAATAGATCGACGTCGTATCAAAAAATACCTGACTGCCGTCAGGCAGGCCAGATCCAACCCCGTAAACAAATTCCGCCGTCGTTCAAAAATCTTTTCCTCAATGATATCCTTTACGCACCGCGGGCTGAATTTTCCGTCTGCTGGTATGCACCTCCCAGCGGATCGCCCAGCCAGGCCATTGCGCGGTAAAAATGCTGAAGCTGAAGATGGCCAGCTCCGTCGATCCGGTAAGCCTGATGCCACTTATCCGCCTGCCGGTCAGAACCCGGGTTGATCAGCCGATGCAATACTGTCACGAAAATCGCGCGCTCAACCTCGAACCTGTACCGCCGGTCATTCAGCATTTCCCGAATATGTTCACCGATTCCAACCCGATTCCACAACCGGCCGAACACCATGCCCGGCCCGACTTTTTTAATTTCCGCGTCGGGATCACTCGCCCCGGCCAAAAGTAGAATCGCCCGCTGAGAATACTTCGCCAAAGACCGCAGGAGCTGGTCAACCTGGCCCCGTGCCGCCAGCTCTTCCATCCGTCCGATCGTCCCGATTACCCTCTGCCGCACCCGTCCTTGATCGCGGTAACTTTCAACAATCTGCAAATACGCCCGGCTCGATGTCTTCTTCACTCGCAGGAACATAGCCCCTCCTTGGTAGAGATTACCGTCCTACCGGATGTTTCCGCCGCGAGTCAAGAGCCATTGCTTATCCGTGTGGCACTACGTTTTTCGCCAATCGGCTGTTGTCAGCGTCGAGACGCCCCTTCAAATCGGGCTCAAACTGTAGAAGAAAGGTTAAGGATTCATTAGCCGTATTTTACCACTAGAAATGCTTGTTTCAAGCCCCTTGAAACAACTGGGGCGTTGTCTTTAGACAACGCCCCAGTTCCGACATGGTGGAGGTGGGCGGAATTGGACCGCCGTCCTTAAGTAATCAAATAGAAGCCGCTACATGCTTAGCCTTGTAATTTATCTTGGCTCTGCAACTTCTACAAGGCAGGATTTGCAAAGCGCAGCCTTTTCGATTTCGCCCCGGTTTGGAAGGCTAACCGCCGGAACTATCCTACTTAGGCCCTAATCCATCCCGTAGGCTGGACGGTTAGAGGCTTCGCTAATTAATTAGCGAAGACTGGTGCGAAGAACATTGATTTTGTCCCAAAGGACGGAAGTCTTGTCCCAAAAGACGAATCAAATGCTCTTAAACGTGACACTTGCGTGTTTGCGTTTGAATTGTGCACGGGTTATTAACGCGGCTAACCATGCGTCCGCGGCATGCTGCTTTTATCCGACATATCTTAAGTCGAACCCTTTCACCCCCATAACTAGTTCTTGAGTTCTTGAGTTCACTAGTTCGTGAATTCATAAATTACACTTGTCAACTCGAGAACACGCGAACCGTAGAACTCGCGAACAATTCAAGTTTTTCTTCTGTCTTTTACCTCCCGGCGCATCTCGCGATCCGTTTCTCTGCGCTTAATACTCTCCCGCTTATCGTAAAGTTTTTTACCTTTACAAAGCGCCAAATCCACCTTAACAAAACCCCGGTCATTAAAATAAATCTTTAACGGAACTAGAGTCAGGCCTTTTTGAGTAAGCTTGCCGATAATCCTTTGAATCTGATTCTTATGCAAAAGGAGCTTACGCGGCCGGTCCGGATCAACATTAAGATAACTAGCCTCTGTATAATGGCTGATATGGGCGTTGTATAAAAAAACCTCTTCTTTTTCAGAACGGGCCCCGTTAGAAGTCCCCGCCAAGGCGGGAGTGGGACTTCTAACGGGACGGGCAAAACTATCGTCTAAATTAATCTTACCGGCGCGCAGGGATTTTACCTCAGACCCCTTAAGCTCAATACCGCACTCCAGGGACTCCATGACCTCATAATCCCTATATGCCTTGCGGTTAGTGATAATCGCTTTACTCATTTTAACACAACCAGAGATAAATATAAACCTAAAAATAATGGTATGGTAATCAGGCTAATGATATGGCTAAAAAACACCCCCTGGCTGATCAAAGCATCTTCTCTATTATAACGGCGAATAATCACCGATAAGGAGGTTGCCGAGGGCATTGCTAACTGCATCACGATTAAAAAACCAAATAATTGCGGCAGTCCCAGTTGAAGCACAATCCATATGCCTAATGCCGGTAAAATAATCAACTTACCCAAGAGGAAAAAGAAAACAGCCTTCTTATCGATATTCTTTAACTGGATTAAAGCAACGTTACCTCCAACGACAATCAAGGCTAAAGGTAAAGTGCAATTTCCCGCCATTTGAATGGGTTTAAATACGACATCCGGTACAAATCTATTCAAACCTAACGCTATAAGCGCAAGGGTTGCCAAATTCGTAATTACCGGAGCGCTAAAAATATGCCGCAGTTTAAATTTTGTCTCTTTATTATAAGTAAGCATGTATATTCCCAATGACCAGGCTACCAGATCAAAACCCAAAAGAAACAAGAATATATAAATAAAAATATTGTTCATTTCCCGCCCTGAGAACATCGAGGCTGCCAGGGCTAAAGGCAGGTATCCGGAATTCTGAAAACCTACTAAACTTAAAAACTGCAATCTATGCGTTTTTAACTTTATAAGCTTAAGCAAAAATAAACCTACTATCAGTCCGGCCGCAGTAATCGCAAGGCTGGCCAGCGGAAAAATCCACCAGTTAGGATAAAGGCTAAAGCTAAAGTTTTTCAGTAACTGGGTAAAAATTAAAGCCGGAAAAATAATCTGTATCACCAGACGGCTTAGGGCATCAAGGCCTGCGCTGGAAAGTATATTTTTCCTCACCAAAATATAGCCTAAAGCCCCCAAAATAAATATTTGGGCCATGGCAACTCCGGTAATCTTAAAATGCTCCAAAAACATTAATCAGCCCCCTTTTAACTTACATTTATTATCACTCGTATCAAAATTAACCTATGAATAGCGACGATAAAATCATTTCGAGACATGAATATAGGTTTGTCATTCTGAGGACCCTGAACGAAGTGAAGGGGACGAAGAATCTCGACGGTATAAGATTCTTCGCTACGCTCAGAATGACGTAATTTGGAGACCTATAATTTATTATAACAGTAAAAAACCCTTCCGCAATTAAAAACTAGGGAACGGTTCTATTTTTCTTTAGTTTAAATCAAGAAAAATAGAACCGTTCCCTTTTTCTCAATTGACAGGATTACGAGGTTAATATATACTTAAGATTAATTTTGCGGGGGTGGCGGAATGGCAGACGCGCACGTCTCAGAAGCGTGTGGGGCAACCCATAAGAGTTCAAGTCTCTTCCTCCGCATTTATTTATTTTCGGCGGTTCTCCTGCCCCACGGATAAATATTCAGGCGGGATCCCGTTTCAAAAAGGTTTAATCTGGAAAAACGGTAAATTCCCTCCTCCCATGCTTATTTACTTCTTAAGTTTTACCGCTTTATTCTTTTTCCACTCCTGGAAACACTCTTTGTAGGCTTTAAAGGAAGATTTGACCGAATAATCCCAACGCACCAAGCCAAAATAATCTACTCCATTATCCCAATGTTTTTTGGTATCGCGGAAAAAAGCCCAGAAAATTTTCTCCACCTGGGGATTTTTTAATAGCTCAGTGTATATGTCTTTTACCCATTCGGCTTGCTGACGCTCATCAGGATTTTTGACCATCCACCAATTATTTACCTCTATCCCGGCTTTACACCGGGACAACCAATTTCAGTGATCCAGATTTTCTTGTTAGCATCCCCATTGCGCAGCATTATCTTATAGGCGAGCTTAGGATAACTGGCTGCAGCTTTTCCGGCATTCTTGCCATGTAAGGGGCTTTCGAAAAAATGCAGGTTTAATATATCAAAATAATCCTTGGCTCCGTTATCATAAAGATGGTTGATACTCGCCAGCCCATTGGCAATGCCGCCATTTAAAATCTTACAATCCGGGTCAATTTTTTTAGCCGCCAGATAAACTTCTTTTAATAGGCCGCAATAGGACTTAAGGCTGTCCTGCTGTTTCCAGTAGACAGCAGAATCCGGCTCATTCCAAACCTCCCAGTATTTAACCCGATCCTTATAGCGCTGTATAACTTTGCCTGCGTAGTTGACGAATATTTTATTATCTTTAGGAGGACAATTCCACTCTCCGCAGGAAGAAGCCCAATTTGTACTGTAATGCAAAATACCCAGGATATGGATTCCTTTATCCCTGAGCAATTTAACGATATTATCATATTTAGCAAAATCAAATTTACCCTCCTGCGTTTCGATATCTTCCCACAGGAAATCCAATCTTACCCAGCCCACCCCCGCCTCTTGCATCAGAGAAATAACCTTTCCCAAATCACGATTACCGGGATATTTATAATTATTCCAGGAATGATTCCAATGCAAAAACTCCAATACTCCAAAAGGATTCTTAAGATTGATTTCATTCAAATAAGCCGGATCTTTATCCATATTTTCTCTCCGCAATATTTCCCCTGCCTGAAGAGCAGGGGATGCTAAAAAGATTAGGGTTAGCAAACAAATTATTCTATTCACCCCGTTAGAGACAAGACACCGAAGGTGACTGACGGCTGCCTTCGGCAGCCTGTCTCTAACGGGGTTCATGGGGTTTTTGTTCAATATTGATGTAATCGCTAAAACCAATTTCTTCATTCAGCTCCTGCTTAACTACCCTAATCCTGTCCGGGACATAAGGGTGAGTCTTAAAATAATTCTTTTCTGTTAAGGGCATCCTGCGATTTATATCCTGTAATTTAGTTAAAAAAGTAATCATAGCATGCGGATCATAACCAGCTAACTTAGCATAACGGACTCCTAATTGATCCGCCAGTAATTCATCCTCCCGGCTGTATCCAAGAAGAAATTGAGTGAAAGCGGCATCCGCGGCATTGCCTGCTTCCCCTGTCCGGGGAGCAACTGCCACTAATAACCTTAATATGGAATAACTTTGCATTGCCTGGAGCTTTTTGATACTGTGCCGGGCAACGATGTGCCCGGCTTCGTGCGCCAGAATACATGCCAGCTCATCATCATTGGAAACTTTATCCAGTAATCCGCTGTTTACATAGACATATCCTCCGGGCAAAGAAACGGCATTTACAGAGTCATCCTCCAAAACCTGAAAATAATAATCGATCTCTTTTCTGTCGCTTACCGCGGCTATCTTCTTGCCGATATCCTCAACGCGTTTCTTCTGCAAGGGATCGTTAGAGAATTTTAATTCCTTCTCCACCTGACGATTAATCGCCTGGCCCATCTGCACCTCTTTATCCGTGCTGTAATAATACTGCTCCTCCTGTTTGGTGACAAGATTATATTCGGTAGAGCAGCCACTTAAGAAAACAGTAGTTAGCAGGTAGAATGTAGTAGTTAGGGGAAAAACATAAAACTTTAAATTCAGTTTCTTAAACATAAGGTACAGCTTTCTTAAAGGCAAACCTACAACATTATAGAAACAACCGTCTATTCTCTTGATAAAAAATGCCCCCTTGCCCTGGATATCAAAACTCCCCGCCTTGTCTAAAGGAGAAACCTGCTTGAAATAATCACTGATCTCTCTATCGTTTAATTTATCCATATAAACTTTTGTTTTTTCATAATCAAGCGTGATTTTTACTTTACCTTTATCTTTTTTTATAACTGCCAGTCCGGTATAAAGCCATTGCGGCGCGCTTGATAGTTTTTTAAGCATAAAACGGGCATCTTTAATATTCTTTGGCTTACCAAATATCCGTCCATTCTGCACACAAAGAGTATCCGCGGCGATAATCACTCCGTCTTCTACTCTGGCAGCAACATCTTTAGCTTTATTACGCGCGTTATTCTTAACAAGTTGCGCGTAAGACAAATTTCCCCGTCTATTCTCCTCTTTAATTTTAGAAGGAAGGACTTTAAACTTCAGGCCAAATCTCTCCAGCAGCTTCTTTCTGGCTTTTGATTTTGAAGCTAAATATATCTTTTTCATTAATTTGATGCCGCGCTCTCACCAGCCAAATACCCGGTCGAGAAAGCTGCCTGGAGGTTAAATCCGCCGGTATCGGCATCTAGATCAATCATCTCTCCGCAGAAATATAACCCCTTAATCAGGCGTGACTCCATGGTGCGCGGATTTATTTCCTTTAAGCTCACTCCGCCGCGGGTAACCATCCCCTCTTCAATAGGCCGGGGCCCGGAAATCTCCATTTGAAAACCTTTGAGCAAAGAAATAATTTTCTGCCTTTCACTTTGAGTAATCTGGCTGCATTTTTTAAGCGGATCAATTCCTGTAACGGCCGTGAAAACCTTAATTAAGCGCAGAGGCAATAATTCTTTAAGCATATTCTGGATAATTTTCTTAGAATTAGTTTTAAACTCCCGGAGCAGGCGCCCATCCAGCTGCTCGATAGATAATGCCGGCTTTAAATCTATATCCACATAAACTTTTTTGCCCGGCCCAAGTAAATCAATTACCTTGCCGCTTAAAGTAATCACCAGCGGCCCGGATATCCCGGTCGATGTAAAAA
>Ga0105164_10002135_pt1 | contig 12315 bp, 14 predicted proteins | sample VDWuncwatermetaG_FD_89674 | JGI IMG/M metagenome (GOLD analysis project Ga0105164, IMG submission 89674) | Wastewater microbial communities from Netherlands to study Microbial Dark Matter (Phase II) - VDW unchlorinated drinking water | ecosystem: Environmental > Aquatic > Freshwater > Drinking...
GCGCTCAAGAGCTCTCTGTAAGAAACCGCCTTCTCTTTTACGCTTACCTTGAGCCTTTTGGCTATTTCCAGGATAACGGCTCTTGTTATGCCCGGCAATATTCCGCTATCAAGCGACGGAGTTATGACAGAATCCCGCTTCACTAAAAATATGTTGCTCGTGGCGGCCTCGGCGATCCCGCCCTTCGTATTCATGAGTATCGCCTCATCAAAACCGTCGTCTTTGGCATAGAACCTCGCGAGTATGTAGGTCAGGAAATTCGCCGATTTTATCCCTGAAAGAGGCGAATATTCATTTTGCCTCATCCTGACAACTTTAGCGCTTAGCCCCCGCTTACGCATCCAGTCCGGATAGTCTTCAAAATCTTTCGTGACTATGACAATATTCGGGATGAAAGCATCGCTATATCCTATCCCGAACCTCCCCTGGCCTCTCGTTATCGCAAGCTTCACATACGCGCTCTTTAACCTGTTTATTTCAAGCGTCTTATATATACAATCCTTCAGATAAGCCGCCCTATAAGGAACTCTTATCTTCAGGACCTTCAGCGAGGAGAAGATCCTGTCCATGTGCGCGTCAAGCGAGAATATGACGCCTGCATAGCACCTCATCGTCTCGAATACACCGTCGCCGTAAAGAAAACCCCTGTCGAAGACGGAGACCTTGGCGTCCTTTTCTTCGACGAAGCGCCTGTTAATCCAGATCTTCATATGTATTGAAATTTAATGTCAACGCCTATCCCTAAAGCGCACATTAGACCCTTCGCCTTATGGAGCGTCTCCTCATACTCTTTTTCAGGTTCCGAGTCCGCAACTATCCCTCCGCCTGCCTGAAAATAGGCCTTCCGGCCTTTTATTACGAATGTCCTTATCGCTATCGATGTATCCATATTGCCGTCGAAAGATATGTAGCCGATGGCGCCGGTGTAGATCGACCTCTTGACCGGCTCGAGCTCATCGATGATCTCCATCGAGCGGATCTTGGGCGCGCCGGTTATCGAGCCGCCGGGAAACGCAGCCAGAAGACAATCTATAGGATCGATATCCTTCTTAAGGGTGCCTGTCACCGTCGAGACGAGATGGAAGACATTCGCATACTTCTCAAGGATGACTGATTCGGCCGGCCGGACAGACCCGTATTCGCAGATCCTGCCGAGGTCGTTCCGCTCCAGGTCGACTATCATAATATGCTCTGCCCTGTCTTTCGGGCTTGCGAGAAGCTCTTTTTCCAGCAACAGATCGCTTGCGCCGTCGTTTCCGCGCGGCCTCGTCCCTTTTATCGGACGCGTCTCTATGTATCTGCCTTTTTTTAGCAAAAACCTCTCGGGCGAGGAGCTTGCGATAATAACCTCCTTAAAATCGAGAAACGATGAGAAAGGCGCGGGGTTAGCGGCCCTGAGCCTTGCATAAAGTTCGAACGGTTCCATGGTCAGATCCGTCTCGAACCGCTGCGAAAGATTCACCTGATATATGTCGCCTTTCCTTATGTAAGACTTCGCCTTCTCTATCGCTTCCGCATATAAGGCCCTGGTGAAATTGGACTCGAGCCGCGCCTTGGATTCGCCGATAAAACGGCTGTCTTGCCCGGGTGCCGCGGAAAATATTTTTTCCTTAAACTCCTCCGATCGCTCCTTCTTGCGGCGGATATTTCTAACGGGATCGGTCTCCGGCAGGCCGGAGCTTGAGATATACGTCTTTTTATTGAGGTTATCGCAAATGACGGCCCTGTCATAAAAGGCCAGGATGCAATCGGGGATATTCAAGTCATCGGAGGCGTTATCCGGCAGGTCTTCTACAAAATTTTTGGGATCGTAGGAAAAATATCCTACGGCGCCGCAGGTGAAAGGCAGCTTATGATCATCGCCCGGGCCCGCGTATATCTTAAATATCTCTTTCAGGGCGAGGAATGGATTTGCCTTAAAGTTTTCGGCGCGGCCGTCCTCCCATTCCAGGGATATAAGATCTCTTTTGCATTTAAACACGAGGAACGGGCCGCACCCCAAAAGAGAGAAACGCCCTCTATTTTCGTGGTCACAGGAACTGTCGAGGAAGAAGCTGTAAGGCTGGTTCCGCAAATTATTAAATATTTCAAGCGGCGGAATGAAATGACCCATCTCTTCGATTATAGGATTAGCTATTGACAAGCGCATCGGAAAAAACGTCCGCTAAAATCTCTAACCCCCGCAGCACCTCTTTGCTTATGCTGTTTCCGAGGGCCGTCGTCTTCGGCTGGACCGAGACGATAAATATATTCATGTTGTCCTTGCCCGTCTTTAAAAGGTCGGTGAAGAGCCGCGGCGAGGGATTGTGGGTAGAAAAACTTACGTTACTTATCTGGTCCAGGTCGAACACCCTGGCATCGCCGGGCCGCATGCCAAGGTCGGCCGCGTCTATCAGGACTACCGTATCGCATGATGTGGCGAGTATCGGGAATATGTAATTCTCGGGCGCCGTGCCGCAATCGAATAGGCCTGCGGGCATTGCCGGATGTTTGTCTTTGAGGATCTCTATCAATTTCGGGCCGAGGCCGTCATCCCCGCGCAGGATATTCCCGATCCCGACTATCGCAACGCGCCCCTTCATCTTACTCTTTATGACCGAACTTATATCTGCGGCGGTATTTAAATGGCCTTTAGAACTTTTCAATGGTGGCCCTTCTCCTGCACTTTGCGCATAGTATCTTTATCCGGTCGGATCTTGAGACATATTCCTTCGCGGCCTGGGCCAGGCCTTCGGCAAAGCCCATGCCTTTTAACGAGGACAGGAACAAGGTGGGATTTGAAAATGCGAGCTCACCCAACTTCTTCGCGGTCCACTCAAGATGCGCCTTTGCTGTTATGACGTCCCCGCATACCTCGCAGAGCGCCAGTTCTTTCTCGTCGGTAGTGGATACCATCTCGGCCCTGTCGAACCCGCCAAGGTCAAATTCGCCTGTATGTTTTATGCCGGGAGGCGTGTCGTCTCTTGTGGTGCAGAGGGCGCTGCACTGGCCGCAGTAATGGCATTCGTCGAGGTGGAGTATCATCTTCCTCGTCGCCTTCCGGCTGTTTACGACATCGCGAAACTCTATCGCCCGCGCCGGGCAGACGAGGGAACAGGCGGCGCATGCGATGCATCCTTCGTTGGAATACTCAGGCCTGCCGCGGAACCTCTTCGGGGGGGTGTGTATCTCGCGTGGGAATTTCGACGTGTACGGCCCGCTGATCAAAGCCGTTATCGCCTCTTTCAATTCCCTCAGTTTCGGATATCTCATATTATTCTCGTCCCGGACGTCACGCTGTCTACTTTTTAAGGTCCTCTCCGTACTTGTCGACCACGCTCCCCTCCATGAGCTTAATCCCGGATCTATACGCGCCTCTTGAAAGGGCGTGCGCGGCTGTCGCAGAGGTCAGGAGGAGGAATACCCCGCAAAGAAGCGCTTTGATGCCGACGACCGTAAATCCGAATATGGCGAAAACCCCCAGCATTATGCTGAAGGTCCCTATCGTTACGCACTTTGTGGCGGCCTGCAGACGATTATATACATCCGGCAGCCTCACCAGCCCGAGGCATCCGAAAAGATCGAATGCCAATCCTATGCCTATAAATATCATGCCGATAGTATTACTCATCGAGGTCTTTCCCCTCCAGGTACTTCGACAGCGCCAGCGTCGATACGAAACTTTGAAGCGCCCAGGCAATGCCGATATCTATATACCACAATCTTCCGGTCGGGATCGTTACGATCGCGCAGAAACCGACGATGAGAACGCCCAGTATATCTATGGCCACGATCCTGTCGGCGGCTGTCGGGCCGCGGAGCACCCTGTAAAGGCACAGCCCGGCGCCCAGGAGAAGTATGAGAAAGCAATATTTAAGAAACGAGGCATGCGGTAATTTATGGTAAAAAAGGATGGGGATGTTCACCGCGAATACGGCGAACAGCGCAAGCAGCGTGGCCGCCGCCCCCAGAAAGTAACGCGCCCTTTTCGTTATCTTCACCCTGCACCTTCTTCGATTTGCCTGCACCTTTAAGAAGGTGCAGGGTTCACTCGAATATCCCCTTCAGGATTGTTTCAAATTTTCCAGTTATCTGCCTCGTTGCGGCCTCGATGTCCGTGTCTTTAACGTATATCCAATGAATATATAATATGCCGTTAGGCTTATCGATATCCACGCTCATGGTGCCCGGCGTGAGGGTTATGGTATTTGCCAAAAATGTCAGGGCGATGTCGCTCTTCAATGCGGTCTTTATCTTCACTATCCCGGGCCTGATCGGAAGGTCAGGGTGCAGGACCCTGTAAGCTACGTCGAGGTTTGCCTTTAAGCATTCCAGCAGGAATACCGGTATATAATATAACGCCCAGAGATAACGTTTAGGATCGAAAAGCTTCTGAAATTTTTCGGGAAACAGATCTTTTGTCAGAAAAACCACCAGCCCCGAGACGAAGATGCCTATCAGCAGATGCTGCCAATCCGGCAGCCAGTTCAATAATATCCATACGATATAACCGAGAATAAAAAGCACGATCCCGGATCTCATCTTATGCCTCCGAAAACGTCTTTCGCGTATCTAGTGCCGCCGGCAAGCACATCCGCCGCCGCGCCGATGGTGAACTTTGAGAGGGCGGGTATCATGAGCGCTGCGCTTATAACGCAGACCGCAGCCAACATTATCATTGAAGCGCGCATAAACACGGGCGCTTCTTTAGCGTCTGCATTATTTTTACTGAGCTTTCCGAAGAAGGCGCACTTCTGGACCTTCATAAAAGAAGCCAGCGTCAGGACGCTGGCCAGGCCCGCGAAAAAGGCGTATGCGAATTGCCTGGCCTGGATCGCGGCCAGAATGATTATAAGTTTGCTCCAGAATCCGTTGAACGGCGGGACGCCGGCTATCGACATGGACGCGATAAAGGAAGTGCCTGCGCTGACAGGCATCCTCTCTTTGAGGCCTCCCATTTTCTTGAGATCTCTCGTCCCGACGGAATACTCCACCGCCCCGGAGTTCAGAAACAGCAGCGCCTTAAATACAGAGTGGTTGAATAGATGAAACAACCCTCCCAATATGCCGAGCGGCGTGCCGAGCCCGAGCCCCAACACGACATAACCGACCTGGCTTATGGAATGGTACGCCAGGAGCCTCTTCAGGTCCCATTGCCCTATAGCCAGGAATACGCCTACGATCATCGATACAGTTCCCAAAAACATCAATACGGAAAGCATGGCCTGGTTAAGGCCGAAAATGTTAAATATTATCCTCATCAAGGCATACACGCCCAGGGCCTTTATCAATACGCCGGAGAGCATCGCGGAGATGGGCGCCGGAGCCGATGGATGGGCGTCGGGCAGCCATGCGTGGAACGGGACGAGCGCCGCCTTCAGGCCGAATCCCATTATGAACAGCGCGCCCGTGAAGAGCATTATCTTGCCGAGCCCTTTCTGGGATAATGTAGCCGCTATATCGGCCATATTCAACGTGGACGTGTATCCGTAGATGAACGCTATGCCGAGCAGAACGAACATCGAGCCGAGGCTGGACATGACAAGATATTTAAAAGACGCCTCAAGTTCCTCAGCCTCCGTCCCGTAAGCGACTAGGGCGTAGCTCGCCACGGAGGCTATCTCGAGAAAGACGAAGAGGTTGAAGATATCACCCGTCACTATGACGCCCTCCATTCCGGTGAGCATCAGCAAAAACAGGGTATAAAATTTCCACTTTTTGGTATACTGTTCCATATAGTTGACTGAATAGAGCGTTACGCAGAATGCCACGAGATTTATTGTCAGCAGCATGAATGACGCAAGGCCGTCCAGCACCATGGCTATGCCTATAGGCGGGACCCACTGCCCCACCCTGTAGACCAGGACGCCGGATGCCTTCGTCAGGAACAGGGAATATACCGACATCATGCACAGGGCCGCCGTTACAATATTAGAGAATATGTCGCAGAACGCCTTTGATCTCTTTCCGAAAAGAGATATCAGGAAGCTCGCGCCAAGCGGCAGTATTACAAACATCGGAATCAAAGTCTCCCGGATCGCCATATCGTGCTATCCCTTCAATCTCTTGATCTGCGTGATATCGAAAGTGCCGTATTTTTCGTAAATTCTGATGGCTATGCCCACGACGAGCGCGGTGACAGCCAGACCGATGACTATGGACGTGAGAATAAGCGCCTGGGGTATCGGGTCTACCATATTCACTATCGCCTGGGCCGGAGAATATATGGGGGCCCTGCCTTCCATACGGTATCCCAGGAGAACAAAGAAGAGATTGACCGCATATTCGGTGATTATCAAACCGATTATGATCTTCACGATATTTCTCTTCCTTAATATGCAGTATATCCCGACCATAAACAGTGTAAGGCACATTAAATATACCGCCATGGGCTCTCCCTATATTTCTGCGAAGCCCTACCCGAGCTTACTTCCTGAAGGGCGAAGCAGAATTATTTATCCTTTTTGACCGTAGACTCCAATATGACAAGTATCATGAATATCGCGAAGAGCCCGGCCGCAACCTTCAGGCTTATCGCTATGTTGCAAAGCGGTATGATGCCGGCGCTGAAGACCCTGAACGGCTCTCCCTTATTGGTAAAAAAATTGAGAAAGAAATACCCGCCGGCGAACCCGGCCAGGGCTATCGCCAGGAACATGATCGCCCCAAGGGACTCGACTAACGATGCCCTGGAAACGGAGATCTTCTCCATGGTAAATTTTTTGCCGAATGCCAGCACGAGAAGGACAAACGCCAACGCCACTATGACACCTCCGGCAAACCCGCCGCCCGGCGACACGTGGCCGTGAATGATTATGTACATCCCATATAGCAGTATAAGTCCCGTCGTGACTCTCGCCACTGTCTTCACGATGAGGCTCATCCCCGCGGGATCATCGTTTCTTTTATTCATTCTTGATCCTTTTCAGTCTCGCCGGGTTTCTTTCGGCCAATTTTTCTCATGATGGCCAATACACCTATGACGGCGGTAAACAGGATGGTCGCCTCGCCCAGCGTATCGTATGCCCTGTAGTCCAATATCACGGCAGATATGAGATTTGTCGCCCCCGTCTTGACAAGCCCCTGCTTCAGATATATATCCGCCACCTTCATTATGGGGTACCCGAACTGCGGGAGGTCTTTAAGCGCGAAATAGCTTATGCACAGGAATGTGATCATAAATATCGCCGTAACGGCGGTATTGAATACCCATCTGCCGCTGGTGGAGAACGGCAGGTCCTTCCTGACGGTCGCCCTGATCAATATTACGAGACAAAGCACCTCCACCACAAGCTGGGTTATGGCCAGGTCCGGCGCCTTCAAGACAAGGAAGGCGAGACATACGCAAAGCCCGGCGGCCCCCACCGCCACGATCGACGACAGGAGGTCCTTCACCACGACGGCTATGACCGCACCTATGATCATAAAGGTTAATAGAATATATAATTCGACCACTTTATCCCCTCACCTGACTAATGCAAAGAACAGGGCCAGCATGCCCATAAGGCACCATACCAGATAAGTGGGGAGGATGCCGTTATGCAGCCATTGCAGTGCCTTTGAAAACGCGAACGTCCCGCGGCTTCCTGCCTCATAGATATCCAGCGTCCTGGTTTCTTCTTTCTTATATATCCATCTTAAGCCTTTCATCTCTTTAATGGTATTATAAAATTCCGATCCGGATATCCTGCCCAAACTTCCGGCGTCTTCGCCTCCGATGAACGGCCGAACGATCCGGAATTTGGTGTGCCTCGTAAAGAAATACAGAAAGGCGCCGATCAATAGGGCTATTAATACCAGAACCGTCGCGGCAACGGGACTCCATACCCCAAGATACGCGATGCTGCCGCCGATGGCAGGCGCGATGAACAGGCCCAGCGGTATCGTAAACGCGAATACTCCGAAGATGAGGCAAACGGCCGCGAGCACGACAACCGGCGCCCACATGCTAAAAGGCGCCTCCTTTAAACCGGCATAGTCTCTTGAAGGCCTCCCTAAAAATACCGCATGCAGCAGCTTCATGAAACTCGCCATTGTAAGCGCGCTTCCGAACATCGCGACCGAAAGCCATATTATCCACAGGCCTTTCTGGCGGCCGGCTGATTCTATTATCCCCTGGTATATCATCCACTTTGAAAAGAAGCCGTTGAACGGCGGGATGCCGGAGATCGCAAGCGACGCAACGAGGAATGAGGCAAACGTTACCGGCATGAAGGCCGCAAGCCCTCCGAGGCGGCCGAGATCGGCAGTACCCGTCCGTTTTTCGACATTGCCGCCTCCTAAAAACAGGCACGACTTGTATATCGCGTTATTCAACATGTGAAATATGGCGCCTGCTATCCCGATGGGATTTGCCGTGCTTATACCGAGCACCATGTATCCTACCTGAGAGACCGCGTGGTACCCCAACAGCCTCTTCATGTCATGCTGGACGAGCGCCATCATGACGGCGAATATTATCGTAACGGAGCCGATGACGGCAAGCACAAGGTTAGAAGCGGCGTTCATGACAAAGAGGCTTAACGATGCCCTTGCCAGAAGGTATATCCCGAGAAGTTTGTCGAGCGATGCGGGTAGAAATGCGGTAACCGGCGCATGTCCGTCTTCTGCCACGTCCGGCAGCCACGAATGAAAAGGCATGACGCCTGCCTTTGCAAACGCGGCTATTGCTATACCTGCGTAAGCGCAGACCGCCAGGCCCGTATCAAGGCCGAGGTGTATCTTATCCATTGAATAAGTTCCGGTCACGGCCCAGATAATGGCGATGCCTAACATCATGAACACATCTGTCCCTCCGACGATTATGAGCGCCTTCTTTGCCGATGCGGCGGCGGCGTCCGTGGCCTTCAGGTTGACCATGAGATACAGCATCGCGGCCAGTATTCCCCAGAAGACGAGAAGGGCAACGAGATCATTGGCGAACGCAACGCCGAAGGAAGATCCGAGCGTTATGAGGAGATACCCGAAATAAGCTCCGCACGACTTATCGATGAATCCGAAAGAATAGACAGCCACAAGGATTGCGAAGAACGACACGGCCAGCGCCACGAATGCGGAGAGGTTGTCGGCGGTGAATATCGCAAGGCCTGAGGCAGTCCAGTTAATCGGTTTGTTGCCAAATACGTATATGGAGAGGGCGAAAGACCCGAGCGTAACCAATAACGCCGCGGCCCTCGGGATATTCTTAAACCTGTCCGGAAATATCAGGCACAAAATCCCCGCCGCAATCGGGCCTGCCACCAATAATAGCAAAGGGTTATAATGCATTTCTTATTTTATCCCCATCTTCGCTTTCAGCTTTGCCGTCTTTTCCTGCGACAGCCTGATCAGCTCCTGTACGCCCATGAGCTCCTTGTCTTTGGAATCCACTATCAGCATCCTCTCTGTGCAGCAGTAGCACGGGTCGATCGCGGCCAGGATTATCGTGGCGTCTGAAACCGTCTCGCCTATGACCGTCTCCCTGAACGTCGGGAAGTTCATGTAGGTCGGCGCCCGTATCTTGTGGCGAAGGGGCGAGTTCGTGCCGTCGGACCTGATATAATGAAAGCATTCGCCCCTCGGCGCCTCCACCTGGCCTATCCCCTCGCCGGGCGGTATGTCCTTAGGATTAGAATCGATCGGGCCGTTCGGCATCTCGTCGAGGCATTGCCTTATTATGCCGGCAGATTCCTCCATCTCGAGAATCCTCACGACCGTCTTCGCGAAGACGTCGCCGGTGCTTTGAGTTATGACATTCCACTTTACCCTGTCATATGCAGCGTAAGGATGATCGCGCCTAACATCGATGTCGACTCCGGAGGCCCTCGCGGTAGGTCCGAGCGCGGAATAGTCGATTGCCGCATCTTTCGTCAGCACGCCTACGCCTTTCAGGCGAGCGTGCAGGACCGGATCGTCGAGGATCGCTCCCTTAAGCATGTCAAGCTGCCGGCTGAACTCGTCGAGACGCGTCAATATATAAGGTATGTGCTCTTTCTCTATGTCGCGCCTGACACCGCCTGTCTTCATCATCGCGTAGTTTTGCCTGTTGCCGGTGACGGTCTCCATTATGTCGCAGATCGGCTCGCGGTATTTCCATCCCCACATGAAGACGGTATTGTAACCGATGAAATGGCCTGCCAGCCCCAGCCAGAGCATGTGTGAATGGAGCCGCTCGAGCTCCTGCGTGATCGTTCGGATATAGAGCGCTCTCTCCGGCACCTCTAGGCCGGCCAGGTCCTCCAGCGCCTGGACGCACGCGATCGGATGGCTCGACGAGCAGATGCCGCAGATCCTCTCGACGATGAAGATAGACTGGTCGAAGCTTTTTGATTCGGATATCTTCTCTATGCCGCGGTGGTTATAACCGATCCGGACGTCAACGTCCACCACATTCTCGCCCTCGACGACGAGCTTATAAAACTCCGGCTCTTCCTGGAGCGGATGGTACGGGCCTATGGGTATGTGCGCATTGTGACTCATGCCTTCCTCGAATCTCTTTTCGGCACTACAAAATTTTTCCGCAAGGGGTAGACGCCTTTCGGCCAATCATCGGGCAGGAGCAGCCCCCGCAGATCACTGTTTCCGTCGAACTCTATGCCGAACAGCTCGCGGATCTCCCGCTCTATCCACCATGCCGACCTCGTGACCGAGGTTATCGTATCGATATGCGGGTCGAACTTATCTTTCAGGATGGTCCTAACCGAGATAACATAACCGGTCAAATCATCCGCGAAATGGTAGAGTATCTCAAGGCCGTCAAAATCATCTACGGCGCTCGCTATATTGAACCTCAAGCCCATGTCCTTAAAGATATATTTCGTAAATTCGACTATGTCCTTAGGATATATATCGACATAGGCGCGTTTATCATTGTGCTTATATACCTTAAGGACCTTGCTGCCGAACTTATCCTGTATGCTTTTTATTAGCTCATCTATTTTCATATCATCCGTTCTTTCTAAAGCTCGTATTGTAGGGCACACTTAAGTGTGCCCTACTGCTATCTTGACAATTCCTTCTTCGCCAGCATCTTCCTCTTAAGCTTCCCCAGCGCTGCGATGACCGCCTCCGGCTTCGGCGGGCATCCGGGTATATAGGCATCGACTGGGATTATCTCATCAAGCGGCTGGCCGGTATTATAGCTGTCTTTAAAGAGCCCTCTCGACGAACCGCAGGCGCCCCAGGCGATAACGAATCCGGGCTGCGGCATCTGTTCGTATAACCTCTTTATAATGGGTATACATAACCTGTTGGCCGAGCCGGTGCATAGCATCGCGTCCGCGTGCCTTATGCTTCCGACGAGCACTATCCCGAACCGTTCGAGGTCGTACCTGGGCGTAAGGCAATCGATTATCTCGATATCGCAGTTATTGCAGCTTCCGCTTGAAACATGAAAGACATATATCGACTTCGAAAGGATCTTCTCTTTTAAGCCCATCTAATACCCCGCATACGCCAGGACTACCGAAAGGACAGCCAGGGACGTCATCGGCCCCCAGAAAAATCTCATGGCGTGGTCTATCCGCACGCGCGGATTTGTGTTCTTTATAACTATCATTAGAACGAGGATCAGTAAATATTGCGATATATTTTTGACGAAACCCTCGATGTCAAACTTAAGACCTCCAAAATAGAGTGTGATCAAAAATATCGGGATGATAAAGAGCATGATCGCCTTCGCGATCTTGAATATGGCGAGCGGTTTGCCGGAATATTCTATACAAGTCCCGGACATTATCTCTGTCTCTGCCTCCGGCATGTCGAATGGGACGAACCCCAGCTTTGCCTGAACGCATAATATCATCACTATGAACGATATCGCGCCCGATGCGCTTCTTATGATAGGGCCGTGGCCGGCCTGGTGCGCTATGATATCGCCGAGCTTGATCGCGTATCCTGCCTTGATTATGACGACGACGAGCGACAGGATAAACGGCAGCTCGTACGACAGCATCATCTTCATCTCGCGCGACGCGCCGAGCGACGCAAGCGGATTTGCCGACGAGAATGCGCCGAGCATCAGGGCGAGCGCAGGGATCATCATCAGATAGACCAGAACCACGAGGTCGCCCAAAAAACCGGCCGAAGGCGTTCCATTGATGACGAGGACTACGGTCGAAACCAACGCGGCGCCCGCAGAGGCCAGGACCGGCATGCCGAGAAAGATGGCCTTCGGAACCCCTTCGGGTATCAGCGTCTCCTTATATAACAGAAGTTTCGTCACGTCGATGAAATTCTGATACCATGGCGGCCCGACCCTCCACTGAAGCCTCGCGGTGACTTTCCTGTCCACCCACGAGACCAGAAGCCCCATCACACCCGAAAATAAGAATCCGGGAAATATAATATATAAAAACA
>Ga0105164_10002136_pt1 | contig 12310 bp, 11 predicted proteins | sample VDWuncwatermetaG_FD_89674 | JGI IMG/M metagenome (GOLD analysis project Ga0105164, IMG submission 89674) | Wastewater microbial communities from Netherlands to study Microbial Dark Matter (Phase II) - VDW unchlorinated drinking water | ecosystem: Environmental > Aquatic > Freshwater > Drinking...
CTCGAGACAGCGATGCCGGAAACCCTTGACCTGAGAGACGGGAGGTCCGCGAGGACCGGCACGGCTTGAAACAGGATCGCCGGGACATTCATCAGGACGAGAAAGATTTGGGAAAAGATTATCAGGACGTCAGGAATGACAGAAAAGATTTGTGGCAAGATCGGGGTGATCTGCGACAGGACTATCGTCAGCGTCACCAGGATCGCAAGGCGGGAGCGGATTTGACTCAAGACAAGCAGGAGATTCAAAAAGACCGTCAGGATCTCCGAGGCGATCTAGGTCGGGATCGTCGGGGACTTCATCGGGAAAACAGATGGAGACGCCATGGCGGCGGACACAGACACACGACTTAGGCTAAGGGCGAAACGATCCGATAATAATAAGGACAACGGCCTTGTTCTCACATTTTTAGTCGCGCTGAGGCGGGCTGGGGCGGTATAGTGGTAGGGCCTCTCAGGGAGAGAGTGTTCGGTCTTAAGGTGAACCAAAAGGAGGAAACATGGGATTTCAACAAGGCGGTGGTGGAGGGGGATTCGGCGGGCGGCCCCGGCAGCTTTTCAAAGCGACCTGCGCAGATTGCAAGAAGGAGTGCGAGGTCCCCTTCAAGCCCAGCGGAGATCGTCCGGTCTACTGCAAGGAATGTTTCTCAAAACGCAAAGAGAGCGGCCGTTAAGTAACCCGTCTGGAAAGCCGTAAAACCACCAAGGCGAAGTCGAACCATTCGACTTCGCCTTTTTTTCTAGGAAGGAAGAAAACTTGAATCGAGAAGAACATCCGGTTCGAAGGCACCACTATCATTCGCTCGCCAATCGCGCGATCTATTGTTTCAGCCTGGCCTCTTCGGTGCTGCTCTTGGGAACCATCGGGATGCACCTCATTGAGGGATTCAATTACATCGATGCCTTTTACTTCACCTGCATGATCGCAACCGGCCAGGGGCCGCCGCCCCTGATTTCGCCGGCCACCCCACTTGGCAAGCTCTTTACCTCTCTCCTCGCGTTTGTCTCGGTCGGTGTCATGGTCGCCTCGCTCGGATTTCTCTTCGGCCCCTTTCTTGGGAAACTTTGGAAGATTGGGATTATTAAATTCGAAGAGGAGCTCGAGGGCCTTCATCTGCGCCGAGACAAAAAATCGAAGTGATTAAACGCTTAGCCCCCCTCCTCGGGGTTTTTCTCTTCGGTTTCGCCCTTTTCCTCCTGCACCGCGAATTGAGGGACTATCATTACCACGATGTCATTCGGCAGTTCGGGTGGCTTTCCCGGCGCCAGGTTTTTGAAGCCCTCCTGCTGACCCTCGTGAATTACCTGGTTTTGACGGGATACGAAAAACTCGGTTTCGAATACATTTCTCATCCTCTCAAGTTTCGCAAAGTCGCCGTCACCTCCTTCATCGCGAATGCCTTCAGCAACAACGTGAGCCTGGCCATGCTCGCCGGGAGTTCCGTGCGTTACCGGCTTTACTCAGGATGGGGACTCTCCGCAACTGAAATCACAAAGATCATCCTTTTTTACACGCTGACGTTTTGGATCGGACTCTTTGCGTTGGGAGGAACGGTTTTTTTACTCGAGCCCGTGAACATCCCGCGGCTGCTCCACGTTCCGTTTCACTCGGCGCATCCCATCGGATGGATTTTCATCTTTCTCATTCTGGGTTATTTAGCCTGGGTGATTTCCGGGAAGGGCCTCCAGTTCCGGGAATGGGAATTTTCTCCCCCCTCGCTCAAGATCGCTCTTCTGCAAATCGTCATCTCTTCGCTGGACTGGGCGTTGGCCGCCGGTGTGCTCTACGTTCTCTTGCCTGAGCAGTCGACCGCTTCCTTTCCCGTGTTTCTTTGCGTCTTCCTGTTGGCGCAGGTGGCAGGTCTGGTCAGTCAGGTGCCGGGGGGATTCGGAATTTTCGAAACGGTAACCGTCGTTCTCTTGAGCTCGACCGCCCCCCCTCCCTCTCTTCTCGCCTCGGTCTTGGCTTATCGGGGGATTTATTACCTTCTTCCGCTGGGTCTTGCCTCTACGCTCTTGGGGACCCACGAAGTTCTGGAAAGAAGTCCTTCGATCAAGCAATTTGCTTCTCTTTTTGGCCAATGGGTCCCCACGCTCGTGCCCTACGTCTTTACTTTTACCACTTTCGTGGGCGGCTGCATTCTTCTTTTCTCGGGCGCGACCCCGGCGGTCGGATCAAGGTTGTCGTGGATCAACGATTTTCTTCCTTTGCCTGTTCTAGAAGCCTCTCATTTTCTAAGCAGCCTCGTTGGCGTGGGTTTAATTTTTCTGGCGAGCGGACTCCAGCGGAGACTCGATGCGGCCTATTTTTTCTCGGTCTCACTTCTGGGCGCCGGGATCCTTTTTTCCCTCTTGAAAGGCTTTGATTACGAGGAGGCGATCGCATTGACCGTCATGTTTGCCGCGCTCTTGCCGGCCCGGAGGCATTTTTACCGGAGGGCCTCGCTTCTGAATGAACCCTTTTCTCCGGGGTGGGTCTTGGCAATCCTGGTTGTCCTCTCCTGTACGCTTTGGCTGGGAGTTTTTTCTTACAAGCACATTGAATACTCTCGCGACCTGTGGTGGCGTTTCACGCTTTCAGGCGATGCCCCTCGGTTCTTGCGCGCTTTTGTCGGCGTGGTCGGCGTGGCGCTCTTTTTTGCCTGGGCCAAGTTGATGCAACCCGCTCAAACGGAACCCGCGTTGCCTGCTGAAAGCGATTTGGAAAAAGCAAAAAACATTATTCAAGAAAGCCGGGAAACGTACGCTCATTTGGCCTTATTGGGGGACAAGTCCCTTCTTTTGAACGAAGCCGGAAACGCGTTCATTATGTATGCCGCTCAAGGCAAGAGCCGGATTGCCTTGGGCGACCCGGTGGGCCCCGCGGAAGAAGCCGCAGAACTCATCTGGCAGTTCCGGGAGATGGGGGATCGACACGACACTCGAACGGTTTTCTATGATGTCCGGCGGGATTACCTTCATCATTATCTCGACGTTGGGCTCACGATGGTCCAAAGCGGCGAGGAGGCCCGTGTTTCGCTTCCCGATTTTTCCATTGAGGGAGGCCTTCACAAAAAACTAAGATATTTCCGGAACCGCCTAGAGAAAGAAGGCTGTGCCTTTGAAGTAATCCCGGCCCGAGAGGTTAACGAGCTCTTGCCTTCCCTCCGGCGAATCTCCGACACATGGCTGGAACAAAAGAAAACGAAGGAGAAAAAATTTTCCATGGGTTTCTTCGATCCCCGGTATCTTCTTCATTTTCCAATCGGGGTCGTGCGGAAGGGAGGGGAAACGATCGCCTTTGCCAACCTTTGGCCGGGCGCCGAAAAAGAGGAACTTTCCATTGACCTTATGCGGTATCTTCCCGAAGCTCCCCCCAATGTGATGGAATACCTTTTCGTTGAACTGATGCTTTGGGGAAAGCAGGAAGGGTATCGATGGTTTAATCTGGGCGTCGTTCCACTTTCCGGTTTGGAAAACCGGGCCTTCGCCCCGTTCTGGAACCGCATCGGTGCTTTCGTCTTTCGGTACGCGGAGAATTTTTACAATTTTCAGGGATTGCGGGAGTTCAAGGATAAATTCGATCCAGTCTGGGAGCCCAAATATTTGATTTTCCCGGGAGGGTTTTCACTCGCGGGCGCCCTGACCGACTTGGCCGCGCTGGTTTCGGGCGGCGTGAAAGGGGTTTTTAGCAAGTGAGGAGAGAGAAAAAATACAGGAATTTAAGCGGAGGGAGGAATGCTCTCCGATAAGACCTTCTCGACCAGATTCAGGAGCTCGGGAGGGCGGAAGGGTTTTGCCAGATAGGCTGAGGCCCCCACATGGTAAGCCTGTTGCATGTTTTCTTGAGGCGGGAGCCCCGAGACGATGATGACAGGTGTGTTTCGAGTCTGGCTTCGACGTTTGAAGGCGTCACAAAACCAGATGCCTGAGAAGTAGGGCATGCGAATGTCCAGCAGGACGAGGTCGAAATTTTCCTGGTTCGCCTTTTGGACGGCCTCGGGCCCGTCGTGCACCCGGGTGACCTCATAATGGTTCGCTTCAAGGATATCGCGTATCATCAGGGTCATTTCCGCGTCGTCATCCACGACCAGAATTTTCTTTTGATCTTTTCTTTTCACCGCTCCACCGTCAATCCAGCCGTGGGCCGGCCTAGAAAAAAGCCCTGACCGTATTTGATTCCAAGATCAACAAGTGCGTTCAAGTCCTCCTCGGTTTCGATCCCCTCTGCGACGATCTGGAAACTCACGGTGCGGACGGCCTTGAGGAGTCTTTTGAGCAATCGGAGCCGGGAAGGGTCCTCGGAAATCCCCAGGACGCACCGCTTGTCGATTTTGATGAGGTCGGGCTGCAGAACCACCAGGCTTTCCAGGCAGCTTTTGCCAAACCCCACGTCATCCATCGCAATCAAGACTCCTCTTTTTTTGAGGGAGTGGATGAGTTCTTCCAAATTCCAAGGATCTCCGATAATCTGTTGTTCGCTGATCTCGATGCACGAGTTTCGGGCGCCACCAGATTCCTCAAATTGGTCCAGGAGCGTCCGCTCGGAGACACCCAGCAGGGTGGAGGGAAAAAGATTGAAATGTCGTTTTAGGCCGCTTGGAATTCCCTTTGCGTCCGCCAGGCATTTTTGGAAACAGCGCAGGTCCACCCAGTTGAGGATATTTTTTTCATAGCAGAGGGGAAAGAAGACATCGGGCATCTCAAACCCCCGGAGGGAGAAGCGGCTTAAGAATTCATAGCCGATGACGTTTCGATCTTCCAGATGGACGATGGGCTGTTTCACCGTGTGGATCCGGTCTCCGCGTTGAAGGGCCTCCAGGACCTCCGACATCAAGGCCTCGTCCGTTCCGGTCGGCGTTTCCCATTCTCCCTGAAAAGAGATCTGGTTTTTTCCCCGGCGCTTGCTTTGCTGGAGCGGGACGTCTGTTCGGGCAATCAATTCATCAAGGGAGAGAATATTTTTCGATACACGGACAAACCCCACGCTCGCCGTGACCCGGGTTTCACCCTGAGAGAGGAGGAGGGGACTCCCTGAAATCGAGATCCGGAGCCTTTCGGCCGCGTGGATCGCCTCGGCATGCCGTGTCTGGGCAAGGAGCACCATGAATTCATCTCCGCCGAGGCGGCAGGCTTGGTCCGTCTTGCGCAAAGTGGAACGGATTTTTTTTGCCACTTCCTTCAGCACCACGTCACCCACCGAGTGTCCCAAGACATCGTTGATTTTTTTGAAATCATCCAGGTCCAGCATCAGCGCAAACAGTTCGGAACCCTCCCGCCGCATGGTCGCGATCTCGTGAGTGAGGACGAGCTCGAGCCCGCGGCGGTTCAAAAGCCCCGTGAGGGGATCGATGAAAACCAGTTCCTCCAATTTCTCATTGGCCTGCTGAAGTTTCTCGGCGGTCTCGACGAGTTGGCTTTGAAGGCGGTGACGTTCAATGGCGTAGCGGATGGAATGGGCCAGGACCGACGGGGTCACCTGACTTTTCACAAGGTAATCCTGGGCCCCCCGGCTGATGGCTTCGAGGGCCAGTCGTTCATCACTGGAAGCGGTCAACACAATCAAGGGGGCTTGGAGGGATTTCTCGCAGGCGCGCGCGAGGGTTTCAAACCCCCGCCCATCCGGAAGAGAAAGGTCAAGGAGGACCACATCAAAATTTTCCTCTTCAAGGCGCCGGAGACCTTCTTCCAATTCGGGTGCGGTTGCCAGTTCAAACGAATCCGGAGCTTTCTGCGCCCCGTTGAGGAATTCACGGATTAGGACCACATCGTCCGGGTCATCCTCAATCAAGAGAACGCGCGTCCGTTCGGACTCAGTGGTTTCCATTGTCCGGGTCGTCCGGGAGCTCCACGGTTTCAAGCCAGTATTGTTCGAAGGTCTTGGCCAGGGCCATCCATTGATGGAAGCCGAGGGGTTTTCTGACAAAAGAATTGGCGCCCAGCGCGTAACTTGCGGCGACATCGTCTGAATCCGTGGACGTGGCGAGGACCACCACCGGGATTTTCCGAAGCTCGGGATGGGCTTTGATTTCCTTGAGAGCTTCCCTTCCGTCCTTCAGGGGCATGTTGAGATCGAGCAAGATGATGTCAGCCTGCGACGACGGGCGCAAGAGGTAATCCATCAACGCCTCGCCATTTGAGACCCGGCGCAGTGCGATGGCTGAGCCTAATTTTTCAAAGACCTCCTTAATGAGGAAGAAGTAATCCTCATCGTCCTCAGCGATCAATGCCACTTTGGATTTTTTATGGATTCGATTCATCTCATCTCGTTTCTTTCTCAGAGTTCGTGGGCAAGGTCAGGAGAAAGGTCGAGCCCTTTCCCACCGCGCCCCGGGCGGTGATTCGGCCGCCGTGCCGCGCCACAATTTTCTGACAGATGGCCAGGCCCATCCCGCTGCCCGCATATTCACTGAGGCTGTGCAGTCGTTCAAAGGGTTTGAAAATCCGCGCGAGGTGTTTTTCGTCAAACCCGATCCCGTTGTCCTCGACCACGATCTCCACCCACCCCCCTTTCAAGTTTCGGCTGTGGATCTGGATCTGTGAAGGCCTTCCCTTTTTTTGAAACTTGAGGGAATTCGCAATCAGGTTCTGGAACAACTGATGCATTTGGGCCCGGTCCGCATTTAAAGTGGGAAGCTCTCCGATTTCAACCGTGGCGTTTGACTCCTTGACTCTGAGATCCAGATCTTTCAAAACGTCTTCGACTACGGTTTTCAACGAGACGGTTTCAAAAGGCTCCGTCTTGGTTGTGACGCGGCAAAAGCTCAAGAGATCTTGAATGAGCTGGCTCATCCGCGCCGCTGCGCTCTGCATCCGTTCCACGTAGTCTCTGGATTTTTCGTCCAGATGGCTCGCCTGGACTTTCAAGAGATCCCCAAAGGCGACCACCTTGTGGAGAGGTTCCTGAAGGTCATGAGAGGCGACGAAGGCAAAAAGTTCCGATTGTTCCCGCTCCGTGTTGGCCCGCGCGAGCTCGATTTCCTTTTTTTCCAACTTATACTTCGTCTCCTCGGCCCGCTTGCGTTCGGTGAGGTCCAGGACGAAGCAGATGCACTCTTCCTCGGAGCCCTCCAAGAGGGCCATGCCGATCAGGACGGGGACCCGGCCCCCGTCCTTTCGAAGATACTCCTTTTCTCTGGGAATGGCGATGCCCAATTTTTTGAGCTGCTCAAGCGCCCGGCGATCCGAGTCCCGCCACTCGGGCGCGGTCAGTTCGTCCCAGCGCACCTTGCCCAGCAGGAGTTCTTGGCGGGTGTAACCGACCATTTGAAAAAAGGCCTCGTTGGCGTCGAGGAGGCGGCCCTTCAAGTCTTCGACGATGATTCCGAGGAGATTGGATTCCGCGAGTCGCCGGAAACGGGATTCACTCGCCCGGAGCGCATCCGCCACCCGTCTTCGTTCCGTTATTTCCGAGACGAGCGTCTCATTGCTTTGATGAAGCTCTTTTTTTTGCCGGTCCAGGTCCTCCATGATGTTCAGGGCCGCCTCCTGACTTCTCTCCAATTCTCGGTAGGCCTTGCGCAATTCTTCCTCGGCCTGCCGGCGTTCAATGATTTCTTTTTCGAGCGATTCGTTGAGCATCTTCAATTCACGGGTCCGTTCTTTGACCCGTCTCTCGAGATCCGCTCCAGCCTCCCGAAGTTTTTCCTCCCCGCGTCTGCGTTCACTGACAAGCGATGCCAGGACGAGACCCGTGCTCGTCACGATGCCGATGAAGGTTTGAAGGAGCAAGAGTGATTCGTTGCGGGTCGCCCTCACAAAAGGCCCCAACCCTTTCAAGGTTCCTTCGACCGCCATCCACGAGACAAGGAGAGCGGTCAGGACAACTCCCGTCTGGCCGAATCGAAACGTCGCCCAAAGCATAAGAGGAAGAATCACAAATTCGAGAGGGAGGTGGACCATTCCGATTCGCCCCGTTTCTCCAAAAATGGTCTTTCCGGCCACGAGCAAGGAAATCAACAGGCATCCAGCTTCCAGAAAACGCTTGGGCTCCGAGGCAATGAGGGGTTGCTTGAATCCATTCCACAGGACGACGAGAGCCGGAGTCAGGACGAGGACTCCCGTCGCGTCCCCCAACCACCAGGTAAACCAAACCACCTTGTAGAGAGGCCAGGGAATCACTCCGAGCAAAGCCAGCGCGGTGGGACCGATCGCCGAACTGGAAAGGCACATGGCGAGGGAGCAGGTGATAAATTTGGCCGTGTCGCTCACGCGCCCAAAGGGATCGCGGGGCCCGATCCATTGTCTAATCAGGAAGATTCCCACCAGTGCTTCCAAGGTGTTTCCAAGTGAAATAAAGGAAGAGACAGTCAGGAGGGATAAAGGATCAGCCACCCGGCTTGACAGGAAGGTCAAGAGATTGGCTAGAAAAGCTCCGATGGTAATACCGGGCCACACTTGCCATCCCAGGATGAGGAGGGCTGCAAGAGCAATTCCCGAAGGCGGCCAGACCGGAGAAGCGTTCGTGCCTTCAAGGGCCAGCAGCAGACCGAGCCGGGCCGAGAAATAATAGAGGACGGCCACGGCCACCACTTCCACGAACCATCTCAGTCCTTTGAAGAGGGGACGACTCCAAACCGAATCAATATTTTTTGGGTTGACCCAGTCGCTCAAGGAGAGCATTCACTTCCTCCTTCAACCTCCGCATTTCCAGTTCCCGGTCCACGGTGAGATTGTGGAAGCGCTGGAGCCTTTCGGTTCTCTCCCGAAGTTCTTGCGAGACCTTTTCGAGCGCCAAGTTTTTTTGTACCACCGTTTCCCCGGACCGTTTTCGTTCCGTGATGTCACGAACAATCGCCGTGAAATAGTGCTCATCTCTGAGCATCCAGTGAGAGAGAGAAATCTCCAGGGGAAATTCACTCCCGTTTTTACGCAGACCCACCAGTTCCACGGTCCTTCCCACGATACGGCTCTCGGCGGTCAGGACAAATCGGGCCAATCCCGCCCGATGGGGTTCGTGAAAACGTTCGGGCATGAGGAGGGTCAAGGGTTTTCCGGCAACCGCATCGGCTGGATACCCAAACATCGTTTCCGCCCACTTGTTCCAAAAGACAATTTCTCCAAATTGATTGGCCGAGATGATGGCGTCATGAGCCGTCTCCACCACAGCCTTCAGTCTTTTCTCGCTTCCCTGAAGGGCCGTCTTCGCTTCTTTCTCGGCAAGGTGGTAGCGTCGAATGAGGTGGAGAGCCCAAGCGTGGAGAATGAAAAGGCCCGACAGAAAAGCCAGCGTGAGAATCAAAAAGGGGTCCCTTAGTTTTCGGAGGGGGAGAAGTGCGCCGTCCAGCGATTGAATCGAGAGTACGCTCCACTCAAAGGGCTTGATCTTGATGTAACTGACGAGACTCTTTTCCCCGGTGATGGGGTTGGGGGCCTCCACCGAACCCTTGCCGTCGGCGAGTACTTTTTGAATGAGAGGGTCCCGGCTGACATTGATGGGCGGGTCATTGACGCGTCCCACGCGGGATGCAACGTTTCCCCGTTGGTCAATCAACACCAGGGAGCCGGGGAAGGGCGGCCGAATTTGAGCCAGCCAGGCGGAAAGGCTTTCAATGGTATGTTGACCCACGAGGTAAGCTAGGACGCCGCCTTCGGCATTTCGGACCGGGGTGGCGATGGCCATCAGGAAGTGGCGCGGATCGTCCTCGCGCGGGTAAATTTCCGAAACGTAAGATTGTCTCGTCCGGGAAACGCCCTGATACCAGTCCCGGGGCGAAAAATTTTTCCCCTCCGCTTCGCTCGTCGAAGGATAGTCACACCATTCCACGCCCTGGGCGTCCACGACAAGGGCTCGATCGAAGTCGAGATTCTGAGTGACCAGTTCTCGGAGGTGGGCTTGCAACGTCGTCCTATCTCTTCTCTGGATGGCTTCCATCAAGGTGCGGCGGCCCGCGAAACTTTCCAAATAGTGGGCCATGCCCGTGAAATGTTCCTGCACCGCTTGGGATGCCAACTGAGCGGCCAGGGCATTTTGTTGGACGGCTTGTTCTTTGAGGGAGAGGCGGGCCTGGGTGAATACGAGGAGAACGAAAAGGGCGGTCGGGAGGACCAAGGTCAGCCACAGGGCCCCGAAGAGGCGCCACCCCGGACCCAAGAACCAGGGCTCTTCCGCGGAGGACGGGGCACCCACTAAGGCCCCTTCCGGCACTCGGGGATTGATATGCGTCGTATCATCGCGGGCCAACCCCATATTAAAAAAATAGCACGGTTCTCGAGGGCGAGCAAGCACTAGCAAAAGGGGAACCAGCGTATTAGAATGCCCGAGATGGCATTTTTATTCCGCTCCCTGATTTCGGGTTTGATCATCGCTTACGCGGGATGGCTCGCCGGGAAAAAACCGGTGCTGGCCGGGTTTATCATCGCGCTTCCACTCATGTCCATGCTGTCGATTCTCTTTTCTTATCTGCAGTATCGGGACCTGCAAAAGATCAACGAGTTCGCCCTCTCCATTCTCGTGGCCGTTCCGCTCTCGCTTTTCTTTTTCCTTCCCTTTGTCCTGAACCGTTGGTTCAAATGGAATTTTTTGGTGACCTACACCTCGGCCATCGGTTGTGTGGCGCTGGCCTATTTGATTCACCACCTGATTTTTAAAACCGGACTCTTTCGCTAAGAAAACCTTAGGTCCATCACTCCTGCACATGACCCAAACAATCGCTCTTGCGTTGGGAAGTCTGGCCGGGGGATTTGCGCGCTATTATCTGGCGGGGTTCGTTTATCAGATCCTCGGCGCCGCCTTTCCCTACGGGACGCTCGTGGTCAACCTCGTCGGATGTTTTCTCATCGGATTTCTTTCCGTTCTTGCCGAAGAGAAATTCCTCATCGGTCCCACGGCCCGGATTCTCTTGATGGTCGGCTTTTGCGGGGCCTTCACCACTTTTTCCACGTTCATGCTGGAGACCGGAAATTTGGTCAAAGTGGGCGAGACGTTGCGGGCTCTCCTCAATGTCGTCGCGAGTGTCGCAGCGGGATTCTTGGTTTTCCGGCTGGGTGTCTTCATCGGGGAAATGGTTTAATGAAAGGAAGCGCGAGCGCATGAAAACACCAGCGGAGGGGAAGCTCTTACGAATTTTCATCGGTGAGCAGGACAAGTGGAAGGGCGAACCGCTTCATGAAGCCATCGTGTATCTGGCCCGGAAAGAAAAGATGGCGGGAGCGACGGCCATCAAAGGTTTCCTGGGATTTGGAGCCAAGAGTCATCTGCACACGACGAAACTCCTTCGGTTATCGGAAGATCTGCCCATCGTGATCGAGATCGTGGACAGCGAAGAGAAGATCAACCAATTCCTGCCCCACTTGGACGAGATGGTCAAAGAAGGATTGATCACCCTTGAAAAAGTGAATGTGATCTTGTATCGGGCCGCTCAATAAGAAACGATAGCCGCTTCCATTTCCTGAAAATTCCATGAACAACTTTCTTAAACAAAAATGGGGTGATGCAACTTCCTTTCTTGAGAGGACGCAGAAAGCTGGCTGGATCGATTTATGGGTCATCGCCGGGCTTGGAGGCATTCTTTTTAGCGTCATGAGCGTGGCCAGGACTTGGACCGGTGCGCATCGCCCTTCCATCGAAATCGATCTCGCACCCATATCTCTCGTCAAATATACCTTTTATTCTCTGTCACGCGGGCTGTTAGCCTACAGTTTCTCTCTGGTTTTTACCCTCTTTTATGGTTTTTGGGCTGCAAAGGACAAACTCGCGGCCAGAGTTCTTCTGCCGCTTCTGGATATTCTCCAGAGTATTCCTGTCCTCGGTTTTATGCCCGGATTGGTCCTGGCTCTTGTGGCGATATTCCCTGACAGCAATGTCGGATTGGAGCTTGCAGCCGTCATTATGATTTTTACAGGCCAGGCCTGGAACATGACATTCAGTTTCTATCAATCCTTGCGGTCAGTCCCCCAGGATTTCCAGGAAGTGGCGACCATCTATCGATTCAATTGGTGGCAGCGGTTCCGGTGGACTGAGACTCCTTTTGCCACGGTGGGGCTCGTTTGGAACAGCATGATGAGCATGGCTGGCGGCTGGTTTTTTCTCATGATTAATGAGTCCTTTGTCTTGGGGAATAAAGATTTCCGGCTCCCGGGAATTGGCTCTTATATGAGTGTTGCGGTCGCAAAGGGTGATATCGCGGCCATGATATGGGCTGTGTTTGCCATGATTCTCATGATCGTCGCACTGGATCAACTGCTATGGCGGCCGGTTGTGGTGTGGGCTCAAAAATTCAGAGTGGAAGAAGCCGCACAAGAAGAAACGATGTCATCCTGGTTTCTCACCTTTTTAAACCGTTCAAAGCTCGTAAAAAGTGTGAAGAATTTTTTTGGAAAAATGATGAATC
>Ga0105164_10002137_pt1 | contig 12307 bp, 12 predicted proteins | sample VDWuncwatermetaG_FD_89674 | JGI IMG/M metagenome (GOLD analysis project Ga0105164, IMG submission 89674) | Wastewater microbial communities from Netherlands to study Microbial Dark Matter (Phase II) - VDW unchlorinated drinking water | ecosystem: Environmental > Aquatic > Freshwater > Drinking...
ACGCGCAGCACAGCCTCTGTCACCTCCACAGATTCATGCTTTGGCAAGACAATAGCGAACCCGCCAAAGCATGCGGCTGTGCGCAAAATATTGCCTAAATTCTGCGGGTCATTCAGGCTATCGAGAAATAACAGTGTAGGGGCGACCCGCCGGGTCGCCCCTACGTTTAGAATATCCTCGAGATAAACGTATTCAAATTCCGCGACCTCCGCTATTATGCCCTGGCTGGGTATATTCTGAGATTTTTTCTGAAATTCATTTTTTGTGATGCGTTCGACGGGGATATTTCGCGCATTTACATCCGCGCCGATTTCGATAAAAATCTTCTTAATAGATTTCGGGTTCTTTTTTATCCGTTCAGTTATACAATTTCTGCCGTATAATTTCATAATATATTCGCCGCCAAGGACGCCAGGTTGCTTCTTTCGCTTTTAACAAACATTACATGCCCGAAAAGCCTCTGGCCCTTCATTTTCTCGACGCAATAAACCAGGCCGTTGGAGCTTGAATCCAGGTACGGGTTATCTATCTGGTAAGGGTCTCCGGTTAAAACCATTTTACTGCCAGCTCCTACACGGCTTACTACTGTCTTTATCTCATGCGGGGTAAGGTTTTGCGCCTCGTCGATAATTATATACTGCATGGGGATACTTCGGCCCCTCATGTAAGTCAACGCCTCAAGCTCCAGGAGGCCGCACGTTTTCAATTCGTTTATCGTGACAACGCGCTTCGTTTTTATTTTTTTTTGCGGGCTGCATAAGCCCTCCGGCATTTTATCCTTGCCTGAATAAAGTAAAAATTCAAGGTTATCAAATATCGGCTGCATCCAGCTTTCAAGCTTCTCCTCTTTTGTTCCCGGAAGATAACCTATATCCCTGCCCAGAGGCATTATGGGCCTTGAGACCAGAATGCGGCTATAGGTCTGCAGCTGCATAACCTTTACGAGGGCTGCGGCAAGCGCCAGAAGGGTTTTTCCCGTGCCTGCCATTCCTATCAATGAAACAAGATTTACGCTGTCATCCATCAACAGCTCAAGCGCCATTGTTTGCTGGATATTGCGCGGTTTGATATCATACACAGGAAAGTTGTTATATTTCAGCTTTACTATTTTCTTCTGATTCGCGTCATATTTCGCCAGTACCACAGATTCAGCGCCCGGAGTTTCTTTCAGGACTATAAATTGATTATGAAAAAAACTCTTGACCAATTCGATGCTGCCAGAGGCCTGGAATTGCGCGATCTTCGCCTTGTCGGCTAAAACATCTATCCAACCTTTATATATTTCCTCAAAATTTATAGTCTGCTTTTCAAAATCCGTTGAGCGCAGGCCTATCGCGTCCGCCTTGACCCTGATATTGATATCTTTCGATACAAAGACTATTTTTTCGCCCTGTTTCTGCAGCATATAGGCGCACATCAAAATCCGGTTATCTTTCTGGCTGTAATCAAGGCCAAGATGCTCAAACTGCTTATATTCCTTATCGGAAATAATCTGCAATATACCGCCATTCTCCAAAGGCACCCCATTGCCGAGTTTACCCTTTCTCCTTAAGCGGTCAAGTGTCCTTATAACCTGTCTGGCGTTGCGGCCTTTTTCGTCGGTATCTTTTTTAAATTCATCCAGCTCCTCCAGCACCTCAATGGGCAGGACAACCTTATTGTCTGCGAATACGTTTATGGCGTCTGAATTGTGCAATAAAACATTTGTGTCAAGGACGAAAGTTTTCTGCATAGACTAATCCCCCTTTTGTTTTCGGTTCCTGTATTCCAATACAAAAAATAAACCGATGAAATAACTTAAAACCGACATAGACAGCGCTATTATTATAAAACCTACAAGCGACGGGATAATCACATCGCCTGATAAAGAATTAATCGTAGCTTTTATGCCGGGCATTTTCAGGTATTTCAGCATATCTCGCCATACATATTCCCAGTTAAGCCCAAACAGTTTCGCGCCTAATCTTACGGATGGTAAAATCAGGGCCGCGGACATCCATGTATTGGTAACAAAACAGCCTATCAGCGCCGCTGCTTTGTTAGCTTTAAATATCATGGCTGTTACTATTGTGAAAATAACGCCTACGAAAGGCATGAGCCCGTAAAATATGCCTATGGCAAAGCCGAGCGCGATATGATGCGGCGTATCGTTGACCCGCATCATCTTAAGATACATATTATTAGCCCATACTATAAAGCTCATTATTATAATCCAAAAAGTTTTATCGCGGCGCCGCAGGCGAATATCGCAAAACCCGCAGCTGCGTGGGAATATCTTTCAAAAATGTGAAGACGAAGTTTAGACAGCCCGTAAAACGACGCCATGACAATGCCCATCATGGTTGTTATGGTCGCAAAACCGAATACGAGCGCTACTACCGCTACCGCTAACATGTTATGCCTTGCCGCAGGATACATTATCAAAGGGATCAAAGGCTCGCACGGCCCGAAAACAAATATTATAAAAAGTACCCACGGCGTAAGGCTTTTTACATCTTCGGCATGCGGATGCACATGCTCGTCGCTGTGCGCATGAAAATGCGCATGCTCCCTGCCTTCCTCGTGTATATGCATATGCCTGTGCGGCCTGTTTCGTATTGCCCGATGGATACCCCAGATAAAATACGCGAAACCAAAAGACATCAAAAACCACTCCGCCAAATCGCCGCGCGAAGATTCTATGTTGCCTATCTTAAAAAGAGTCATGCCTAAAATAACGCCTGCAAATCCCAGAACGACAGAACTCAATACGTGCCCTATCCCGCACAAAAAAGTAATTGTAAATGTTTTTACAGCGCTCCATTGCCTGGCCTTGGCCAATACTACAAAAGGTAAATAATGATCAGGCCCTACCAGCGTATGTATGAAACCTACTGTTATTGCCGTAATTGCCAATATAAATATTCCGTTTAACATATAGGACTCCTCTATTCCAGTTTCAAGGCGCGCCAGGCGGATAAATCATTAGGCGCAGTGTCTGTATAAACTTTTGAACGGCTTAAAATATAATTTGGGAAATTCAGCGTAGCCATAGGCAATTCTATGACTATGCTGTCTTTATCCGCGATAGACATTTTTGCCTGCTTTACGAATATCCTGCTCCTTTTGTTATACAATAACAGGCTCGTGCGGGTTATTACAAGGCGCAGTTTCGGCATATCTGAAAAATCCGTTTCTTTGCTGTATGGCAATAAATATATATTGCTCGTAACACCCTTTGTAATTTTCCTGTTTAGCGCTAATTTAATATAAAACTTGTTATCTTTTTTAGCGTACGATAAAAAGACAATGCTATCTTCTGACTCTGTATCCGGCGTCCGGCAGACCTCCTGCCAGTCAATTTTTTTATTGGCTGATTCCTTTAAAATAGCGTCGGGATAATCTCCGAACAGCTCATTCTTCCTTGAAAAAGTATGCATGTACCACGGATTATACGGTATCTGGCTTTTATAAAAATCAGTCGCCTTATCCTTTACCTTTACCTCATCATCTGACAAATCCAGTTTCATCCATTTAATCTGCGTGCAGATAAATTTTTCGTGCGGCAATAAAGGCAGTTTCGGATGAAAGCCGCGCGGCTTTGGCCAACCTACACAATGAACCAGATAAGGGAAAATTTGCGGGGCCTTTAGCTTATTGCCGAGATCCCACAAGGCGATTCTTAAAAAAAGATACGTTGCCTCATGATCTCCGTTTGTGTCCGCAGGGTGAGAAACAAATATTTTAGTCGGTTTGACGCGCAATAAAACCGTTTTCATATCATTTAAGATATTCTCGCCAATATACAACGCGTTCGGAGAGAGATTTTCAGCGTACGGTACGCTGGCCACCCTGGTAAACATGCTCTGATACGGCTTTGTGGGCCCCCAGTATTTCAGCAATATCTCCATTGTGCCGAAATCAGGATAACCTAAAAAAAATTGTTTCCCTTCATCCACTCCTAAAAATTTGAGCGCGGCAACGGTCTCTTTTTTACGCACCTCGCCCATGTGGATAAATTCACCTTTACGGAAGGTAAGCCGCTTTTCATAAACTATAAATGCCAGCTGATTGGCGTCGCCGTTAGTCATGCACGCGACATAAACATCCGCGCCTGCCTTAAGGGCCCGCTGAATTACGCCGCCTGCGCCTATTGTCTCATCGTCAGGATGGGGCGCCAATATTAAAACTTTGTCATTTTTGGTAAAAGGCGGAATTGACGGAATTTCGTCTAGGGAACTCTGGGCAAAGGATAAGAAAGATGAGAGAATGACAAATGACAAAATCCCAATGACAAATGAATATTTAAATGACAAATAATTTAATGATTGGGATTTGGATGATTGATTTGAAATTTGGATTTGGGATTTTGTCATTAACTACACATCTGTTCTTTTTTTAATAAAATCTCATACCGTTTATCAACCTCTGCCTGTATATATGCGGTCTCTTCTTTGCTTAGATGCTTAAAGCGGCCTTGCTGCGACAAATATTCTTCGACCGGTTTTCTATTTTCAACTCTTTTAACTATATATTTGCCTTCTTTGACTTCGTAAAGGGGGAATACGTTGGTTGAAACCGCAAGCCTGCCCAGCGCTATGGTCTTTTCCGAAGAATATTTCCAGCCCGGCGGGCACGGCGCCAGCATGTGTATAAATTTCAGGCCCCTTACCGAATTGGCAGAGCGCACCTTCTGTATAAAATCTTCCGGATACGCGATACTCGCAGTCGCCATGTACGGGATATTATGCGCTGCCATTATGGAATCTATGTCTTTTTTCATCGTATTTTTAAACATATTGGACGGCGTCGTTGTCGTGGCGGCGCCGTATGGCGTAGAGGAACTCCGCTGGATGCCTGTATTCATATACGCCTCATTGTCATAGCATATGTATATAAAATCGTCGTTTCTTTCAGCTGCACCCGAAAGCGCCTGAATGCCGATATCCAGTGTGCCGCCGTCTCCTGCCCATGCCAAAACATTTATATCATCTTTGCCCTGCATGCGCAGCGCCGAACGCACCCCGCACGCGCATGAAGCAGCTGTTTCAAACGCCGTATGAAACATCGGTATCTTAAACGCGGTTGTAGGAAACGCGCCGCTAAGAATTGTCCAGCAGCCTGCCGGGATAACAACTATAGTTTTCTCACCCAGCGCCTTAAGGCAGTATCTCATCGCTAAAAGCGCGCTGCAGCCCTGGCACGCCGCATTGCCTGAATATAATAATTCCTGCTGTGGAATAGTTGTCTTCATTGTTTAATTTCTAACTTTTTAACCCGAACCAGTTAGATTCTTTTGCATGCCCTGAAATTACGCTTTCGCTGATTGTTATAAAATCATCCAGCGTTACCTCTCTGCCGCCTAATCCCGCGATAAAGCCGTAAAGTTTCGGCCTGTCCTTCAAATTGGCAAGAGCCGCCTTTATCTCTGTGAAAAATATGCCTTCATTTCCTAGCGAAACATTCCTGTCTAAAACGCAGACAGCCTTTCTGCCCTTGGCGATCCTTACTAGTTCCTCGTTGGGAAACGGCCTAAAGGTCCTCATCTTAACTAACCCGACTTTCTTTTTATTCTTTTGCAAAACATCAACAGCGTCTCTTGCGATAGAAACCATTGAACCGGAAACCGCCAACAGCACTTCCGCGCCGTTGGTTTTATATTCCTCTATAAATTCGTATTTTCTGCCGAATGCCTTTTCAAATTCAACGCCTGTCTCATTTATCACCTGTTTGGCGTCTTCCATTGCCTGATGTATTTTATATCTTAATTCATAATACCATTCTGCAGTAACAAGGCCTCCGAATGCCTTGGGATTTTCGATGTCCAGCTTGTATTCAGGGTCAAATTTCGGAAGAAATTTATCCACCGCTGCCTGATCAGGTATATCGACGGCCTCGCTTGTATGTGAAAGAAAAAACGCGTCGAGCAGAATCATGGACGGAAGCGAAACCTTTTCGCTTATCTTATATGCCTGTATGACGGTATCAAGCACTTCCTGATTATTCTCGCAGTAAAATTGCAGCCAGCCTGTGTCGCGCTGCGCCAGGCTGTCTGTCTGATCCGCCCAGATGGTCCACGGCGGCGCCATTGCCCTGTTAATATTTACCATTACAACAGGCAGGCGCGCGTTAGCAGCCCAATGAAGCATCTCATGCATAAGGGCAAGCCCCTGCGAGCTCGTAGCTGTAAAAGTGCGGCTGCCTGCTGCCTCTGCCCCGATACACGCGGCCATCGCGGAGTGCTCGCTCTCAACCTTTATAAATTCCGCGTTAAGCTCCTTGTCAGCGACCATGACAGCCAGTTTCTCCACCACCTCTGTTTGAGGAGTTATGGGATATGCCGCTATTACATGAGGCCTGCATAATTTCGCGCCGTACGCTGCTGCGTGATTTCCGGTAATAACTATCTTCATAAAATATCCTGTTTACTTAAATGACAAAATCCAAATTTCAAATGACAAATCAATCTTTTAATCATTAAATATTTAAATATTTGAAATTAAAATATTCATTTGGATTTTGGATTTGGGATTTTGTCATTCATACTTATCGCTTTCCTTGGGCATTCGAACGCGCAGATGCCGCAGCCCTTGCAGTGTTCGAGTATTATTTTAGGCTTCTCGTCACTTGTTATGCATATTTCAGGGCAAAATTTCCAGCATATCCCGCAGGCAATGCACTTATCATAATCTATAACAGGCGTAAGCGTCCGCCAAAAGCCGGTTTTATTTATCGCCGTATTCAGATGCGACACTGTCATAGGCGGCAGGTCTTTGTGGGTTTTAAATGTTTTTTGCTGCGCTGTATGCTTCTTTTGCCGCTTCAATGTTATCCTCCAGCTTAAGAGAAACCTTTTCAGGCATTGCGGCCAATATTGATTCCAGCTTTACAAGGCCTGTTACCCTGGCAAATGCCCCTAGTATTGTCGTATTTACTATAGGCGCTGTTTTTGCCCCAAGGCCGTGTCTTACTGCGATAGATGTGGCGTCGCATGTAAACACTTTAAATTTTTTCGCGAAATCAAAGTCCTCCTGCGGCTTATCGGTGTTAAGGACAACTATGCCGCCAGAAATTAAGCCCTGGGTAATATCCAGGGCTTGCATAAGATAAGGGTCCAGCACAACAACCACACTTGGCTTGTATATCTGGCCTCTTGAGCGTATCGGTTTTGTATCTATTCGCGTATATGCCGCGACAGGCGTGCCGCGGCGCTCAATGCCGTAAAAGGGGAACGCCTGCACAAACTTGCCTTCTCTGAAAGCGGCGTTGGCCAGTATGATTGAGGCAATAACAGCCCCTTGGCCGCCGCGGCCGTAAAATTTAATCTCGTCCATATATTTTCGTTATCAGATCAGACTAGCACCAGTAACTTTTTCATTATCACACCGACCAGAATAGCTATGCCTAACGAAATAAGGCTGCCGAACATAAATGAAATCGCGACCCTGCCTGTTTTCTTGGTCTCAAGCCCAAGGCAGATTATGATCAGCTGGCCGATTTTTAAGGCAATTATAACGGCTATAGCCGCATACCAATTTACCAGAAATGCCGCCGTATATGCGGCCCTTTCTATGCAGCCTGCCACTACAGACAGGCTTGAGGATTTTTCCTTGTTGTTTAAATATTTTTTTACAAGATTAAGATACGGGGAAACGATAAAATATCCGCCGAACGACGAGACAACCAGCCCCAACACTAATAAAATGTACATCACGATGGAGATGTGCGCCATCGACGCCGCTGCAGGCGCGTTATTACCATGCATCTCTTTCGCAAAATTTTCCTGCGACTTCGCAAGAGTGACACAACCGCTCAAAAATATTGATGAAAATAGCGCTGCAATTTGCTGCAATCTTACCGCAAACAGCTTTTTTCCCATATCAGCCCTCCTTGGCTTTTTTGTCAGGGACCGGTTATAATACTATAATTATAGCAATATTTATATATTTTTGCAAGATTTACTTAATCGCCTTAAACATCAGCATCGCCAATGACAAAGCTACTATTATGCCCGCCATGCTTATCCATAAAGGCACAACAAATTTGCCTATGGTTATCCGGGCTTTTAGGAGCAGCCTTGCTGTATGCATAATGGCCACTAAAAGAAATACGAACGCCGCGATCTTTAATGCTAACTGCTGCATACGCACCTCCCGATTTTTCCCTGCCAGGGCAGGCACGTTTAGCGGCGAAGGGCCTCATTTTCCTGACCTATTTATGCGGTATAAGAAATTCTGCTCTTTCCAATTTCTGACGAAGTATATTTTTACGGAAATAAAACATAAGCGCACGCGCCGGGATATTTAAATCCGCCCACAGATATCTTTTGCCAAGCTCGCTTTCGCAAAACTGCCTGTCTTCCTTGCTTAGCCCGGAGATTTCCTCTTGATTAAGAGAGCCGCCTGCTTTTTTAAAATCAAAATACAAAAACCCGCCTGGCGCCTTGACGATAACAAGGCCTGACCACTCTATTGTTTCAGATGCCTTAAAACCCGCAACTGCCATAAGATTACAGAAAACCCTGCTCTTCTCGCTCGGAGTGCCGTATTGCTTTATCAATGTATAATAATCATGCTGCTCGACATTCGGCATGCCAACTTGCGTAATAATCTCCTGCGGCTTCAGATTCTGGACATACTCAAATACTTTCTTAATTTTTTCTTTGGGATCGTTTACCCCCGGCGCAATTATTTTCTCCAGCCAGCACTTATAATAATGCTCCCTTTCCACCAGCGCGGCGAATTTGACTAGAACTGGCAATTTTATGACGTATACCTTTTTATCGACTGCGATTTTGTCTTCGCCGTTCGAGAATAAAAATACGCACTCGAGGATGACTATGGTGACGCATAAAAAAATTAGGATTTTTTTGGTCATACCCCCACCTCCAGTGTCCCCTACCAACTTCATTTAAGTATCAGCGCTTTAAGCAGCGCGGAAATAACCAGTAAATACGCGATGGCAATTATTATAAGCAAAATATTCTGATTCTCAAACCCGGCTATTGACAATACATGTGATAAACCGAACAGGCCGAATGCCGTGCCGATATCCCAGATAATCTTACTGCCTTTTTTCACAAAACTTGCATATCCGATGGCGAAAATTATCGCGCAAAATACAAGATTTACCGTCTGTATCAAGCTCCAGTTCCAAGACATATTTGTCTCCTTTTTCATTATCACTATTATGGTGCCAGGCACAGTTTTATAACTTCTTTATTTACAATATCTTACAATCGATTTTAGCGAAACGACTAAAACAAAAGAAACTGCAGGAACGCCAACTAGCCATAAAATATCGTAGATTTGCATTTAAAACTGCCCCTTCAAAAAGCTTACCTGTCTATCAAGATTGAACGTGCCCATTTTATTTTTTTACCAAATAAAACGACAGCATTTTAACCGAAAGCGTGCCGCTGAACTCGCGGGGACAGGTTCTGCAAATGGGGTTTAGTGTCCGGTTGAACCAGTCCCCAAGTTATTATCGTGTGGGCGGCCACAAGGGGTTGGTGTCACAGCGAGCGAAAGCGAGCGAGACACCAACCCCGCGATGGCCGCCGGCACACGCCTTATTCCTCTTTCTCCTCTTGCCTAGTCGCCTTTGCCTGGTCGATAATTGTCTGAGCGAGCTTGCCGGGCACTTCCTCGTAGCGGTTGAAATGCATAGTGTACGAACCGCGGCCGCCTGTCAAAGACTTTAATTCCGAGATAAACTTAAACATTTCAGCCATAGGCACGTTAGCGCTGACTGTTTGCGAACCGATGCCTGCGGGCTTGACGCCGAGTATGCGCCCGCGCTTAGAGTTGATCATGCCTGACACATCGCCCATAAACTCATCAGGCACTGTAACCTCAACATCCATTATCGGCTCTAAGAGAACCGGGCGCGCTTTAAGGAACGCATCTTTAAAACCGTGTTTCGCGGCTATCTGAAACGCTATATCTTTTGAGTCAACCGGATGCGTTTTACCGTCATAAACTATGGCGCGCACGTCGACAACAGGATAACCTGCCAATGGCCCTTGATCCATCGAGCTTCTGATCCCTTTCTCGCAGCTTACGATAAACGGGCCGGGAATCGCGCCGCCTACAACATCATCCACGAATTCAAATCCTTTGCCGCGATCCATCGGCTCAACCTTAAGCCAAACTTCCGCGAATTGGCCTGCGCCACCTGACTGCTTCTTATGGCGGTACTGCGCGTCGCCTTTACCGGCAATCGTTTCTTTATACGGAATCTTCGGCGTGCCTATTTCAACATCGACTCCGAAGCGCGCCCTCAATCTCTCTATCATAATCTTTAAATGTAAATCGCCAAGCCCTGACACTATCATTTCTTTTGTCTGAATATCGCGGGTAACTTTAAACGTCTGATCTTCTGCGGCAAGCTTCGTAAGAGCGCCGGAAATCTTATCCTCGTCGCCTCTTGTCTTCGGCTTTACCGAAAACGACATTGCCGGCTCCGGAAGAGCAGGCATATCGAATAAAATCTGGTTTTTCTCGTCAGACATCGAATCGCCTGTATGCGTATCTTTCAATTTCGCCACTGCCACAATATCGCCTGCGATTGCCTTGTCAAGCGGCTCTTGTGTCTTGCCCTGTATCGCGAAAATCTTTCCGATGCGCTCTGATACGCCTCTTGAAACATTATAAAAAGAGGCGTCCGGCGAAAGGCTGCCTGAAAAAACCTTGAATATGCTTAATTGCCCGACAAAAGGGTCAACAACTGTCTTAAAAACCTGCCCGCTGAAAGGCGCTGTAATTGATATGGGCCTCGATTCCTCATTGCCTGTTTTCGGATTTTTTCCTTTTACCTCTTTCTTACAGGTAGGGTCAGGAAAATATTCAACCAAGGCATCCAGTAAAAGATTCGCCTGCGAATTTACTGTCGCGGCTCCGCAGAAAACCGGCACAACCTTACCTTCAGCTATGCCTTTTTTAAGCGCTGTCTGAATCTCCTGCGGCGTCAACTCGCCTGTCTCAAGATATTTCTCAATCAGTTTATCATCCACTTCCGCGACTGTTTCTATAAGATGCTCTGTATATTTCGCTGCCTTCGCTTTATCTTCAGGACTTAAGTTGTCCATGCCCTGCTTTGTCAGCAAATTTACAGCGCCTTTAAAACCTGCTGCCTGGCCGTTCGGCGCTGTCAGCACAACGCATTTATTGCCGAATCTGTTTACAAGAGCCTCAAAAGTACCGTGAAAATCAGCCCTCTCCTTATCCATTTTATTTATGAATACAGCTGCTGCCAGGCATTTTTCCTCTGCGATTTTAAACGCGCGGTCAGTGCCAAGCTCAACGCCATGCGAGGCATTAACAACAATGACAGCGATATCCGCTGCGACTGTCGCGGCTATAACGTCATTTATGAATTCCGCGTAACCGGGTGTATCTAGAATATTTATCTTGTGAGCTTTCCACAGGCAGTTTAAAATGCCCATATTTATTGAGGTTTTTCTCTGGATCTCGTCAGGCAGGTAATCGCTTACAGTGTTGCCTTCCACAATCTTGCCAAGCCGCTTTATTGCGCCTGCTGTAAAAACAAAAGACTCAGCCAGGGAGGTCTTGCCTGCTCCTGAATGAGCCAATAAAACAACGTTCCTTATTCGAGATGTGTCATAGCTGGGCATAATTGTAAATCTCCTTTCGTGGATTAGTTAGGAGTGGCTTAAATATCAAATGTCAAATTTCAAATGACAAATGAATATATAAATGACAAATCATTAAATTATTGGGATTTTAATGATTGATTTGGATTTTGTCATTTGGATTTGGGATTTAATCTAATATACATTATATAATACCATATGTCAATAAAAACCCTTCAAGCTAAACACCCGTGACGCAGGACATGGCCGCAAAAAATGTAGGGGCGGGTTTGAAACCCGCCCCTACGTAAGTACCTTCTACTGTTATGTATAACTTATGCCCAAGTCCCCATCTGTTTGTCTATCGCTGTCTCTACTTCAGGCAAAGTGCTATATGCAGCAGTTACAGTGCCTCCGACAGTAACAAGCTGATAACCAACATCTGTTTTCTTGATGACTAAATCATACGTCTTCATCTGTTCGTCAGTAGCTTCAGGAAGCACATCTACAGATATTCTGACAGAATGCTTTTGTGCGTTACTTGCAATAAATTCCTGAAGCTCTCTTGCATCGCCAACAACAAGCACCCGTTCGCCTGCAGCCGGCAGAGCGGCGGCAACTTTTTCAACAACCCCGTCATAAGGAGCAAACTCTATCGAAGTAATTCTCCCATCGTACGAATCTATTCTAACCCTAACCTCACCTGTTATTTCACGCGACGTAAACCAGGTTTCA
>Ga0105164_10002140_pt1 | contig 12301 bp, 19 predicted proteins | sample VDWuncwatermetaG_FD_89674 | JGI IMG/M metagenome (GOLD analysis project Ga0105164, IMG submission 89674) | Wastewater microbial communities from Netherlands to study Microbial Dark Matter (Phase II) - VDW unchlorinated drinking water | ecosystem: Environmental > Aquatic > Freshwater > Drinking...
GCCATTTAATATAAAAGTTCCGCGCGGAGGGAAAGGTAGTGAGGAAAACGCAAAAATGTTTAAAGAATTGTCTGGATTAAAATATGGAAGGTTGAGAGAAGAAGTGGAAGCGGATATTAGAAATAAATATCAGGTTAAAAGTTTAGAAAAACAATGAGCGGGCTTCTTAAATTTTAGTATGTTTTTAAATCCTCAAAAAGTTATTGATAGTTTGCAGATTTTACCGGGAATGCAAATTGCCGATTTTGGAGTCGGCAGAGGCGATTTCGCGCTTGCCGCGAGTTATGCCGCTGGTAAAAACGGTGTTCTTTACGCAATAGATATAAAAAAAACAGCCCTTGAGGCATTAAAAAGTAAGGCAAAAGAAAAAAATATTTCAAATATTCATCCAATAATCGCTGACTTGGAAAAAATCAGAGCAACTTCTTTGAAAGAAGATTCAATTCATTGTATAATAATCGCAAATGTCTTGTTTCAAATTGCGGCAAAAGAAAATGTTGCGCGCGAAGCCCATCGCGTATTAATTCCTGGCGGTAAAGTATTTTTAATAGAATGGGAAACAGAAGGAGAGCAAAAAATTTCAGGCAAACCTAAAATAGGACCTGTTATGAGCGCGCGACTTAAAAAAGAAGACGCGAAAAAGTTATTTGAAATACGGGGATTTAATTTTGACAGGATTTTTTTAGCCGGAGACCATCATTATGGGATGGTGTTTAAGAAAATATGAATACTTTTCAAATAATATTAATAGCGGTTTTTATATTAGCGGCAATAGTTGCTGTTTTAATTTTTGCGGGATTTATTCCGGGGTTTAAAAGTGAAAAACAGGAAGAAAAAGTAATTAAAGTTACATTATGGGGTTCTTTAAATAAAGCTGTAATGGAGGAATTTTTAAGCAAGTTAAAAGAGAAAAATGATAAAATAACTTTTGTTTATACCGAAAAAAAATCGGAAAATTTTGAAATGGATTTAATAAATTCTCTCTCGGATAATGATGGTCCTGATTTATGGCTTATGCCGCAGGACTTGATTTTGAAGCATAAAAAAAAGATAATACCTATTTCTTTTGATTCACTTAGTTTGCGCAATTTTACTGATACTTTTGTTGATGAAGGCAAATTATTTTTGAATTATAGCGGAAAAAACATCACAGCGCTTCCTTTTTTCATAGACCCGATAACGCTTTATTACAATAAAACCATTTTAAATAATGCCGTGCTTACATCGCCTCCTCAAAACTGGGATGATTTTTTAAATTACAGCCGTCTAACGACCATTCGAGATGAAAATCAGAACATAGTGGTGGCAGGAGCGGCATTAGGAGAATATGCGAACATAAATAACGCCAAGCAAATTTTAAGCGCGATGTTTTTTCAGGCAAATGACCAAATAATTCAGAACAGTTCTTTGTCAGTTGTTTTAGGGAACGAGGAAAATAAAAAAGCCGTTATTTCGGCGCTTGCATATTACACCGATTTCGCGAATTCAAGGAAATCTGCATATTCCTGGAATAGATTTTTAGACAAGGATTTCAATATGTTTTTAAAAGGAAAACTTGCTTTTTATTTTGGAGCGGCACGCGAGTTGAATGAAATTAAGCAAAAAAATCCTAATTTGAATTTTGATGTTTCTGTGATTCCCCAGCCAAAACAAGGAGGAGTGAAATCCACGTTTGGAAATATCACGGGAATTGCTGTTTCAAGTAAAACAAAGATTTACGTAGACGCTTTATACGCCGCTAAATTTCTTGTTTCTTATGACGCGCAAAAATTGTTTAGCGAAACATTTTTTTTGCCTTCTTCAAGACGCGATGTTTTAAGCGAGAAGACGAGTGATTTATATATGCCGATTTTTAATGAGTCGGCTATTATAAGTCGCGGATTTATTGACCCGAATAGCGAAAAAACTTCTTTTGTTTTTAAAAATATGATAGAATCGGTAAATAGACGCGAAAAAAGCCCGAGTCAGGCGGTGTCTGACGCGAGAAGTGGGCTTGACAGAATTTTAAAGGATTACAGAAAATAAACTTGCGGATTCATCTCTCCCAACTTACGATGTCATTATAAAACACTATTATTTTAAAGATGAAATTTTTATGAACGACATCGTAAGTTGAATAACATAATAAAATGAAGCAAATAATAAAAGTGGAAAAATCAATATTGCGGTTTTTAAATATTTGTATTATTATGATAATAACGCCTTTTATTGTGGGCGCGAAAGATTGCGAAAATGCGGAAGGCACAATTCCGAATCCCATAAGGGCATGCAGTTTCGCTGATTTAATAAGGGATTTAACTCAGATAATTTTAACGATAGGACTTCCGCTCGCGGCTCTTATGATTATATTTTCCGGATTTAAATTTGTGACAGCCGGAGGAAATGAAGAACAAGTTAAAAAAGCTAGACAAATGTTTTATTGGACGATTATAGGCGCGGCGGTAATTATAGGCGCGCGGGTAATAGCGGAAGCGGTTGTGCAGTTTGCTCAGGAATTAGGAAATTAATATAAAGTAAAAGATAAAGTTTAAAAGGTCGATTAACTTTCACATTTAATATATTAAGTGTGGAGGTAAAAAATTAGAAAATTCAAAGTTATTAAATATATGTTAAAAGAAATTAAAAAATTATCAAAATTCAGCGCTGTTTTAGTATTTTTGCCTATGGCAGTGTTTGCCGCGACAACATTTTTTGACATTCTTGGCACGGTAAGCGATCTTTTGGCTATTGTTATACCTATTTTGCTTGTTATAGCGACCATCATTTTTATTTGGGGATTAATAAGTTATATTATGAATGTCGGTGATGCCGCAAAGCAAAAAGAAGCAAGGAGTTTAATGATTTGGGGAATTGTCTTGCTTTTCGTAATAGTTGCCGTGTGGGGAATTGTAGGAATTGTGGGAAGAACATTCAAAGTGGAAAATGCGAATATTCCTACGGGACCAGTTCCGCCGGTTATTCAGTAATTAAACATAGTGTTGATTGTTTTAGATAAACCCTGCTTTCATTTTTAAAAAAATCAAGGGCAGGGTTTATCTTTCACCTTTTTGTGTAATATTAAACTTTATGTTTACGAGATATTTTTGAAAGGTGAAAGATTTGTTTAATTTATATATCCTGTTAAAAATTACAGATTTTAACGATTTTATATAAATAAAAATTATGAAAGAAATAACACAGAAAATTTTGAGCGAGGTAAAATTGCAATTTAAAAAAATTATTCTTGGTTTTATATTACTTGTTGCGCCATTTTTAGCTAAGGCGGGTGGTACTGAAATAGGAGATATTATTGAACAGATGATAAGTATTTTAAATTTTAAGGTTATTCCCGTTCTTTTGATTATAGCCACTTTGGTTTTTATTTGGGGAGTTGTGCAATATATAATAGCAGGCAATAGCGAGCAAAGAAAAAAAGAAGGCAGAGATTTAATAATGTGGGGTTTAATAGGGCTTCTTGTAATAGTCGCTATGTGGGGTTTTGTAAAAATTATAGGGACGACTTTTGATGTTCCGGAAGAAGGGATTCCGTCAGGTCCGTCTTTATAATATTTTTAGAAGATTTTAGTCAATTAAATCAAAATTAAAATTATGAAAAAAATATTTTTTGTATTTATAATGTTATTTATGCTTTTTCCGTTTTTAATGACCGCTTCTTCTCATGACTTATCCCCTGTTTCAATAGATGATGTTTTTGGGGATGATATTGATTGTCCTGACGGACAAACATTGTGCGATATAGTAGATGAAATAAAGGTTATAGCTGTGGGGATTATTATACTTTTAATAATTGTGGCGACCGTGGTGTTTATTTGGGGTGTGTTAAAATATATTTTAGCCGGAGGAAGCGAACAAAGAAAAAAAGAGGGTCAAAGTATGATAATGTGGGGTTTAATAGGACTTTTTATTTTGGTTGCAATGTGGGGGCTTGTAATTATTCTTGAAAATACCTTTGGAATTGAAGAAGGAAATATTCCAAAATTACCAGGAGATATTAGTTTTTAACCATAACGATTTACGATGTCGTTGTTGTTATGGTTTTTTATAACGACATCGTAAGTCGTTATTTTTAAATTTATGAATGACTTTTTAGCCTCAACTATTACAGGTATAATAAACGCGGCAAAAAATAAAGTTTTAGTACCTCTTATTACCCTTTTAATAATTTCAGCGACAGTTATTTTTATTTGGGGTATAATAAAATATATTTCTGCCGCGAGTGACTCTAAAAAAATAGGCGAAGCAAGGCAGTTTATGCTTTGGGGTATAATTGGTTTATTTGTTATAGTCGCTATGTGGGGTCTCGTAAAAATCATCCAGACAACATTTGATATAGGAACTGGCAGTGAAAATACTGTTCCAGAACCGGACAATATCCCCTAAAATCATAATGATTTTTGTTTATTATTTTCAACTTACGATGTCATTATAAAATACTATTATCTGTACCTGTAAAAAATAAAATTTTTATAAGGACATCGTAAGTTGAATAATATATATGAATTTTCTAAATTTATTTTTTAAAACGGCTTATGCCGCAACCGTACAGGAAATTATAAATAAAGTGATAGAGCAGGCTGTACAACCGCTAATCGGTTTTATGATGTTCCTTGCTTCTATTTTTTTTATTTATGGTATAGTGGAGTTTATCGCTGGGTCTGATAATGAGAAAAAAAGGATTGACGGAAAAAAACACATTATTTGGGGACTTTTAGGACTTTTTATAATGCTTGCCGCATCTGGTTTTATGTGGATATTGGTTAGATTTTGGCAAACCGTCTAATATATCATCCATATAATTATGGTGAAAATCGCCAAAGAACTTGGTGTTGTGATAGAGGAGTTAATAATATAAAACATGCTACCGACACTACTCTGATGGAAAAATTCCTTGAGGATTCAAAATACATATATGATAACTGGAAACCAGTGCGTATTGGAGATTTTGCCACTAAGATCTTTGACAGAGGTTCTGGTCCGATTCTCTTCCAAGTGCCAGTCGCTCAGCACCTTGAACCTTTTTGGGTTCCTATTCTAAAACACTTTGAGAATTACAGGCACGTAGTGATTTATGAACTGCGCGAAGGCGTCACAAGATATTTCCATGTATTGGATAGAACCTAAGACTTAAAGGCAGTTCTTGATTATTTGGGTATTGAACGGTGTGATTTTGTAAGTCACTCCTCTGGTGCTATCGCCATTTTGCATTTTGCGTTGATGTATCCTGATAGGGTTAACTCGATCGTCTTAATGAATGTGGTATTTTTCTATCCACGCCTGCAAGGACTTGTAAGAATTTTCAGTGACAAAATTGCTCAGATACTTCCTAATTTTATCGTTCTTCCTTTATTTTTGTCTTACTTGGCCGAAAGAGACACAGAAGAATATAAAATTCACAGATACGCCTTTGGGCGGTTTAATCCGCTGAACAGATTTATGAAGTATTCGCTCAATCACATTGTCGTAAACCATGATATACAAAATAATCTTCATGAGATAAGATGTCCTGTGCTCTTAATTAAACGCACCGATGACCGAATTGTCAGCATGGATGATATGGAGTACACGCAAGAGAGATTTCCTAATTGTCTCGGTTTAAAAACAGTGAGGGGTGGCGGTCATATGTTTCACTACACTCGTTCGTCTCAAATTATAGAGTTTATGGAAGAATTTTATAAGCATATTTATGGCTCGGTTTCGCTTAATCTTAAAATTACAAATAAATGGAAATAGGTATTTAATGACCGAAAATCAGTAATAATGTTTCGTGAGAAACATCACTAAATATAACGACTTGCGATGTCGTTATATTTTTATATAATAATGTTATGGACGAGATTTTTCATGTTTTAAACAGAGGTGTTGATAAAAGAAATATTTTTATTTACGAAACAGATTATATTAGATTCACACATAATTTATCTGAATTTAATAATCAAGAAAGAATCAATAATAATTTTTATTGTTTTAATAAAAATAACGACATCGCAAGTCGTTATAAAAATAGATTAGTTGATATTTTAGCTTTTTGTTTAATGCCAAATCATTATCATCTTTTATTAAGACAAACAAAAGAAGGTGGAATTACTAAATTTATGCAGAAAATTAATATAGGATATGCTAAATATTTTAATCAAAAATATGATAGAAAAGGCACATTGTTTGAATCTAGGTTTAAGACTGTAGGGGTAGAAAAACAACCTCATTTTGCCTATCTTCCGTTTTATATACATTTAAATCCTTTAGATTTAAAATATCCTGAATGGAGGAAACGCGAGCTTAAAAATAGTGATGAAGCGATTATTTTTTTAAATTCTTATAAATGGAGCAGTCATTTGGATTATTTGGGCAAAAATAATTTTTCTAGTTTTTTAAAAAAAGAATTGTTAACGGATTTATTGGGTAATCCAGATGAATATAACAAAAATATAATTGAATGGTTAAAGGCAATTAGTTTAAATGAAGTAGAAAATTTTATTTTAGAATAATAACGACTTACGATGTCGTTATGTCTTTAAAATTATGGAATTAACACATAAACAAAAAGTTGGTCAAATTGGAGAAAATATTGCTGTTAAACGCCTTGAAAAATTAAAATTTAGAATAATAGATAGAAATTATCGTAAAAAATGGGGTGAAATAGATATAATAGCGAAAAAAGATAAAATTTTGCATTTTATTGAAGTAAAAAGTGTTTCGCGCGAAACACTTTTTGAGAATAAAGAATCAAATGAAGATGTTTCACGCGAAACATTAATTCCAGAAGAAAATGTCCATTACTGGAAAAGAAAGAGGTTGAAAAGGACAATTCAGAGTTATTTAATGGACAAAGATGTTTTATACGAAACAGAATGGCAAATAGATATAATAGCAGTTTTTATTAATTTAAAGACAATGAAAGCAAAAATAAGATTTACTCAAGATATTGTAATCTGATTTACATATTACTGTTTATTAGATTGGTTTGATTTTACTATTGTAAATTTTTTTTATTTGTGTATATTGGATATTATGAATTTAAAAAAAGGAGATAATGTAACAATAATAACAGGAAAAGACCGTGGAAAAAGCGCTAGTATTATTAATGTTTTTCCAAAAAGAAATAAAGTTATCGTTGAAAATCTTAATTTAAGAAAAAAACATATTAAGCCGCGTAAACAAGGCGAGAAAGGACAGACCATAAACATTGCCGTTCCACTAGATGTTTCAAATGTTGTGATTGTTTGTAAAAATTGTGGAAAGAAAACAAGAATAGGGTATAAGATTTTGAAAGATAAAAATAAGGTCAGAATATGTAAAAAATGCAAAGAAGAAGTTTAGTATAACGACTTACGATGTCGTTATAATTAGTTATTAGATGTTTCGCGCGAAACATCTTGAAAATATAATTTATAAAAATAATATGGTTGATTTAAAAACAAAATATAACAAAACTGTTTTACCTGCTCTAAAAGATCAATTTGGATATAAAAATAATTTGGAGGCGCCAAGAATTTTAAAGATAGTCGTAAATATTGGATCTGGCCGTTTGAAAGATGATAAAATAGCGTCTCAAGAAATTGTCCGTCTTTTGTCTTTAATTACCGGTCAAAAGTCGTCTCCAAGACAGAGCAAGAAATCTATTGCGTCATTTAAAACGAGAACAGGAATGGTAATTGGTTATAAAGTCACTTTAAGAAGAAAAATGATGTATGATTTTCTTGATAAACTCATTAATATTAGTTTGCCTCGCATGCGTGATTTTCGCGGTTTAAATTCTAAATTTATTGACGAAGGAGGGAATTTGAATCTTGGTTTTAAGGAATATACTTCTTTTCCAGAAATAATAGGCGAAGATTTCAAAAATATTTATGGGTTAGAAATTTCAATTGTTACCAACGCCGCTTCTCATAAAAATGGTTTAGAGTTTTTTAAACTTTTGGGTTTTCCTTTTCAAAAATCTTAAGGTATAATTAAAAAGATAATTATTAAATATTGTCTTTTTAAATAAATGTACCGTAAAAAAGGTTATTCTTTTTTAGAAATAATTATTGTTTTCGCCATTATGTCTTTTTTACTGTTATTTACAACAGATGTTTTTTCATCTTTTAGTAAAGACAGAGTTCTTTATGCTGAGTCTGAGCGTGCTTTATCAACAATTAGTGAAGCTCGTTCAAAAACTATTTCTTCAAAAAGCGGTTCTGAATATGGGGTGCATTTTGAGCAGTTAAAAATAGTTTTTTTTAAAGGCGCTGTTTTTAATAGTTTAGACCCGAATAACAAAGAGGTGTTTTTTTCCGGAGGAGTTGAAATTTATAATATTTCTTTGAATGGAGGAAGCGCGGATTTGTTTTTTAAAAAATTTACAGGAGAGACCGATAAATACGGGACAGTAAGTTTGCGTTTAAAGCGTGATAATTCTAAAATAAAAATTATAAAAATAAATCAAAGCGGCGTTGTAAGTATTAATTGATTTTTATGAAAAATAATAAATCAGGTTTTGGGTTATTGGAAATTATTGTTGGAATAGCGGTAATTTCTATTTCTATTTTTGGTATTACTTCTGTTTCGGCTATTTCATTAAGAGCGATTAATGAAGCGTTAAACAATGTTAAAGTGTCTTTTTTATTGGAAGAGGGGGTTGAAGCGGTAAAGATATTAAGGGATACAAGTTGGTTGTTAAATATAGCGCCTCTTATTTCTGGAGATAATAACTATCTTAATTTTAATGGTTCAACATGGCAGACAGTATCTGTAAATACTTTTATTGACAGTAAATTTGAGAGAAAATTTATTTTAGAAAATGTTTTACGGGATGCAAATTATGATATTGCGAATTCGGGTACGCTTGATACAAATACTAAAAAATTTACAGTTTTGGTTTCTTGGAGAGAAAGAACTGGCACGACAACCAAGCAAATTTCAGGATACATAACAAATATTTTTAATAATTAATATATAATTAATATAACGACTTGCGATGTCGTTATGAAAAGCAATGAAAAAAGGATTTACCCCGTTACTAAAAATGATATATTTGCCTTAAAAGTAAATTTTATGAAAATGTTTGTTTATAAATTAAAAAATAAATTTAATTATTATCAAAACTTAAAATCAAAAGGCAGAAAATTTGTTATGCCATTTTATAGTGCGGGGTTTTCTTTAATAGAAATAATAATTTATATAGCCATTTTTGGAACAGTATCATTGTTTGCTGTAAATATTATTTTTACCACGATTAAGGCATATAATAATTTTAAAATAGTAAAGGATTTAAAAAGCGCGGTTGAAATTTCTTTGGAAAGAATGTCTCGGGAAATACAACTCGCGAATAACATAGATATTTCAAGGAGTATTTTAAGTGTAAGTCCTGGAAAAATTTATTTGAATACAGTAGATTTTGACACGGGTTCGTTAAAAACAGTAGAATTTTTTGTGAGCGGAGGAGCTATTGCCATAGTTAAAAACGGTCTTTTAGAAGAGTATTTAACTTCATCTTCAACTGAGGTTTTAACTCTTGTGTTTCGCGAAATTGTTTCTTCTACAACATCAAAAGCGATAAAAATAGAAATGGATTTAAGAGCGCGAAAAGGCGGGTTTGAAAAATCAGAAAAGTTTTATACTACTGCGATTTTAAAAAACAGTTATTAGAGAAGTGTGGAATTTTGTTGTTATAAAATATTTCACTAAAAAATGCAAATATAAAATGAAAAATAAAATAAATTTAAAACATAATAAAGGACAGGCTATGCTTGTTATAGTGTTATTTTTTATTTTTATTTTTTCAAGTTTTATTATTGTTTTTTCCGCCCCTGCAATAATTGAATTTGGCGCGAGCAAAGACCTTTTAGATTCTAAAAAATCATATTTTCTTGCTGAATCAGGCGCGGAAGACATTGCTTACAGAATTAAAACTGGACAACTTTATGACGCAAACGAGGTTTTGAATATCGGCGGATCGTATGCCACTACAACGGTTGTAAATTTATCAGGAGGTGAAAAAGAAATAACTTCTTCGGCAGATTTCTTATCTTCAATAAGGAAGATTAAAATAAATTTTATAACTGATATTGGAATTTCTTTTAATTATGGAGTGCAAGCGGGGGACGGCGGTTTTAATATGGAAAATAGTTCTACAATAAGCGGAAACGCGTATTCAAACGGACCTGTTACGGGCGCAAATTCTAATTTGATAAAAGGTGATGTTGTGTCTGCAGACGCGAGCGGTTTGATTTCTGGAATTCATGCCACAAGCTCGGCTTATGCTCACAGTATAACTAATTCTACAATTGACAGGGATGCGTATTATTATACCAGTTTTATAAACAATACAGTTGGGGGGAATATTTATCCCGGAAGCGTAGATAAGTTAAAAGCAGCGTTTCCTATATCTGACAGTATGATTAGTGAATGGGAGTCTGCTGCCGCAAGTTCTACCATAAATTCTCCGTGTCCGTATGTAATAAACGGTAATGTTTTGCTTGGTCCTGTTAAAATTTCTTGTAATTTAGAAATTAAAAGCAGTGCTGTTGTAAATTTATTAGGTCCTGTTTGGGTTTTGGGCAATATTGAAATAGAAAATAACGCGATTTTGAAGGTTGACCCGATACTCCTCAATAAAAGCGTTGTGATGATTGCTGATAATCCGTCTAACAGGACAACGAGCAGTAAAATAGAACTTGAAAACAGCGCTCAGTTTCAAAATTCTGGCACAAAAGGTTCATATATTATGATGGTTTCGGGAAATAATAGCGCTGAATTAGGCGGGGGCGAAAAAGCGATAACAATAGAAAATTCCGTATCCGGAGATGTTATACTTTATTCAAATCACGGCGAAATACTCCTTAAAAATAATGTTAATTTAAGAGAGGTAACCGCGTATAGGATTCGTCTTCAAAACACGGCAAATGTGATATATGAAACAGGGCTTGCAAATACAGTGTTTAAATCGGGTCCTGGCGGCGGTTATTCAATTAATAAATGGCAGGAGACCAATTAATTATATATAACGACTTACGATGTCGTTATGAAAATTTTTATGGATAAAGATATTTATAAACTTCAAAGAGATTTTTTAGAGCATTTGGAAATAGAAAAAGGCAGAAGTTTGAAAACTCTTGAAAATTATGATCGTTATTTGCGGCGGTTTTTAGAATATACAAAAATAAAGCGACCGGAAGAAATCACGGAAGACAGAATACGCGAATTTCGGCTTTGGCTAAACAGACAAAAAACACCGCTTGGAGTAGAAATAAAGAAAAAAACGCAAAATTATTATCTTATCGCCATCCGTTGTTTTTTAAAATATTTGGTAAAAAGAAGAATTAAGTCATTAAACCCCGAAGTTATAGAACTCGCAAAAACCCCTGAAAGAGAACTTGATTTGATAAGTTATAAAGAACTTCAAAGAATTTTTAAAGCGGCAGAGGGAAGCGATTTGAGGAATTTGCGTGATAATGCGATGTTAAAACTTCTTTTTTCAACAGGACTTCGGGTATCGGAGATGTGTTCGTTAAATATTGACAGCATTGATTTTAACAAAGATGAGTTTTCAGTGCGCGGAAAAGGGGATAAGGTGCGCGTTGTTTTTGTTTCAGAAGACGCGAAACAAGCGCTTAAAAATTATTTAAATAAGAGAATTGATATAAATAACGCGTTATTTATAAGAATTTTGGCAGGAAAAAATAAAAATAATTCGCAAAATAAAAAAGATTCGCGTCTTACATCTCGTTCAGTGCAAAGAATAATAAAATATTACGCGATAAAAGCGGGGATAACTAAAAAACTTACTCCTCACGGTTTAAGACATTTGTTTGCGACCGACTTGCTTCAAAATGGCGCTGATATTCGTTCGGTGCAATCAATGCTTGGTCATAAAAATATTACCACGACCCAAATTTACACTCATATTAGCGACAAATATCTTAAAGAGGTTCATAAAAAATTTCACAACAAGAAAAACGCGCAAAATTAAAAATACTGCTATATGTGGATAACTTTGAGTTGTTGTCAAAAAAGCAAGTGATATAATAAATTTTATGGAGCAAAATAACGAACTGCAATCTTTATCGGAAAATAAACAAAACAATCCAAATAAAAACATCGCAGCTGTTGTTGTTTTAGTTATTGTTCTTGTCGCTGGCGGTTATTTTATATTCCAAAATAAAATTTGGAATTTAAAAGAAAAAAGAATGAAAGATATGCCAAAAAATGTTGTAACTCCTCAAATTGCAAGAGTTTCAGCCAACAATCTCCAAAAAGAAATGCCCGCTAACTTTCCAAAAGAAATTCCGTTAAACGGAAAGATAAAAGTTATTGAATCATA
>Ga0105164_10002141_pt1 | contig 12296 bp, 13 predicted proteins | sample VDWuncwatermetaG_FD_89674 | JGI IMG/M metagenome (GOLD analysis project Ga0105164, IMG submission 89674) | Wastewater microbial communities from Netherlands to study Microbial Dark Matter (Phase II) - VDW unchlorinated drinking water | ecosystem: Environmental > Aquatic > Freshwater > Drinking...
CGTTTTTGTGGAATGACAGTATAATAAATAATATCAGATACGGCAGGGAAGATGCAAGCATGAAAGATATAATAAGGGCGGCAGAAATCTCACGCGTCGATGAAATTGCTGAAAATTTAGGCGCGGGTTTTGAGGCTATTACCGGCGAGAATGCCTGCAGGCTGTCTGAAGGCCAAAAGCAGAAAATCGCAATAGCTCGCGCATTGATAAAAAATCCAAAGATTTTGATTTTAGATGAAGCGATGGCTTCTATGGATTCAGCAAGCGAAGAAAATATAATATCTAATATAAAAGACAGCATGAAGAATTTAACTTTGATTACGGTATCTCATCGTTTGTCTACGATAATGAGCGCAGGTTTGGCTTACCATATCGCCGGGCCTGGCAGGATAATTATTGATAAGCCCCAAAATTTGTTAGAGAAGAATGAAGAATTTTCGCGTCTCTTCTCCGGGCAGGATAAAATTTTAGCAAAATAAATGGATACGCAATTAACAATCTCAATAGTCAACTGGAATGTCAGGGAGTATCTGGAAAAATGCCTTGAATCTATTTTTAAATATTCAGGCGGCATTAAACTTGAGGTTATTGTAATTGATAATGCTTCTCGTGACGGCAGCATGGACATGGTTAGGAAGAAGTTCCCGCAGGCCGCTGTTATTGAAAATAACCGGAATTTAGGATACGGGCCGGCTCATAATCAAGCCATAAAAATCGCCAGAGGAAAGTACATACTTTTTCTTAACCCTGACACAGAGGTAATGCCTGGTACCTTGCCAAATATACTCAAATTTATGGATATTCATCCTGAAGCAGCTGCCTGCCAGTGCGCGGCCTTTAGGAACAAGAAAGACATAGAAGAGTTCCTTATATTAACAGGATTTGATAAATTTTTATATTTTTTTTCGAAGACAATCCACAAAAAATTTCCAAACACTGCTACAGCGCGCTTTTGCATGAATATAGTCGCAAAGGCGCTTATGCAGTCGCGGAATAACCTTAGCACTAATTTTATAAGTATAAAACGAACAAATTTGGAAGGCGCATTTTTGCTGGCGCGTATGGATGCTTTGAAACTAACAAACGGTTTTGACCCGAGGCATCATCACGGCGGCGAGGGCGCGCACCTGACCTGGGATATGTACAAAGCCGGATGGAAGCTATATTATGTCCTTTCGGTAAGGATAGTCCATTACAAGAGCAAAAGTTTTGAACAGATAAGCGATTCTGATTGGGCGAAGTTAGAAAACGAGTGGCAAAGGCACCATGAATAATACTTTAAAATGAAATTAAACAAAAAAGAAATTAAACGCATTCTTATAATACGATTAGGCAAAATCGGCGATGTTCTTTTGTCAACGCCGTTGATACGAAACCTAAGAAAAAATTTTCCTAATGCGCATATTGCCTACATCACCGGCAAACGAGCTGCGCCTATTTTGAAAAACAATCCGAATGTTTCTGAAATAATAGTATCGGATAAAAGGATATTTTCAAAAATTATCAGGCAAAAAAGATATGATTTGGCGATTGATTTAAATGTTATAGACATAACTGCGCAGTTGAGCCTGCTATGCGGGGCAAAGCGCCGCGTAGGCGTATACAAGGGGAGGCGCACCTAAAAAATTATTATAACCTGATTATAGGCAATACGGGAGGGCGCAGCGATGTCGTTGCATATTTTTTAAGCCCGCTTAAAAAACTGGGCCTGAAATATGACGGCAGTAAAAAAACAGATATATATCTGACTAAAACCGAAAAAGATTTCATATTTAAAAAAATAAAGAAATCACAAGCAAAGATAATAGCAATACAGCCGTCCGATGACCATGGAGTTATGTGGCCTATGAGAAATTTTGCCAAACTAATAGGCGCCTTAATTACAAGAGAACCCTCCACATATTCAGTGTTGAAAGGCAAAACCGTGGATTTTGCCTTCATAGACGGCAACCACTCTTTTGGCGCTGTTGTCAAAGACACAAAAAATATCCTGGAATTTACAAGGCCTAAATCTATAATATTCTGGCACGATTTCACAGGCGATAAAAGCGCCGAAGTCATAGAGGCCCTTTATTATATGGCACAAAGCGGAAAATTAAAAATTTTTCATATAGATACGACAAGCCTGGCAGTCAGTATTTTATAAATCAAGTTTTTCGCATTAGCGGGAGTCAATAAAGCGGTGAATATATTAGGCGTCTCTTTTAACCTTAACCTCGGCCATGACAGCTCTGCGGCGCTGATACAGGACGGAAAGATTATCGCTGCCGCCCAGGAAGAGCGTTTTAACCGCGTAAAACATGACGACTCATTTCCCTTAAACAGCATACAATTTTGCCTAAAAACTGCCAATCTGACAATCCAGGATATTGATTTTCTAGCCGTTTATATAAAACCTTTGTCGCATTTTGAAAGAAATTTAGAATTATATCTTCGCAGTATGAAATATAATAAAAAATCTCTCTTTCCGATCCCGCGCGCTTTAAAAATTCAATTTCTTTATAACAAAATTATAAAAGAATGCTTAAGGGCTATTCCAAATTATAAAACAGGGCAAATGGAAATACTTTTTGCCGAACATCATGAAGCGCACGCAGCGTCTGCTTTCTACCCCTCCCCGTTTAAGAACGCCGCTATACTGACTATAGACGGCACAGGCGAATGGGCTACTACAGCCGCATGGATCGGCGAAAATAATAAAATCAGGCCTCTTTGGGAAATCAGATACCCGCATTCTTTAGGGTTATTATATCAGGCCTTTACTGATTACCTGGGATTTGAATGGTGTTGTGATGAATACAAGGTTATGGGGCTTGCGCCTTACGGCGAACCAAGGTATGCGGATTTGATTAAAAGATATCTTATAGATATAAAGGCAGACGGCACCTTCAGATTAAATATGAAGTATTTTCAATATCATTGCGGTTGTCTTCGGGAAAATTCTAAATTTAATAAGTTGTTCGGAGGGCCTCCTAGAAGGCAGGCAGGCCCGCTTACTCAAAAACACATTGATATAGCTTGTTCTATTCAAAATGTGGCCGAAGAAGTTATCCTGAAGCTTGCACAGGCGCTGCATAAGGAGACCGGACAGAAGTATCTGTGTTTAGCCGGCGGAGTGGCTTTAAATTGTGTTGCTAACGGAAAGATATTGAAACAGGCCCTGTTTAAAAATATCTGGGTGCAGCCCGGCGCAGGCGATGAAGGCGGGGCTATCGGTTCCGCCTTGTGTGTATGGCATAATTTCTTAAACAAGAAAAGGATTGTAAAAAGGAATGACGGAATGCAAGGGGCGTATCTGGGCCCGGCATTTTCAGACAGGATAATAAGGGAATTCCTTGATAAGAATAATATCAGATATAAACAATTGGCTGATAAGGCTCTGTTTAACCGGGTAAGTTCTTTAATCTCCGGGGGAAAGGTTATCGGCTGGTTTCAGGGCAGGATGGAATTCGGGCCCAGGGCATTGGGCAACAGGAGTATACTGGCAGACGCAAGAAACCCCCAGATGCAGTCCATATTAAACCGCAAAATAAAGCACAGGGAATCATTCCGGCCTTTTGCCCCGGCAGTTTTGAAAGAAAAAACAGCGGACTATTTTGATTTAAACATTGCCAGCCCCTATATGAATATAATAGCGTACGTAAAACAGGGCCGTTGCTCTGATATCCCGGCGGTTACCCATGTGGATTACTCTTCTAGATTGCAGACAGTTGACGGGGATACTAATCCTAAATTTTATAAATTGATTAAAAATTTTGAATCTAAAACCGGTTGCGCGGTCCTGATAAATACGTCTTTCAATACCAGCGGAGAGCCCATTGTTTGCGCCCCGGAAGATGCCTACAGGTGTTTTATGAAAACAGAAATAGATTTTCTGGTATTGGGCAATATGCTTTTGGATAAAAAACTGCAAAAAGGCCTTAAGGGCAGGCCGGTAAAACCGGATTTCAGAATCGCGGACAAAATTGCCAAAAAAAATAAATTTTTTGTTTTTGCCGCAGATAAAGGTTTCGCATTTTTTTGGTTAAGAGGCAATTCTTTTTACATAAAAAAACATTTCAAAAGAAAAAAAATAGATTTAGCATTCAGGCAGGATGTCTTAACTTACAGAAAATTTAAAAAAGGCCGTCCATCGTCTAATTTTAAAAAGCAGCTTTAATTTAAAAATTGCTATTTATAATATATTATGTTATAAGTAATTACTATATACAGGAGGCATTATGGATGATTTTTTAAAGAGGCAGAGGCTTTTGGTCATATCGCCGCACGCTGACGACGAGGCATACGGCTGTGCAGGGACTATCGCAAAGATAAAGGATTTAGGCGGAGAGGTCTATATCATGGTCATGTCAGTAGGCGACCTCAAGCATTACAACGGCATTGATACGCTCGTCAAAAAGGAGACACGAAGGGCAGAGTTTATTAAAACAGCCAAATTCCTAAAGGTTGACGATTATGACATTGTTTACGATGATACCGAAAAGCACTTGAGATTGGATACAATGCCAAGAAGGGAATTAATGGCTGTTATAGAGAGAGAAAGCAAGGTTTCTATTGATAAAATCAAGCCCACAATAGTAGCGCTTCCCGCGATATCGTATAATCAGGACCACTGCGCTGTTTTTCACGCAGGCTTTACCGCATGCCGGCCGCATATCCCTCGTATAAAGCCATTTCAGAAGATTGTCTTGGCGTATGATAACCCTACGCTTTCCTGGAACACGGAATATGAAAAATTCCATCCCAATTTTTATGTGGATATATCAAAATATCTGGATATAAAATTAAAGGCAATGCGCTTTCATAAATCGCAGCTCCGCGATTCACTGCATTGCTGCAGCCTTGATAACCTGAAAAATCTTGTGCATTTAAGGGGCAGGGAGATTTCTGTTGACGCGGCAGAGGCGTTTATGTGCTACAGGTTTGTCATATGAGATTAATACAACATTCCAAACCCGCATTCAGTAAAAAAGAATCAATTCTCTTTAAGCCCATATTTGAATCTTCGCAGATAGCATTAGGCGAAATAGCCGGAGATTTTGAAAAAAAGTTGGCCGGCTATATAGGCACGGCAGGCGCTGTTTCAACAAATTCCGGAATATCTGCTTTGCATCTGGGCCTTTTGGCTTTGGGCATAAAAGAAAATGACCAAGTCATTCTGCCTTCCTATGTATGCGCGTCTGTTTTAAACGCAATAGATTATACAGGCGCAAAACCCGTGTTGGCGGATATTGATTATGAAACTTTTAATATAAGCGTAAAAGATACAAAAAGAAAATTGACAAAAAGTACCCGGGCGATAATCATTCCGCATATGTTCGGCCTTGCGTGCGATATAGAAGAATTTTTAAAGTTAGGCGTGCCTGTCATAGAGGATTGCGCCCAATCCCTCGGCGCAAGGTATAAAAATAGATTAACAGGTTCTTTCGGCCATTTATCCGTATTCTCGTTTTATGCGACAAAAATGATAACAACGGGCTATGGGGGCATGGTTGCTTCAAATTCGAGAAAGATATTGGATAAAATCAGGGATTTGAACGGGCCGGATAAAAAAAAGGATTACAAAGTAAGGTATAGTTATAAGATGTCGGATTTGGAAGCGGCCCTTGGGATAAGCCAGCTTGAGAGAGTAGATTATTTTATAAAAGAAAGAAAAGAGATAGCTAATGCGTATAACTCGGCCCTTTCCTGTTATGACGTTATATTGCCCGACGATAAAAATGACACGAACCGCATATTTTACAGATATGTCATCAAAAGCAAAAAGGCGGCTGTTATCAGGAGGCATTTCAGAAAAAATGGCATAGAGGATATCTCTCCTGTATTTAAGCCTTTACACAGGTATTTAAATATGGATTATAGGGATTTTTTAAATACAGAAAGGGTTTATAGGGACGCGGTTTCTCTGCCAATATACCCGGCATTAAAGAATACAGAGTTTTTAAAGATCATAAATGTTTTAAAAAAATCCATTAATATATGATATTCTGCGCGCACCAGCCAAATTATCTGCCGTACATCGGTTTTTTCCATAAAATTATAAATTGCGATATGTTTGCTATATGGGATACAGTGCAGTTTGTCAGCGGCGGCCGATTCGGCTGGATTAACCGCAACAAAATAAGGACATATGACGGTTTGATATGGCTGACAGTGCCGGTGTTAGGAAAAAACAAAAACAAACAAAGTATAATGTCTACCTGCATAGATAACGGCCTGCCCTGGCAAAGGAAACATTGGCGTTCCATATATATTAATTATAATAAAGCGCCTTATTTCGATAAGTATAGCGGATTTTTTGAAGAGATTTATACCAAGCAAAAATGGGAAAAACTGACAGACCTTAATGAGGCCATAATAAATTATTTGCTGAAGGCGTTAGGGATAAAGACCGAGATAATAAAATGTTCAAATTTTATGTTGAATTCTCACAGGACTGACCTTATAATAGATGTATGTAAAAAGATAGACGCAGCCGTGTTTTTGGCAGGCATACACGGCAGGGATTATCTGGATGAGCAAAAATTCAGGCAAAATGACATAAAGCTTGTATACCAGAATTTTAAACACCCTCATTATAGGCAGTTTTACAAGCCGTTTATAGAGAATATGTCTGTCATTGATTTATTATTTAACGAAGGCGAAAATAGTATAAATATAATAAAAGCGGGCGGCAAGCAGCAGTTATGAATGGCCTGTATTTACGTTATATAACAGTATTTTTGATTGCCCTGGTGTTGTCTTATATTATTACGCCGATTATCGGGCGGTTGGGGAAGGTTTTTAATATACTGGATATGCCGGCGGAGAATAAACTGCATAAAAAACCTACTCCCAGGATTGGCGGCTTGGCAATTTTTGCAGGTTATTACGCGTCATTATTTATAACAAAAAATTTAGATTCGTCCGCAGGGGTAATTATTTCCGGCGGCACCGCAATTCTCATATTAGGCGTATTGGATGATATCTTTAGAGTGCCTGCTGTTATAAAGTTAATTGTGATAGCTATATTAACTTATATATTAGCCAGCCATGGCATTATACTTAAATTATTCGGAGATTTATATTATCTTAACCTTATCATTACGTTATTTTGGATAGTCGGAATAACAAGCGCCTTAAATACCGTAGATAACATGGATGGCCTGGCTGCCGGCCTGGCCGCAATTTCTGCTTTGACCTTTTTTGTTATAGCTATCAGGACATCGCAATTCGGGTGGGCGTTTTTGTCGATTGCGCTATGCGGGGCCCTGCTGGGTTTTTTAAGGCATAATTTTAACCCGGCAAAGATATTTATGGGAGATTCAGGCAGTTTATTTTTGGGGTTTACTTTGGCTTCCATAGGCGCAAAAGGGCAATGGTCAATAAATCCTGCCAAGGCCTTGATTATACCCATATTGGTTTTAGGTGTTCCTATTTTTGACCTGGCCTATAATGTTATCAGGAGATGGATAGACGGTTCGGCCAGGGGTATTATTGCCGCGATAACCTTCTGCGCCAAAGACCATCTTTCGCATCAATTGGCAGGCATGGGGTTTTCTCAAAAAGTCAGCGTTCTTTTCATTTATCTGATAGCTGTTTGTATTTCCATCGGGGCGATTGTTTTGCAGAATGCCCCAGGGTGGGATGCGGCCCTGTTGTTTCTGCAGTTTGTTTTAATATTTTTGGTTGTTATTTTAATGTTAATGAATATTAAAAATAGGATAAAGATATAATTTATGTACGAAGCATACTGGGGCATTACAGAAAAACCCTTTGAGAATACGGCAGACACCCGTTTCTTTTACGAATCCCCGCAGCATGAAGAGGCGTTTGTAAGATTGACATATTCAATCCATGAAAACAAAGGGCTTGCTATCCTGACAGGGGTCTTTGGATGCGGAAAGACGGTTATCGCCGAAAAGGTGATAGAGGAAATCAAGCGCGGCCCTTTTGAGGCGGCATTTATAGTCAACCCGCAGTTTTCTGCCATAGAATTATTGCGCGATATAATATATAATCTTGGATTCAGAGAAAAGCTCTCTGGTGAAAAAGACGAGGTGATTCATAAACTTTTGGAAGTTTTGCGGAATAATTTTGAAAATGGAAAGCGTTCGGTGGTGGTAATAGATGAAGCGCATTTGATTCGTGACACAAGCATTATGGAGGAGCTTAGGGTATTGCTGAATTTTCAGTATAATCATAATTTTTTACTGACCCTGCTTTTGATTGGCCAGCCTGAATTGAGGGAGACGATAAACAATATTAAACCGTTATCGCAGAGGGTGGCTATATGGTCTCACCTGGCGGGGTTGCAAAAGGAGGATGTCGGCAAGTATGTCGGATACAGATTACATAAGGCAGGCGCCACCAGGCAAATTTTTAAAGAAGATTGCTTTGACTATATATTTAAGCAGACAGGCGGCATACCTCGTCGTATAAATCAGATCTGCGATATGGCGTTGTTTACGGGATACGCGGAACGCGTAGACACCATAGATGACAAGCTGATAGACGCGGTAATCCGCGACATAGAGGTTTAAAGTATGTATATAGAATATTGGGGTTTAAAGGAACTGCCTTTTGAAAATGTCCCTGATTCAAGGTTTTTCTATCATTCAGCGCAGCACGAAGAAGGCCTTTCAAGATTGCAATATGCGGTAGAGAATAAAAAAGGCGCTGCAATGCTCACAGGCATTTATGGATGCGGGAAAACTGTCCTGGCCAAAACATTGCTAGCCGGCCTTAAACGCAGAAATTATCAAATAGCATTTATTGATAACCCCCAGTTGAGGGCGGTGGAATTATTAAGATCAATCGCCAGGCACCTTGGCGCGGAGGGCCTGCCCAATAAATTCAGCGATATGTCTGTAGATTATTTTTTAGAGGTTATCGAAAATATCCTGATTAACAATTCCAAGGACGGCAGGGAGACCCTGTTAGTTATAGACGAGGCGCATGTTATTACCGATTTGGACGTCTTTGAGCAATTGAGGATGCTTTTAAATTTTCAATCAGAAAACAGGTTTCTTTTAACGCTTATCTTAATGGGCCAATCAGAACTGCAGGAAAGGGTGGCCAAGATTAAGCAATTATTGCAGCGTATTGTTTTAAGTTTTCACATAGGCCCATTGTCTGAAGAAGAAACCGGCAATTATATATCCCATCGGCTGTCCGTATCAGGGGCATCCGCGCAGCTATTTGAACCGGATGCGGTTAAGTCCATATTTAAGGCATCTGGCGGGATACCGCGCAGGATAAATCATATATGCGATTTATGTTTGTTCGTAGGATCCGGCAATAATTCTAAATCTGTGGATTCTGGCATTGTTGAAACCACTATGTCCAGTTTTGAGGTATAAAAAATGTTTAAAATATTGATTGATTTTTATAACCCCATATGCTATAATAATTTGGGGTTATTTTATGTATAAAAAATACTGGAATTTTAACGAAAAACCTTTTGAAAATACGCCTGACGAGAGGTTTATCTATTATTCTAAGCAGCACCTTGAGGCGTATACCCGGCTTTTATACGTATTGGCTGAACGAAAAAGCGCAGCCATACTTACCGGAGAATACGGCAGCGGCAAGACCTTGATAAGCCGGATAATCGTCAATAAGCTGCTTGAGGAAGAAAATAAATATAATGTGGCATTGATAGTAAATCCGGCCATTTCTCCTCTGGAGATGCTCAAAGAGATACTGTATCAATTGGGCGGCGAAATACACAAAGACAGCCAAAAGATAGACGTACTGCGCGTATTAAATGAGATACTATATAAAAATATAAATGAAAATAGGCATACCGTGATAATGATTGATGAGGCCCAGGCAATAAACAGCAATCTTGTGTTTGAAGAGGTGAGGTTGTTATTGAATTTTCAGACCGATGATCAATTTTTGCTCACATTATTGCTTATCGGGCAGCCGGAGTTAAAACAAAAGATTAGCGGGCTCCCTCAATTGGAACAGAGGTTTTCCACTAAGTATCATTTAAATAGATTGTCACTGGAAGATACACAAAAATACATTGAACATCGCTGCAATGTGGCAGGCAGAAAGGAAAGGGCCTTTACGGATTCCGCGTATAATTTAATTTATAAATCCTCCGAAGGGGTGCCGCGAAAGATAAATAATATTTGCGATATCAGTTTAATGTCAGGCTCCAGCACAAAGGCCAGCATTATAGATGAGGATATTGTATCGGCAGTAGCCGAAGATATGAAGGGATATACGCAAATCATGCCCGGATGCCAGCAAGGCTGCAATAACGGAGAAAAGTCATAATGGTGCGGATGACGGATTTATTTAAAAAAGCAAAAAAGCAAAAAGAGGAAACGCCTGCGCCATTGCAGGTTGAAAAACAACCGCTTGTTACCGAGGGAAAACCAGCCATAGTTGATCAAACTCCACACGCAGATGAAATAGAACCTGTCAGCGGGAAAAAAGAACAACCTGCCCAAAAAAAACAGCCGCCTGAGAAAACAGGCCTTGAATTTGCTGGTATATTTTTACAAGAACAAAATGAATTATCACCAGGCAGGAAAGAGCTTACCCAGGAATTTATGAGCGCGTCCATTCCCGATAAAGAAGAAGTAAAAAAGATATATTTAGAAAGCATAGAATCCGTCAAAAAGATTTTTAATGCGTACGCGACAAGCGGCGCTATAGATAAAGACCATATAATAAATATAACCAATAAAATTGTGAATAATATCATTTTGCATCCCAGAGGGCTATTAAGATTATTTCATGAAATTGATTCTTTTGAATACTATATATATTACGATGCTGTTAATGTATGTATCCTTTCCGTCGAGATGGGTATAATCAGTAAGTACAATAAGTCTGCGCTGTTGGACCTGGCAACAATCGGCCTTTTGCATGACATTGACTTAGTAAAGAGTAAAGATATAATAGATAAACCTGAAAAATTAGACAATGAGGAACTGGCTCGGGTAAGAAAACATTGCATTAATGCAGCCTCATTTATTTCTAAAACATTCGGTTTTAAGGAGGAAATAGTCAACGGCATCTTACAGCATCATGAAAGGGTAGACGGCCATGGTTATCCTGCCGGTTTGACTGAAAACAGCATAAATGAATTAGCCATGATAGTGGGGCTGGCAGATACCTACGCGGCTATGGTACATTCCCGGCCGGACAGGAAGAAAATGCTCCCTAACGAGGCAATTCTTGATACGATGAGCAAGGGCAAGGAACTATTTCCTAAAAAATTAATAAAGACGCTTATATCCTGCATTGGCCTGTATCCTATTGGGACATGGATTGAACTTAATACAGGCGAGATAGGCGAGGTTCTGGATATCAACAGGGATTATCCTTTGAGGCCGCTCATTAATATTTCCATGGATAAAGACAGGGCTAAATTATCAGAATCCCGCATCATAGATTTACAAAAAACTCCGTCATTATATATAAAAAGGCCTGTTGAAGGGCCAAAAGAGGAGGTGATATAAAATGAAAGGTTTGGCAAATGTAGCATTAGTCATAGGTATAATCAGTTTGGTTGCGGGGTCTATCCTTAGATTGGCAGCGAAACAGATTGCTTTAGGGCTTGCGCCATCCTCGTTTTTGGAGTTCAGTGTAGCATGCTTTTTGCTGGTCATCGCGATAAATACTGCGAATAAATAAATATAAATACGAGAAATATATATAAAACCTTGAGGGTTTCCCGCAAAGGAGCCCTCTTTTTTAAAATGAAGAGATTTGTAGACCTTTCAATTAAAACAAAATTTATCGTTTCATTTGTTGCCTGCGGATTCTTAATAACGCTAATCTCGCTATTTGTCTTAGAGCATTTTATAATGAACGGTTTGAGTAAAGTTGAGGATAATTTTATAGAACGCGAGTTTAATGCTTTAAATGCTTTATTTATGAAGGAGCAGCAGGACCTGAAACTACAGGTTAAAGATTTTGCCAACTGGAATGATACATATGATTATGTGAATACCCATAATGAAAAATGGGCGAAAACTAATGTAGCAGATTGGGTGCCTAGGAATTTTGGCATAGATTTAGTGCTGATATTTGATAATGCCGGAAATCTTATCTATAAATACGGCAACTTTGATGAATTTAATATTGAAAAAGACCTGTCAAAGCATCCTTTGATATCTATGGCTTTTAATGCCAAAGAATTAAGCGGGTTTTATTTTACATCTAAGGGGCTGGTTATGGTAGCAAGTTCGCAGATAATGCATACAGGCGGAGCCGCCGGCCCGCGAAATGGCACATGCCTATACGCAATATTGGTAAACAAAAAGATTATGGATGTCTTTAAGACCATAAGC
>Ga0105164_10002143_pt1 | contig 12290 bp, 15 predicted proteins | sample VDWuncwatermetaG_FD_89674 | JGI IMG/M metagenome (GOLD analysis project Ga0105164, IMG submission 89674) | Wastewater microbial communities from Netherlands to study Microbial Dark Matter (Phase II) - VDW unchlorinated drinking water | ecosystem: Environmental > Aquatic > Freshwater > Drinking...
CTTCTATGATTCTATCTGTTCCACAGGTATGATGACATGAAGTCATTTCTACTTCTACATCTAGATTTTTTTTAGCAAAATTAAAGATTCTATCATCATCACAAGCAATAATAATTCTATTAGCCAGCTTAGCTTCTTTTGCTCTTTTTACAACCCACTCTATCATTGGCTTTCCTGAAATCAAAGCTAATGGTTTTCCAGGAAAGCGGGTACTTTCATAGCGTGCTGGGATTACAATGGCTGTAGTCATTTTTAAACTTAGTGTAAGCCGACTTTATTTTCACTCATAGGTGCAAGCTCATCTATGGTTTTAAAAACTTTTTTCAGTAAATCACAAACGTTTTCTGGTTTTAAGGTGGGTTCTGTTTCTTCACCCTTTTTCTTTACTGAGCTATTTATATAAGCCACTACTATATCTTTTACTACTCTAAGCTTTTCTTCATTTGACACATTTTTTAAAATTGATGACATGTTTTGCCCCTCCATGAAATACGATACCATATTATAATAACTACATGAAAAAGAAGAGCAAATCATCATCAAAATCAAAGAAAGTAATAGTTCTACATGGGCCTAATCTCAATCTTCTTGGGAAAAGAGAAAAAGGTATTTATGGAAATATAAGTTTTGAAAAGATAAATAAAGACTTAAAAAATCTTGCCAAAGAATTAAATATAGAGCTAGAAATTAAGCAGTCGAACATAGAAGGGAAAATTGTAGATTTTATACATGAAGCCTATAAAAAAGATTTTAATGGCATCCTTATAAATCCAGCGGCTTACACTCATACCAGTGTTGCTATTAGAGATGCTATTTTAGCTACAAAACTACCTGCTGTTGAGGTACATATTTCTAATATCCATAAGAGGGAAGAGTTTAGACACCAGTCCTTGACAGCTCCAGCATGTGTAGGACAAATCACTGGCTTTGGAGTAGATAGTTATAAGTTGGGATTATTAGCATTAGGATCTATAATATGAAAAGAGGTCAGAGAATAGAAAACAGAGGTTATGGCTCTATCTTCCGTCCTCCGTCTTCTATCCTCTATTTTTATGCCCCTAGATGACAACATAGACGCAGCAATAACGCTTGATCCTTGGAGGAGAAAAGCTACTACAACTGCTCGTTTTGAACTATGTTTTGAGTGTAAATATTACACGCCGCAAAAACCCTTTTCCCCCGGTGTTAGATGTAAATTTAAACTCAGACCAGATGTAGTTTTTGAGGAAAAGAAGTCAGTAGCAAAATGTCCTGTTTTTTTAAAAAAGTCAATCAAAGGAGAAGAAAATGAAATTGTCTAAAGGGTTAGTGTCATTATTTTTATTATTAGTTTTAACTTTAAGTGGTTGTGCAAAACAAAACTGTCTTGAATGTGCCATGTCACCAGAAGAAATGACAGCAAAAGACACTATTTTTAAAGACTTAAATAAAAAAACACTTACACTTTACCAACAAGGAAAAATTGTAGATGCTCTTGTTTTTGCTAACCAGGCACTAGATTATTCAAAAAAATCATTTGGCTCTGAAAGTCCAAAAACAGCTACTGCATTAAACAATTTAGGGGAACTTTACAGGATTCAAGGTAAATTTAGCGAGGCAGAAAAATGCTACAAAAAATCTCTATCTATTAGGGAAAAAGTTCTTGGAAAAAATAATGTCCAAGTAGCTCTTTCACAAAACAATCTTGCCAGCGTATATTTTGCAGAAAAGAAGTTTGACAAAGCTGAAGCTTTGTATAAAGACTCTGTTGGAGTTTTAAATGCAACTCTTGGCAAAGATGATCTAAATACAGAAATAATGAAAAGAAATCTCGCTGAAGTTTATAAAGTTGAAAAGAAATTTCTAGAAGCAGAGACTATTTACAAAGAAATTATTACTGAACGTGACAAGAAAAAAGACAGAAAAGATGATGTCTCTTATGCAAAAGCACTAAATGATCTAGCTGCAATCTATTACTTACAAGGAAAATATCCAGAGTGTCTTCCTTTATTTACAAAAACTTTATCTATTCTAGAGACTAAAATAGGGACTAACAGTCCAGATCTTATAGTGGTTTTAGACAATATATCTCAAGCTTACAAAAAAACTGGAGATACCACTAAAGCTCTTACATATGCAGAAAGAGCTAAAGGTTTAAGAAGCAAAAAACCAGTATAGTTGATAGAATATCCTCTATGGAAACTCGTATTCTCTGGTGGAATATTCATGATTATCCTTTCTATAAAGAGATTTTCTATACTTTCTTTTCAATTTCTTTTTGCTTTTTTATATATGGTTTTTATTTAAAGATTAAGAATTGGTCCCGCGGCAGAGACTTGCCTGGGCACGTCTCAAATAATTTTGAAAATATATCCGATCGCATAAAAAATATGCTTTCAAAAAGCCTTTCTTATAAGTCCTGGAGTGACAAATCAAATAAAGGAAATAAAGAAAGGGCTCTTGTAGGCTTGTCTCATGGACTTGTTTTTTATGGTTTTTTTGTACTTTGGATTGGAACTGAAATATTAACTGTTCAGGACAAAATTCCTGTTTATTTTTACCAAGGTCCTTTCTATAAAGCATATTCATTAGCTATGGATAGCTTCGGAATACTCATGCTTATTGGTCTTGGTATTTTCGCCTATATAAGATATGTTATAAAGCCTAAAAGACTTGATAATTTTCAAAAAGATTGGATACAGTTAGTTTATTTAAGTTTATTTGTAATTTTAGGTTTTTTAATTGAAGGCTTAAGACAGTCAGCTACAAATCAGATTGAGCCTTATGCACCAGTGGGGGCATTAGTAGCCAATTTAGTAAATGGCTTTTCATATGAAACAAAGAAAACTATTCATCTTGCCACCTGGTGGGTGCATTCACTACAAACTTTTTCTTTCATTGCACTAACTCCATTTACAAAGTTTAGTCATATGTTTATTGCTCCTGCTAATTTATTTTTTACAAAGACAAGACCAAAAGGTGCACTTTCTACACCTTTTAATCTCGTTGAAATAATGGCAATGGAAAATCCTCCTGACGATTTTGCAAAAACCGTACATAAGATAGAAGATCTTACCTGGAAAGATTTAATGGATTTAGATGCCTGTACTGCATGTGGAAAATGCCAGGATCTTTGCCCAGCTTCAAACTCTGAAAAGCCACTTTCACCTAAATGGATTATCTTAGACTTGAAACGGATTATGTATGAAAAACCCATGTATGATCATGGATATAAAGGTGAGATAAAAGAAGGCTCTACAAACCTTCAAGACTTAATCACACAGGCTACTTTGTGGTCATGCACTACCTGTAGAGCCTGTGTTGAAACTTGCCCTGTTGGAATTGACCAGCTTGGGAAAATTATTGAACTTAGAAGAACCCTTATTTCCGAAAATAAAGCCCCGAACAATATGTTAAATACTCTAAAAAACATTCGTTCCCGCTCAAATCCATGGGGTCAGCCTCCTGAAGATAGAGAAAAATGGGCTGATGGCTTAGATGTACCCAGAGTTACCGATAAACCTGATTTTGAGTATTTATACTGGGTTGGTTGTGCAGGAGCATATGACAATAAAAGTCAAAACGTTTCTAAAACCATGGTGAAGCTTTTAAATAAAGCTAATGTAAAATTTGCGATTCTAGGAAAGAAGGAAAAATGTACAGGAGATACGGCTCGCCGTGCTGGAGATGAAGGATTATTTCAGGAGCTTGCTATTGAAAATATAGAAACATTTAATTCTAATAATGTAAAAAAGATTATTACTCACTGTCCTCATTGTTTCAATACTTTTAGAAATGAATATCCTGAATTTGGTTTAAAGGATGTAGAAGTAATGCATCATACTGACGTACTCTGGGAACTCATTAAAGAAGGAAGGCTTACCATGAATAAAGAGGTAAGTCAGGAAATTACATATCATGATTCTTGTTATCTTGGTAGGCATAATGATAAATATGATGCACCCAGAAATATTCTTGAAAAAGTACCTGGTCTTAAATATATAGAAATGCAAAACTCTAAAGAAAAAGGAACATGCTGTGGTGGTGGCGGTGCACAGCTTTGGTATGAAGCTCCAGGTAAACAAATAAATGTAATGAGATTAAATGAAATCAAGGAGTCTGGGGCTAAAGTAGCTGCTAGTGCCTGTCCTTACTGTACTATAATGTTAGATACAGCCAGAACCCTTGATAAGAGTGAGACTCCTCCAACAGTTGAAGATATAAGTGAAATTGTAGCAAAGGCAACTCTTTAATGGAAATAATTTTTTTTATAATTTTAATTTTAATTCTTGGTGGTTTGGTAGCATTCTTTTTTCTAAAACCTAAGTCCGCTACTGTAAAAAATGAACCTGTAGAATTTCCAAACAACCCTAAACTGTACACTCAAGAAAATATATGGAAAGCTATGAATATGCAATTAGTTCAGCTACATAAGATGGGTGAAATAAAAGAAGCTACTATAGTTGCAGAAGAAGCGTTAAATACTGCTATTAAAGCTTTTGGTGAAAATCATGTTCAGGTTGCGACTTCCCTAAACAACCTAGCTGCATTTTATAAATCTCAGAGCAAATTTGCAGAGGCTGAACCTTTATACATTAAAGCTTTATCTATATGGGAAACAAATTTAGGCAAAGATCACCCTGATGTGGGATCATGCTTAAACAATCTTGGTGATCTTTACTCCTCATGTGGTAAATACGAAGAATCTGAGAAATGTTATAAAGAGTCTTTAGATATTTTTGAAAAGAAATTAGGAAGGGGTCATCTAAACGCTATAACCGTACTTGAAAATATTATTGACTTGTATAAAATAACAGGGAAAAATGAAAAGGTAAATATCCTTGAAGAAAAGCTTAGAAAAATTAAATTGGGTCAATAAGGCTAACTAATCTTTCTATCTTTTTTATGATGTTCAGAAACATCTTTCTTTAGGGTCCATTGTAAAAGATTTCTTCTCCATTCAAGATCATCCTGAGCTTCAGAAACTAAATCAACGAGTCCTTTAAAGTCTGTAAACTTAAGATCAACCGAAATACCTATTTCAAAGTTTAATTGAACTCTTTCATGTCCTGGTATGCAAACTAAACATACTGAATGTTCTGGTCCATGTATTTCTATTAAAGAATTTTTACTTACCGTTGTTGGGTCTATATGCCAATTAACAAAATTCATGAGTTCTTTACAATCATGTGCATTTTGTAATAGCCAAGCAAAAGCTTGATACAAGGAGGTATTTAGGTACAAAACGATCTCTTGTGACTTAAAGTCTAAAGCAACCGCTCCTTCTTTTTTATTGAGATATATACCTGCATAGCAGTTTGTAAAGGATATCTCTTCATTTGTATCTGTCTTCATAATTTACCTCAATTTCTTTTGTCTTAGACTTTAAAACCTTTTGGCTTTGTTGTTTAATAGGATCCTACATAAAGGTTATGAGAAGGTTTTGGAAATACAGGGGTTGTTACCAAAGAAAGTTAAAATTTAAGTAAAATTTTACGGGTTTAGGCTCTTTCAATGATAAAAAGTTATTGTAATAAAAAAAATGACAGGTAATATTAAAAGTTGCGGGGCTACCCTAGAAAAAGATACAAATATGGAAAAAGAAGAAGAAGTAAAAATTGATGAAACTCAAAGCTTTTCAGAAGAAGAGAAGTTGAAAGAAAAGTTGGCTCAGTCTGAAAACCAATACTTAAGACTCCTTGCAGACTATCAAAATCTTCAAAAAAGAGCAGCTCAAGAAAAAGAAGAAATATACAAATTTGCTGCTATGAAAACCATAGAGATATTAATGCCGGCCTTAGATACTTTTGATTATGCAAAGCAAGCCATAAAGCCAGATTCAGGGGTAGAAAAGTTAGCTAAGGATTTTAGTCTTGTATTTGATACCTTGCTTAAATGTTTAAAAGAAGTTGGCCTGGAAACAATAGAAGAAACAGGAATACTTTTTAATCCTATATATCATGAACCTATACAACAAATACCGACCAATGAGCTTCCTGAACATACAGTAATGCAGATTCTTAAAAAAGGATATATTTTAAATAAAAAAGTTGTCAGGCCAGCCATGGTTGCAGTTTCAATTCCAGCAAAAGAGTCGGGCGAACTGAATCAGGAGATAGGACAAGGGTAATCTGTTAATATGAAGGGGAATTATGAACACACAAACAACTAATAAAAAACTAAAAAATAAAGTGGGGTTCACCCTCTGGTTCACTGGTTTATCAGGTGCAGGAAAGTCGACTATTACAGACATTCTTGAAAAAAAATTAAAAGAATCTGGACTGAAAGTAGAAGTTTTAGATGGTGATATTGTTAGAACTCACCTCAGCAAAGGCCTTGGTTTCAGCAAAGAGGATAGAGATACAAACATTAGAAGAATAGGTTATGTAGCTTCTCTTCTTTCAAGGAATAATGTAATTTCTATTACAGCAGCTATTTCACCTTATAGAGACATAAGAAATGAAGTTAGAGAAATGCATGAAAACTTTATTGAAGTTTATGCAAGCTGCCCTCTTCAAGTACTTGAAGAAAGAGACGTTAAAGGACTTTATAAAAAAGCTAGATCTGGGGAAATTAAACAGTTTACAGGGATTTCAGATCCTTACGAAGAACCATTAAATCCTGAAATCACTGTAAGAACAGATTCAGGTACTCCTGAACAAAGAGCTGAAGAGATCATAAATTTTCTACTTAAAAACAATTATTTAGAGCCCGTATAAAAATGAATAAAAGAACTCTTACTCTTTTTTTATTATTAACATTTTTACTAAGTTTAAGTCTTCATTGTTTAGCTGAAGATGCCACCGTAATAAGACCAAAAATTGGTTTGGCATTAGGTGGAGGCGGTGCTCGTGGAGCAGCACACATAGGTGTACTTAAGGTATTTAAAAGAGAAAATATTCCTGTAGATTACCTTGTAGGAACCAGTGCGGGGGCATTAGTTGGGGCATTGTATTCAGGAGGTTCTTCACCCGATGAAATTGAAAGATATGCTCTTAGTGGCTCCATTAAGAAAGCATTTAAAACTAATATTTCTATATTTAGAGTTTTATGTATTAATGTTAATAGAATTTTTAAAACGTGTTGTAGAAAACCATTTTACGCTGGACTTTACAATGACCACAGGCTTCATCACTTTGTAAATAACACTATTTCAAATACAGATGGTTCTGTAAATATAAGAATCCCTCTTCATATATTAGCTGTAGATCTGATAAGTGGAAAGCATGTAGTAATTAAGTCAGGTGATGTAGGCCTTGCTGTTCAGGCAAGTGTAGCTATTCCAGGACTTCACCAGCCAATTCCTATAGACAATCAACTTCTTGTAGATGGAGGAGTTTTAAGAAATATTCCTATTGAAGAAGCAAAAAAAATGGGTTCTGATATTGTGATTGCAGTAGATGTAGACTCTCGTAATGAACAATATAGATTTAAAGATTTTAAATCTTTTGAAACTACATTGACAAGAGTAATAAATCTTGGACTAGTAGCACAATCAGAATTATTGCTTAATAAAGCAGATATTGTAATAAGTCCTAATCTTGAAGGTGTAAATATTTTAGATCTAGATCGTAATAGCCTTGAAAAAGCCATTAAAGCTGGCGAAGAGGCTGCTATAAGCAAATTACCTGAGATAAGAAAAAAGTTAGAAGCTAAAGCTAAAACCTTGCGTAAATCAGTATAGAAAGAACAGTTTTAACTAAGCTGCTGATTCTAAAACAGAAAATCTTTGGTACCATTCATGAGGGGCGATAGAAATAACATCTTCTAATCTAGCTTCTTCCAATAACTGTCTGGTTACAATAACATGATGACCTTGTGATAGTCGTCCTAAAACATAGTCTCCAGCTTTTCCCATATCATTAATTTCAACAATATTAGGAACATCACTCTCTGAAATTCCAGCTTCATGTCTAATATCTGTATTAGTTAAACTTGCTCTTACTGAACTTGTACTGCCTATAGATGCTAGAAAAACTGTACAACTTGCCATACAAACCTCCATATCCATTGCTTAATCAAGTTATTTAAACTTTTGAATATACTAGTCTAAATACTATATAAAGTCAATAAAGTCTAAGATTAATTTTCTTTAAGGTATCAATTCTCATCAAAAGGGAAATAAGGCTTTCCATCTTCTTCATTATGGTCAGGCATTAATTTAGAAAAAACCGTTATATATAAGGTAAAAATTATAGTTAGGATAGTAAATGCACATCCTGCTCCTATTAATAAATCACGAGTAATCATTATTTCCTTATTTAAACAACTTTAATTGTTTTTAATCTTTTCTTTTTAGCAAGCTCTCTCCACCAGACAAGAAGAGCACTAGCTACAAAAATACTGGAATAAGTACCTGATGCAATTCCTAAGAACATAGCACCTACAAAGAGTTTTGTAGTTTCACCACCGAGTAAATAAAGTGTTCCAAGAGTAATTAATGTAGTAAGAGAGGTATTTATACTACGAACAAGAGTTTGATTGATACTGTCATTTGCAATTTCACCAAAAGTTTTATTTTTAGCAAGAAACTTTGAGTTTTCACGGATTCTATCAAACACAACAATAGTATCGTGCACAGAGAAACCTATTACAGTAAGTGCTGCAGTAATAAATAAACTATCAATCTCAATTCCCCAAATTAAACTAAAGATTGAAAATAAGCCTACCAAAACCATTACATCATGTAAAAGAGCAATGATGGCACAAACAGCATAGTCTCTTTTGAATCTATAACTTATATATGTAACTATCCCTATTAAAGTAAATAAAAGGGCAAGAAGACCAGAAGTTAAAAGTTCTGGACCAATAACAGGGCTTACTGTATCTATGGACAATGTTTCAAATTGACCAAATGACTGTGTTAAGGCACCATCTATTTTTTCTTTTTCACTAGTAGACGTTTGAGTAGATTTTCTTTCACTTAAAGCTTTTGATCTAATAATTAAAACCTGTGAGCCATCAGCTACAACCTTAGAAAGCTGTATGTTACTACCACCTAAATTATATGTATCTAAGAGTGTTCTAACTTCATCAATTTTTATTTCATGAGGAAATTTATATTCAAGTTTAGTGCCACCTGTAAAGTCCAAACCTAATTTAATAGGTGAACCAAAACGAACCATACAAATACAAACAGCAATCATTCCAGGAATTAAAACAGCTAGTGAAGCTCCAAGCCAGAAGTTACGATATTTAACTATATCTACATTTAATCCAGATTTTCCTTGTTTTACTTCTTGCATTTTTTCAGCTTTCTTTACTTCTACGCTTTGCATATTTACCTCTAAAATATATAATAAATCAAGGTCTATTATATCTTGTTTATGTCACTCATATCTATCATTACGCAATGATTATTGATAGAATTTTTAAATGAACTTCAAAGATTTTATAAATAAGAGAGAAAACAATGAACCTCATACCAAAGAAGAGATCTCTTATTTTATAAAAAACTTAAATGGCTTTTCCCAGGAAGAAATTGCAAGTTGGCTAAGAGCAGTTAAAAAAAATGGATTAAGTGATATTGAAACAGCTACTTTAACTCTTGAAATGGCTAATTCAGGCACTGTTTTAAACTGGGACGGACTAGAACCACTTGTTGATAAACATAGCTCTGGAGGAATAGGAGATAAAATCACTTTTCTTTTTGTACCCTTAATAGCAGCTTATAAAAAGAAAAAAATCAGAGTAGCAAAACTTTCTGGAAGAGGGCTTGGAATTACTGGTGGAACCATTGATAAATTAGAATCAATAGAAGGGTTTAAAACAAATCTCAGTATTTCTGAGATGAAAGAACAAATAAAAAAAATCGGACTTGCTATTTGTAGTGCAAGTGCTGATTTAGCTCCTGCTGATAAAAGACTTTATGCTATAAGAGATGTAACTGATACTATTGACTCCATTCCACTCATTGCTTCTTCCATAATGAGTAAAAAAATAGCTGGTGGATCTAAAAATATAATTCTTGATGTAAAGTTTGGTTCTGGTGCATTTATGAAATCAAAAGACGATGCAAAATTACTTGCCAAGACCATGGTTTCAATTGGTAAGAATTTAAATAAAAAAATAAAAGCTGTGCTTTCAAATATGAATGAGCCATTAGGTTATGCAATAGGAAATAGCCTTGAGATAAAAGAATCATTAGAAGTCTTAAATGGTAAAGAAGTAAATGACTTGGTTGAAATTACAATTGTTTTAGCTAGAGAAGTAATAAGTTTAGTAGATAAGATAGATGCTGACATAGATAACAATTTAAAAGAACTTTTACTGGGTGGTGAAGCTCTTAAAAAGTTTAAAGAAATGATAATTGCACAAGGGGGTAACACAGATTTTTCAACCCTAAAAAAAGCTAATTATATTGAAGTTATACAATCTTCAATTAGCGGTTACGTTAGTAATGTAAATGCACAGTCCATTGGCGAAGTAGTTCATAGTATTGGAGCCGGAAGAAAAGAAGTGACAGATTCCATAGATCATTCAGTTGGAATAGTTTTAGGTAAAAAACATGGTGATTTTGTAAACATTGGTGACCCATTATTTGAAATTCATGTAAAAAATAAAGAGGATATTAGCTCTGTCAAGGGTAAACTCTTAAATTCTTTTACATTTTCACAGAATAAAATACCCAAACTAAAATTAATTGAAGCTATAATTACTTGAAGATGGAAAGCAACCCTACAAATCCTGAAAATACTTTTTTAAATGATGGTCCTAAAATAAGTTTTTTAGAAACTTTTTACGGAATACTATTTACGCCAAAAAAAACTTTTGATGCACTATATCTTGAAGACGGATTTACTATTGTAGTTTATGGAATACTAGCTGTTTTTTTATCAAATTTTGGGAAACTTGAACCAGGGAGCTATGGATTTTTCAAATTAATAAGTACTGAATTTATTGGTTTTCTTGCTTGGTTTTTTGTAGGCTTATTTATAATTTTTTTTAGCACTGTTTTCAAAACACCAAATAACAGCTTTGCAAGATTGCTTGGTTTTACAGGTCTTTCACATCTACCATTTTTTTTACTTACTCCTATAGCACTTTTAAATAATATCAATCCAAGCATTTATACCTTCTTTCAGCTAATCGTTGGGTTTTGGTCATTTATTTTATTTTGGATTTCATTATCTAAAAGTTTTCAGCTTGAAACCTGGAGAGTAATGCTTCTTGCCATCGTTCCATTTTTACTTGGAGTATTTTTATTTGCATTTTTAATAGCCAATATTTTAGGGCTACTTTTTTCAGGACTCTTTATTTAGATTATGCATTAATACCAGCTTTTGATTCACTGTTAGTACGTCCTAGTGACGCTGGCAAAATAATTTCTAAGGTAGTACCACTTCTTTCTGGCTTATTCAAATACTGAATCTTAGCACCTATTAATTCTGCTCTTTCTTTCATATCTACCAAGCCAAAACCAGATTTTTCATTTTTGTTTTTTTCTAGTTTGCTTTGATTAATTCCTATCCCATTATCTGAAATCAGAAAAAGTATTTGACCAGGCTGTTCTATGACTTGGATTTCCACTTTTGTAGCACCAGAATGTTTTAATACATTATTTAATGATTCCTGGATGATTCTATATAAGTTTATTTCTAAAAGATCTGGCAATTTAAAACTATTAACATTAGAACTAAACTTGGTTTGTATTTTGGAGTTTGATCTTTTGGTAAGCTCATCTAAAAGATTTTCTATAGCAGGAATTAGACCTAAAACATTATCAAGCATAGAAGGTCTAAGAGCATTTATAATTCTTCTTATCTCATGAGTTATGTTATCCATTGTCTGAATACAAACGCCCAGCTCTCTTTTTGGTGTGACAGACAGATCTCTAGAATTCAACACTGACTCTATATGCCTTTTTACATCTGTTATTCTAGCCAAAGTATCATCATGCAATTCCCTTGCAATTCTTTTTCTCTCATCTTCACTTCTGCTGGAAAGTTGTTTTCTAACTTCCTTTAATTCATTGATCTTTACATTTAATTCACCCAAGGCATTAGTTATTTGTACATTTCTGTTCTGTAGCTGAGATTTGGATAACTCCAACTCTTCACTTCTTCTGGTAAGCATTCTAAAGGCATGTTCTAATTCAATATTTTGCTCTTGAAGATCTAGCTGAAGAAAAACAAAAGAACCTATTATTAAATTTCCAAGGATTAAGAAAAGAAGAGGGATGGTTTCAACAGCAAGCTGATTAAAGTTATATGCAAATTGACTGTAAAAAATACTTATAAGAAATAAAGCTGCACCCAATGTAAGTCTTCTAACTGTTTTTAAACTGCTAAACAGTAAACCTAAAAACATAC
>Ga0105164_10002144_pt1 | contig 12286 bp, 14 predicted proteins | sample VDWuncwatermetaG_FD_89674 | JGI IMG/M metagenome (GOLD analysis project Ga0105164, IMG submission 89674) | Wastewater microbial communities from Netherlands to study Microbial Dark Matter (Phase II) - VDW unchlorinated drinking water | ecosystem: Environmental > Aquatic > Freshwater > Drinking...
ATATCATATACAATTATATATTGTCAATAATAGGCAAAAATTTACGCTTGTAGCCTGTTCGCGGTGCTGAAATTTTTTGCCGTCTGCTTCAGTTTACGGCTCGCTCATTTGCCGAAATTCCCTTCGGTCAGTTTCGGCATTCGCTCGCCGTAACTCTTCGCAGACCAGTTAGCAATAATGTTTGGGTGGCAAAAAATTTCTTATGCACCGCTCACAGGCTACTGCGCTTATCGGTCTAAGAACATTAAAATAGTAGGGGCATGCTGCAGCATGCCCCCTTATCTTCCCTTATCCACCCCTATTCCCACTTCTAAAAAACAACAAATGTAAGGGGCACGGCGCGCCGTGCCCCTTACTACGCAATCGTATTAATTCCGGATATCTTATGTAGACGAATATCTAGCTGCGTACATATCCACCAACTGGCGTATCATCCTCTGATACTTGGTATGGCAGCGCTCGGCTTGCTGCTTGAAGAAATTTATGCTGGATTTGCTCAAAGACAAAGTAACCTTAACGGTCTCCTGCGATAAAACTAAATCTTCGGGCGGCGGCAGCACGTCTTCCACCCTCAACAATTCACCTATTGGCATGTCTTGCTTAATCGTTTTCTTCATAATATCTCCTCCCTTTTCTCCAAAAACCCGCTCCAAATATCCTGATCTTGCCGTCTCTATAAACAAACCTTGCTGTTAAAATCCTGCCGTCTATCTTACCTATACAGAACAATCTATGCTCTTTCGAACTATGGCTTGAATCCTTATAGATCTTTCTATCCGGATCTTTAAATGCTTTCTCTGCCGTAATAAAATCTACGCCGTGTTTCTTTGTATTTTCTTTTTCCCTGTCCTTATCCCAGACAAAACTACTTGAACCATTATCCATATTAAATATACCACCCTTTCAGCTATTTGTCAATACTTTTATACATATAATTATACGTACTTTATTAACAAAAACTCGACTCTTTCCAAAATCTATGCCTCTACTATATAAGACACATGTTTTCGGCAAATTTATTCAAAATATTTTTGGAGGCAAAATGACAGGGGACAGGTCTGTCCCGGCAACAATTTTGCGCCAGACCTGTCCCCACCGTCTTTTCTATCAATTATACGTTATAGTCAAGCAATTTCTGCAGCGATTTCGCCACCTCGCCTCTTATTGCCACTGACGGCAAGCCTTTAAGCTGGATGGTTTTGTTGGCTGGATATATGATTATCACAAAATATGAGTCGTATTTCTTTTTAAGTTGCTGGGCGTGAGCCTCGCTATCTGCCCTTATTGCCTCTATGCCTTTTTTGTTCAATTCCGCCACTAATCCGTTATCATCTATCACTATTACAACTTTTTTAAGCTGCTCCTCTTTCGCCTTGTCTAACATTGTTGCCGCCGCAATTTCATCGCAGATAGCATCCACAGCGCCTTCTACAGACGCAGAACCGCGTTCCAAACCCGCATCGGAATTAACCTTGTTCATGATTACATCTGCCAATACTTCAGCAGAAAAACCTTGACATAAAAATCCTGCGTTCATAACATTTCTTGGCATTTCTAAAACATAGCGCGGATCTTTATCAGTTTCAAACTGCACAAGAACAACGCCTTTTGCGTCATCCACAATTTTTGCTCCTTTTTTGCCATCATCCCCACTTCCGGATACTACAACGCATATAACATCTTTTCCGAAATGCCTTGCCGCTGATTCAAATAAATCATCTATATTACAAAAGCAGACTCTAGCCAAAGGATATCCGTTAATATCCCTATCGATGACAACGCCACTTATCCCCACTAAAACCATACCTTTATCTAGATAGTAAAAATCATTTTCCGCATCGGTCATGATGATATTATTGGACTGGTCTTTGGATAATGCGTAGAAACTTTTATCAATAACGGATAACAGACCCAGGTGTTCACTGATTATCACGGGCGGATGATCAGCAGGCAGTTTTTCAATAATTTTCGCAATAGCGCTATAACCTCCGAGTGATCCGCCTATCACGATAACTTTACCCGAATAATCTTTCGGCTGTTTATATCTATTCTGTTTGGCATACCCATTCGCCTTCGCCTCCCCCTTCGCAGCTTTTGTGTAGGATTTGGGTTTTGCTTCGGGGGACAGATCGCCGGCTGCGAGCGCTCCGGCAGCAGGGGCTGGCCTTAACACAGCAGGATATGATTTAACAGGGCGCGCCATTTTACGATTCCATTCGGCTACTTTTGACGGCAAAAATAAGGAACAACAAGCCCTGTAAAAACTGCCATTGTCCGGCGCAATAAACATAATATTCCTGCCATCAACATGGATTTCAACAACGTTATAGTCTTCAACAAGCGTTCCCAGTTCTGCAATAGTCAAATTTATAAAATGTTTTCCGTCGCTTGATTGCACAACAAGATGATCCCGGCACGTTATTCCCTTTCTATCAAGATCGCGCCGGCATTCTCTCAAACCATTCATGAATATTTTTGCATTCCCCTTGCTTAAAACACCGTTACCTTCTCCGTTAAGGCTGACTTTAATAACATACCTAAGCCCGGCTGCTAATATGAGATCTTTTAGCAATATGGCTGCCGGATTTATTTGAATGACATCACCGTTCGCGTTCGCCTCCCCCTTCGCAGCTTTTGTATAGGATTTGGGTTCCGCTTCGGGGGACAGGTCGCCGGCTGCGCGGGCGGCGGCAGCGCTTAACGCGCCTGCGATTTCCGCGTCAGCGCCTTTTGCCTCGGCTGTGGCTTCTTTGCGTAGGTTGGATGGCTGCTGGTTAAAGGCATAAGATATGCCACACTGTGTGACAATAAATGCCACTAGAGTCGTTAGTGAAACTATTTTTATTATATATGATTTATATTTTCTCATAGGGTTTGCCATGCTTTGTACTAATATAACAATAAAAAAGGCCAAATATTCCCATAAATATCTGGCTTTTTTATACCCTTAACAACTTGTTGCCTGTTCGCGGTGCTGAAATTTTGCTCATGGTTTACTTGCCACAGGCGGCCATCTCCGGGTTGGTGTTTCGCTCACTTCCTGCCTGCCGGCAGGCAGGCACCGCTCACAGGCTACTACGCTTATCAGGCTAAAAACATTAAAATAGTGCCTCTAAGACAAATAACCGGTCACAATTTGTGACCGGTTCACAACAACGTGTGAGTGGAACATAAAATAGTAATAGCCCACCGAGCGGCTGCTATTCTCTTGTTATTTCGAGTATTTTGTATTTAAGTGAGCCGGCGGGAATTTGAATATCGACTTTGTCGCCTTTTTTGTGGCCCAGGAGAGCGCTGCCTATTGGGGATTCTATAGATATCTTGCCTTCGCTGAAATTCGCCTCTTCTTGCGCTACTAACGTAAAGCTCGATTCGTCTCCGGAATCAAGGTCTTTTATTTTTAATGTCGCGCCGATATATGCCTTATCGCTGGCAATCTCGACATTTTCCATCACTGTCACTCGTGAAAGTTTATCTTCCAGCTCGGATATACGTTTCTCAAGATACCCCTGCGCGTCTTTCGCAGCGTCGTATTCGGCGTTCTCGCTTATATCGCCTTTTTCACGCGCGATGCCGATTTCTTTCGAGAGCTCCCTGCGCTTGGTTGTTTTAAGATATTCCAACTCTTTCAGCAGTTCGTCGTACTTTTTTTGTGTAAGAATAATCTTCTTCATAGAAATCCAAACCCCCAATTACAAAATCCAAATGAATCTTTTAAATCCCAATAATTCAATGATTTGACATTTGAAATTTATTTGTCATTGGGATTTTGTCATTTGTCATTTTATTATCAACGTACACCCTCGGTACCCTAGGTGCTATAGAACATACAATCTCATAGGGAATCGTCCCTGAAAGCTCTGCCAATTCTTCGGCAGGAATCTCCGCTTTGCCCTGCCTGCCCAAAAGCACAGCCTCATCTCCCACTTTCACGCCGTTTATGTGCCCGACATCAACCATAATCTGGTCCATGCAAACAGTCCCCACAATCGGCGCGCGCATGCCTCGAATCAAAACGCTCGCCTTATTCGAAAGCGCCCGCGGATAACCGTCGCCGTAACCTATAGGTAAAGTGGCTATCTTCGTCGGCTTTGGTGTTACAAATTTTTTCCCGTAACTTATGTGCCTGCCGCTAGGCACGTCCTTCAGAAAAACTATCCTTGTCTTTATCGTCATCACAGGAATAAAATCATTTTTCTCTTTCAGGTCAGCCCTTGGATAAAGGCCATAAAGCATAAGGCCTGGCCGCACAAGATTCAGGTGCGCGCCTCTGAAACCGATAACAGCCATGCTATTGGCAACGTGTTTAAGCGGTATGTTTATGCCCTCTTCTTCCAGGTCCTTAATCAGCTGCCTGAAAATATATATCTGTTCGTTTGTAAAATCAGCGTCGTCGTCAGCGCTTGACAGATGAGTCCACACGCCTTCAACCGAAATCCCTTCAAGGCCCTTGGCCCATTTTATGAAATCGATTGCCTCTTCATGCCAGACGCCTATGCGGCCCATGCCTGTGTCAATCTTTATATGCACCCTTACTGATTTTCTGAATTTTTTTGCGCTCTCTGACAAAGCAAGGGCTATTGCCTTATCCGCTATTGTCTGGGCAATGTTATTTTTTAAAATGTCATCAGTTTCCTCTTTAAAGATCGAACCCAAAACTAGTATGGATACAGCCGGCCCAAGATAATTTCTTAAGGCAACAGCTTCATCAACCGTTGCGACACCGAAATAATCTACGCCTGAAGAAACAAGTTTCCTTGAGACTTCTTTTATGCCATGGCCGTACGCATGCGCCTTTACAACGCATAAAAGCTTCACCTTGTCGCCAACCATTTTTCTGACAATGTTCAGGTTGTGTTCCAGCGCGGTCAGATTTATCTCTGCTGTCGTCGGACGCATTGTATATCCCTCGGATACAGGTACATCGGCGAAAGAGCGCTCAAATTACGCACAACGCCTTGATTTTTATTATACATCCTGAATCCTATTTTTGCAATATTATCCGCTTCTGTATGCCAATATTTCTTATCAGCGAAAATCGCTTTTTTACCGAGCACCTTGATAATCTCTTCTTTGTACACGTCTATGCCGTCGCCGGTAAAGACAACGGTAGGGGCACGGCACGCCGTGCCCCTACATTTAATTTCCTCCAGAATTTCATTAATCGGAATCACGGAATATTTTGTTATTCTTTTTAAACTTTTTCCTTTTTCCTTTTTACTTTTTACTTTCTTATAAATCGCAGTATAAACATTCTGCCTTTTAGCATCGACAACAGGACAAACAACATTATCATCTATCAAAGCTGCCATCGCATCCAATGTCGGCACGCAGACAACCGGCTTTTCGGTAAACAAATTCATGCCCTTAATGAAGGCAACGCCTATGCGTAAACCTGTAAACGACCCCGGGCCGATGGATATGGCATATAAATCTATGTCTTTCGGTTTAAGCCTTGTTTTTTTGAGTAATTTACCGACGCTAGGCGCAAGCATATCCGAATGCGATTTCTCACTTTTGGATTTATACCGCGCGATTATCTTATCGTCTTTAGCTATTGCCGCACTCAAATACGGCCCTGCTGTATCTATAGCAAGAATGTTCATCTAATAACTATCTCTCTTTCGTTTTCACATTTTATTTTAAAATCGACTCTTATATGATTTTTCGGCAATAGCGCCTGGCACTTGTCTGCCCATTCGATGACAGATACGCCCTTGCCGAAGAAATATCCGTCAGCATCCAGATCTTTTATATCCCTGATCATATCCAATCTGTAAAGGTCAAAGTGGTATAGACTAGTAGGGGCACGGCGCGCCGTGCCCCTACATTTATATTCCTTTATTAATACAAAGGTAGGGCTGTTGACATGAACGTAATCCTTTACGCCAAGGCCCTTGGCTATGCCTTTTGTAAATGTGGTCTTGCCTGCGCCTAAATTTCCGACGAGAGCGACTATGTCGCCGGGCTTGAGCGCCTTTGCGAATTTCGCCGCGAAATTAATTGTGTCTTTTGCGCTTTTTGACAAAAATTTACGCGAAGTGGTCATAACCTTTTGGCTTTATCTGCAGGGGTTTTCTTTTTTTATCAATCATTATAAGCCCGAAGCCAGCTTTAATAATCTCGCCTATGCAGGTTACCGGCGTCTGTGAAATGCGGCTGAATTTATCTATTATGCGCCTTGCCTCTTTTTTTGAGGCAGTAAACAACAATTCAAAATCCTCGCCTTCGCCAAGCGCTGACTCTGTTGTCGCGCCTTTTGCCTTTGGCAGATATTTTTCATATATTATCGCGCCTGCTTTACTCATTTCCAATATGTGTTGCAAATCGCCTGACAGGCCGTCAGAGATATCCATCATCGCGCCTATCTTAAAATTATTCACCAACCCTTGGGCCTCTTTAAGGCGCGGGATAAATCTCAGGTGCTTGCCGGATTTTACCGAATTACCCAACTTGCCTGTTACGAATATCGCATCGCCTAATTTTGCGCCGGAGCGCAGCTTAAGATTCTTCTTTTTTACGCTGCCTATCATCGAGACGTCTATGGTTAATTTGGCAGAGCTGACCGTATCACCTCCGACGATATTGACGCCGAACTTTGAAGCGGCCTTTTTTATGCCGGTGTAAATTCCGTCGATATATTTCAAATCCAGGTTTTTCGTCAGGCCTACTGACAGCACCATCCATTTTGGCTCGCCTCCCATTGCCGCGATATCGCTTACGGAGCAACAGACAGCTTTCCATCCGATCTCTTGCGGCTTTGCCTGCCAACCCCCTGTCCTGCTGGGCAGGCTGGCCTTGCGCAAAAAGTGCACATCCTCAACCAGCATATCACAAGTCAGCAATAAATATTCTTTCCTGCTATATTCAAGCACTGCCGCGTCATCGCCGACACCGGCAATGACAGATTTATCGGTTTTAATATCTTTGGTCAATTGTTTTATTAAATTGAATTCACCTAAATGTTTAATATCCATATTCATTTCTGGTAGAGACGCCCCATTGGGGCGTCTCTACGCCTTTAACATCCCTTTTACCATCTTCGCAATTGCCGGCGCTGCGGTCAGGCCTGGCGATTCAATGCCTATCAAATTAATAAATCCTTCCAGGCCCAGGTCCTTCTCTTCTTTTATGACAAAATCCCTGAAATCGTCATCCGGGCCTTGCAGCTTCGGCCTTATGCCTGCTGTGTCAGGATAAAAATCCTCAAGTTTTAGTTTTTGTATATACTTTGCCGCTGACTCAAAAAACGCCTGCTTCTCGGCCTCATCAACATTATAATCAATAATATTCTCTTCCATGTAATGCTCGTCCGGGCCGAAGCGCAGGTTGCCTGCCAAGTCCACTGCCGCGTGTATGCCTAAACTGTGGCCTTTTGGCCTGGGCACAGGATAAACCAGACGAGTAACGAGTTTTTGGCTCTTTGCGCCAACCCTAAAATATTGCCCTTTACAGAATTTCAATTCATACCCCTGCGCCTTTATATCTATCCCTGCCATTTGCGCTATTCTGTCGGAAAACAAACCCGCGCAGTTTATTACTGTCTGTGCAATAAATGAAAACCTTTGCTTGTCAACATCCAAAACAGTTATCTCATATCCCTCGCCTGCCTTTTTTATCTGGACAACCTCTGAATTGTACGAGACCTGCGCCTTGTTTCCGGTTGCCTTGGCCAAAAAATACTTCATAAACGAATGCGTGTCAAATATGCCTGTTGCAGGCGAAAAAATACCTGCGTCGGCTTCAACATTCGGCTCCATCTGGGCTATCTGAACGTTGTTTATCATCTCAAGCTCTTTAACCCCGCTGTCTTTGGCGTTCTTATAAAGCCGGTATAAATCGCCAATCTCTTTTTCGCTTGTCGCTACGATTATCTTGCTGATCTTTTTATAATGTATGCTGTTTTTCTCGCATATCTCATAAATTAAGGCATTGCCCTCTATGCACAAATTCGCCTTAAGGCTCTCTGGTTTATAGTAGATGCCTGCGTGTATTACCTCGCTGTTTCTTGAGCTGGTATGCTTGCCGAAATTATCCTCTTTCTCGAGGACAAATACGGACTTCTGTCCGTCGCTGACTTCAGCAGCGACTGCAAGCCCGACTGCCCCTGCGCCGATTATCGCTATATCGATTTTATCCAATATTTAAGGCCTCCGGTTTAAATATGCCTTTTTCAGTAATAATCGCGGTTATTAAATTGTGCGGCGTGACATCAAATGCGGGATTCCACACCTTTACGTTTGCCTCGGCCACGCGGGCTTTGCCGAATGTGCGCACCTCATTAGCACGCCTTTGCTCAATGGGTATCTCTTTGCCGCTTTTTATTTTAAAATCGATTGTTGATACAGGCGCAACTACGTAAAACGGGATATTATGATACTTTGCCAACACTGCCAACGAATATGTGCCGATTTTATTCGCTGTGTCGCCGCCTGCCGCAATCCTGTCAGCGCCTACGAAAATCTTATCAACCTTGCCAAGCGCCATCAAACTTGCAGCCATATTATCACAAATCAAAGTTGTGTCAATACCATTGCGCGTAAGCTCCCATACTGTAAGCCTGGCTCCTTGCAAAAGCGGCCGCGTCTCGTCTGCATAAACCTTTATTCTTTTGCCCTGTTCTTTCGCCTTGTACAAAACGCCGAGCGCTGTGCCGTAATCAGCTGTTGCCAATGCGCCCGCGTTGCAGTGTGTTAAGATATTATCGCCTGTTTTTATCAATGACGCGCCGTGAAGCGCCATATCGCGGCAGGTCTTCTTATCCTCATCCTGAATTTTAAGCGCTTCTTTTAAAAGTATTTTCTTTAATGCCTTTACACTTAAATTTTTATGCGCAATCGCCACCCGCTCCATGCGCTCGAGCGCCCAGAATAAATTCACAGCAGTTGGCCTGGAGCCGGCTAATTGCTTGATTGTCCTTTTAATATCATTGGCTCCCAAAACAACGCCAAAACCAGCTGCCACGCCTAAAACAGGCGCGCCCCTGACTTTTAATTTTTTTATCGCAGACACTAACGTTTTCACATCGCGGCAGCTTATAAATTTCACTTCGTGCGGCAGTTTTGTCTGGTCTATTATCCGGACTGCGTTGTTTTTCCATTCAATTGTTTTAATCGGCATTTCTTTTTTCTCCCCATAATAAAGCTGAAAATCTTGCCTGCCAAGGGCTTGCGCACTCCTATAGAATTATGCGGGCACAACTCATGGCAGCAGAAACAAAAAATACATTTAGCGTAATCTATGTAGTATTCGTCAATCGTTATCGCATTCGCAGGGCAGTTCTTTTCGCAAATCCTGCAGCTGACGCAGGAACCTTTCTTTATAAAAGGAAACGTTTTTATAACTGTACCGAAAATCCTTATTGCCCATTCAGGCGCATTATAGATAAATGACGCCTCTGGCAGCTTGAAATCTTTTAGTTTTACTTTTTCAATCGACTCGCCTAAAATCTGTATATCTGACAATTTAGACGTACCTAAATTCATATCCCCTGCGTAAACTGTGGTTAAAACTCTTTCCGGCTCTAAGCCGACAATATCTGCGTATACCGCATCCAAAGCCACAGCGTCAGGGCTTGCCAGAATTAAGCCTGCCTTTCTTAATTTGCCTGCAGCAGGGCCGTCGCCTTCCATCGCGACAATGCCGTCCATTATGGTAAGCGCGGGCTTAACGCGTATGAAAATCTTTATTATATAAGAAGCGAAATCACTCGGCTTGATATGCTTAAAATGCGCCTCTGCCTTGTGCTTTCCGACAACAGCGCCGAACATATTCTTCACCCCGCCTGTCAAGGTCAACAGGCCGTGCGTCTTCATCTTCGGCACGTTTATTATGACGTCAACCTCTTTTACTATCTTCGCGAACGGTATACCTTCAACATTGACTACATTGTCAAATTTAACAAGCGCAACTTTTTCTTCAAGGCAGACCTTTTTCATGCCTGACAGCTCGTAAACATCATCCATATTGATAATGTCAAATCCGCCGTGCGAATCCCCGACAAAAATATTATCAGTCGCCTTCTTCGCCAGGCGTATAATCGCCCTTACAACTTCAGGATGCGTGCACACGCCGTCTTCAGGCAGCCTTGCTGAAAGCAGATTCGGTTTAATCAGCACCTTCTGCCCGGGCTTGACGAACTTCTCAATTCCGCCGAGAAACCCCACTGCCTCGCCAACCGCTCTCTCTACATCCTGCGGATTATAATTGCTGCAACGTTTTATTGATACTTGGGCCATTCCGTCCCTTTACTTTCCCTGACTGATAAAAAATAAAAACAATAACGCTATCAATATGCGATACACACCAAAAGCCATAAAACTATGCCTTTGAATAAAAGAAATGAGAAATTTAATCGCCAGAAGTGCTACAATAAAAGAAGTGCTAAATCCAACCAGCAGAAATATAAATTGATTGCACGTAAAGGCGCTCATATTTTTTGATAAATCCAGAACTGTAGCCGCCAGCATAGTGGGGACAGCTAATAAAAATGAAAACTCCACTATTGTTTTTCTTTTTAAGCCTAACGATAAGCCTCCGACGATTGCTGCGGCTGACCTTGAAACTCCGGGTATTATCGCAATTGACTGAAATAAACCTATAAAAATTGCTTGTTTATAAGAAATTGCGGCAACATTATTTACCGCATCCGCCTTTTCCCGATGCAACAATTCAAATATAATTAAAAATATACCGCCGATTAATAACGACCAGATTACTATATGGCTGTTGCCTAACAAAAATCGTTTGACTATCTTATAAAAAATTAATCCTATTATCCCTGTCGGGATAAACGCCGCGATCAGTTTTTTAATTATCTTCAAATCCAATAATAGTGACTTAAAATATAAAACGACAACCGAAAAAATCGCCCCAAGCTGTATCGCGATTTCAAAACTTTTTATAAAATCCGATTGAGAAACATTAAGAATCTGCGCAGTCAGGATAAGATGGCCTGTCGACGATATAGGAAGAAACTCTGATATCCCTTCCACTATACCGAATATAACAGCATGCAATATATTCACGAATTCTCCTTTATCCTATGGCTCAAAAATTTTCATCCTGCGGCCATCTCCGGGTGGGTGTCTCGCTCACTTCGTTCGCTGTGACACCCACCCATTGTGGCCGCCCAGCTTCATTACTTAGCTATGGAAAATTTTTGAGCTTTAGTCCGAGACAAGTCTGGGTTTAACTTCAGAACCGTCACGTACTTTTATTCTTACTTTGCCTTTGATGGGGACAGGTTTCCCGAACAACTATTTTCCACCTGAACCTGTCCCCATCAAAAATTAATAAAAATCAATTACAACATACTTAAAATAAATAACTTATAACGCAGTGCCTGGCACCGTTATATATATATCAAATAAATAGAAGCGTCCCCTTTTTCCCTTTTTCCTCACATATCTACATATCTACTCTTTAAAAACCTTCTTTTACCACTACCTCTTTAAAACCTTTGCGGTTTAAGCGCTCGAGGAGCGGTTTTTTCTCATCGTGAAAACCCACTGCAATAAGCATAGCTACTTCGTATCTATCGGGGATACTAAAAGCCTTCTTTACTTTATCCTGCTCAAATCCGTCCATAGGATGAGTATCCACACCGAAATCTTTGGCTGCCAACATAAAACTTATTGCAAACAGGCCCGCATTTCTTAAAGCAAAACCCCGGGAACCAAACGGGTTATCATAGAGCATTTTGGCAAATCCCTTTACGCCTTCCCGCGCCTCTTCTTTCTGATAGCCTTTTTTTACCATATCATCAAAAATCTCATCCATATCATCAAAACCTCTGATGTCTGCCAGTAAGATGAGCATTGCGGATGCCTCTTCTACTTTGGGTTGATTAAGGGCCGCTTCTTTTAACTTCTTTTTATTCTCCTGATCAGTTACCAAAATTATCTTCCATGGCTGAAGGTTAAAAGAAGATGGGCAAAGCTTGGCTACATCATAGATTTGCTCAAAAAGCTCTACATCAATTTTCTTAGACGCATCAAAAAAATTAACCGAACGCCTGTCTGCAAATACTTTTTTCAGTTCCATTCATACCTCCAGTTTAGGCCGGAAACAGGGGAGTAGATGTTCAAAAATTTTCCTGCTGCTCTCAAGCCGCTTCAATTTTTAGCTGTCCAGGCCACCCAGCTTCATTACTTGTCCCTGAAAAATTTTCGAGCCTTAGTCTAGGGACAGGTCCGGGTTCACTTTCAGAACCGTCCCCTAACATTTATTCTGTGATATATTTCCGGTATCTAGCTCTTCCCCAACGATATCGCGCATATTATTC
>Ga0105164_10002145_pt1 | contig 12284 bp, 14 predicted proteins | sample VDWuncwatermetaG_FD_89674 | JGI IMG/M metagenome (GOLD analysis project Ga0105164, IMG submission 89674) | Wastewater microbial communities from Netherlands to study Microbial Dark Matter (Phase II) - VDW unchlorinated drinking water | ecosystem: Environmental > Aquatic > Freshwater > Drinking...
AAGTAAGCCCGTGCTTAAATTTCTTGGAGGCCGCGACCCCCAAGACAAAAAATTGTTTTACCTTAATGCTATCATTGGCATTATGGAATCTCTGGCCGGTAAACTGCCCTTTTAATTCAATCAAAAAACCATTTAGATTATGGTATTTCAGGGAAAAATCGGCCTTATCCTGCGGCTGATAGATTAGGAACTTATGGGTCTTCCTGTCCTTGGCCAAAAGATAAGTGTAGCCCAAATCAATTTCAAAATTATCAGTAAGATTAATTTGATTTTCTAACTCCACTCCCTGTATTACCGCCGAGCCGACATTTGTCGGGCTCCAAACACCTAAATCATCCGGAACCCAATTAATCAGCTGATTATAATTACTGCGATAATAAGTCAGTCCAATCAAAAACTGCTTATTCAGCCTGCTCTCGAATCCTAATTCGGCAGTCGCTCCTTTTTCCGGTTTCAGGTTAGGGTTACCTTTTGTCCAGACTTCATCCGGCCAATACAAATCATTAAAGGTGGGCGCGCGGAAGGAACGGCTGACTAAGCTATGCAGTTTATTATTTTCATTAAATTTATATAAAAAGGTAAAACTTGGGGAGGCCTGCGTGCCGAAATTAGAATAATCATCGACCCTTAAACCAAGGGACAATTTAATTTTTTTTGTAATGTCTAGCTGATCGTCCAAATAAACTGATTTTATATTGTATTTATGCTTTGCCGTGGAAGTGCTGTCATTAAAGTTACCGACATAACTCAAACCGCAAACCAAGCGGTCTCTTGCGAACAACTCCTTAGTGAGCTGTAAATTAACGCCTCTTACTTGTGTGGCTTGAATGGATTTGGGGGCGCCTGTATCATATATCGAATCCATGGAGTTGGGCATAAATTCCAAGCGGTCATAATTATTATATATTTTGGAAGAAATTGTCGTTGAGTCATTAAATTTAAAATCCCATCCCAAATCAAGAAAGTTTTTCAGGGTTCTTTGTTTGTCGTCGATATCCGGCGCGCTAATCGGGCCCGGAAGGCCAACCATACTCTTATAAAATCCGCCGCTGAAAATTAGATTATTACTGTCATTAATATTATATTCCAGCTTGGTATTAAAATCCTTCGCGTTAATTTCTGAATTAGTACGGAACCCCGCGGAACTTTCGTAACTACCGCTCACCAGATAGCCGAATTTTCCGATTCTAGCCCCATGCACCAGCCGTTCGGTATAAGTGCGAAATGTCCCGAAGCTGGTAGAAAATTGCGTTTCCTCTTTTTCTTTCGGCGGATTCTTGGTAATAATATTTACTGTTCCCCCCATCGCGGAGGAACCGTATAAATTCGAAGCCGGGCCATAAACCACTTCTACCCTGTCAACATTATCTAAAGGTATATTACTTAAATCAACCGCTCCGTCACGGGGATTATTTATGGGCCTGCCGTCCATTAATACTAAAACCTGAGAAGCAGTTGACCCGCGCATTCGGATGTTCTTTAGCCCTCCTGCTCCGCCGTAGTCAGAGATTTCTACTGAAGTCAGGTCTGTTAATACCTGCGAGAGATCCTCTGCGCCGGAAGATTCTATCTGCCCTGAGGTAATTACATCTACCTTGCGGGAAGTATTACCAGAACCTTCTTCGGTCCTTGAGGGAGTAATCACAATCTCATCCAAATCAACATTTAAAGCAAATACCGGGCCAAAGAAGATAAAACCAAAAATTACCAGAAGAAAAAATATCCTTTTCATGATCGCCTTTCTGCTAATTCATCCCTAGAAACTGCCCGGTATTTTCTGATATCCAGAAACCAGTGTTTCCAGAAACTTTCTTTAATAATCGGCTCTGCTTCTAATATTTCGATACGCTGTTTAAAAATCGGCCCATCTACTACCAGGGTATGAAATTCGCCTTTTTCTCCGCAAGGGCAGATGCCTTTTGCCTCTAATTCGGCAATTAAATCCAGGTCAATATATCTGCCGATGTACTCCTTACCCATTACATCTGCCTTACAACTGACAATAATTGTTTTAAAACCTAAGCTTAAAAATTCTTCGATAATTTTCCTGGGATTCAGATTCCAGAGCGGTTCAATGGCAGTAATCTTTAATTCGCCACAGACCCGCTCGACCCAACTTTGATGCTCGAGTAAATAGATATCGCCAAAAACCATGGCATTAATGCCTTGGGCGATGAATTTATTGACTGCTGCCTTAAATTCTGATTCATATTTCTGCATATCAGGGCTGACTTCTTCCTGAACTAGAGGCACGCCGATCAATTGCGCCTGGAAATTTAAAAGTTTTCCGTCAAGCCCGTGAAAACAGCCGCGTTTTGATTCACGAGAAATAAAATTCAGCAGGCTCGTGATTTTTACTCCTTGCTTTAAAGCTTTATAATAAGCCAAACAGCTGTCCTTTCCGCCGCTCCATGACGAAATCGCATTTAAATTATTCATACGAAAACCCTCCCTAAAATTGTTATAGCAAATAATGTAACCATCTCGGTAATCTCATTTATTGCTCCCAAAGTATCTCCGGTGATCCCGCCAATTTTTTTATTAATAAATTTACCGATAAAAAATACAGAAAGCGCAATCACCGCAAAAACAATCAGGCCATTAATCTGCCAGATTAAAAACGCGGCAATCAATGTAATTAGTGTAGCGATTGCGATTACGCGGATATTGATATTCTCAATAAATGCTTTGGCTTTACCTTCTTGGCGCGCGTAAGGGAACAAAAGCATCGTAAACACCATGGCCCATCTGCTAAAAACACAAAGTAAAAGCAGCGATTTACCTTTTAGGGTTAGAGATACCGCATAAAGCAGGGCGATTTTTAACAGTATCGCACTGATTATACTTAATACACCCATCACCCCGGCATGCGAGTCGCGCATAATCTCAAGCATTTCTTGCTTATTTTTCCTGCTTAAGAAGGCATCAAATGAATCAGACAGCCCGTCTAAATGCATCCCGCCGGAAAGCGCGGCGAGCGAAATTACCAGGATAATATCAATAGAAATCTGCGCGAAATCAAAGAAAAAGAATAAACTATTAATCCCAAATAAAATAAAACCTAGCAATAAACCGACTAAAGGGAAATAAACCATCGCTTGGGAAAACTTTTCCCTGTCTATTGCGTTTATTTTAATCGGGATAATCGTCAAAAATTGTAACGCCAATAAAAAACTGATCATGATTTGCTCTTCTCCGATACGCCCGCGCTCTTAAAAGTCGCCATCTGGGTTAAAATTTTTACTGCTGCCTCTGCTATACTGATCCCTAATGCTGCTCCTGTGCCCTCACCCAGCCTTAAATTTAAATCAAGCAAAGGAGATAATCCAAGGTGCTCTAAGATGATCCAATGGCCCTTTTCCGCTGAACAATGGCTGGCAATAAAATATTCTTTTACCTTTGGCTCCAAATGATAAGCTACCAACGCCCCCGTGGCAGAAATAAAACCATCAATCACAACTGGAACCTTCTTGGCAGCTGCAGCCAAAATTACTCCGCAAATCCCGCCGATTTCAAATCCCCCGATTTTTGCCAAACAATCAATGGCATCGGATACGTTAGGATGATTACAACTGATTGCCTGTTCAATAACACGGATTTTATTTTCTAATCCTTGATCATCCAGCCCTGTGCCTCGGCCAGTAACATCTTTTACTGCCCTTTTTGTCAATACTGCAGTAAGCGCACTAGATGGAGTAGTATTACCAATACCCATCTCTCCGATACCAATAATATCTATCCCATTTTTATATTCTGCCTCAAAAATCTCGATTCCCGCCTCAATAGACTGAATAGCTTCTTCTTTAGTCATTGCCGGGCCCTTAGCCATATTTTTTGTGCCATAATTTATTTTTTTAATAATTAGTTTCGGGCCTGCTTTTAAATCACTGGCAACACCTAAATCCGCTACTATTACTCTCGCGCCGATATGTTTTGCCAAAACGTTAATTCCCGCGCCGCCATTTAAAAAATTATATACCATCTGGACAGTAACTTCTTTAGGGTAGAGGCTGATCTTTTCCTCAGTAACGCCATGATCACCTGCCAAAGTAAAGATAACTTTATTTTTCAAGCTGGGGTTTTCTTTCCCGGTAATCCCTACAATCAACTTGGCAATTTCTTCTAATCTTCCCAGGCTGCCTTGTGGTTTAGTAAGATTATCCAGCCTGGTTTGCGTATTTTTCATCAGGTTACGATCGATTGCGGTGATTTCTTTGATCACTTCTTTCAGACTACTCATCTTATCCTCTCGATTTATAATTCTCATTTTTTATTGAATAGGCATATTCCAGGCTTTCTGGAGATTGATTGCGCAATAAATACTCAATATCCCCTTCGGCTATTTTCTTAAAAGCATATTTGATGATCTCTTTATAAAAATTGCAAAATACGGATTTTTCATACATCTTACCGAGAGAATATAATTCTGCAGGACATGGGGCTCCGCAGATATTCCTAAAATTACATATATTGCATTCTGCGATCTTTTCTGTAACTCTCGCCCTCACCTTTTTAAAACCCTCCGAATGCATTGCCTCTGTAATTGTGGTCTTAAAGATATTCCCTCCGGAAAAACCCTTTAAACCGATAAATTCACCGCAGGGAATGATTTTACCGCTAGCAGTAATCGTAAAAAAACATCTCCCCCCGCCGCAGGGCGAAATATCGCACATTAATCTGCGGGCAGCCGGAGCAATGATCGCCAAAATCGTATTGGCAAAGTTTCCGATAATGATTTTGTTTTTTGAGCTCTTTGACAACTCAACTGCAGTATCAACGGCCTTAATAAAATATTTTGTCAATACCTTCTCATCGGGCTTAAGGCTAAACTCTTTAGCCCTGGTAAACCTCACCGGATTAAGCAGGACACAAGATACTTTTTTACTATGCAGGAATATTATTAATCCAGGCAGATCCTTAACATTAAACTTGGTAACAGTGGTAAGAATATTTAAACCGTTATATCCATCAAACCATTCTATTGCCCGAACCACTTTAAAAAAGTTCTCCCTCTCTCCAGAAAACCTCGCGCGGTGATTCACTGCGGGCATAAATGAATCTAGGGAAATCCCCACGCCCACACGGTGCTCTTTGAGAAACTTAACGTCCTGCCGCTCCAATAAAATTCCGTTCGTCTGCAGCCCAAACTTAAATATTTTTCTATATTCGCTAATTGCCTGAAAAATAATCTCTTTGACCAAAAGCGGTTCGCTGGCATGGAAGATAATCACCTGTTTTCTTTTAGAGTTTTTAAAATACCTAGCAATCTTATTAAGAATAAACCGCAGCTCCTCTCTTGTCATCGAGCGGCCACGCTGCCTAATTCTATGAGGAATATAACAATAAGAACAGTTGGCGTTACATTTGTCTGTCGGATCTATATATATTGCGGTCAACTGCTGGCTGAAGCGTAAATCATTCATTTCTAAAGCATTTTTTTCCTTAACTTTTGCATAAAGAGAAAGCACATTTTCCGGGATAAATTTTCCCGCCTCTTTATGCCGCGGAGTAATTGCCCAAAAAAGATTATCTGCGTCTAGCACTACATCAGCCGTATCATTTTCCCAAATATTTAATCCGCCAAACATTAAATTGCTCTCCTTGCATAGAGATGCAGACCGACCTTTCCGATTCCCGCAAAAGCGAGACACCGATTCATCCGATTGAATCGGGTGACGGTCGGGTGCCCCCCTGCCTGTCATTAAACGACAGGCAGGGTAAGATAAATTTTTAAAGCAACGTTTTATCCTTTTGCACGTCTCCGTACATTACAAAATGAGACAAACCATTAGCGGTTTTTGCGCATTTAAGACGATATGCCATACTCTCAGATTCTTTGCCCGATTTTTGCTGATTACAATTACACTTTTGCTTCTCTTTCTTTACTTCTTTTCTCTCCATTAGTTATCACCCCTTTCTTTTTTCGATTTTTATTCTTGTGGGTATGCCGGAAATGAGAAAAAATACCTCATCGGCATTTACTGCCATAAATTGATTAACTCTTCCCGCGATATCGCGGAAATTCCTTCCTAACTTATTCCTAGGAACTATCCCTAACCCCACTTCATTTGAAACAATGATCACTCTGCCCTTAAACTTTTTTAACTGCTGCAAAACTTTTTTAATATTATTTTCAATGGAATCATGGCTAACCCCGGATAAAACCAAATTAGAAACTAAAAGCGTTAAACAATCGATGACGATACAGGGAAAATTATTCCTGATTTTTTCTAGGACACGAATAATTTCTTTTGGTTCTTCGAATGTCTGCCAATGGATAGGACGAGAACTTTGATGCGCTTTGATGCGCTGTTGCATTTCTTTGTCCAGCCCCTGGCAAGTGGCGATGAAGGCTACCTGACGATACTTTTTAGCCAGCTCTAAAGCAAAAGTACTTTTGCCGCTTCTTGCCCCACCTAATATAAAAGTTATTTTAGCCATTAGTTTTCTCTAAATGAGAGATGTCGTTAAATACTTTTATTTTTGTTTTACCTTTTTTCTCTTCAACTACACTTATACTTGCTGATGAAGGAATCTGCTTCCAGAATTCTTTTGATTTAAGAATATGGTTTAAAAAGATGCTAATTGAACCGCCATGACAAACTACCGCCACAGTTTTACCCTGATTAGCAACAATAATTTTACAAATCGCTTTTACTACACGCTGCTTAAAATCTTTTAAGTTTTCTCCTTTGGGAATAGTAGTATTAAAGGGATCCTTGAGCCATTTCTTTAAGACTAACGGGTGCTTTTGCATTACCTGCTGATAAGTCAACCCCTCGAACACCCCGAAATGTATCTCCCTTAAATCCGCTATCCTTTCAATCTTGCATTTTGAAAAAATAATTTTTGCTGTTTCTAAGGCGCGTTTTTTATTGCTGACATAAATTTTATCTACCGTCTGAGAACTTAATCTTTTCTTTAGTTTCCTTGCCTGAGCCTTACCTTTTTGGTTTAGAGGAATATCAGTTGAACCGGCGTACTTTTTTTTAAGGTTCCACTCTGTCTGGCCGTGCCTGATGAAAATTAATTTAGTGGCCACGATTTTTCTCCTCTTGCGGCACCAGGATAATATAAGGCTTTTTGCTAATCGGATTTTCCTTTACTACAACAATGGTTTTATAGACTGCCTCGATATTTTGATAGGTCAAAACCTCTTCTGGAACACCTTCCTTAAAAACTTCCCCTTCGTTTAAAAGCATTATCCGATTACAATATTCGCTTGCCAGGTTTAAATCATGCAAAACCATGACGATAGTAAGATTACTTTGCCGGTTAAGCTTTTTTAAGAGATCCAATACCTGAATTTGATGTCCAATATCTAAATGTGAAGTCGGCTCATCTAAAAATAATAGAATCGGCTCCTGGGTGAGTGCCTTGGCTATTATTACGCGTTGGCGCTCTCCGGAACTTAGTTCATCAATACGTTTTTGCGCAAGATTTGTTGTATCGGTTGACACAAGCGCATTTTGCGCTATCTGCCTATCTTTTTTACTTTCAGCTTGCAGCCTTTTTAAATGCGGGATCCTGCCCATTAAGACGATTTCTGAAACTGTAAAAGGGAAATTGATCGCCGTATCCTGTTGGACAAAAGCTACTCTTTGACAAAACTTTTTTAGCTCCATACTGGCGATCTCTTCGCCTTCCAGAACAACATTGCCTTTTTGCGGGTGTAAAATCCGGCTCAATAAACGTAACAACGTAGTCTTACCTGAGCCATTCGGGCCGATGATCCCCAGAAAATCACCTTTTTTAATCTCCAGGGAAAGATCCTTTACAATTGCCTCTTTATGATAACCGCCAGAAAGATGGTTTATTTTTAATAATTGGCTCATTTTATTCTCTGTTTTCTCTTGAGCAAAAATATAAAAGTTGGTGCTCCGAGAATTGCTGTAATTACACCAATAGGAATTTCCAGCGGTGGAAAGATCGTGCGCGAAAGCGTATCGCAGGCAATCATAAATATTGCCGCGGCCAAACACGTAGTCGGAATAAGGATTTTATGATTCGGCCCAACCACTAAACGCATCATATGCGGAATCATTAGCCCGACAAAACCAATGATCCCGCAGATACAGACTAAGCTAGCAGTAATTAAAGAAACAATCAAAATAAGGATCTTCTTCACCAGTTCAATGTCTACCCCTAAATGGATTGCCTCTTCTTCTCCAATACTTATGGCGTTTAGATCCTGGGCAAAAACATAAATTGCCGCGATCCCAATTGCTACAACCGTACTAACAATTAAAAGCAGTTTTAAATCATAAACCTGAAGGCTTCCCCATAACCACCAGGTTATTTCATGCAAGGCTTCATTCCCGGAAATAGAAACTAAAAATACGATGATCGCGGAAAGTGCAACTGAGACGATCACCCCGGAAAGAATTAAAGATTGCTCCGGTATTTTGTTATTTTCTTTGGCAAGATTATAGACCAGAATAATGCTTAAAAGCGCGCCCAGAAAAGCTGCCAAAGGCAAATATACCCCGGAAATCCCAAGGATAATCGCAATCACCGCGCCAAATCCCGCACCGCTTGATGTGCCTAAAAGATACGGGTCGGCAAGTGAATTGCGTAAAATCGCCTGTAGCACTATCCCTGAAACCGCTAACCCGCTGCCAGCGACAATTGCCAATAAAATCCGTAACAACCTCAGCCGCACAATCGGCTGATTGTCTTTTAGCAACAGATCTTTGAAAGAAGTCTCCACTGAGCCTTTAAAAATTCCTAAGACTATCACTAGGAATAAAATTACCAATAATATCAGGATTCTTTTTTTCATGGGTAAAGCCTTTTGTGTATCTCTCTTATTGCCAACACCGTGCGCGGGCCGGGATGCAGCAATAGATCCGGATTAATATCATTATAAATACGCTTATTTTTTACCGCGTTAATTTCAGACCATCCAAAACGCTTTGCCACTGTTTCCTGCGGCTTACTCTTATCCATATAGGTAAGCAGAATACGATCAGGATTTCTTTTAATCACTTCTTCCTGGCTAAAAATACTGTATGGCCGGCTGGTATCATTGGCAATATTAACTCCTCCGGCAAGCCTGAGCAGTTCATCGAGGTAAGAACCGCTACCAGCAGTAGTCAGAGGATCATGCCAGATTTCAATAAAAACTTTCGGCCTTTTTTCCATAGGAACTAAGTTAACTTGCGCGTTGATGGTATCCACTTCTTCCTGCATTTTTTTGACTAAAATCTGGGCGTTATATTCTTTTTGGGTGATCTTACCGATCTCGATCATAGAATCGAAAATTTCCTGCAGGTTCTTGGGATCCGCCACATAAACATTCAAGTTTAAACGCTTCAGGCTCTCAATTACCGCAGCCTGCTCTAAACCGGTGCAAAAAATATAATCCGGCTTTAAGGAAATGATCTTTTCAATGCTTGGGTGGCTAAAATCCCCAATTTTCTCTTTAGATTTGGCTTTTTCCGGATAATTACAGTATGAACTTACCCCAACGATTTCTTCATCTAATCCCAATGCGAATAAAATTTCCGTGGTTGATGGGGCGAGGGAAACATACCTCGCAGAAGCCTTGGGAACAGTTCCCGCCAGAGCTAACTCCAAGCTATTTAAGAGAACTGTTCCCAAAAAAAGTAGACTTATAATCAATAATAATTTTTTCATATAAACAAAAAACCCGCCTCATAATTGGCGGGTTGCACCCAAATTTACTTGGCCCTTTTCCACGAGGTGAATATTTTGATCTAGGCAGGTCTTCTGACTTAAAGAGTTTACTTCCTAGTTGCCACACCTTCCCGCCTTTTTTCAAGGCAGTGGTTTAAAGCGGCTTTCGTTCTCTTTTACAGCAGCGGGACTGTGGCCGATTTTAACGGCCTTCCCTTTCCTAAATCTCAAATTGTCATTAAACACAATAACCGAAGATTACCTGCTTGTCAAGAATATTTTTTAAGAATTAATATTCTATGCCCTTCCTTGCTTTAATGTTTTTTTGGAAATAATGTTTCACGTCCTTGATCTCACTGACCAGATCCGCGGCTTCAATAATCTGCGTACAGGCATTACGCCCGGTAAGGATCAATTCAGTACGCGCGGGAGTTTTTTTAATCATCCCCAGGATATTCTCTAGCTTTAAGAGCCCTAAACTTAAAGCAACATTTATTTCATCTAAAATTACTAAGTCATATTTTTTTTCTTTTAAAACCAGCTTTACTTTATCCAATCCTTTTTCTGCCAGTTCAAAATCTCTTTTGGTGGCCTTGCGGATAAACCGGCAGCTTCCGAATTGTTCAGTTTTAATATTTTTAAATTTTTTTAAGGCTACAAGCTCGCTACATTTCTTACCCTTGGCAAATTGCGCGATATAAACCTTTAACCCAGCACCTGCGCAGCGTAATGCCAACCCTAATGCCGCGGTAGTTTTACCTTTTCCATTACCGGTATAAACTTGGATCAATTTACCACCGCCTTCCAACTGATCATTCCTAACGCGCATAGAGCCAAAACAATTAACCCTGCGCCAAATACTCCGGCAACAATCGCCAGGAATGCGTAGCGAAAACGAATCTTAAATAACGAAGCAGCCACCACTCCACTCCAAGCACCGGTCATTGGCAGAGGTATTGCCACAAAAATTGCCAGGCCCAACGCCGCATATTTCTGCACTGCATCCGAATTTTTTTTCGTGCGCTCAAATAGCCAGTCAAAAAAACGCGCCCAGATTTTAAATTTCCTTAAGCGGTTGCTAATTGGCTCAAAAAGGAAAAGCAAAGGTGCCACAATAATACTGTTACCTAATACTGATAACCAAAATGCTTTGCCAAAAGACATACCAAAAGATAATCCCAAAGGAATTGCCCCTCTTAATTCCGAGATCGGTAACATCCCCATAATGATCACGATATATTCTTTGGGAATATCTTTTAACCAGTTCAGGACTGCATTCATCATCGTTTAATATCTCCAAAGGGTGGTACCTCGGGGAACGTCCCCTATTTGCAGCCGAATTTGCCTACCAGCGGCACAAAGACACAGCCGCAAATATCGCTGGTATGCATCTGGCCCTGCTTTTTTTCCACTAATGTCAAGACTTGGCTGAATAGATCGCCTAGCGGTAAAATCATCTTTCCGTTTTCCGCTAATTGCTCAAATAAAGGTAAAGGAACTTCTGGCCCGGCAGCGGTAATAATGATCCGCTCAAAAGGAGCTTCTTCCGGCCAGCCAAGAGTGCCGTCACCGACTTTAATTTCACTATTCTCATAGCCTAGTCCGGAAAGCGCATCTTGCGCTTTTTGCGCCAGTGTTTCAAAATGCTCAATACTGTAAACTTTTTTCGCTAATTCTGCTAATATCGCGGTTTGATAGCCTGAGCCGGTGCCCACCTCTAAAACCCGTTCTGCTCCTTTTAAATCCAGCTTTTCCGTCATCAGCGCCACAATATATGGCTGAGAAATAGTCTGATTTTCTCCGATTGGCACGGGAAAATCCGCATAGGCGCTACTGTGCAAAGCCTCAGGGATAAATTTGTGCCGCTCAATTTTGCCAAAAGCCACGAGCACTCTTTTATCCTTGATCTCGCGTGGAAGCAACTGTTCATCGACCATTCTTTTTCTTAATGCCGCGAAATCCATTTTTGCCTGGCAATAAATTTGATAAATCTTAAAGTATCAATAAAAGGATTGATCTGGCTCTTCTCGCCCGCGTAAACTGTCTCGATCGGAATCGCCTCAATTTCAAATCCCTGGCGTGCCGCCTCGATTAACAATTCAGATTCAATTTCATATTTTGAGGTCTTCAGCTTAATTTTTTGCAAAACCTCTTTTTTGATCAGCCTGAAACCACACTGGGTATCGGAAATCTGCTGTTTGATCACTGCGGAAATCAACCAGGACATAAATTTGTTGGTCAAGATCCTTACCCAAGGCATGCCTTTTGTTTTTACCATTCTATTACCGACAAAAAGACCCTTTGGCGAAGAATTTGCCAGGCGTAAAAAAAATGGAATATCCTCAGGAAGATGCTGGCCATCTCCGTCCATAGTAATAATGGCTTCGAAACCAGCGTTAAGCGCATAATCAAATCCTTTGATCAAAGAAGCGCCCTTACCCTCATTAGTTTGATTCTCTAAAACTGTTGCCCCTGCACCCCTGGCAATACTAGCCGTATTATCTCCAGAACCGTCATCAACGACTATCACCTCTAATTCATACTGACGGATCCTTCGGATAATATCAGCGATTGCCTTACTTTCATTGTAGGTAGGAATAACTACACAAGTTTTCATTGTACCCAGAATCTCCTAAACATATACC
>Ga0105164_10002148_pt1 | contig 12279 bp, 10 predicted proteins | sample VDWuncwatermetaG_FD_89674 | JGI IMG/M metagenome (GOLD analysis project Ga0105164, IMG submission 89674) | Wastewater microbial communities from Netherlands to study Microbial Dark Matter (Phase II) - VDW unchlorinated drinking water | ecosystem: Environmental > Aquatic > Freshwater > Drinking...
AACGTATCCAGCATGCTGCAGGATGTTTTAAGAAAAAAACGCACGGAGATTGATTTTATCAACGGCGTGATTGTGCGCCAAGGGCAGGAATTAAGCATTCCTGTGCCGGTAAATTCCATATTGGTAGATTTAGTCAAGACCATAGAGGCAAGCTACAATTTAGCGGTTGCTTAGGGACTGCCCCTAAGAGCTGATATTTACTGCAAGATGTTGTTTTAGCGGCACTAAAAACATTACTGCTGGATTTGTTAAGACGGAGCGAAATGAAAAAAGAATTTTTTAAATTACTGATTTTTATTACTATATCGGTCTTATCCACAAGCAGGGTATATGCCGGGTTGGATAAGAAACGCAATATTGATGGCCTGGTATATTGGCATGGCGATATAAGTCGCCCCAATGTCGCTTTAACCTTTGACGACGGGCCAAATGAGCCTTATACATCAGAAATCCTGGATATATTAAAGAGGTATAATATCAAGGCAACATTCTTTTTATTAGGCAAGAATGTCGAACGCTATCCGAGTGCTACAAGAAGGATTGTTGAGGAAGGTCATATAATAGGAAATCACACTTATGACCATCCCTATTTATTGATTCAATCTAAATCGCATATTAAACTTGAGATAGAAAAAACAGAACAGGCTATCCTTAAGACTGCAAATATCAGGCCGCATTTATTTCGGCCGCCTTACGGAGTAGATGATAACTGGATATACCACACCGTTAAAAATATGGGTTATGTTACCATAGAATGGTCAATAACCGGGCACAACGGCGGAAGAGAAATTTCCCCTGATATAATTATAAAGAATATTTTGGGAGAAATAAAAAATGGGGCTATAGTGCTTCTTCATGACGGTAACAGGCTTATTAGAGGAAAAGGGGCTGACCGCAGCCGTGTAGTAAAAGCACTGCCTTATATTATTGAATCATTGCAGAAAAGAGGATATCAGCTTGTTACGGTACCGCAACTATTAGACATTAAAGAATAAATACCCACCAGGGCAGATAACTAAAGCGCTTTCCAGCTCAATCGGGAAACTGTGGTTCGACTCAGCCAGTAAAAAGCTACCCTCGCTCACCACAGTCCTGAGCGAGGGTAAGCGAGTCGAAGGACTGTTTCCATTCCAAGAAGGAAAGTGGGCTTTTGGCGGCAGGAAACGATGAAGAAAATAGGTTTGTTAATATTAATCTTTATGGCGGCTTTTTCCACAGGAGCAGTGGCTGAAAATAATTTAAGGTTCATTGAGGCCAGAGGCATTGTGAATATAAATGAGGTAGGAGGACATGGGCTTTATGTTTTTTCTTTATGGGATAAAAACAAAGGTTGTCCTATTGGCGCAGACGGCGCTTTTGTAACCGTAATCTCTGATTCTAGGCCGCAGAAGCTTTCGGTAATGGATGATAAGAAAATGACTCGCGCGCTTACGATAGCCCTACCAGAGGATTCGCAAAGAATAACTTTTGATGCAAAATCAACGGCTGAGGCTGTTTTGTTCCGGGACCCTGATGTATTTAGCAATTCTGTGGAAGCAGAAAAGTTTTCCAGGATAATAGCTGACAGCAAAGCTTTTGAGGGCTTAGTTGTTTTTCTTAAGAATAACCTTGCGCGCAGCCCCCTTGAAGAACTTATGAATAATAAAGAATACATTGCGCTTCTAGAGAAATGCAATGCTGAGGTTTTTGGGCAGGATACGGAGGCAATAAGTAAGTCTCTGTATGAAGCCAAAGCTAAATTGCAAAAAGCATTTCAGGAAAGATAAAGAAGGGACTGTCCCCATAGAGAGCTAAATCGAAGTAAACCAAGGGGACTGTCCCTGATAAGTTTATTTTTGCTACGGGATTTGCTCGCGTGCTGAAATTTTTCGCCGTGCACTACGGTTTACTTCTCGTTCGTTTGCAGGAATTCCAAGCACTTAGCATATCGCATGTCAGTTCCTGCACTCTCTCGTCGTAAATCCTTGTGCACTTTTGCCGAAAATTTTCTAATGCACGCTCACAAACCCCTCCGCAAAATAAATAATAAAACTAGCTTTCGCAACATATTTAAAATATAGCGGTTAGAATATAAAAGAGTGATACCTTGTGGGATATCCCCATAACCCCCATAACCATTAACAACTACTAAAGAGAGACAGTCAACTCTCCGAGGGAAGCCACAGTCGCTTTTAGCTTGACTTGTCGGGGGTTCGAACTAAGGAGGCTTGAATATGAATTATCAAGTAAATAATAATTTAGTTACAATCATTTTAATTTTTATAGTAGCGGCTATATTATATAGTTTGACCAGTAAAAGTAGAAGGCAAATAGCAGAAAAGAAATCATTGCTAGGTATTAAATTGACATATTATTATTTTATTTTTGTTTCTTTTGTCCAACTTAGCCAAGCGGTTGTGTTTTATAAAATTGCTACAGATGTTGTAGCACAAAAAAAGTATCCGGTGCATTATGCTAGATATGTTAAAAATCCCATTGCTTTTACAAGACAGGCATATATTTATGTTGGTGTTTTTATAATTTTATTTGTAGTAGGCATGTTTATTCGTAGACAAAAAGAATGGGCGCGCAAAATGGGCATCGCGGTGCAGTATATTAGTATATTAACGATGGTTTTGAATATTGTTATAAATCGAGGCCTTACTTTATTATAGAATATCCCATTTATATTGATAAGTGGTGCGATAATATATTATTTAAGCAGAGAAAAAGTCAGGGAAGAATTTAAGGCTGAAGGCTAATTAGCAATTGGTTCTTTTTTTTGGATTTTAACGATTTCTTTATAAAATACCTTTGTTATGTGAAAGGGAAGCATTGATGGGTTCGCCTAGTGATTTCAACGATCCGATACTCTGTTTGAGGTGTTCACAATTAGCAAGGTTTCAACGTGAGTACGAAAAACAGGCGTTAATATCTTAACAAAGACAGGGAGGAATGATGGAGAAGAAAAGTTCGGTAGGGGTAACGATATTAGGAATTTTTATCTTTATTTCCGGGGTCATTTGTATAACCAGTAATTTAGATTTTGTAAAGCCAAAATTACAATATAAAGAAGAATTAAAACGACAAATTTCCCAATCGTTAAATACAATGTTGAGCCTATCGGAACGTGCATTAGTATCAATCGAGAAAAACTTAGAGAAATCCCCACCAAAATTTAAGCAATTTTATGAATCCAAGCAAATTGAAAAAACTTCAGATATAAAAGATTTAAAACGTTATTTGCAACCTGAAGTTTTAGAAGAAAATACAAATAAACTTGTTAATTCCCGCTTCTTGTTATTAGACGAAGTGCTAAATTTCATTTTTGGCATTATTCTTTTAATTTCATCAATCGGAATATTTATTCGTGCATCTTGGTTAGGGAAATTAGTCTATGTTACAATACCTATGAGTATTATAATTTTACTCGATCTTATTGTGGGTACTTATCTTCAACGAACTTTAGTATGTCCACTACCTCAATCTGGTTTTTGGGTTATTTTTCTGATGCTTAGTATATTAGCGGCATTGTTAATAGGTTATAATTTCTTTATATATATAAATTTCACCCGCCCCAGAGTAAAAGAGCAGTTTAAATAATTATTTTAGCGGGTGGATTGGGTGTTTTTGAGCAGCATGTAGTTTATGCGAGCGGCCAAGGTTCACCTGCTATTAGATAATCGGTGAGAGCGAGCAGAAACTCCAAGCGAGATTTTCCTCGGTGGGGAAAATCGAGCGGTGCTGCGAGAAAATACCCAAGCCATGACCCGCTAACAGATAATATTAGATGAAAAACTTAGAGATAGCAGAGATATTTCACGAGATTGCCAAGATATTAGAGATAAAAGGCGACAATCCTTTTCGTATCCGTGCTTATGAGAGGGCGGCGCAGAATATTGAGGGCTTAAGCGAAGATATAGAGAATTTTATCAAGAATGATACGCTTATGGAAATTCCGGGAATTGGCAAGGACATTGCGGGTAAAATAAAAGAGTATGTTCAGTCCGGAAAAATAAAAGCCTATGAAGATTTAAAGAAATCTATACCCAGCGGGCTCCTGAATTTGCTGGATATCCCTTCAGTGGGGCCTAAAACCGCTCAGTTATTGTATGAAAAGCTGAAAATAAAAAACATTTCAGGTTTAGAGGCAGCCATAAAAAATAATAAATTACAGGGGATTTTTGGCATAAAGGATAAGACCATTGAGAATATCTCCAAAGGCATAGAAGTGCTAAAAAGAGGAAAAGAGCGGATGACCCTGGCGCAGGCAATGCAAGCGGCAGATGAGTTTATCAGTGCGTTGAAGGGATTAAAGGAAGTAAAAAAAATATCTAGCGCTGGCAGTCTGCGCCGCCAGAAAGAGACAGTTCGGGATATTGATATTCTGGCGATTTCAGATAACCCCGCCAAAATAATGGGTACCTTTACCAGATTGCCTAATGTAGCTACAGTTCTGGCAAAAGGAGAAACTAAGGCATCTATCCGCACTAAGGATGATGTTCAGGTAGACTGCCGGGTGGTAGAAGAAAAATCCTTTGGTGCAGCGCTCTTATATTTTACTGGTTCAAAGAATTTTAATATTAAGATACGCAAGTTAGCCATAAAAAAAGGATTAAAGGTAAATGAATATGGGATATTCAGGAGAGATAAGTTTGTGGCGGGAAAAGCAGAGGAGGAGATATTTAAGCTTCTGGGTATGTCTTATATTGAGCCGGAATTAAGGGAGGATACCGGAGAAATAGAATTAGCACAACAATTTAAGCTGCCGCATTTGATAGAAATTAAAGACATAAAGGGTGATTTGCATGCGCATTCCAAATATTCAGATGGGGGCAATACTATTGAAGAGATGGCAGAGGCTGCAAAGAAAAAAGGTTATTCCTATATTGCCATTACTGACCATTCCCAGAGCCTTAAAGTTGCAGGCGGATTAAGTATCGCAGATTTAAAGAAGAAAAAGCAGGAGATAGATAAAATAAATAGCCGGCTAAAAGGTTTTAGAGTATTGTATGGCACCGAGGTAGATATAGACTCAGAAGGCAAGATAGATTATAAAGATGGCATATTAAAAGAATTTGACCTGGTGGTGGCGGCAATTCATATCGGTTTTAAACAATCAAAAACTCAGCTTACAAATAGGATAGTTAAGGCCTGTCAAAACAAATGTGTGCATATTATTGCTCATCCTACAGGAAGACTTTGGGGCTTGCGCGATGCCTATATAATAGATTTTGAGCGTATTTTCAAAGTGGCAAGCCAGACAAATACTGCTTTAGAGATAAATTCCTTTCCTCAGAGGTTAGATTTAAATGATTTAAATTGCCGTCGGGCAAAGGATATGGGTGTAAAATTAGCCATAGATACAGATGCGCATATAACCGAACAATTGGAGGCAATGAAATTGGGCGTGTCTGTGGCCCGGCGCGGCTGGCTTTCTTGCGATGATGTGGTTAATACACTTGAAGTTGAGGGATTATTAAAATCAATCAAGAAATGAATCCCGTTAGAGAACTTCGTCCTCTAACGGTTTACGCTGACGGTGGTATTAAACCACCGTCAGCTTGAAAATCGGTACACCACCCATTAAAATCGGTGGTTTTCTCTAACGGGATGAATAAAATTGTAAGAGGCATAAACTAAGATGTTTAAGATAATTGATAAAAGAGAATTAGCCAAAGATATCACCGAAGTTACAATAGAAGCGTCTGTGATAGCTCAAAAAGCGCAAGCCGGCCAATTTGTAGCAGTAGTTATTGACGAGAAAAGCGAACGCATACCCCTCACTCTGGCAGATTGGGATAAAGATAAAGGAACGGTTACTTTAATATTTCAAAAAGTAGGCCACACTACTAAAAAATTAGGGGCGCTTAATTCAGGCGGCTATATAGAACATATTTTAGGGCCTTTAGGCCATCCTACAGATGCTAAAAGGACAGGCACAGTTGTTTGTATCGGAGGGGGCGTAGGAATTGCTGAAGTTTATCCGGTTTCCCTGGCATTTAAAAAAGCAGGCAACCGCGTTATAGGCATAATTGGCAGTCGTTCCATGGAACTGTTGATCTTAGAAGATAAGATGAAAGGAGTCTGTGACGAGCTTTTTGTTACTACTGATGACGGCTCTTATGGCCGTCGAGGCTTTGTAACCGACGTGCTAAAGGAACTATTGCAGGTAATAGAGAAATCTACGCATACAAAATTCCCGGATTTAGTCTATTGCATAGGGCCGGTGCCGATGATGAAGGCGGTTTCTCAACTTACGAAAGATTATAAAATCAAAACCATAGTCAGCCTTAATCCTATTATGGTGGATGCCACAGGTATGTGCGGTTCCTGCCGTTGCAGTGTCGGCGGTAAGACTGTATTTGGTTGTGTAGACGGCCCGGATTTTGACGGGCATAAGGTTGACTTTGAGGAATTAGAGAAGAGATTGAAGTTGTTTGCTGATCAGGAAGGAAAGATTAATCCCATTTAAAAGATTCTAATGGTTAATCAGGATAAAATAGAACGTATAAAGAATTTTTTTGAAGTCGCCTTAGGTTATTCCAAAGAAGAGGCAGAAGAGGAGGCAAAACGCTGTCTTCAATGCAAGGAGCCGGCTTGTATGAAGGGTTGCCCGGTTGGAATAGACATTCCCGCATTTATTAAGTTGATAGCAGAGGGCAGGCAAAAAGAGGCCTTGGAAAAAATAAAAGAGAAGAATAATCTCCCCGGTATATGCGGCCGGGTCTGTCCTCAAGAGGACCAATGCGAAGCGGTTTGCATTCTGAATAAGAAAAAGATTCCCATAAACCCCGTTAGAAATGCCAAAGCTCTTAAAGAAATAAACAAGATTTCTAACGGGGTAAATATCGGGGCGCTGGAGAGATACGCTGCGGATCTAGAAATAAGCTCCACGCTCCACGCTCCACGCTCCACGCCAAGAACGTGTGGCGTGAAGCCTGCAACGTGCAGCGCAAAGATTGCCGTTGTAGGAAGCGGACCTGCCGGATTGACATGTGCTGCGGATTTGGCAAAAATGGGTTATCAGGTTACCCTTTTTGAATCTTTGCATTTAGCTGGCGGTGTGCTGGTTTACGGTATACCTGAATTTAGGCTGCCTAAGAAAATAGTGGAGCAGGAAGTAGAATACATAAAAAGTTTGGGCGTGGATATACATACTGATACATTGATTGGCAATACCTATGCCCTTGAGGATTTGTTCCGGGAAGGATTTAAAGCGATATTTATCGCGACCGGTGCAGGCCTGCCTCAATTTTTAGGGATACCGGGAGAAAACTTAAACCGGGTTTATTCTGCGAATGAGTTTTTGGTGCGTGTAAACCTGATGAAGTCTTATAAATTTCCCGGATACGCCACTCCTGTTAGCATAGGTAAAAAAGCGGCAGTTATTGGCGCAGGCAATGTAGCTTTTGATTGCGCCAGGGTGGCTTTAAGATTAGGGGCTCAAGTTACTTTGGTGTATCGGCGCACAGAAAATGAAATGCCTGCGCGCCGTGATGAAATCCAGAATGCCAAAGAGGAGGGAATTACTTTTAAACTCCTGACCCAGCCAGTCAAGATAATAGATGATGGGAAGGGTTTTGTGAAGGGATTAGAATGTATGGCTATGGAATTAGGCGAACCGGATGCTTCCGGAAGAAGAAGGCCTATACCGCTAAAAGATTCTAATTTTGTTTTAGAGGTGGATACTGTAATCGTAGCTATTGGCCAGAATCCTAATCCGCTGTTACCTAAGGTTACGCCCGGGCTTAAGACAAATGCAGACGGGACAATTGCTGTGGACAAAAATTTTATGACCTCTATACCAGCAGTATTTGCAGGAGGAGATATTATTAGCGGAGCCGCTACGGTTATTTCGGCAATGGGAACAGGTAAGAAAGCCGCAGTAGCGATAGATAAATATGTTAGGGACGGTTCTCAGGACAAAGCAAAAGTGTCCCCCTTAAAGGGGACACTCTAAGATTGTTTTTAGAACCGCCCCTAACAAAGTTAAAAGGAGTAAATATTATGGGAGATGATAAAATTACAACTCAAAATATCCTCTCAATGAAAGGTAAGCGCAAAATCACCATGCTTACTGCTTACGATTACCCTTTAGGGTCATTAATTGACAAAGCAGGAATTGATATGATTTTAGTAGGTGATTCCGTGGCCAATGTAGTGTTAGGGTTAGATTCAACAACAAAAGTAGGTATGACACAGATGCTCCATCACGCCAAGGCCGTAACGCGCGCAGTAAAGCATGCCCTGGTAATCGGCGATATGCCGTATGAGTCCTATCAGGCCTTGCCTGATGGCAGGCAGGTAAATACCGGGGAATCAGTGAAAAATGCCAAACGTTTTATTGATGAGGCAAAATGCGATGCTGTAAAATTAGAATGGTTTGACCGCTGTTTAGAGGTAACCGCACAAATTATAAAAGCAGGGATTCCGGTAATGGGGCATATTGGCTTAACCCCGCAGACTGCGGATAAGTTAGGCGGCTTTAAAGTGCAAGGCAAAGATGCCCAGGCTGCTCAACGTTTAATTGCGCAGGCAGCAGAGTTAGAGAAACTGGGTTGTTTTGCCATTGTCCTTGAGTGTGTGCCGGATAAAATCGCCCAGATGATTACTAAAAAAATAAATATTCCTACCATTGGTATTGGAGCAGGGATACATTGCGACGGTCAGGTTTTAGTCACCTATGACCTCTTGGGACTTTTTGAGCGTTTTACCCCCAAATTCGTCAAGAAATATATTAACTTGTCACCGCTAATTCTTGAGGCGATAGAAGAATACAAGAAAGAGGTAACCGAAAGCAGATTCCCTACTCCCTCCCACAGCTTTGTTATAAAAGAAGAAGAATTGAAAAAATTAGGCTGAATTATTCTGCTACGCAAAACTGATAGAAGCATTAGTTTTGCTTCGCAGGAATATTCTCCGGAAGAATAATTCCTCTGAAGCAAAAGAGGCGTTTTCATTACTTTTGCGAAGGAGAATAAATAATGAAGAAGGCTGTTAAAAAATATATTTCTATGGGCATTCTGTTAATTCTTGCTTTACCGTTTGTGGCGAAGTTTGGCGAGCCAGCTATTCTGAAAGCATATATTGAGAACAGCGTCGGGAATTGCGAGAAAATACCCATATTATGCAGTGCCCCAGAGGAAGAGTTAGTCAACTCTAATATCAATGAAGAATATCTTTCAAAATTAATACTATATAAGTTTCCCGAAATCGAGATGTACATACCGGAAGGGTTCAATGTGGTAAAGGAAATGATTAGTAAGCCATATTATAGAAAAAGGCATTATCGGGAAAAAGCCGCTTTTATCTATCTGCTTTATGAAAAACCAAATTTTTTTGTAAATTTATTTCCGCAGGTAAGTAAACAGGGCATTAAAGACGACTATGAATTCCTAGGCCGCACAATGTCAGCTCAACTCAACCAGATAAAGAACCTTGCAGATATGTTCTTTGTGATTATGAAATCTATTTTTACTCCGGATCTCGGAGATCAAAAGAATATCAAGATGGTTAAATTTAGCGCCAAAGATAAAAAGGGGTTTATCAACTATAATCTCGGCAGTTTAGAAAATTACTTTGATTGCAATGTCGTTACTAATCAAGGGGATTTTTTTATTTATATAAAAGACAAGGGCAAAAAGTTAGATTTAGGCAATGTCCTGGCGATTATCTCAACGATAAATGTAAAAAAGTGAATTCGCTTGTGCCATCAGAAATTTTATGGTAATGTATGAAGCCTATGCATACAACTGAAAATATTATGGAAAAAATCGTTTCCCTTTGCAAGCGCAGGGGATTTATCTTCCAGTCTTCTGAGATTTATGGAGGGCTGGCCAATACCTGGGATTATGGCCCTTATGGCATAGAAATAAAGAATAATCTAAAGCGCTCCTGGTGGAAGGCGAACGTATACGCGCGCGATGATATCTTTGGGATGGATGCCGCTATTCTTATGCATCCCAAGGTTTGGGAGGCCTCAGGGCACTTAAATAACTTTAAAGATCCGTTTATAAAATGTTCTGCCTGCCTACAATTCTTTAAGCTCGATCAAATTTGGGATGAGATGTGGAATAGCCCATGGTTTAGTTCTCTAAGAGAAACAATGATGGAGAATAAAAATAGTTCTTATCTATTGCATTGGGCTAAAAACGAAGGTAAAAAGTTAGCTCCTAATTTGAATCTTGTCAAGGAACCCGAAGTAACTATTTCATGGATTGCTGATTTACATCATAAATTTGGTGGAGTAGATTTTGATTTTAAAAATTTTGTGAGTAGAATTGCTTGCTCACGAGATGGTGTAGCAAAGACGCCTTGTCCAAATTGCGGTAATCCTTTACCTGAAGAATCTATGGCAGCAAATTTAATGCTTGAAACTTTGTTTGGCCCTGTAAAGGAAAGCGCTCAGAAGGTATACCTAAGGCCCGAAACAGCACAAGGTATGTTTGTAAATTTCTTAAATATCCTGGATTCAAAGCATCCTAAGCTTCCTTTTGGATTAGCCCAGATTGGCAAGGCCTTCAGAAATGAGGTTACTCCGGGAAATTTTACCTTCAGGACACGCGAATTTGAGCAGATGGAGCTCGAATATTTTGTCAAGCCTCCTGAAGCGGATAAAAAATTGGAGGAATGGATAGAATATCGTTTTAATTGGTATATTAATTTAGGCATAAAAAAAGAGAATTTAAGGAAACGGCCGCACGCTAAAGATGAGTTGGCACATTACGCCAAGGCCTGCACAGACATAGAATATAATTTTCCCTTCGGATGGTCAGAATTGGAGGGTATTGCTAACAGGACAGATTTTGATTTAAAACAGCATGCTCAGATAAGCGGAAAAGACTTGCAATATTTTGACGATGCCGCAAAAGAAAAATTCTATCCTTATATAATCGAGCCTTCAGGGGGAGTGGATAGGAGTGTGTTAGCATTTTTAGTGGATGCTTATCATGAAGAAAAGGTAAGCCCCCGCACCAATAACGATATACCGCAGCCTAATGACGCAATTGGTGCGGGGGTAAAAGATAATACAAGGGTAGTATTAAAGCTGCATAAAGATTTAGCGCCTGCCAAAGTTGCCGTGCTGCCGCTTTTAAAAAATAGGCCGGAGATTGTGGAGTTAGCTAAAATAATCTCCAAAGATTTAAAAAAATATTTTATTACAGCTTATGACGACACTGCTGCTATCGGCAAACTTTACCGCAGGCAGGATGAGGTAGGCACGCCTTATTGTATTACAGTGGATGTGCAATCATTAGAAGACAAGCAGGTGACAGTGCGGGATAGGGATACGATGTTGCAAGAACGCATTAGTATTGATAAGTTAAAAGAACATCTTTCAGAGAAACTGTTTCCATTCTAATCGGAAAAGTGGGTTAGAAGTTGGTTAGAAAAGACCCAGTTTCCCGAACAACTTGGAAACAGTTTCTATAAGATAGAGGAGAGGAGGAGTTTTTAGCAATGGCAAAACAATACGTTTACCCCGTTAGAAATAGAAAGTCTTCTGCGGGGAAAAGAATTTCTAACGGGGTTTACTTCTTTGGCGGCGGAAAGGCAGAGGGAAATGAGAGTATGAGAAATCTTTTGGGCGGCAAGGGCGCAAATCTTGCAGAGATGGCCGGCTCAAAAGATTTACGCCTCCCGGTTCCTCCGGGGTTTACTATTACCACTGAGGTTTGCACACATTACTATAAAAACAGAAAGGCTTATCCAAAAGGCTTAAGAGAAAAAGTGCATAAAGCCTTGCAAAAAATAGAAGTGTTAATGGCCAGGAAGTTCGGCGACCCGGATAATCCGCTTTTGGTTTCTGTGCGTTCAGGCGCCCGGCGCTCTATGCCCGGAATGATGGAGACAGTGTTAAACGTGGGTTTAACTGAAAAGAGCATACCCGGATTAATAAAGCAAAGTAACGGCAATAGCCGTTTTGTTTACGATGCCTATCGCCGGTTGATTATGATGTATTCAGACGTAGTGATGGAGAAAGCAGCAGGCATTGAGCTAAAGGATGACGAATCCGGAATACGTAAACAATTGGAAAAGCTCATGCAGCGGATGAAAAAAGAAAAAGGCTGCACCCAGGATACTGACTTGACTGCCCAGGACTTACAAAAGCTTACCCAATTATTTAAAGCCAGAATAAAGGAAGTATTGAAGAAGGATTTTCCCGATGACCCCATAGAACAATTATGGGGAGGCATTGGTGCAGTGTTTGCCTCTTGGCAGGGAAAACGGGCAGTCAGTTACCGGCGGATAGAAAATATCCCGGATGAGTGGGGCACTGCGGTTACGGTGCAGACA
>Ga0105164_10002150_pt1 | contig 12270 bp, 11 predicted proteins | sample VDWuncwatermetaG_FD_89674 | JGI IMG/M metagenome (GOLD analysis project Ga0105164, IMG submission 89674) | Wastewater microbial communities from Netherlands to study Microbial Dark Matter (Phase II) - VDW unchlorinated drinking water | ecosystem: Environmental > Aquatic > Freshwater > Drinking...
CTACCAGCACCATAAAGAGGATCATAAACCACTTTTAATTTAGCTTTTTTTATAATGTCAAAATTAATTAATTTTTTTATATGATTAAAATAAAGAGGCTTAGGATCGAAGTAGGCAATATTGGATTGCAGCGTAGGGGCTTGTTGCAACAAGCCCACAGACAGACCACTCAACACATCACTTTCTTCAATCAACCTCATTACCTCATTCGTCACTTCTTCTGGAGCAGGTCCACCGTAATCCATAATGTACTTAATCCCACAGTATTTTGGTGGATTATGGCTGGCAGTAAATTGAATAGCACCAAGAGTTTTACTTTCGCCCATAGCAGCATGAAAAGCCATTACAGGGGTTGGGACAATTGAGTCAGAAATTTTCGAACTGATTCCTAACTTGGACAATTCATTTGATGCTGTTTTAGCAAATTCCTTTGCAAGAAATCTTGGATCATAACCTATTAAAATTGATAATGTTTTTGAATCTTCTTTATACTTTTCTATTACTAATTTTCCTATAGCTCTGGATACTATTTCTACATTTTCAAATGTAAAGCCATCAGCTATTATCTCTCTCCAACCATCTGTTCCAAACTTGATACTATTTTTATTCATAGTCTAATAGTATAGAGCAGGTGGATAGTTTATGGTTGATGGTAGATGGTATTGAAATTCTTATCATAAACCATCAACCATCTAACCATCAGCCACCCTACCCCTAAGAGTTATCCATAGATTTTCCCAAATAACTTAATTAGCAAAAACTCATTTTTCATGGGTATAGGTCTTAGTATTTATGACTTTTTAGGATACCTCTATGTTACATATCAACTAAAGAGATAGTTAAAATTTATAATGTTCGAGGTAAGTAACCCTTAGGAATCAATCTTTTAAAGGTAAAAGATTAAAATTAGTTAATAAAAGCAATAGAAAGATTAAATAATTTAAGGTTGGATAGTATTATGGCACAAAAAGCAAAGATAGATGAGAATGAAGTTTTTGAATTAAAGGCCGCTGTAGGTAGGCCACTAAAAGTTTTAATAGTAGAAGATGAAAGCCAGGTAGCCAGGTTAATTGAATTAGAACTTAGCTATGAAGGATATCAGGTAGATATTGCTAAAACAGGAAAAGAAGCATTAGATAGAGTAGAAAACTTTAAACCCGATTTAATAGTAATGGACTGGATAATCCCAGAAATTGATGGACTTGAGCTAATTAGAAGAATTAGATCTGAAGGTAGTGATACCCCTATTATTGTTTTAACAGGAAAAGACTCACTTTCAGATAAGGTAAACAGTCTGGATAGCGGTGCAGATGATTACATAACAAAACCATTTGCTACAGAAGAATTATTAGCCAGAATCAGAGCAGTAATTAGACGTAAACCACAAGCTCTTGAAGGTGTACTAGAATACAAAGATTTATGGTTAGATCAATTTGGAAGAATGGCAAAAAGAGCAACGGTAGCACTTGAACTTAGAGCAAAAGAGTTTGCACTTTTAAGACTTTTTTTACTGTATCCCGAACAGGCACTAACCAGAGAATTTATTTTTGACAAAGTCTGGGGCTATAATTTCCTAGGTGAATCAAATGTAATTGAAGTTTATGTCAGGTACCTAAGAACAAAACTTGAAGCTATTGGTCCAGGAAGGCTTATTCATACAGTACGTGGGGTAGGATATATCTTAAAAGCTGATCACAACGATAAAGATGATGATGATATTTTAGATTGAGCCTACGTTCCTATGAGCCTACGTTCCTATGAACCTATGTTCTTATGAAAAAAAACAGATCTTAAGCCTCCAAAAGAAAGTGTTTCATATCCTCAAGAAACTGAGGATATCTTGTTTTTAAACTATTCAAGTAAATTATAAAAAATTTGTCTTTCCCTACAATTTCACTAATCTCTTTAAAGTTAGTTTTCCTCCAGAAATCAGGTGCTTCCCAGCTAGTAGCGTAGAGTTTTTTTACTTTTAGAGCTTTGGCAACTTCATCAATTTTATTTGCAATCAGCTTACCCACACCCTTACCTTGAAGTTCTTTTGATATAGCAAAAGATTTCAATATTCCGATATCATTTTCATAATCAATAGCAAAACAACAAATTATATTACCTTGATCTTTTACAATAAAGAAGTTTTTATAGCTCTCTAAAGAAGTAAAGTTTTCTATAGGTGCAGCACTGGAAAGAAGATTTAAAATATCCTGCCAGTTAGATTCAGTGGCTTTTTCGAATTTGAAATTTTTCAATTCATCAATCATTTCAAGTATTCAATTATAACTAAATTACTGAAAGGGGAAAGATTCCCTCACTTACCTCTAATCTCATAAACCTTAAAAAGAGCTAAGGAAAAGGGGTGTTTTTATACTATTGCCCCACCTTGGTTGAGAATCATTGGGAAAAGTGGGAAGGTTTTGTGTATAATGTAGTTAGATACACTACAATGTAGCCAATGGAGAGAAAATGACAAAATCATCCCCTATAAATATTAGACTTGAACATTCTGACTTAAATGAAGTGAAGAAATTGGCCAAGATGTTTAGGCTACCTTTAAGCACTATTTTAAATCAGTTAATAACAGAATCTATTAAAACATTCTACTGTCCTGGAATCATTTTTACAAACAGCCCTATTGGTATAAGAAGAGCAACCGTTGCAGGAACAGGGCTAGATGTATGGGAATTAATTAATATTTACAAAAGTTATAAAGCTGAAAAAAAACTTTTAAAAGACTACCCACTAACACATGCACAATTAAGCGCTGCTTTAAATTACTACAGCCTATATAAAGATGAAATTGATGAAGAAATTAAAGAAAATGATGAATTAGAAGAATCACTGATTTCCAACAAACTAATTACAAAATTCTCTATTTAATTATGAAATTTTATCTAGATGAAAATATTTCTCCTGTAGTTGCTTCTGAGCTTAGAAAAAAAGGAATCGATGTGGTTTCTGCATATGAAATCAAGTCTTGTGGATTATCTGATCGTAAACAGTTTGAGTTAGCAATTATTGAAAAAAGAATCCTTATTACGTACGACGTAAGAGATTTTATTGAACTAGGAAAAGAATATCTGACAAAAGGAAAAGAGCATTCTGGATTAATATTAGTTAGTAATAAAACAATTCCACATAGAAACATAGGAAAATTAATTTCAGCTATTAAAAAAATTGTTTTTGAAACACATAAGGAAAAGGATTTTCTCAAAAATAAGATGATTTTCTTAACGAAATAACCTTAAGGCTATTCTCTGCTAAAATATTCTCATGTCTCACACTTGGAATACGATTATTGAACCATTTAAAATTAAATCGGTTGAACCGCTAGGGTTTACTACTGCTGAAGAAAGAAAAAAAGTTTTAGAAGAAGCTCACTATAATTTATTTAATATAAGAGCTGAAAAGGTTTTAATTGATTTACTTACGGACTCAGGAACGGGTGCTATGTCCAGCGAACAATGGGCAGGAATTATGCGTGGTGATGAGTCTTATGCAGGAGCCAGAAGTTTTTTTAATTTTGAAAAAACTGTTCAAGAACTCACTGGCTATAAAGAAATTATTCCCACCCACCAGGGAAGAGCAGCAGAAAGAATATTATTCAATGTAATTGCTAGCCCTGGGAAATATACTATTTCTAATAGCCACTTTGACACTACTAAAGCAAACTCTGAAGCCAGCGGATTTACTACTATAGACCTTCCTGTAAAAGAAGCATTTGATTTTAATAAAATTGCCAGGTTTAAAGGTGATATGGATATAGCTGAACTTGAAAAGACTATTAAAGAAAAGAAGGCTGAAAATATCGCTCTTGTAATCACTACCGTTACAAACAATTCACTAGGCGGTCAACCCGTTTCTATGAAAAACATAAAAGAAACCAGCAGTATTTGTAAAAAATATAAGATTCCATTTTTTATTGATTGTGCGCGGTTTGCAGAAAATGCATATTTTATAAAATTAAGAGAAGAAGGCTACTCTAATAAATCACCGAGAGAAATAGCAAAAGAAATGTTTTCATATACAGATGGCTGTATGATGAGTGCTAAAAAAGATGCTCTGGTAAATATTGGCGGATTTTTAGCCATGAATAATTCCCAGTGGAGTAAAAACTGTAAAGAAGTAGAAATATTAGGAGAAGGTTTTCCTACTTATGGTGGGCTGGCGGGAAGAGATCTAGAAGCTATGGCTATCGGACTAAATGAAGTTTTAGATGAAGAGTATTTAAAGTATAGAATTACCTCTACTGCTTATTTAGGTGATGGTCTATTAAAGCAAGGTATTCCTATTATTCAGCCACCAGGTGGACATGCTGTTTATATAGATGCTAAAGGATTTTTACCACATATTCCACCAGCCCAATTCCCTGGTCAAGCATTAGCCTGTGAATTATATTTAGAAGCAGGAATTAGAACTGTAGAAATAGGAAGCTTAATGTTTGGAGAAGAGGTAAAAGCAGAGCTTTTAAGATTAGCCATTCCACGAAGGACTTACACACAAAGTCACATTGATTTTGTAATAGAAGTGTTTACACACCTTTCTAAAAATAAAGAAAAAATAAAAGGATTAAAAATTATAGAATCTTCAAAATACCTTAGACACTTTACAGCGAAGTTGGCCCCTGTTTTTTAATATCAAATAACGTCACAAATTGTGACCTTGACTGTTTATACTCTTTTCAACTCTAATAGCCATCTCTTTTTTGCCTAATCTTTCATAAACATTCTTAGCATTAATTAAATCATCCATAGAATGACTTCTTAAACCATATACATAAGAATAGAAAGCATATTTTTCATAGTCTTTTTTAGAAAGGGAATATTTCAACATTTCTAATATAGCCAAGGTATCATAGGGGAAATATAAAAACGCTCGATTCAAAAGTTCATCAACTTCTTTTGTATAGCCTTTTCTAAACATAACAATTTCACAAAAAGGAAAAATTATTTTTTTAGAGTAAGGCATAAAAGTCAAAGCCTCTCTAAGTATTCTTTCAGATTCATCATATTGTTTATCATAGTAAAGTAAAGCAGCATAAAAAGCAGCAGCAGCATTATCCTGCATTTTAAGATTTTGCATAAAAGGTTTCATAATTCCAAGAGCTTCTTTTGAGTCGCGATGCAATGTATAAATGGAATGAGAGTAAAGATATCCAGCTTTAAGATAAAGAGATTCAGGGTCTAATCCGTAATCTTTTAAGACTTCTGGTATAGATGATTTATATGCTTCTTTTTGATTTTCCAATTCATTGAGAGATTTTTTCAAGTAGTCAACTGCTAATAACTGATACTTTTCACTAACAGCTCTATGTGGCATATTTGAAAAGACTTCATCTTGTGAGACTAAACCTTTATACCTAAAGCCCTTATATAAATTACTTTCTGAGACATTTATGGCTGAGTCATAAAGAGTAAAACTATCCTTCCAATCAAGAGTTCTTATAAAAGCTCGCGAAGAATATATTACAGTCAAAAGAATTACCAAACCTAATACTATATTTTTATTCTTTTCATCTTTTATCATTATGTGATAAGCAAAAAATGATAGTCCTAAAATTAAAGCAAATGTAGGGTAGTAGAGATATCTTTCGCTTACTAAATTATAAAAAGGCACCAATAAATGAGAGAAGGGAAGAAGTGATAAAAGATATAAGGTAGATGTGAAAAATAAAAATGGTGGTCTAGTCTTTGCTTTAAATAAATCTAGCAAGGAACCCAAAAAGATTAATAAAATAAAAAAGCTACAAAAAACTGCATATGGATCAAGAAGTGTTTTTCCTAGCTGGACCAATGCAGCCTGATCAATTGATAGTTTTATAGGAAGAAAAGTAAGTTTTATAAGGTGAAATAATATTTGTGGAGAGAACCAGAATATTCTTTCAAGAATAGATTGAAAAGAGGTGTTTACCTGTAGATTTACACTAGTCTTAGAAAACACAAAAAGAAATGCATATAAAAGTGTAATAAGAAAAAGTGGTAGGCATGATTTAAGGGATTGCTTTATAGAGCCTTTAATAAAATAAGACATTAGAAATAAAACCATTGGCAAGAAAAAGTTAAACTCTGCAATAAAAAGTGATAATGTGTAAGGTATAAGAAAAAATAAGTAACTTTTGCCTTCTAGAAAAAAATAGGTTGCTAAAAAACAGAAAGTATAACTTAAGATTATATTTGCATTAGATAACAAGAGAACAGACTCTATATTAACTGGGTGAGTTGCCCATAAAAAAGTAAAAAGTGAAGTAACTATTAGTTTTTTTGCATCTATTCCAAATTTAAAATAGAGTGAACTGATTTTATTTAGAATTAAGAAGACTAGAGCTGAATTAATTAGATGCAGTGACAGTCCATATAAATGATAACTAATAGGATTTTTCTTAAATAAAACCTGAATAAACATTTGAAGGAAGTTACCTATAGGATTACATCTTAAAGAAGTTACATGTGAATAAAATGTATTAGAAGCTTCAAAATGCTGCTTCAAACCAAGTAAAGATATAAGCTCAAACATTTCCGAGAAAGAATTACACGTAGGTAAATAAATCTCCTTCAATGGGACAATTTCATCAAAAGCTTTCACTTCATAAAAAACAGTTCTAAAATAAAAAAGAAGAATTGAAAGAACCGTAGCTAAAAGAAATAAAAGCTCAGGTTTTAAGGCTATTGAATATGTGTTTTTTTTTTCTTTCATGTAATTTTACAAGCCCTACAAACAGCAATTATTATAGCTTTGAAAATTAGAATCACAAAGAAAAGGATTCATCCCATTCATTGGGTGGATCCTGTCAAGCGAAAAGGGTAGCATAAAGAAGCGCAAGCTTGTCTTGCGCTATAATAAAAAACATGCAGGATACAGACTTAAAACCAAATAAGCTTATAAAAGAAAAGAGCCCTTATTTACTACAACATGCTTACAATCCAGTAAATTGGTTTCCCTGGGGAGATGAAGCCTTTGAAAAAGCACAAAAAGAAAATAAGCCTATCTTTTTATCAATAGGATATTCTACATGTCACTGGTGTCATGTAATGGAACATGAGTCATTTGAAGATAAAGAAGTAGCGAGACTTCTAAATGAGAATTTTATATCTATTAAAGTGGATAGAGAAGAAAGACCAGATATTGATCATATTTACATGACTGTTTGTCAAATAATGACTGGCAGCGGAGGGTGGCCTCTAACAGTGATTATGAGACCTGATAAAAAACCTTTTTTTTCAGGGACTTATTTCCCTAAAGAAAGTAAATACGGTCGAATTGGCATGATGGATCTACTCCCACAAATAGATAATGCTTGGAAAAATAGACTTGATGATGTAGAAGAAACGAGCAAAGAGATTTATAAAGCTTTAAATGAGATTTCACACTCTGCATCTGAAGAAGATATAACAAAAGATATTTTAAACAATGCTTTTAATCAGCTAAATTTTAGTTTTGACAGTACAAAAGGTGGTTTTGGGAAAGCACCAAAATTTCCCACTCCTCATAAGTTTTTATTTTTACTTAGATATTTTAAAAATACTGGGAATAAGCGTGCCTTAGAAATGGTTGAAAAATCTCTTCAGGAAATGAGGGCTGGCGGCATTTATGACCATATTGGTTTTGGATTTCATCGTTATTCCACTGATGAAAATTGGCTTTTACCTCATTTTGAAAAAATGTTATATGACCAAACAATGCTTATAATGGCTTACTCTGAGACTTATTCAGCTACAAAAAATAAAGATTATGCTAAAACTGCTCATGAAATTATAACCTATGTTTTAAGAGATATGACTCACAAAGATGGCGGATTTTATTCAGCTGAAGATGCAGACAGTGAGGGAGAAGAAGGAAAGTTTTATGTTTGGACTGAAGAAGAAATAAGAAAAATATTAAAAGAAAATGCAGACTTATTCATAGAAACATTTAACATATCTAAAGATGGAAACTACATAGAAGAAGCAACTAGACACAAAACAGGCACAAATATTCCTCACAAAAACATATCATCAGGATCAAAAGATAATTTAAATCTAATTATTGAAGATTGTAGACAAAAATTATTTAAGGTCAGAGAAGAAAGAATTCATCCATATAAAGACGACAAGATACTGACTGACTGGAATGGTCTGATGATTGCAGCACTTTCAATTGCTTATCAATCTCTTGACAGTAAAAATGAAGAGTATTTAGATGCAGCAGAAAAATCCATAGATTTCATATACAAAAACTTATTTAAGGATAACATTCTTCTTCATAGGTATAGAGATGGTGAGTCTATTATAAATGCACATTTAGATGACTATGCATTTTTAATTTGGGGGTTAATCGAATTTTACCAAGCTTCTTTTAAAACAAAATATTTAAAAGATTCCATTTCTCTGTGTAAAAAAGTAATATTAGAGTTTTACGATAAAGAAAATGGAGGATTTTTCTTTTCATCATCAAAGAATAAAGATTTAATTGCAAGGATGAAAGAAGGGTATGACGGTGCCATTCCTTCAGGGAATTCTGTAATGGTAAATAACTTAATTAAACTATCAAGGATTACTGGAGATAAGAAATATGAAGAAATTGCTCATAAAACCATAAAAGTATTTTCAAGATCCATAAAGCAATCCCCTATTTCACATGCTCAAATAATGGTGGCTCTAGAATATCTTTTTGGAAAATCTTATGAAATAGTTATTGTAGGAGACACAAAGACTGAGGAAACAAAGAAAGCCATAAGAGAAATAAGGAATACTTACTGCCCGAATAAAATTTTACTATTCAAAGACACAGTAAACTCTAGTGATATTACAGAAATTGCCAAATTTACAGAAAAACTATCCCAGGTAAACAACATAACAACTGTTTACATCTGCGAAGATTATAATTGTAAAATACCCATAACTAATACAGACAAGATCAATGAGGCCTTGCAAATATTCAATGAAGCTCTTTGAAAAAACAAAAAATAAACTAGCAAGAAATTTTTTCATCGATTTTAGCGATGACTATAGAGATTCCATTTTATTAGTGGGGAGCGGTAGAAGCGGCACTACATGGGTTTCAGACATAATCAATTATGACAATGAATACAGATATATATTTGAGCCTTTCCACCCAAGAAGAGTGGATTTTTGTAAAGAACTTGGTCATAGAAAATACATACATCCCGACAAAAAAGATACTAAACTTAGAGAAAAGTTTAAATATGTTTTAAATGGTGGGCTAAGAAGCCCATGGTCAGACTATTACAATAAAAAACTACTTGCAAATAAAAGACTAATAAAAGAAATAAGAATTAATCTATGTCTAAAATGGATTAAAAACAATTTTCACAAGATTCCTGTAGTTTTACTAATAAGAAATCCTTTCCCTACATCTATTTCAAAAGATAAATTTAACTTACACACAGATTTAAATGATTATTTACTTCAAGAAGATCTTATGAGTGATTACTTGAAAGACTTCAAACATGACATCATAAAAGCAAAAGAAGCAAGTGAGTTTGAAAGAAATATGTTCATTTGGTGTATTGAAAATTACATTCCCTTAAAACAGTTAAAAAAAGATGATGTTTTAATAACCTGCTATGAAACCTTTTGTAAAAGTCCAGAGGTAGAGATAAAGAGAACATTTAATTTTATAGGAAAAGATTTCAATGAAAGTGTTTTAAAAACTTTAAACAAACCATCAGCCGTTAGTAAGAACTGGAGTGCTATAAACACAGGGGAAGATCTAATAAATAGCTGGAAGAAAAAAATAACAGAAGATCAGATAAAAAGAGGAAAAGAAATTCTTGCCTTATTTGGAATGGATAATTTTTACAATGATGACTCCACGCCAAACATTGAATCAATTGAAAGATTCATGGGGTAATCGTCCCAATTTTATCCTCTTAAAACCACTAGGGAACCATGGATCAATTAAAAGATTTTTTCTATGCTCAGTAAGTAAATCAATTTGACTTTTTAAGCTGTCCCATCTCTCAACCCACTTAGGATTTATATCTTTATTAAAAAGAACCTGGAAGGTATCTTGAAGAAAATATCTTCCCTTTTCAAAATGCTCAAGCTTATATTTTTCATCGACATTTATATCAGTCATAGACTGACCATATATAACCCAGGTTTCATAAAATAAAGCCCTACCCTTATCAAATGAATCATCAATTTTTTGCTTCCAAATAAATGCAGAAGAAGGATCAAATCCTTTAAAATAAAAAGCTCCTGCCAAAAGATGGCTAAGCTCATGCCCAAACTCTGTATGCGGATTTAATTCCCCTTCAATTTCATTAAAAGAGAAATCAGGAGGGTCATATATATACACTGTAAGCAAATCATTATTTACAGAGAAATTTATTCTATTGTCAAATCCAAACCACCATTGCTTATCAAGATTAGTCATATAAATCATTTTATCAGTAGCTTCTCTTTATAGCATCATTTCTTAATGCTAAAATGATTCATTATGAGTAACAGATTTTTTATTGAACCACATCAAATCAACTGGCAAGAAAAAAAAGCCAACATAGACGATCCTGATTATTCTCATAAGATTTCAAGAGTATTGAGGCTAAGAGAAAATGATCAAATAACTCTTCTTGATGGGAAAGGCTTGATTTATAATGCTCAAATAGCTTCATTTTTTAGCAGGGGGGTTCAATGCAGACTTCTTAGCAGAAAGACAATTAACACTGAGCCAAACCTAAAAATCACTATTGCACAAGCACTTTTAAAAGGTTCAAATTTTGATTATGCTCTTCAAAAAAATACAGAAATGGGTGTATCTGAATTCATCCCTATTACCACTGAAAGAACTGTTATAAAGATTGATGAAACAGAATCTAGAAGAGAAATTGATAGAAAAATTGATAGATATCAAAAAATAGTAAGGGATGCCGCTGAACAATCTGAAAGAGGATTAATCCCCAAGGTTCAGGATATGTTAACTCTGGAAGAATTAACAAAATCAAGTCTTGGGTCTTACGACTTAAAGCTTGTTTGTCTTGAGCGTTCGCAAAACAATGGAATTAAAGATGTTTTAAATAGTATTCAGGATAAAGTGCAAAAGGTTTTAATTGTTATAGGGCCAGAAGGTGGCTTTACTGAAAACGAAGGTAAAATGCTCACTTCTAAAGGATTTACCTCTATTAGCATTGGTAAAAGAATTTATAGAGCAGAGACAGTAGGAACTGTAATTTCCAGTATTCTTTTCTTTTTCTTTAATGAATTGAATTGACACAAATATTATTGCTGTGGACGATATTGTTGACCTTGTGGGTTAACTTGATTTTGTTGAGGCTGATTTGGATTCAGTCTGTTATAAAGATTTGGCTGAGCATGCATAGGATTTCCAAAGTTTTGAGCCGCTCTTTCTTGAGCAAGCAACATTTGTTGCCTGTGAGCATTATCTCTATGTCTTGGAGCTTCTTCTACAAGATTTACAGCAAGTCTCATTAACACTTCTTTCAACTCTTGAGGATTATTAACAATTTGATCTAAATCACCATTGTTTGTTTTTTGCCAGATTTCCTCAAATGCTTCAAAAGTTATATTATGTCTTGCATTTGCAACTGCAATAAGTCTAAGTCTTGGATTAATAACCTTATTTGCTTTTGCATTAATTGCAAATTGTAAAAAGAGATTGTTTAATCTACTTTCAACAGTTTTTTCAGATATACCAAGAATTTTTCCTATTGTTTTATTTGAAAGTCCTGCAGAAACAAGTAAAAGTGTTGCTGTTTGATCTTCAGATAAAAGTTCATTTGGCAATTCCTGTGATGGTAAATATCTCAATTTACGAGCATGGTAACATTTCCCAACCAGTCTTGATCTTGGATTGAGATGTCCATTAACATCATGAATCTTTGCTAAACGGATTAGCATTGTTGTTATAGATTCAATGTTTTTAGTTGAGAAATTTAAATCTTCTGCAATAGATGCATTAGACCACCCTGAAGCAATAAGCTGTAAAGCTCTCTTCCTACTTGGATTATATTTAATTAAGAAATCGGGTGCTATTGAAACCTGTACGATATCTTTTCCAGGGTTATAATTGTTGTTTTCTAGCGACACGAGAGTTCTCCTTTTTATCATTAGTGGTAGCTGTTAGGTTTATTCCCAAGAATCTACCCTATCAATCTCAAATAATCAGATTTAATTAGGTAAATTAGTGTATTTTTTAGTGAATTTGAGGTCAAAAGCTAAATGCTTAGTAAAAGATTAACTAGTTAAGGGCTAACATCAATAGCTAGCTGCATATAATATTTAATGGGGATTAAATGTTAAGAATTAGTAATAACCC
>Ga0105164_10002151_pt1 | contig 12266 bp, 13 predicted proteins | sample VDWuncwatermetaG_FD_89674 | JGI IMG/M metagenome (GOLD analysis project Ga0105164, IMG submission 89674) | Wastewater microbial communities from Netherlands to study Microbial Dark Matter (Phase II) - VDW unchlorinated drinking water | ecosystem: Environmental > Aquatic > Freshwater > Drinking...
CTTATGGCTCAGGCGGGCCTTGGCTTGTTTAAGTAACTCTTCGAATTCTTTATTCGCAGTGAAATGAAAGCTTAAGAGATTCTGGTCAATGGCCCTGATCTGATCAGGCTTAGCTTTCTCCGGCGAGATGCCAGCGATCATTCTCTCAACTTCTCGAACTGACTTGCCTAGGCATTGGTTTAAGAGTTGATGATAGCTAGAAAGCTTCAGATGCGGGGCTAGTTTCATTACGGCGGTCATGGAGATCTTGCCGTGGGTGAGTAAGTTGAAAATTTCGGGAAATCGAGTCAAGACTCGCGCCACTTGAATTCGCTTAAGACTACTGGCTTCGGAATAGCCCAGCTCTGAGACTAGATACTGAAAGAGCGACGAGTAGCCCGCTTCGGCGTAAAGCATACGTCTTTCCACTTCAGCGATGATCGCAAGGCTATAGCATTGAATCGCCCTCTCATCGGAGCGAGCCTTCTTCAATGAAGCGATTAAGTTTAGGTCATTCATTTGTCGGGCGAGTTGAGTGTAATTCATATTTTAGAACCTCCAGTAATCGACCCTAACACGGTGTTTTTTGACGCTCTTTGATCGCTATAGTCGCGAAAGCTCAAGCAGGGGGTATCCCCGAGCCTACCGTAATATCTGCAAGCAATCCAAGGGGCCCTGTCGGTCGTAGGGTAGGTGCTTACGAAGGATTCTTAGAATCTGTCGACGATTAAAAAAACTCTCGTATAATCCTGTCAACCTATTTCTAATATTTTCTGCATGAGAGTGAGCAGGGTCGTTGCTTCAACGTTCTCTAGCCAGGGCGTCCTAATGTACCGCGCCAATGAAATAGGGACAGCGGCGCGCTACACCACGATAGTCAGAGTCCGGTTGCGATCGCTAAATTGAAAATCAATAACTTCAGAATCTTCTTGAACCGAAAAAGCTTGCAGATAAACTTCGATGTATTCAAAAATTAGCTTTGGGAAGTCCGGATAGACCCTAAAATAGCCAATCGGAAAAAGGTCACGATCAACTGGATATTTTCTCGCGACAAAGCGCGGGAAAAATTCAGCTACAAAAATTGAAAAAACTTCCCTGACGTCACACTAGCCAGCTAACCAGCTGTCCAGCGACATCTTCAGAGGTTCCAAAACATCTTTCTCAGTATTGCGGTCAATTCGAAGTTTTGAGCCATCCTTAAGCTCTACTGAAAGCGTCCAATGCCCCTGGATGTAGTACTTTCCGTCCGAGTGTTGTTTGGGCGCGTTATTGGGAGAAGGCTTTGGGTTAGCGTAGCTGAATCCCACGATTTGATCCCGAGCAATCTGTCGACTCCAAAGCGTCCAGCCACGCAGTCGGTGGCCAATCGTGAAGCCATCAGCCTGAAGGACTAAAAACTTTCGGATCCATGCTAGCCGAATTCCGAGCATGGCGTAGGCGGGAATGGTGAGCGCAATCAGAGTTAAGACCACTTGGTCAAAGAGAGTTCCGACTGATAGCAGTTGCCCCATCGTGGCGTAACTTGCCAGTCCCATGCAACCTAACGCAAAACCGGCAATTCCATACAGTGTCCAAAAAGCTGGTGGTGCAAAGGGTTCACGCCAGTAACCGGCATCGTCTGATCGTTGAAACTCAAAGTAAAATCCCATAGGAATGCTTTAACGCATACCAAATTTCGGATCGCTTTAGAAGCTTGAGTTGAAAACGCTGCTTCGACTCAGTATGGTTTGCTCAGTATGAAATCTTCCGATCTGATGCAGTCCTTTAAACGGCGGGGTGCCAACAATTATCACCCACTTCCGATTGTGCTCAGTCGTGGTGAGGGCGCCACGGTTTGGGATGTTGAGGGAAAATCATACCTTGATTTTCTGTCTTGTTACTCGGCATTGAATTTTGGGCACCAACACCCCAAAATCATTCAAGCGTTAAGAACGCAGTTGGAAAAGCTGGCCATTTGTTCGCGAGCTTTTCATAGTGAAGCGCTCTGCTTATTCGCCGAAAAAATCACTGCGGTCTGCGGCTTCGATAAAGTCTTGGCGATGAACACGGGAACTGAGGCTGTGGAAACGGCCATAAAATTGGCGAGAAAATGGGGGTACCTTAAAAAAATGGTCCCGTCCGATCAGGCCAATATTATCGTGATGGAGAATAACTTTCATGGGCGAACCGTGACCGTTGTGTCTTTTTCCTCAGAGCCTCTTTACCGAAAGGACTTTGGTCCCTTCACCCCAGGATTTTCGAGCGTCCCCTTTGGTGATATTAGCCGACTGGAAGCTTCTATCACGGACCATACGGTCGCCGTTCTTTTAGAGCCGATTCAAGCCGAGGCGGGTATTTTATTGCCACCGACGGGATACCTAAAAAAGGTCCGAGAGTTATGCCAGAAGAAGAATGTTCTGATGATTCTCGACGAAATTCAGACGGGGATGGCAAGAACGGGATCAAATTTCTGCTATGAACTTCATGACGCAAAGCCTGACGTTCTTATTTTAGGAAAGTCCTTAGGCGGTGGAGTGCTTGCTCTGTCTGCCGTTTTAGCATCGACCGATGTGATGGATGTGATTGAGCCCGGTGAGCATGGATCCACTTTTGGGGGAAACCCCTTGGCCAGCGCTGTAGGCGTTGAGGCACTGAGCGTTATGGTAGCGGATAAAATGGCTGAGAAAGCGTCTCAAATTGGCAAAGTATCCATGCAGGCGTTACGGGCAAAGCCGTTGCCCGGCGTGAGAGAGATTCGTGGCTCGGGCGCTTTGATTGGCATCGAATTGGAACCGCAATTGGGCGGAGCCAGGCGCTATTGCGAGAGGCTCGCGGCAAATGGAGTGCTTTGTAAAGAAACCCATGAGCATGTGATTCGGATCGCGCCGCCCTTGATGATCTCGACCCAAGAACTCGAGCGAGGGTTGGATCAGATTCTAGAGGTTTTAAATTCTTAAAATGCGTTTAGTTTTTTTGGGGTTGGCATTCTTGCTCTTGGGTGTCTCCGAGTTGTTCCGCAAAAAAACGCACTTTCTTGGTCCTTTTTAAGCCTTTGTGGTAGAAGCAGGGCATGGATTTAGCGCCAATCATTGTCTTGAGTTGCCTAGTTATTTCACAGGGTTGTGGGGTAAAGGGTCCGCCCAGGCCTTATGTTGACGTGTACCCTGAGGCTCAGGTCACGGAATCTTCTAGTTCCGAACCTAAAGCTGAAACCAAGAAGGAATTGAAATGAGATACAACGTTGTCAAAATGGAAGGGTGCGGGAATGATTTTCTGATTCTGGATTATCTAGGCGCTGAGCTTCCTCGTTTTTACGCTTCTGAAGTGCGTTATCTCTGCGATCGTCATTTTGGAGTGGGCGCGGATGGGTTAGTCGTCATCCATGGATCAGAAACGGCACACGCCGCATGGAAATTTTATAATAGCGATGGCTCTGAGGCGTCCATGTGTGGCAATGCCGCTCGCTGTGTGATCCGCTACCTTGCTGAGAAAAGGTTTCCGGAAGTCGAGGTCATTTCGCTCGAAACGGGTGCGGGGATTATTCGGGGAAGAAAATTAGGGCCTTCAACGGTTGAAGTGACCCTGCTCAATTCCTCCGACGTCAAATTTGATTATGAGCACCTGACTTTAAAAACCGAAAAGAATGTCTTTGAAGGCTATGCGTTAAATACTGGCGTTCCTCATTTGGTGCTCGAGGTAAAAGATTTGGCCACTTACCCTGTGGTTCCTGTGGGAAGCCTTCTACTTAAACACCCCGCATTTAGCCCTCAGCAAACTAACGTGACTTTTTTTCAGAGGTTAGTCGGGGCTAAGATTCTTGCGACAACCTTCGAGCGAGGTGTCGAGAAGGAGACCTTTGCGTGTGGAACGGGTGTTGCGGCTGCGGCGATTATATTTTCTGAACTCTATCTTCAGCCTTTTCCGATTGAAGTCCAGGTTCCTGGCGGAGAGCTTACGGTGGATCTAAGTCCAGCTTCCAAGATGCTTTTATTGCAGGGTCCTGCTGAGTACGTGATGTCGGCGGAAGTCTATGCCGTTCGCCATGATTTTGAGCCACGCCACCTGTTTAGCGAAGGGAAAAAGTAGGATGGAATTAAAGGGTGTTTTAGTCGCCAACCCCACTTTTTTTAATGCAGACCTTAGTTTGGACTTGGGAGCCTTAAAAGACCACGTGCAGTCGCTGATTCAGGCTGGGGTTCATGGCCTAGTCCCTTGCGGGACTACGGGGGAGAGCCCTGTATTAACGTCTCAAGAACGCCATGAAGTGATTCGAACTTGTGTTGAATGGGCGCGCCCTAAGGGCCTGAAAGTGATTGCCGGTTGCGGGAGTTATTCGACGCAAACGGTGGTGGATTTGATTCATCATTCGACAGATTTAGGGGCTGATGCTGCGTTAGTCGTGACGCCTTATTATAATAAGCCCACGCAATCTGGATTATTGGCGCATTACCAGCATATTGCCGATCGGGCTAAGATTCCGATTGTGCTCTACCACGTTCCTGGTCGTACCGGCGTGTCTTTTACCGTCGATACTGTTGAGAAATTATGGCAGCATCCTCGCATTATTGGCATCAAGGAAGCTTCCGGAAATTACGCATTTTGGCTATCTCTTGCGCAGGGTTTAGACCTAAAGAAAAAATCTCTGCTCGCTGGCGATGACGACGCCTTTGCGACGATCATGGCGTTGGGTGGTGCGGGGATTATTTCAGCAACGGCGAATGTTTATCCTTCAGCCTTTGTGAAGATCTATGATCTGGCTTGCCAAGGGAAACTCAAGGAGGCCTTTCAGGAGCAGCTTAAGATTGTCGGTCTAATTCGCGCCATGTTTTTAGAGAGTAATCCAGCGCCTGTCAAAATGGCTCTGAGTCTAATTCGACAATCCTCCAGCCAATTGAGATTGCCTCTAGTCGAAGTCAGTCAAGAAACTCGTCTTGTGATCGAAACGCAATTAAGGCAGTTGGAGTTACTCATTTGAATTTCCGTGTTGGCATTCAAGGCGCTACTGGCAGAACAGGGACTCAAATCGTCGAGCTGTTGCAGCCCGGGTTTACCGTAGGTGGCGACCAGCTGGAACTTGAATCAGTCGCCCCGATTGACGTGTGGATTGATTTCAGTCGACCTCAAGCAACCATTGACCTAATGAAGAAAATTAATGAACCCATTGTGATTGGGACAACGGGATTTGATGAAGCCCAATTGGCGACGATTCGGCTCTATGCCGAGACCCACCCCGTTCTGCTGTCTGCTAATATGAGCCCTGGAATGAATGCCGTCTTTGGTGCTCTAAGAAATTTAAATTTGAAACCTCAGGCGGTTGAATCCGTCGTGCTCAGGGATTGGCACCATAAGCATAAGAAAGATTCTCCGGGAGGCACGGCCAAAACGCTGATGGCTATTTTAGAGGAGCAAGGGCATCAAGTTCGTGTTGAGGTCACCCGATCAGGGGAAATGCCAGGAGCTCATGAAGTGCAATTTATTTCTGATGATGAAGAAGTGGTAATGAGTCATCGGGTTTGGAATCGTCGAGTTTTTGCTAAGGGCGCATTGTGTGCTGCGCATTGGTTAGTCAAGCAGCGACGTAGTGGCATGTACACCATGGAAGATGTTTTAAAAGGGAGTCAGTCATGAACTATTCGGAGTTAGTATCGGAACGCGTGAAATCGCTGCCAAGCTATATCTTTAGCCAGATCAACGAAATGAAAGCTCAGGCAATTTCTGACGGTAAATCCGTCATCAGTTTAGCGATCGGTGACCCCGACCAGCCCACGCCTCAGGCAATTCTTGACGTGATGAAAAAGGCAATTGAGAAGCCATCGAACCATGCCTACTCGCCGTATGAAGGGACCTTATTGTTTCGAGAATCCGTGACCCGATTCTGTCAAAGAAGGTTTGGCATCTCTCTCGACGCTAAAACACAGGTCATTGCCTTAATCGGATCTAAAGAGGGCATCGCCCATTTTCCCTTGGCGTTTTGTAACCCAGGGGACAGGGCGGTGTACCCAAGTCCGGGGTACCCAGTTTTTGAATCAGCCATTCTATTAGCCGGTGGACAACCCATTGCTCTGCCGCTTCGTGCTGAGAATCAATTCCTTCCTGACCCTGAAGAGGTCCAGGAACTGTTTGCGAAACACCAACCCAAATTCTGTATTTTAAATTTTCCGTCCAACCCAACTTCTGTGGTGGCGTCCAAGCAACTGTTAACCGAACTCGTGGCCCTTGCCCGGCGGTATGGGGTGATTCTGGTGTCGGATAATGCGTACAGCGAAATCTATTTTGATGGAAATAAAAAGCCCATCAGTCTGCTTGAGATTCCTGGGGCGGAAGAAATTGGCATTGAATTTCATTCGTTGTCGAAGACATTTAATATGACGGGATGGCGGCTTGGGTTTGCGATTGGCAACGCAGAGATTTTAAAGGCCCTACTGAGAGTTAAAACGAATATTGATTCTGGGCCTCTCTTAGCGGTGCAGGAGACGGGTTCATATGCGCTCGACCATTCGGATGAATTGGCTGACCCTATTCGGCAGCAGTATTATGAAAGAAGGACGGTTGCGCTCAAGTGGTTGGGGCGATTGGGTGTCGAATATCTTGAGCCGCAAGCGACCTTTTATGTGTGGGCGAAGGTGCCTCAGCCTTATCGGTCCATGGAGTTCTGCCAGAGACTGATCGCAGAAGAAGGGCTAGTGATCACCCCGGGGATTGGATTTGGATTGCTTGCGGACGGATTTTTTCGAATCTCATTAACGGTCGACTTGCCGGAGCTTGAAGAAGCTTTTCGTCGACTTGAGCGGTTTCTTAAGGCTCAATAAACTCTACCAATCCGGGGTTTTCGAGTGTGCTCGTGTCACCCGAGGCAGTTTTGCCGGCGGCTAGGTCTTTAAGAAGGCGTCGCATGATTTTGCCGCTTCTCGTCTTAGGTAAGAACTTTGTGAATTTTATTTCGTCGGGTCGAGCCAATCCGCCAATTTCCTTGGTAATATGTTGTTTGAGTTCCGATTCGAGTTTTGAGATATCAAGGCCCTTAATATCCATGGGCGTGACATAGGCAACGATCGCTTGCCCCTTGATCTCGTTCGGTCTGCCGACTACGGCGGCCTCAGCGACCATCGGATGACTGACTAAGGCACTTTCAATTTCCATGGTTCCAAGCCGATGCCCGGATACATTAATCACGTCGTCGATTCGGCCCATGATCCAATAGTAACCCTCGTCATCTCGGTGGGCTCCATCGGCTGTGAAGTAGATGTTGGGGAATGTCGCCCAATACTGTTTCTGATAACGTTCGGGATCGCCGTGGATGGTTCTCAGCATCGACGGCCAGGGATGGGTAATCACCAGATTCCCTCCAATATTGGGGGGACAAGAATTGCCGTTATCATCCACGATATCGACGAGAATTCCTGGGAAAGGTCGGGTTGCTGAGCCAGGTTTGAGGTCGGTCACTCCAGGGATGGGAGCGATCATGATGGCGCCTGTTTCAGTCTGCCACCACGTGTCGACGATAGGGCAACGGTCATGGCCTATGACGTGGTGGTACCAGATCCAAGCTTCCGGGTTAATGGGTTCGCCGACGCTACCCAGCAGGCGTAAGCTCGCTAGCGAATAGCGATTGGGATAGTCATCACCTTCTCGCATGAGGGCTCGGATTGCGGTGGGTGCCGTGTAAAGAATCGTCACTTGATATTTGTCGATAATCGACCAGATTCGTCCAGGGTCCGGGTAGGTCGGAGCTCCCTCGTAGAAAACAGACGTTACGCCATTGGAGAGAATGCCATAGATCATGTAGCTGTGGCCGGTCACCCAACCGATATCGGCGGTGCACCAGTAGACGTCCGACTCATTAAAATCAAAAACCCAACTCGCGGTTCGGTGGGTACCTACTAGGTAGCCGCCCGTTGAGTGGACAATCCCTTTGGGTTTTCCAGTTGTCCCGCTCGTGTATAAGAAAAATAAAGGGTGTTCGCTATCAATCTCAGCTGCTGTGTGCGTTTTGGGGCTATCGGATATTAGAGTTGTCCAGTCGACGGTGCGGGGGTCTTGAGTGGGAGTGCTTTCGCGGCCAAGGCAAACGACGTGCTCGACGCCTGAGACACCAGAAATGGAGTCGTAGACCGTTTGGATCAAGTTTAAGGGTTGTCCTCTTCGGTATCCGACATCTGCCGTAAATACGATTTTACAATTGGCATCGAGGATGCGGTCCTTAAGTGATTGTGCGCTGAACCCGGCAAATACCACACTGTGGGTGACTCCCAGTCGAGCGCAGGCAAGCATTGAGATGATCGCTTCGGGGGTCATGGGCATGTAAATCGCCGCTCGATCTCCCTTTTTTAGCCCTAATTTATTCTCAAGTGCGTTGGCGAGTTGGCAGACTTCTTCGTACAGATCACGGTAGGTGAGTTTTCGAGTGGCGCCGTTCTCGCCTTCCCAGTAGAAAGCGACCTTGTTCTCCGTGGGAGTTCCTAGGTGACGGTCCAAGCATTGGTAGGATGCGTTGGTGGTTCCCCCGATGAACCATTTCGCAAACGGCGCATTCCATTTGAAGGCGGTATCCCATTTCTTAAACCAATGGATTTCAGTGGCCGCCTGAGACCAGAAACCGACAGGATCCTTCTGGGAATCCTCCCAGATTTTATTGAAGGCGATGGGATCCTTGAAACGGGAGTGCTTTTGAAAGTCGGCAGGTGGGGGGAATCGTCGTTTTTCAACTAAATGGGTTTCCAGTTCTGAACTCACCGTCTACCTCCTTGAAATGCAGCTACCAATTTCATATCATGTTAAGTACGGTTTTTAAAACACATGGACCCAATCCTCATAGTTGATGATGAAAAGGACAATCTCGAAGCGTTGCATCGCCTTATTCGCAGGGATTACGAGGTTGTGACGATGGCTTCCCCGGTTGAGGCGCTTAAAGCGATTCAGAAGCGGGAATTTCACGTGATTATCTCAGACCAGAGGATGCCTGAGATGACAGGTGTGGATTTATTGGAGAAGTCGAAAACGATCAGCCCTAGATCAGTTCGGATTCTATTGACGGGCTATACCGACCTTGATTCGGTGATTGACGCAATCAATCGTGGCAGCATTTACCGATACGTTTCTAAGCCCTGGGATCCTGAGGATCTTAAGCTTACCTTGCGTCAGGCTAACGAAGCCTACCGGTTACGTAAAGAGGTTGAAGAAAAACGTAACGAGTTGGAGCTGAGTCATCAGCAATTGCACAACGCGTTTGAGCGGTTAAAGACCTTGGACCGCGCTAAGGCCCGATTTCTGGGATTGGTATCTCATGAGCTCAATACGCCGCTGACGATTTTGAATTCGTTTTATGGTCTTCTGAGTTCGTCTGAGAAGGATTTTCCAGACGATGTTAAACTCAGTTTAAAGTCGATGGGTTCAGCGCTGGGGCGATTAGGGGATATCGTGAACGAAGTCCTATCGTTTACTCAGATAGAGGCAAACCCCGAACTCGATCGGCGCCCTTGCGAGCTTAAGCCTCTCTTGGATGCAATCCACCAAGAGTTGGTACCAGTTTTAGCCAAAACAAAGGTTCAGTGGCTTTATACGGTTAGTGGAAAAGTTCGGCTCAACGCTGATAGCGCTAAACTCCATCTTGGGATCAAGAAATGGGTCGAAGACGCAATCCAACGCTCGCCGCAGGGTAAGGCAATCAAACTAAGTTGTGAGAATCAGGGGACCGAAGTTCGCTTGACTCTTTGGCGTCAGGGCGAAGCGATCAGTAAGGACGCTCTATCGCCGCTTGAGACGGTGTTAAGGCAGGATCGACACCATAAGAATCTTGGCATTGGTTTGGCGATTTGTCGTCTTGTCGTTGAAGCCCACGGCGGTGTCTTTAAGTTGGTTCGCAGCGATGATCAGGCGACTGAAACAGAAGTCCTCATCCCACAATAAGGTTCATCGACTTTTTGGAATCGGCTCGGTAGGATATTCGAACTATGTTTAAGAACCCCATTGAGTTGGGCAATTATCTTTTAATCCTTCTGGGTATTGTCCTTCTTGTCTCAGGCCCGCTCATTATCTATCGCACTGCGATTTCGATTGCTAAGGCGAAAGCCGCGATGGACTCGGGGAAGAAGGCGACGATAGTAGACCATTTTAATAACGGTCTTAATTACCTCATTGGCCTGATGTTCTTTATTGCTGGAATATTATTTATTCTCAATAATTTACGAGGCAATCCGTTACTGGCTTTTTAAGGCTAGATGAGCCCATTTTTCTCGACACCCTAAGGGGTTAATGATAAAAATTGAATCCGACTGTTTTAAAGAATTAATACCGATTTGGTAGGGAGCTTCTATGCCGACTTGGCTCACCCTGTTTTTAGCAATTTTAGGGACGGTTGCCTTTTTGGGCGGCCTCTATGCCGTCGTTTATTTGGTCATTGAAGGGCGAAGAGCCCAAGCTTCTCCCCGATTTGGGATTTCGGGTGGCAGCTCGCCGGGTATTTTAAATTTTTGGGTAACTTGGGAGGTTAAGCAATTTGCCTTGGAGATTTATCGGATTAAATTATCCCATGCAACGCCAGGGGGAGCGAATCAGGAAGGGGTCATGTCGATTAGTTATGATCCGCCGCAGACGGTTCCATTTGTTCAGCCCTTTGAGCTAACTCAAGATTTTTCAGACGCTATCCAATCGGCTGGTCCGAGGGGGTCAATTGTGACTTTTGAGTTTCGGACAACTGAGAATTTCAGTCTTTGGAAGAATTTATATTCAGGCAAAATGCAGAAGCTTTTGAGTGGCGCTAAGACTAAGTCTCCCTCAATTGAGTTGGTGTTACCGCTAGCACAAGCGGATCATGTGACGGTGAGCACTTTAGAGTATCGCGAATGGGTGGCGCGTAAATCTAGAATTTCAAAGCTTGAAGCGGCTGCTAAGGCCAAGGCAGAGAAGGCTGCCGCGGCAAAAGTCGCTGCCGCATCGGCTGCTGCCGCCCCCGCCGCTGAAGTCGCTGCGCCTGTCGTGATTGCAGCAAAGGCTGCGGATAAAAGTTCTTAAGAGGAGGGGATTTAAATGGAGAAGAAACCTGATGCGGCCCCACTGAAAGTTGATTTTTCGACCTTTGTACTGTCCTTAGCGACGGGGGCAATGATTCATCTAGGGATTGTCCCCGACCCCACTACGGGCAAGACGCATCCTGAGCCCGAACTAGCTCGGCAGAATATTGAGATCCTTAGCCTTCTTCATGAGAAAACCAAGGGTAATTTAACTTCGGAAGAAGCGTCGTTGATTGAAAATATTTTGACTGAAGTTCGCTTACGTTACGTCGATGTGAATAAGCCAAAAACTTAGAACGCAATCCCCATGTCCATCACAATGGATGGAAACAGACCTGAGAATTGAAGATTAATCGTTGAGGGGGCAGAAACAATGAGTTTCTGAACGCCAGCTCCGAATCCGAAATTCACTCCATTATTCCAGCGCCAGCGCCAACCTAAGGTACTCATCACAGCCGGCGAATAAGTTTGGTCGGAAATTTGATTGAGGGTTGCGGTAAGGGAATAGAAGCCCACTGCGGCTTGAATCCAGAATCCCTCAAAGGGGCGCCAGGAGTAGTAGTGGTATGCGGCGAATAATCCCCACGCGGAAACGCCTCCGTCACCTGCCGGAGCCGAAAGGTAGATGGGCATTAAACCCGTGGCGGAATGCCGACTGAACATTTGTTGGTATTGGATTGTAGGGAAAACAAAGTTGATCCCAAGATTCACTGAACTTAATGGGGTTGGGTTAGAGCGGATTGCTTGAGCTGAGGTAGAGCCATTGGGAGTCATCGATAGCTCATCGATCGATGCAGGTCGTCGGCTGTGGTAAAAATAGGATCGAGCCAAGGAATCCTCAATCAAACTTTCATTTTGATAGGCGCGTGTCGCGGGATCATCGCTAGGCCTTAAGGATTTCGGTTCGCCTGATTCGGTGAGAATGACGTGGTCGCCCTGAGCAGGGTACTCGTGGGAAAAAATTAATTGAACGGACTGAGGGCCATCTTGTTGGATGGTTTTAGCCTTTAAAAAACCAATTCGGGCGATGGCCTGAGGGCCATCCAGTTCATTCACCTGGCCGCAGGCAATTCTAGCTTGATTTCGGATAACGCAGAGTTGGTCATCAGATTTCCACCGGGGGCGTTTCTGCGTAACCTTGAGCGTGCGGAGTTCTTTGTTGTAATCAATGACCTCAGATCCAAAACTGATAATGCTTAGCGTTAATGAAATAGCAAGTATGAACGCAGACTTCATACCTATTCGATCGAAAGAATGCAGTAAAATGATTAGCGTTTAAAAGGTACGCGGTTACTTTTA
>Ga0105164_10002153_pt1 | contig 12244 bp, 9 predicted proteins | sample VDWuncwatermetaG_FD_89674 | JGI IMG/M metagenome (GOLD analysis project Ga0105164, IMG submission 89674) | Wastewater microbial communities from Netherlands to study Microbial Dark Matter (Phase II) - VDW unchlorinated drinking water | ecosystem: Environmental > Aquatic > Freshwater > Drinking...
GGATAAGAGCACCTTAAGCTTTTATTTAGCGAAATCCTTGATCGAACGCTAATGAGATCAAGGATAAGAGCACCTTAAGCTTTTTGAACATCTAAAGCTTTTGTCTAATGAAATCCCGCAAAGCGGGACATCTAGCGTAATTTGAGCACCATAAGTTTTTATCTAACGAAACCCTTATTGCCGTAGGCAACAAGGACCTGAACATTAGCTTTACGAAGCAGCATGTCCGTTTTGTCCGGTAATTTTTGGCTTGGAATAGCGTAACTACTTGTTTCCTAGAGCATTAGAGATTGTCTGATTCGAATTGCCGGACATTGAGACTATCAAAATAACACTCCCACAATCAAACGAGTCTGCAGGTCATCAGTCCGATCATTCAACCCAAATACGGCCCCTACGGCTACATATGCTTTGACTTTTTTAAGGGTATACGAAATTGTCGGTCCAAGAGCGTATTTTTCTTTTGGATAGTTCCCCTTGGATTCGATTCCAACTCTGAACCTAGAAGTCAACACGTAGTTAGCACCAACCGCATATTCATGATCAGTTTTTCCCTCTCTTTCAAGGTTACGTTTTATAACTTGATTATAGCTGATGTTAAAATCACCGATATCTTTAGCCAAAACAAGCTTTGCTTCGGCCACGTTTGGCTTTGAAAAATCATCATCCCGGATATACTCAAAATATAAAAGAGGATCAATAAAGAACTTCCCCTTTTCTCCGATTTTATAGCGTGTTCTTAGCTTAAATCCCTCATACTCACTATCATTCTCTTTTGCCTTATTCTTGAATTTCCACATCTGATACATAGCAACATCCCAGCGGTCGGTTATACCGTACTCTATCTCAAGCTGCGGCTTAATGTAATTGAGATTGGACTTATGCAAATCAGGAACCTCGGTTGTCACATACGTTTCAAGCTCCCACCTTCCCTTAGACATGGTCATATATTCATAGGTCCAAACATAACTTCTTCTGTCCGCATAGACATCTGAAACAACACTAATGAATAAACCCGCGCCAAAAATTACCAAAAATACTCTTTTCATTCTCGCCCTCCTTGTATTGTGATTATGATTTTCATTATCAATGTAAATACAAAAAAAATATCTACTTTATAACTTCTCGATTTTTCGTTTCGTGATCAATTCATCCCCCCTCTTTCTAATATTCGCCCTTTATATGAGAGTGTACACATAACCTAATATCAACGCTAAACTACAGACCAAAGATAAATATATTACAAGTACCTTGGAACCGAATTCTTTCCTTAAAACTAATATTGTCCCATAGCTCGTTATTGGACCGATCAATAACAGAACAAATCCAGCTCCGATACTTAATCCCTGCCTGAGTAAAGCATCTACCAAAGGTACCCCCATCGTAGCGCACATATACGTAAGTAAGCCAAAAATTACAGCAAATAGATAACCCCGAAAACCCACCAGATAATTCTTTATGAGCATACCTATAGGCATAGCGGAACTCACCATCGCCGCCAAGAATAACCCGATTAATGTTTCCTTCCCTATGTCCCTGGGCATATCAATAAATGCAAATCTGAGAACTGATTTTATGCGTTTTAAGAAAGATTTCTTGGGGTTATGAGAAGAATTAACGGAATCGTTGGAGCAATCACAATTATCATTATCTTTTGCAACCACTTTGACCTTGAGTTTATTCCCGACTAAGCCGATAATTAAACCCATAATAATAACAGAAAAGAAAAGATACGCCGCAAGCTTTAAACCTAACAGCCTTGCCGTGACAATAAGTGCATTAACCGATGTTGCAGGGGTAGCTACAAGCATGGCTAATATCGGCCCTAAAGAGGCTCCTTTCTTGCGAAGACTTACCGCTATAGGCAAACAACCCCAACAACAAACAGGTATAAGCGTTCCGATAAGTGTAGAATAAAAAACACCTTTTATGCCTTTATTGCTCAAATTTTTCTTTATCCAGGCATCCGGGATAAACTCATGGACAATCCCGCTTAAAAGGAATCCAATAGCTAAAGCGGGAATTATCTCAAAAGTATAATGCTTGAACGAATTTAGAAAATTAACCCAAAACATATTGTTCCCAGATAGTGATATTGATATTCACTTTCATTAATAAAGCAAAAAAAATTACTTCTTACAGCTTTTGCATATTCCGTAAAGTTCCATGCGATGCCGCTGCGGATAGAATCCGTATTTCTTAAAGAGCCTTCCCTGATGTTCTTCGATTGTCTGATCCACTACCTCTACCACCCTCCCACACTTAGTACAGACCAAATGATCGTGGTGTTCATGGCCATGCTGCCGCTCAAATCGGGTTACTCCATCCTCAAGCGCCATCTCTCGGCAAATCCCAGACTCGCACAACAATTTAAGCGTACGATATACGGTCGCAAAGCCGATTGCAGGGTTATTTTTTTGCACCTCGCGATACAATTCGTTTGCAGTAAGATGCCTGGGTGATTTTAAAAACACCTCAAGAATCTCAGCCCGCTGCCTGCTTTGCTTTCGGTTTTTTGATTTAAGATGCTCAAGTAAAACTTCCTGTTCTCCAGTCACGATACTCCTCTTTGAAATTGATAATCCTTATCAATATTACTACGATCCAATTGTCTTGTCAATAATTATTTGAAATTAATTTCCTTAAATTCTATTTCAACAAAAACCTATTAATATTTATACATTTACGTGCCTGAATTATTAGCTTTATTCGACCTATAAATATCAGAAAATAACGGAAATTAATGCCCCAGTTAGGCGATTTTATCTGGAAACTAGCTGGGTTATCTTAAATATAGGCAGGAATAGGGATATAACAATACCTCCTATAACTATACCCAAGAATGAGATTACCAGCGGTTCGATTAAGCTGGTCAACGCACTCACAGCCGCATCTACCTGCTCATCATAGAAATCAGCGATTTTAGAAAGCATCTTCTCTAACTGTCCTGTCTGCTCCCCTACCCCGATCATCCTGCAAGCCATAGGAGGAAAAACTCCACTTTTAGCAAGCGGCGTGGCAATCGGTTCCCCGTCACGGACTGCTGTGCGACAGTTTAGAACTGCCTCTTCAACTATTTTATTACCAGAGGTCTTACCCACAATATCTAAAGCATTAAGTATTGCGATTCCGCTTTTTACCAGTGTTGAGAATGTACGGGAGAATTTTGCCAGGGCTACCTTACGGAAAAGCGGCCCTAAGACCGGTAGGCGTAATTTCAAGGCATCAAAGTTATAACGCCCCTTTTTGGTGCCTATATAAACCCTTAGCAGGAATACTCCGGCTGCTATAAAGACTACCGTTAGCCAGAAGAACTTCCTTAACAGATCACTGATGCCGATAAGTATTATTGTAGGAATGGGCAGCTTGCCTCCCAATACCTCAAATATCCCCTTAAACGTAGGCACGACCTTGAGCAATAAGACCGCGGTAATAAGTATTGCCATGGTTACTACTACTGCAGGATAAACCAGGCTGGAACTGATTTTGCGGGTCAGTGCTGCTGATTTCTCCAGGTAAGTTGCCAGTCTATCTAAAACTTCATCAAGCATACCTGAGGCCTCCCCTGCCCTGGCCATATTGATAAAAAGTTCGGAGAATGCCTTGGGATGCTTAGCAAGGGCATCGCAGAAATTCATCCCAGATTCAATATCCTGGCGCACTTCATTAACTACAGATTTCAAAGCTGGATTCTCAACTTGTTCCCCTAATATGCCTAAGCACTGCACCAGGGGTATACCGGCGTCAATCATCGTAGCCAACTGACGGGAAAAAACCACTAAATCATCCAGCTTAATAGCGGCGCCATAGGACTTATTAAGGCGGATTCTATTTTTTGTCTGCTCGAGGGAAATAACGATTAAATCTTTCCTGTGCAGGGCCTCAGCTGCCTCTGTCTCTGAACCGCTCTCTATTTTACCGGTAATTGTACCACCGGATTTATTCTTGGCAGTATACTGGTATAAAATCATCATTTGATTCCTTTTGGCTTATTTAAAGAGTGTTTATTGATTTCCGGATGGTTTAAAATTTATTTACTACCTTAAAAAATGCCTCAACAATTTTAGGGTCAAACTGGGTGCCGGTATTTTTCCTTATCTCTATAATCGCCTCTTCTTTGGAAAGAGGAGTTTTCCTGTAGGCACGCGCAGAGGTCATCGAATCATAAGCGTCTGCCAGATGGATTATTCTCGCTCCAAATAGTATTTCATCACCTTTGCGCTTATCCGGATAACCAGTGCCGTCAAAATGCTCATGATGTTGCCTGACCAAATCAGTCACCCCGTTTAAAAAAGTCAAAGGTTCAAGTATTTGAGCGGCGGTTGTCGGGTGGCGCCTTATCTGTTTCCACTCCTCGTCGGTCAGGCTGGAAGGTTTAAGCAAAACGCTATCCTCAACCCCTATCTTGCCCAGATCGTGCAATTCGCACGCCTCGCGTAAGAGTTCAATATCCTTAGCGGAAAGATTTAACTCCTCAGCTATAGCTACGGCATAGCGGGCAACATTCATGGAATGACTGTGGGTATAATGGTCGCGGGCATCAATAGCCTGAGCTAAGACTTTAATTGTACGCATGTAAGTCGAACGCAGATCTTCGTAAAGCCGGGTAAGATTCTTGGTTGATTCCTCTATTCTTTTTGCCAAAAGCGTATTCTGCTTCTGCAAAGAGGAATTCTGCTCATTAAGGCTTTGAATCATCTTGTGATTAGCAATTGATACGAAACGAAGCTCAATTCCTTTCTTTACCAAAAAGAGTAATTTTTCTATATTTACCGGATCATTAATAAAAGCGTAAACCCCCTGCCTTGATAACTCCTGGATTAATCTAATATCCTCCTCAGGTAACAGGACTATAACAATACAGTTGGCATCCATCTGCTTCAGGCGCGCGAGTAACTCCTGGATGCCTAAATCCGGGAATTGTGATCTGGTTAACACCATATCAAAATTATTCTCGCGAAAGGCCGCTAGCCCCGAATTACCGCTTGACTCCAAGGTAACGGCATAGCCACCCTCAACGATTAGTTTCTCTCGGATAAGGCGGGCTGCAGCCTCATCATCATTAATCAAAAGTAACTTTCTTTTATCAAACATATTTATTCCTCGCTTGTGATTCTTAAAGCCTCATCAAGAGTTGTCGATTCCTCTTTCACCTTTAAGAATACGTCATCCCTTAATGTCTTCATTCCCCGTTTTTCTATGGCATACCTTCTGACCTCATCCAGAGAGATCTTCTTTATTATCATCTCTCTTATGTTATCATCAATGATTACGGTTTCCAGAATAGCTATTCTACCATAGAAACCGGTATTATTGCAATACTGACACCCTTTGGGCTGGTAGAAAACTGCTTTTTCTTTAAAACCTACTTTCTCCAGGAATTCCTTAGGGATATCTATCGGCTGCCTGCATTTAAAACATATCTTGCGGCAAAGCCTCTGGGCGCAAAGCATGACCAAGCTTGAAGCTACTAAAAAAGGCTCAACCCCCATATCTATCAATCTGGTTATGCTGGATATTGCGTCATTGGTGTGCAGAGTAGAAAGCACAAGTTGTCCTGTCAAGGCTGACTTAATCGCTATATCCGCGGTCTCACAATCCCTTATCTCACCAATCATAATTACATCCGGACTCTGCCTTAATAAAGAGCGCAAACCAGAAGCAAAATCCAGGCCTATATCAGGCCTTACTTGAATCTGGGTGATTCCTTCTATCTGATACTCTACGGGGTCCTCTACAGTAATGATGTTCTTTTCCGGCGTATTCAACTGATTAAGAATCGAATATAAGGTAGTGGATTTTCCCGAACCTGTGGGGCCGGTCACTAAAATCATCCCGAAAGGTTTTGCAATGGCTTCTTTAAATACAGCCAGAGGCTGTTCTGCAAAACCTAATTTATCCAAGCCTATGGAAAGATTTGATTTATCAAGTAAACGTAAGACAAATTTCTGGCCGAATGTCGTCGGAAGGCTGGAAACGCGGAAATCTATTTCCTTGCCTTCGAACCTTACCTTAAACCTCCCATCCTGAGGGACACGGCTTTCGGTAATATCAAGGTTAGAGATAATCTTCATTCTCGCCAGTATAGCATTCTGGTTTACCTTAGGTATTTTAAATATATCATGTAAGGATCCGTCAATACGATACCTGATCCTTAGGCAATCTTCTTCCGGTTCTATATGTATGTCCGATGCCCTCTTGCTCAAGGCCTGGGTCAGCATAAGATCAACCAGCTTAACAATGGGAGGCTTCTCGCTTTCCTGCACAGCGCTGGTCAAATCAATCTCATCCGGTTTAAAAAATTCCAGGTCTTCTTTCTGAGCGCCCGCCTGCGCACCGGAAACATCAGCTAAAAGTTCCTGTATGTTCTGCGCTTCACTGCGGTATTGACGGTCAATGACTTTCAATATCTCTTCTGCAGGGCTTAGCACCATATCGATATTACATCCTGTAAGCGCCTTTAAATCGTCTAAAACAAAAACATTTAAGGGGTCGGCTATAGCCATAGTAAGGCTATTCCCCATTCTGGAAAGCGGTATAGTTGTATACTGCCGCGCCAGACGTTCAGGGATCAGTTTAATAATCTCCGGGTCAAACTTGTATTTTATCAAATGTAAGGTAGGGATAAAAAGCTGCTCAGATAAAAGAGAAAGCACCTCATCCTCTGAAAAGAAACCCTTCTCAACCAATACCTTCCGCAAAGAGATACCCCTCTCTTTTTGTACCCCTATTGCATCATTTAATTGTTCCTGGGTAAGCTTTTTGTTTTTAAGCAGGATTTCGATTATGTTGTCTTTTAATGTCTGCATGGTTAATCAGCGCTTGGCTTACGAACACGAAGCGCGAGTAAGTCACTTATTCATCCGGGGCAGTAACGCGCAAAACTTCTTCCAGAGTAGTTACCCCTTTTAAAGCAGCATCCAGGCCTTCCTCCCTCAAAGTCTTCATACCCTCCCGGCGTGCCGTCTGTTTTATAATATGTTCTTGCGCACGGCTTAAGATTAAATCTTTAATCGCAAGAGATAAAACAAGTATTTCAGCTATACTTATTCTACCGGCATACCCCATATTAAGACAGCGGTTACAACCCTTCCCGTGAAAAAACTGAGTTTTATTACTACTATCAGAAAAGTTAATTTTTAACTTATCCATAACTTCCTTATCAATATCATACGCTGTCTTACAAGAACTACATATTCTCCTTACCAGCCTTTGCGCGACTACGCAAATAAGGGAAGAATTAATCAGGTAAGGCTCAACCCCCATATTCATCAAACGGGCAATAACACCACTTGCAGTGGTAGCATGCAATGTAGCTAATACGAGGTGACCGGTTAAGGCGCTCTTTATGGCAATATCCACGGTTTCATAATCGCGGATTTCGCCTATCATAATGATGTTGGGGTCTTGTCTTAATATCGAACGCAAAGAACTGGCAAAGGTCAAGCCTATTTCCGGCCTTACGGTTACCTGATTTATACCTTCCAGCTGAAACTCTACCGGGTCCTCTACGGTAACAATATTTTTTTCAGGGCTGTCGAGAAATTTTAGGATCGAATATAAGGTAGTGGTCTTGCCGCTGCCAGTAGGTCCGCACACAAGTATCATCCCATGCGGCTGCTTCGCCATTGTTTCTAGTTTTAAAACCGCCTGGTCGTTAAAGCCCAGCCTTTCGACCTCAAGCATAGCCTGGGTTTTATCCAGTATTCTTATAGCTACTTTTTCCCCGAAACTTGACGGTATGATGGAAACGCGGAAATCCACCTCCTTGTTTAGCATTTTTGTTTTAAAACGGCCATCCTGAGGCAACCTGTGTTCGGCAATATTTAAATTGGAGATTACCTTAATCCTTGAGACTATAGACGCATGCATATTTTTGGGGGGAGCGGGGAGTTCCTGCAATACTCCATCAATGCGGAAACGTATCCTGATCTTTTTATCCAGAGGTTCGATAAGTATATCCGAGGATTTTTTCTTCACCGCATCATCAAGTATCATATTGGTAATTTTGATTACCGGGGCCTCCCTGCTTAGGCGGCCTAATTCTTGATCGCTAGGTAGCACCTCTTTCTCTTCCTTTATTAATTCTATAGAAGAGGCGGTCATCTCTTTAACCAGATTATCAATCACCCCTTTTGTAGTGTCTGGATAAGAAAGTTCAATGGTTTGCAATATATCCTGGCTGGTAGAGATAATAGGGTTTATCTTATAACCGGTAAGGGAAGTCACATGGTCTATGGCAAATATATTCAATGGATCAGCCATTGCCAGGGTAACGGTGTTCCCCATTCTAGAGATAGGAATGATTTGATAATGCCGGGCAATATCGAGGGGAATTATTTTGGCTATTTCGTAATCTGTTTTAAAACGTTTTAAATCGATAAGAGGAAAACCCAGGCCTTCGCTTAAAATCGAAATCAACTCTTTTTCTCTAACCAGATTTAAAGCGACCATAATGTCGCTAAGCCTGCCACCTTTTTGGCGCTGAACCTCAAGCGCTCTGTCTAAATCCTCCTGGGTGATGAGTTTATTATTGATTAATATTTCGGTAAGGCGCTCTTTTAATGAAATCATCTTATATTGCTATCTGTCGTCAGTCTTTAAGCTATCAGCTAAGGACTAAACCGCTTGCCGCTAAGAAAGCAAAAATATTTTTTATTCTTTGTCCTTGTAATATTTTTCGATTGCCTTCTTTATATCTGAAGAGGTAGATACAAAAGTCTGGATACTACACCCAGAAAGCAACTCTATATCTTCGATTGCCTGAACATTAAGCGGGTTTGACATTGCAAGAGAAAGATTATTTCCTATCTTGTCTATCGGCACGAGCAGATATTGCCGGACTACCCGGCCAGGTACTATACCAATAACCGCAGGGTCTATGTCGTAATTGCTTAAAGGAAGATAAGGAAATCCAAACTGAGCAGTTAAGGCCTGGGCAATATCCTCTTCCTTGGCAAATCCCAACTCTACCAGAATTTCCCCAACCAGCCCACCCTTCTCTTTCTGTACTGCCAATGCTTTATCTAACTGGCGTTGGTTGAGAATATTCCGCTCAATAAGTAAATCCCCTAATTGTTTATTAATAATCCTTCTGATAATCATCTTTGTTAAACGGTGTATTTAGGCAACCCGGTTCTTACCCTCGGACTTAGCAATATTCAACATCTCCTTAGCTTTATTAATAAGCTCTTCAGAGGTAGTACCATCTAGCGGGTTTTCGCTTACGCTACCGCTAGCCGTAAGCCTCCTATCAGGGTCATTCTCCTGTTTAAAAGTAACCTCGATCTTTGCCCTTACGACCTCAGCCATTTCCTGCGCCTGGCGTTTATTCTTTTCCGGAAGTATGATAGCAAACTCATTATCACCAACCCTGCCCACCCGGTCAATATCACTGACCTGTTCTTTAATGAGAGTAGATACCCTTTTCAAAATACTTTCTATTTGTAAAGATGTGAGGGTTTGATGAAGTTTCTTAAAATTATCTATATTTATAAGAACAAAGGAGCATGGCCTGCGAAAAGCAACCGCTCTTTTAATCTCCTCCTGAAGACGGTTACTGATAAACGCCTCATTATATAACCCTGTCAACGCATCTTTTATCTCTAATTTCTCTACGCGGTGTATCAGTATGTCATTTTCTATGGCCAGGGCTGTCTGCTTGGCAAAAATATCCAATAATTCTATATCATCTTTTCTATAGGCGAAATTTGCCCTTGAATTACCCAGTCCTAATAATGCCATTACCCTTCCGCGTAAATATACCGGGACAACCAAGGAATTAGGTGTCTTGAATTTATCTTCTAAGGCCCTGCGTAAAATCTCAGATTGAGGATTATCTCTATCCATAATAAATTCTTTATTCGTAGCAATAGTTTTATCAAATATGCTTTCCTCGGGCCCAACCTTGACTTTTAAAAGGTATTCGCTGTATAGGCCGTCCGCGGCTTTAACGTAAAACGTCTCCTGATCAAGCTGCCTGAAAAGTATATAAGAAACATCTGACTGGGCTATATGGCGGCATTTCTCCGCGATAACCTTAAAAGCCTCCTCTAATTTTGTACCCTGCGAAATCAATGTGCTTATCTGCATTAACGAAGAAAGAACCATAACGCGTTTCTGGATTTGAATATTGAAATCTGTGGTTTTCTGCCCGTAATCTTTTAATTCTTCCATATTGCTACGGATACGCTGCGTAAGCTGGTTAAGTGCATCTCCTAAGTCCCCTACTTCATCCTTATGGACTGTCTCAACCGAACGGGTAATATCTCCCGCAGCCATCATTTTAGCCTCCGCACTCATCGAAACTACCCGGTCGAGCACATCTTTAATCAAAAGAAAACCCAAAACAGCGATAAGAATACTTATTAAGATGGATGCGGTTATATCTATCCTGAAGCCTACATTTGGCAAAACAAAATTCGTCAAAATGTATACTGATACCAACAAAGGAAGCACTGACATAAGACAGACGGATATTTTAAGCTTATAACCGATACCTCGGGCAACCGGATTATTCTTATCACTCTTGGTCATTCTGACCTCCAATTTAATTTATTTGTTAAAATTATACATCTTATCCTCTTTTATAGCAATACTTTATTTCCACTTTCTGCCCTCTCTGCTTCCTTGATCAATGATTCTTTGCTAGTGCCTATATCCAAAAAATCCCAGGGTAGGAATTCGTTTCTTTGCCTTTCCTCAAGATAAAAATCCGGCCTAATCCCAGCGGTTTCAAAAGCAGCAATCCATTTCTCAAATTTAAACTGGTCCACCCAGGCATCCAAACGGCATCCGCTATTAAAAGCATTCAATATAACCTCGCCTAACCTACGGTCACCCCTGGACAATATCCCCTCAAGGAAAGTCATATAACGATTATGACAGCTGACCTTTAACCTCTCCTGCCTGCCGGCTGGCAGGTATTCTCTGACTTTATCCCTTAAATAATCCTGCTTTTGTTTTATCTCATCCAACCCCAGCATACTAAACCACTGAAAAGCAGTATGTGGCTTTGGAATAAGGGTATTAATGCTGATATTAACCTGCGCAGGCCTTCGACTGACTTCCCTGCTTAACTCTGAAACACGACTGGCCATTTTGATAATCCCGTCTAAGTCTTCCTTCTCCTCAGTTGGTATACCAATCATAAAATAAAGTTTTACATGCTGATAGCCGGAAGCGTAAGCCTGCCTCAAGGCCCCATAAAAATCATCCAAGTTAAAATCTTTAGCAATTACATTACGCAATCGCTCTGTACTTACTTCAGGCGCAAACGTCAAACCTGTCTTTTTTATCTTAGCGATAATCGAAGAAAGCTCGCCCACCATCGCCTTTGGTTTTATAGAAGGCAGCGATATCCCTATAGTTTTACCATGGAATAAACCGATTAATGACTTAACCAACTCTTCTATATTCTTATAATCGCTGACAGACAGGCCGCTCAAGGATATATCATCATAGCCTGTGCTTTGGTATAACTTTGAACCAAGATTTAAAAGATTATTTATACTCCTTTGGCGAAAAGGAAAGTATTGTTGCCTTGCCTGGCAGAACCGGCAATGGTTAGGACATCCGCGCATAATCTCTATAGTAATCCTGTCATGGACAGTTTCTATATAAGGTATTATCCAATTAAGTGGATAAAAAGCCTGATCCAAATCCTGAACAAAGCGCTTCTTGATTTTTTTAGGCACGCCTGGTATCTTTGGTTTGAAATCCCCTATCTTACCCAATAAAGTATAAGTAACTTCATACAAAGATGGAACGTAGACACCTTCAATGCGGGATAGTTCTAACAGCAAATCTTTTCTTTTTAGCCTTAAGCTTTTGAATTGACCTTTTAGTTTTCTATAAATATCGATTATCTCTACTATAACCTCTTCCCCTTCTCCGATTACAAAAAGATCAAAAAAATCTGCAACCGGTTCCGGATTCAATACGCACGGTCCCCCTCCTATAACCAAAGGATCGATCACATCGCGTTCTTCTGCCTTCAGGGGAACTTTACCTAAATCTAAAATATTTAAGACATTGGTGTAACTTAATTCATACCCTAAAGAAAACCCGATGAAGTCAAAATCTTTGAGCCTTCTACCGGATTCTAACGATTGGAGCTCTCTATCTTCTTTCCTTAAGGCATCCTCCATATCAGAAGCTACGGCAAAAACCCTCTCGCAGAGAACATCTGGAATATTATTCAAAATCCCGTAAATAATTCTTATCCCCAGATTACTCATACCTA
>Ga0105164_10002154_pt1 | contig 12243 bp, 13 predicted proteins | sample VDWuncwatermetaG_FD_89674 | JGI IMG/M metagenome (GOLD analysis project Ga0105164, IMG submission 89674) | Wastewater microbial communities from Netherlands to study Microbial Dark Matter (Phase II) - VDW unchlorinated drinking water | ecosystem: Environmental > Aquatic > Freshwater > Drinking...
ACGGATGTGAGGTCGAAAACTCACTTGTCGTGGCTAATCTTTGTATGAGCAAAGAGGAGTTGCAACGTCAGGTCTCGGAGCGATTTTTACTCGAACAGGGGGAAAGATACCTACTCTGGAGTGAACATGACTTGAGATGGGTCCAGATTTTTACATCCGAGGAGACCCCCACTCACTTTGCAGTGTTCACCGCCTTTGGTAAAGAGACGCCCCGTTGGATTTGTGAAGAGTTACAGTGCCTCGACCCAGTATTGGGGGATTTAGAGTTGTTGGACTTTGAAGCTGAGGATAAAGTACTGCAATGCTTAATGGATTGTGAAGCCAAAACAGCGGCCGAGATCGCTGAGAAGATGAAGCTCGCTCCGGGGCAGGTCGAGCTTTGCCTCACGAGTTTAAGAAATCTAGCTTTCGTAGAAAAAGATATGGATAAATGGGCAATAGCAGACTCTTTGGATACCTATCTTAATCTGGCCCGGAGATTCATCGCGAACAGAAAGGGTGTCTTATTTTTGAGGAAGAAATATGGTGAGGCAGGCATAAATGTGCGGCTCTTGAAACATGTCCAGATGCGGATAGGGATCGATTTTGAGAGTGATTTTGAAACTGCAGTGTCCAAGATTCTTAAAATTTCACCCTCTGCCCTACGTCAAGCGCTATTCGGTGATACGAGCTTCTTTGCGACCGGGAAAAAGCAAATTGAACAGAACAACTTGGGAGAAGAGGCAATGGAAATTTGGCGTCAGTCAACCTTATCAACATTCCTTTCGTCATTGTTAGAAGGTTTGCTATCCGACCTTAGAAGTGACGGGCATTCAGAATTCATGGGTGAGAAGAGAATAAAATTAGTCTTACATGATTTTACCCTCACGCTTGCGGCCATGGATGGTCTATATCTTAAGGCGCAAGGGGGAGCCGATTGGTTTGTCGCCAAAGTCGCTGGACCCCTAAAAGCTGGTCAGATAGTTTCAGCGAGTAACCCTGATTTGTTTATTGAAAGAGGGACTTTGTTGATGCACGCTCAAAGGCATGACGAAGCAATCAAGGATTTTGATAAAGCGATTAACGGCGGTTGCCAGGGAAGGGATTTAGCCGCTGCTTGGAATAATAAGGGGTTGTGTCTGGAAAGAATGGGAAATATCGATGGAGCGATAATTGCTTTTCAACAGGCTGGCTCCGCCGCCCCAGATCTGAAAGAGCCATTATCCAATCTTGAAAGGTTGCGGCCCTCACAATCCTAAAGAAATTCCAAAGTTTCCGTACCAATGCCGATATCATAGGAAAAGAGCTTCCTGGATACTTAAAACTTGATCTCACATTCTCCCGTGTGCCATGAATGAACGCAAAGAAGCAGGAAGTGCGGTCAATGCCGAACAGGAGATGAGGGCAGACCCCTCGGAACCGACTTGCAGGAGTAGGTTCCAAATCGCCTTAAGCGGCTGTAGTCAAAAGCTATGGTCGTGAACGTTAAGGAAAGGCGCAGGTGAAACTGCGTTGGATGAGTGTCAAGGAGACGAGTGCAAACGAACCATTGATGACGTGTCGAAAGCGAGAACAGATGATACCAAAACCGGGCTGGGGAGATGCCTTGGGACGAAAATTCAAGAGGAACCTGTTTACTGCTTGAATGGTATCCGGCATGAAGGTGGCGGTGTGACACGAAGTTGCACGAGAGATGAAGGTAGGCCCTTCGGTGACGGACTGCAGGAGGTCAGTTACCAAACTGCTTTAAGCTGCGCTGGTTAAAAGCCAGGGTAGTGAACGTTAAAGGAAAAGGCGCAAGAAATGCGTCAAGTATGAGCAAGGAAGGCGAACGCAAGTGAACCTCTGATGACTTGTCGAAACATGCGACGATGATGTCGAAACTGGAGCGCGCCACTGCTTCAGGATAAATCCAAGGGAAGAAAAAGAAGAATCCTGCTTACCGCTTGGGTGACATCCGGCATAAAGGAGGCGCGATCCTCGCTCAGGCTCTTGTGTGGAACGTGTGAACCTGTCGTTCTGATGTGAAGGGAGAGATTCAAGTGGAGGACCCACAAGAATCGGAGTACCGATGCAGGGCACAGGGGCGGATTGACTTTTAGTAGCGATGAAGTGCCTGTAATGGGCATGGAGCGAAGGGGTCAAGTCATTCAGTGAGTCTAAGAGGTCAACCCGTGAGGGGAGGAACTCCATAGACAAACAAAGCTGCAACATTTGGCAGCTTGAGTGACAAGAGCCGTATGAATCGAGAGGTTCACGTACGGTTCCGTGAGGGACTGGAGGTGAAATTCCCTTGGTCTACTCGACTGAACTTGACACAGGCTCTTGTTGCGGAACCTGGGAAAACTGTACTTTGGTGCGAAGGGAAAAGCTCAAGGGGAAGAACCCCGAGAGCGAAAGTACCGAGACAAAGGGCAGTTACGGACTAACTCATAGTAGCGAAGAAGTCTCTGTAATGGAGACGGAGCGAAGGGGTTAGGTCATCCTGCTTTGACTGATTGATCAACCAGCAATGGGAGGAATCAGTGGGTCAAGCAAGGCCGTTTGAGATTTCCAAACAGGTGGTTTGGGAAGCGTACAAACGGGTAAAGGCAAATCGAGGTGCGGCTGGGGTAGACGAGGAATCGATTCAAGGCTTTGAGGGGAAGTTGAAGGACAACCTCTACAAGCTCTGGAATCGAATGTCGGCAGGCAGTTATTTTCCTCCGGCGGTACGCAGGGTAGAGATACCCAAAGAGAGCGGTGGATTACGGGCATTGGGGATACCGACGGTATCGGACCGCATTGCCCAGATGGTTGCAAGGATTTATCTGGAACCGAAAGTGGAGCCTTGTTTTCACGAGGATTCCTACGGTTACAGGCCGAATAAATCAGCGATTGAGGCTTTGGGAGTAACGCGCCAAAGATGCTGGCGTTACAACTGGGTGCTCGATCTTGATATTCGTGGATTCTTTGACAATCTCGATCACGAGCTTTTGATGCGTGCTGTAAGGAAGCACACGGATTGTAAGTGGATACGGCTCTATGTTGAGCGGTGGCTTAAAGCTCCCATTCAATTAGAAGACGGAACACTTGCAAATCGGGACAAGGGAACCCCGCAAGGAGGAGTGGCTAGCCCGCTTTTGGCTAACCTTTTCCTGCATTACGCGCTGGATGAATGGATGCGAAAGAATTATCCAAACATTCCGTTTGAGCGTTTTGCGGATGATGCGGTGTTTCATTGCCGAACAGAGGCAGGTGCCAAAGCCCTGAAGGTGGCCATTGGTAAGCGCCTTGCTCAATGCAAACTGGAGCTTCATCCTGAAAAGACGAAGATTGTCTACTGTCAGGATAGTAGAAGACAAGGGGAGTACCCGGACAAGAAATTCGATTTTCTGGGGTATACGTTTCGACCCAGGAAGTCGAGGAACAGATGGGGAAAACTCTTTGTCAGCTTCAGTCCGGCGGTAAGCAACAAGGCTGCAAGATCCATGCGCCGCACGATGAGGAAATGGCGTGTGCATCGGAGGAGTGATAAAAGCTTGTCCGATATTTCTCGGGCAGTTAATCCAATCTTGCGAGGTTGGATCAACTACTACGGCAAGTACCAGCGGTCAGCGCTTTACCCAACTTTCCAACACTTCAATTGCACACTGGTGCGGTGGGCAATGAGGAAATACAAAAGGTTGAATGGATATCGCCGGAGGGCAGAGCTGGGACTGGGGAAAATAGCAAGACGTGATCCCAGTCTATTTGCTCACTGGCAGATAAACATTCGACTACCGGCCGGATGATAAGAGCCGTATGAATCGAGAGGTTCACGTACGGATCTGTGAGAGCGTGAGGGTGAAATTCCCACGCGCTACTCGACTCAAATATCACCTCGGAATAGAGCGCGGCGAAAGACCCGAAACCAAGTTCCGATAAGCCACTCAAAACTGTCTTTGAGATTCTCCGCGCTAAGGGTTTCGAGGACCGGTCACTTCCACTTTGACGGAAATGAGCCCGGCACGGAGAGGGGCGATTTCTTGAAATGCGGCTTGCGTCAAGTCAATTACTCGGCCCAACCTTTTGGCAGGCCCTCGGTCGTTAACCCGACAGACCACGGTCTTTCCAGTGGCAAGGTGGGTCACGCGGAGATGGGTGCCGAAAGGAAAGCCCCAAGAGGCACACGTCTTTTTTGAGTCGTCAAAGGTTTCTCCATTGGCAGTGTTCGGGTTAATCCCAGGATCCGATTCGCTGTACCAGGAGGCGATTCCGAAGGAAGTGTTTGGGTAGATAGGGGGTTCAGCCTGTGGGACTCCCACTTTTGACAGGGTGAGAAGCATCACACAAACACCAAACAGGAATTTCTTTTCCACCTCGCCTCCCTTTCTGAAGGAAAGGGCGGTGCGAAGGGAAAGGGAAGGTCTGTCTCACGAGAATTCCCTGAATTCCCGGCAGCCGAGCTACCCCGAAGGGTCTCTAGCTTTGCGCCCCATCCTTACGGGTGGTTTGCCTTTTGATTAAAACTTAACACGCAGGTTTCAGTTTTGCAAAAGGGGTGCATTGGAAGCCAAGAGTGTGGTATTTCTTCCATAATCCCTATGGATTCATTTCTATTATTAAGTTCTTTCCGCGTTAGACGATCAAGCCACAAAGCTGAGCCAGGTTCATCCAAAGGCACTTTCAGAATCACAGGACTTTTAAATTAAAAATCGGGAGGTTCTCATTTCGCTCAGCAGAAAGAGTACGATTGAATCCCTTCTTGAAGATGACTTCCTCTTCGAGGGGATTCTAAAAAGAGTGTATAAGACACAGGTAGTATTCAGCGGTCTCCTCGAGGAACTTTCTTCGGAGCTTGCGCGGTTGCTCGGAAGAGATGACTCACCCCTCGATCATGCGGTTCGTTCAGCCATATTGACCCACCCCTTTCGTGAAAAATTTTTCCAGGCGCTGGCAAAAGTGGCGCAAGATTAGACACTCCAAAAGTTGAGACAAGGGGAGGGATAATGGCGACTAACACCATTCACGGAACGAGGGCCTTTGAATGTCCGGAATGCGAAATTTTAGTCTGGGGGAATTTTCAGTTTTGCCCGAACTGTGGTGAATGTCTGATTGTCCACTGCAACAGTTGCGGCATCCGGTGGCGTGTCCAACGCGGTTTTCATTTTTGTCCCCGATGCGGTGATGAATGTGAGGTCGCGGAGGTCGAGCTTGTACAAGTCAGGAAATCCTAACGGGAGATCCGGCTAAGTGAGAGTACTTGTTGGAAACTGGTTCCTTTCCCGACCAAGGGAGGCGTACCGAAGTAATAAGTTCGCCAATAGCAAGAGGGGGGAGAGCAAGGTCCGTTCACCCACGGTTTAATGGGGGGAGACGGACCTTGGTTTTGATCAACCGTTTACCATAGGAGTAGAATTCTTGGGAGTGAAGTCAGAACGGAAATTTGACCTCGAAGTGCTGGAAGAAAGATTTTTTGCCGCATTGGGTTATCTGTCCTTCCTTTGTTTTATTCCGCTCCTTCTGAAAAAAGAAAACCGATTTGCGCAATTTCACGGCAAGCAGGGCCTCGTCCTTTTTATCCTTGAAATCGCTGCGGGCATTCTCAACGCCATTCCCGCCCTTGGTGACACTCTCAGCACACTCGCCTTCGTGGTCTTCAGCATCCTGTCGATGGTCGGAATTGTCAAAGCCTTGATCGGAGAATCCTGGCAGATACCGGTGATCCAGAATTTGGCAAGCAAAATTAGTCTCTAACTTTAAGCAGTGTGTATGACTTGGGAAACCAACCAAACGATCTTCAGCAAATAGGCCCGTCTCTCTTCAGGAATTGTGTCAATGAGGCTCATGATCTTATCGCGGGTGATGTCAGGGATTGGTTTAAGGCCTTCCGTCGAAAAGAGGAAGAATTGATAAGGCTCGACTTCGAGTCCGTGGGCGATCTTTTCGATGTTGTTGATCGTCACATTTTTTTCTCCTCGCTCGACGGCTCCAAGGTGTTTGTATTCCATCCCGGCCTTCTCCGCAAGTTTCTCTTGCGTCCACCTTCTCGTCTTGCGCAGTTGCCTCACTCGCGCTCCGAATTTTTGCCGTAGCGATTCTGTCACGCGGTTTGCCTCCCAACCTTGCATAGGATTCTATAAAGAGCGTTCTATTGATTAAACTTCCTATAGAGGTTTTTTATGTTGCAATACCATCTTTAAGACGTATAATCCGGCTAACGCTATCTAAAGGCAGTATTGTTAGAGAGTTGTAAAGTGGGGAGGTGAGAATGGACGGGCCGAAGGCAGAGAGCCACAAACAAACAAACAAACAAACAAACAAACAAACAAAACTCAACCCCACAGGACTATTTCCTTCCTTGACTCAGAAAGCGATATCTCAAAGGACAACGCCTGAGGAATCTCTTCTGAGGACGCAGGTCGCGACCATCGAAAAGATCCAATACCTCAGCCACGCCCATCCGCTTTTCAAGGCATGGGACCGACAAAACCGCCAATTCCTCGAAGAGCGACGAGCACGGCCTTACTTCGAGCGTTATCGATTGATCTTGTTTTCAGAACCCAGAGCAAACGGTTTTGTTTTCAGAAAACCGAGCGTCTCTTGGAAGGATAAGGAGTATTACCAGCGTGGGCTTCAACGAGCCAAGATATTTTTCAAAGGTATGTTATGGGAGCTGAAGGAGACGAGCGTTAAAGCCAAAACGTAACGTGGATAAACTGAATCAAATTAGGAGGGGACAATGAGCGGTCGAATCGGAGAAAGTGGACGGGTTGAAAGAGGAAGAGGGCTGGACGTGGGGACGGCTTTTATTTACTCGGCCCAGCGAGATCGAGGAAAAATTGTTTACCGAAGGCAACGAGACGCCTTTTTCGACATTGAACAGGGCGATTTTACGAAACGGATGCTTGAGAAGGTCAATGTCAATTACATCCAGAAGGACGACACGCTTTTCGTGATTGGGGACGAAGCCATTGAGTTTGCCAATATTTTCAATAAAGAGTACCGGCGCCCCTTGGCTCGCGGGGTCGTCAGCCCCCGGGAAAAAGAAGCCCTGCCGATGATCGAGCTCATCCTTCAAAGCTTGATGGGGACTCCACGCCTGAAAGGAGAGATCGTTTATTTCTCGGTTCCCGGAGCGCCTCTCGATGCGGATTTCGATGTGGTCTACCACGAGAAGGTCGTCAAAGGGATTCTCGAGCGGGCAGGATACATGGCGAAGCCGATTAACGAAGCGATGGCCATCGTTTTCTCCGAGTTGGGTGGGGAAAATTTTACAGGCCTCGCGATTTCTTTTGGGGCCGGAATGGTGAACGTCTGCTTGAGTTTTATGTCGGTCCCCATCATCACCTTCAGCCTTTCCAAAGGGGGAGATTGGATTGACCAGCAGGCCGCCATGGCGGTGGGCGAGACAGCGAGCCGTGTCTGTGCCGTCAAAGAAAATGAACTCGACCTCACTTCTTCAGAACAAACGACCCCGATTAAGAAAGCTCTTTCGATTTATTACGACAATCTCATTGACTATGTTTTAGTCCGCATCAAGAAGGAAATGGAACGCTCCGAAAAAATGCCCCACTTGAAGAAACCGATTACGCTGATTGTTGCGGGGGGGACGGCGCTTCCGAAAGGATTCCTTGAGCGTTTCTCTAAACAACTCTGGAAGCTCCGATTTCCTGTCCCGATTGGGGAGATCCGGCCCGCTTCTCATCCCCTCCAAAGCGTGGTTCGGGGAGCCCTGATTGCAGCCATTACCGATGGGGAGAAAGAAGGGGACCGCGGCAAAAAGGCGGTCGAATTTATTGAGAAGGCGAAAGAGGAAGGAAAGATTCCAGTCGAGGTCTAATCCTTACACGTTCTAGGCATCTCAACGCCCTCGCCTGTAAGGAACGGGGTGGGGGGCAAGAAAGGGGGAGAGAGAATGGGCGCAGACGTCAAAGACGTCATCCACGAAGTAACCTCCTTTTTCCGCTTTGACTTGAGAAGAAAGGGCTTTGTGATCGAAGCAAGGCCTAGCGAAACAGGATGGGAAGTCGAAGCGGAACTCCTGGATCCTCGTCCCGACCTCAGCACTTCTTACAAGAAGGTTTACGATCAGAGTATCTACCTTATCCGGGTGGGGAGTGATCTCAAAATCCTTTCTTGTGAGAAGATTGGGACACGAGATACAAGCGGCCAGATTCGTCTTTTTCCCAAAGCCACTAGACTCCCTCGACCCGTTTCTTCCAAGGTTCCACCTCGCTCCAAAGAGCCATCGGAGGAGAAAAGAGTTTCTCTCGATCCTTCCCTCGTGGGAAGTCTCGCCGACGAAATTTCAAGACGCGTTTCTTCCTCACTGGGCGGGAAGTACGGATCTTCTTCGGAGGAGGAGCGGAGCATAGTCAAAGAAGCTTTTATCGATCCGCACCAAGAGGCGAATTTGGATTTTAACTTTGCCCGAGTGGGAAAGTTGGAACAACAAGAGGAAGGAAATCTCTCAGAGGCCGTGGAGCGCTTAAAAGAAATAAGTTCCGAGAAAGAGTAAACCTGACCGATTGACGGATTAATATCGAAGGAGATGGAAAAGAGTGCCGGTACTGGCAATCGCGAATCAAAAAGGAGGATGCGGCAAGACGACCACGGCAATTAATCTAGCTGCCTGTCTTACGGAATGTGAAAAAACCGTCCTCTTGATCGACCTCGACCCGCAAGCTCATAGCACCCTCGGATTCGGAATCGATCCTGAGAAGCTCGAAAAGAGTCTCTCTGACGTTTTAAACGAAGATCCAGAAAAGGCGCTCAAGCTCGAGGACGTTCTCATCCCGATATCCCCTCGGCTGGATGTGGCACCTTCCCAGATTGTCCTGAGCGCATTTGAACAGCGTTGGAGCGGTCGAGAAGGGCGGGAGGGAGTCCTTTTTGAGAAACTTCAGCCGCTCGCCGGCTTTTATGATCTGATCCTTGTGGATTGTCCTCCCAATATTGGACTCCTCACTTTCAACGCCCTTCGAGCAGCCGATGAAGTCCTGGTTCCAGTCGAACCCTCCTTTTTTTCTCTCCACGGCCTGAAAAAATTGGTTGAGACAATCGGCTTAGTGGAAGAAACATTTTCTAAGAAAATCACCTTGAGGGCGCTCTTGACGCTCTGGGATCCTCGGACAAAGCTCGCGCAGGGAATCTGGAAAAAGCTCGATGGGAGTTTCCAAGGAAAGGTTTTCAATACCACCATCCGCAGAAACAGCCGTCTTCAGCAGGCCGTGGAAGCCGGCAAGCCCATCACGGTGTTTGATCCCGAGTCGGCAGGATACAAGGATTACACGGCTCTCGCGAAAGAATTGCTGAGCCTGACTCCACAGGCACAGGCGACGGCTCAAGCTTTGGTTGATGAGCTTGCAAAGGAAACAGCCATCATGGCAGAAAAGGCTTCAGAAATGACTGAGCCGAAAAAGGAGGGCCAAGAAGAGGTAAAACCGGAAATCAGTCAGGCCCAGACCCAAGAAGAAGTGCTTCCGGTACCCCCAGAAGGAGAGCCAGAAGAAGCCGAGCCTGTAAAGGTCTCCGAACAAGAGGAAGAGAAGGAAAGCCGCGCTAGTGCTATTGATCGTGTCTATGAGGAAGTACGGAGTCTTCCTGAGGAACAAGCTGAAGGAGAGAGGCTTCGACCGGAAGAGGTGGAGGCTTCTAGCAAAAGAGAAGTTTCAGTCGAGGGAAATCCTCCGAATGGGGAAATCCCTGCGGAGGTCGTTTTTAGCTATTCTGCTCCCAGTGCCCACAAGGTTGAAATCATAGCTGATTTTACAAATTGGCAACCTCTCCCTCTCAATCCTCCTCCGGGCCCGCAGGGGGTGTGGATCAAGATCTTTCATTTGGTAAAGGGGGCCTACCACTATAAGTTTTTGGTCGACGGGAAAAAGACCATCGACCTTAAAAACCCAAGATTTGTGATGTGCCCCCAAGGAGGAATCGTTTCTGTCATCGAACTTTAACGAGGATATCGACGGAGAAGAAAAGCCTTCGGGCATTGAGAGGGTTGCTCATTTTTTTCTTTCAACGCCCAAGAAACAGTCCCTTGAAGAGCCGATAAAAGTTTCGACTGAAAAGGCCTCCCCAACCCTGAATCTCCTAGCCGGAAAGGAGAGACTGGGTCTTGTTTGGATGAACGCCGGAGAGAATCATCTCATCCTGAGTAGCGCCTTGGGTCACCATCTAAGCACTCGACTTTCCGTAAAAAGAAAAATCCGAATCGTGAGCTTTAAAACCCCTTACGGTTGTTGGGAGAGGATGCGCTCTTATTTTCCCTCCCTTCCCCGTTTTCTTCCTTTAAACGATTCCTTGAAACCCGCTTGCTTGTCCCTTTCACCCGAGGTCGAGTTTGTTCACATTTCTGAGGAGGAAAACTTTGGAGAGCGGGAAGGGTTTCAGCAAGGGGTCGTTTATTTGGTGAGTTTGAGCGGCCGGGAAGAATTTTTGGGGTCCGCTTTTTTTCACCAGATTGATCAAATCATTTTTATCACCCCTCCCGATCAAACGGGTCTTACTCAGCTCTATCAAGCCCTTAAGTGGGTTTCTCTTAAGGCCCCCTGGCTTTCGACGGGGATCCTTTTCGATGGAACCGGTTTCAGTTGTTCAGACGCTTGGGACTTCTTCCGAGAATATCAAGGTCTTGTAAGAAGATTCCTTGATCGAGGCTTAGATTTCTATGGGCTCTGTGATTCAGAGGGAATTCTCAAAGGGGACGTTTCGGTGCAGGTATTGGAAAAGAACATCTATTTCTCAACACAAGAGATCAAGCGAGTGAGCCACTGATGACACAATTCCAGGAGAGCCTTGAAGTCTTTTGGGAGAAACAGGAGTCGATCTCCGCTGACTTTGTTGAACGACTTCTCCCGCATTCTATCGAAGAGATTTTTGCCGGATCTTTTCTATTCAGTCTTCCTGGTTCGGAGGACCAAAAAGGTAAAAGAGATTTTTCATTTTTTGACCCCTCAGGCGCTTTTACCAAGGTAATTGTGATGGAGGCAGCGGATCAGGATGCGCTGGAAACCATTCTTGAAACCTATACGATCCTGAACCGGGAGGCCGAGACTTTCTTCAGGGGACGAGGTTCGCGCATTTTTCAAGCTGGGATTGAGACGCGTCTTGTTTTATTTGCCACGAGTTTTCAACCAGAATTTATTCGGTACCTTCGTTTTGCGGGAGTGAAAGCCCGGCTCGTATGTTTTAGCTTGATTGAGGGACGGGGAAGGAAGGGTATTTTGCTCCGCTGGGTCGAAGGGAAAGAAGGAAAGCCCCACGATGGGGATCAAAAAGGATTCTTGGCGGTGGAGGAAGGTGCTGGGAAGGACCGATTTTTCTTCGAGGAAGTTCCGTTAAGGTTGGAGGAGCAGGCCGCTCTTAAAAGACTTCCTCTCTTATCTCGAAAGACGGGCCCGGCCATCCTTCATCCAGAGAATCCCTGAAGCGAAGGAGAAAAGCGAATGAAATTTTTTTCACAGAAGAAGAGGAACATTCATCTCAATGCGGGAGTAAGAGGGGATCTCGCCCTTTTGGAAAAAGCCGATGTCGTTGTGAGTGGAACTTTTGAGGGTGATATCCGCATTCAGGGCGAGTTAACGGTCGAGAAGGAAGCCACGATTCGAGGAAGAGTTTCGGCTGAGAAAGTCGTCGTGAAAGGAAAGATTTGTGGGGATGTGCATGCGATTGAAGGGGTTGAGCTTCGTTCAGGTGCCGAACTTCGGGGGGATGTGAAGGCCTCCTCTTTTCTTGTTGAAAGAGAGGCTCGTTTCTGGGGAAAGTGTGAAATCATGCGGCAATCCATTCAAGTCAAAAAGGAAACCCAGATGACGCCTGAGGAAACGGCTCAATTCCTACAAATCGATGTGGACACGGTGCTTGAACTTGCGGAAAACAAAAAAATCCCAGCGTCTTGTGCGGATAACGGCGCATGGTTCTTCGACCGGATCGATCTCGAGCGCTGGATTTCAGAGAATAGTTTGACCCCGAGCCCTGTTGCGACGAGTTCAGAAGTCCTTCGGGCAGACTGATTCGGGGGAATCATAAACGTAGGAGACAAGTGAAAAAAAACTTAAAACAAGGGGGGCGAGAGATGGAAAAGTTATTACGAGTTTGTTCTCTTGGAGTGCTATCTTTTCTGATGACTTCTACACGAGCTTGGGCTGAGGCCAGCGGAGGAGCCTCTTTGTCTTCTTGGTTTTCGGGGCTGTATCGGGGTATTGTGTCACCTTTTCAGAGGCTGGCCGTCACCGTTCTGGGTTTCTTACCGGAGATCGTGGGGGCCCTTGTGATTGTAACGATGGGTGCCTTGAT
>Ga0105164_10002155_pt1 | contig 12235 bp, 13 predicted proteins | sample VDWuncwatermetaG_FD_89674 | JGI IMG/M metagenome (GOLD analysis project Ga0105164, IMG submission 89674) | Wastewater microbial communities from Netherlands to study Microbial Dark Matter (Phase II) - VDW unchlorinated drinking water | ecosystem: Environmental > Aquatic > Freshwater > Drinking...
ATCAGATGCAGGATGAAATTATCGAGGAAAAATTCGGGGCAATTATTGTGGCCACGGGTTTTACCCAATTTGACCACTCAGTATATGGTGAGTATGGCTATGGAAAATATAAAGATGTAATTACGGGTTTGCATTTTGAGCGCATGGCAAATTCTTCCGGTCCAACAGGAGGTAAGATTATCAGGCCTTCAGACGGCAAAGAGGCCGAAGACGTAGTCTTTATCCAGTGTGTAGGTTCGCGCGACGAACAAAAGGGCTTGTCTTATTGTTCAAGGCTCTGCTGCATGTATACCGCAAAACACGCGCTTTTACTTAAAGAGCATAACCCGAAAGCCCAGGCATACGTATTTTATATTGATATCAGGGCTGCGGGGAAAAACTATGAGGAATTTGTGAAAAGAGTGCAGGATGAATACGGAGCGGTTTACCTGAGAGGCAGGGTTTCTAGAATCTTTGAAAAAGATGGAAAACTGGTAGTCAGAGGCGCTGATACCTTAAGCGGAACACAGATTGAGATCAAGGCGGATTTAGTGGTTTTAGCGACCGGCCTGATTGCCCAGCCGGATGCCGCAAAACTGGCACAGATGTTGCATATACCGTATGACCAGAATAATTTATTCACAGAGGCCCATCCAAAGCTTGCGCCAGTAGAAACAATTACCAGCGGTATATTTTTAACCGGCGCCTGTCAATCGCCTAAAGATATTCCTGATACCGTAGCCACAGCATCAGCTGCTTCGGTAAAGGCCTTGGGCCTTTTGATTCAGGATAAATTGGAAAGAGAGCCTTTAATCGCAAAAGTCAATGGGAACCTTTGTTCCGGATGCCTGGCCTGTATCGAGGCTTGTCCGTTCAATGCCATAGAGGAAAAAGAAATCGAAGATAGGATATTGAAAAGGAAGAGGCGTGTTGTAGAGGTAATCGAGGGAGTTTGTACCGGCTGCGGTAATTGTACAGCGGTATGCCGGATGTCGGCGATAGATTTAGAGGGTTTTTCTAATACCCAGATTATTGAAGAGATAGAAGTGCTATGAGAGAAAAAGATAGCTGGGAGCCTAAGATTACGGCTTTTTTATGCAATTGGTGCAGTTATGCCGGAGCAGATTTAGCCGGGCAATCGCGCCTGGAATATCCGCCGAATGTAAGAATTATCAGAGTTCCCTGTTCCGGGAGAGTGAATCCGCTTTTTGTGATCAAGTCCCTGATGCAGGGGGCTGACGGAGTGTTGATTTCAGGGTGTCATACCGGTGACTGCCACTATTCAGAAGGCAATTTCTATGCGCGCCGGCGGTTTACCATCTTAAAGAAACTTTTGGAATATTTAGGGATTGATCCGCGCAGATTTCAGATGTCCTGGGTTTCTGCTTCGGAAGGCGAGAAATGGGCCAGGGTAGTTAAGGAATTAACCGAAGAAATTAAGCAGGCCGGCCCCAGTAGATTAGGCGATAATGATAGAATCGCGGGTGAAAAAAAATGACCGAAGAATTGCGAAACAAGGCAAAGGAATTGTTGAAGAATAAGCAGGTAGAGCTAATTATCGGTTATCAAAGGTCGCCTGATGGCATCTGCGCAAAGCCGTGTTTTATTGATAAAGAAACAGATACTGATTTACTGATTTGGGATACATATTGCGTATACAACCTTTCCAATTATTTAAAAGAGTATGCTGGAAGAAAAGTAGGGGTGATTGCCAAGGCCTGCGATAGTAAATCAATCGTAGTCCTGCTTCAGGAAAATCAGTTAAAACGGCAGGATCTATTTATTATAGGAGTGGAGTGCCGGGGGGTAGTGGATGAGAAAGGAGCGGGTTTTGCGCAGAAGTGTAAGAGTTGCCTGTCTTCAAACATCCCGATATATGATTACCTGATAAAGGAAAGAGAGCAAACAAGAAAGCCGCTTGAGGATGATGACGAATACGAGCCGATTCGTAAAATAGAGGCTAAGGTGTTGCTGGAACGATTTAAATTTTGGCAGCAGGAGTTTAAGAGCTGTATTCGTTGTTATGCCTGTCGGCAAATATGTCCTTTGTGCTATTGCCCTAAGTGTGTGGCGGATCAGACACAGCCGTCTTGGTTTTCCAAGGCAGCTAATTTAACAGGCAATTTTTCCTGGAATGTTACGCGAGCGATGCATCTGGCCGGCAGGTGTATAGATTGCGGAGAATGTGAAAGGGCCTGTCCCGCAGGAATCCCTTTAAGGGAGATCAATAAAAAAATTGAGAAAGATATTAAGGAATTATTTAAGTACCAGGCAGGCGCAAATCAGGAGCAGAAACCTTTTTTTGCTTGTTTTGAGAAGAGCGACCCCGAGGATTGGATTAAATGACGCAAAAAATTATTGCTAAGGAAGAATTATATAAACAGCTAAATTCTTTGGCTAAAGATTTTGAAATTATCGGGCCCAAAGATTTATTCAATAAGGGGTTTTTCTATGAAAGATTAGATAGCGCGCAAGAGCTATATCTGGGAGAAGGCTTTACCACTGAGCCGGTAAAAAAATTCTTTTTAAGCCCCTCTGAATGGCTTTTTAATTGTCAGTATAATAATGGAAAGAATTCTTTGGAAGAGTTATCGTTACCGGATAAAAAAAGGATAATTATTGGGGTGAGGCCTTGTGAAGCCAGGGGGTTAATCCTGCTGGATCAGGTCTTTGGTTCGCAGGGATATAAGGATGAATTTTATCTTAATAATCGCAGGAGGACAATTATCATTGGCCTTGCCTGTGCAAAGCCTGACGCCGCATGTTTCTGCACTTCTTTGGCTGGCTCACCCGTAGAATCCCGGGGCATGGATGTAATCATCTTCGCAAAAGGCGACGAGGAGTTCATTCTAGAGATTGTTACGGATAAAGGCAAGGAAATTTTCGGCGCACTCGGGCAAGTTCTTAACGAAACAGAAAAAGAATCGCACGCTTTAGAAAAAGAGAAAAACAAAGAGCTAGTCATACCTAAGATAAAAGTTCCGGAGTCTTTATGCAGCATTTTTGAAGATGCCTATTGGCAAGAAGTGTCCCGTGCATGCCTTGATTGCGGTATCTGTACCTTTCTCTGTCCAACTTGTCACTGTTTTGATTTGGTGGATGAACAGCGAAAAAAACTCAGGTGTTACGATGGCTGCGCCTTTGCTGATTTTACTGTTGAGGCCTCGGGAGTAAACCCCCGGCCGACAAAAAAAGAACGTTACCGGCAAAGGGTATTTCATAAATTTGAGTATTTCAAAAAGAATTTTGGGGAAAATCTTTGTGTGGGCTGCGGTAGATGCATCAGGCATTGCCCGGTGAAGATCGATATTAGAGAAGTGGTGACAAATATTCCCGTAACCGAGAACAAATAAATTATGGAAAATGTTTACTTGCCGAATTTAGCCGAGATAGTTGAGATTAAACAAGAAACGCTGGATGTAAAGACTTTTACGCTCAAGTTTTGTGATGAAGCAGCTAGGCAGTCCTTTGATTATAAGCCCGGGCAATTTGTAGAATTTTCTGTTTTTGGAGAAGGGGAAGCGCCTTTTTGTATCTCCAATTCTCCGACGCGTAAACCCAATATTGAGTGTAGCGTAAAAAGAACGGGCAAAGTTACCGAGGCGCTGCATGAATTAGATATCGGTGATACGGTGGGAATTAGAGGGCCATACGGCAACGGCTTTCCTCTTGAAGATTTGAAAAATAAAAATCTTTTATTTGTCGCAGGAGGCATAGGCCTGGCGCCTTTACGTGCTTTAATCAATTATTGCCTGGATAAGAGAGATGATTTTAAGGCGATTACTATTGTTAATGGCGCAAGGACTTCCAAAGACTTAGTTTATAAAGCTGAATATGAAGTATGGAAAGGCGCAAAAAACACACAACTGCATCTTACGGTTGATTGTAATGAAGAAAACTGGACCTGCATGGTAGGGGTAGTGCCCAAGATCTTAGAGCAAATAAGGCCTACTTGTCAGGATAGTGTGGCGATAGTCTGTGGGCCTCCGGTAATGATTAAATATACTATGCCGGTGCTTCTGAAATTAGGATTTTGCGAACCGTCTATAATTACCACTTTAGAAATGAAGATGAAATGCGGGCTGGGTAAGTGCGGAAGATGCAATATTGGACCTCTTTATATTTGTAAAGACGGGCCGGTGTTTAACTACGCCCAAGTGAAAAATTTTATTCACCAATGAGAAGTAATCCAAGCCAAGACCCTGATTTTTACAGAAGATCTAAATTCGATTTCATTCTAATTGCCTTGGTGCTTTTTTTCTCTGTATTTTGCGTGGCGAGGTTAAGCCATAGCCAGAGCCAGCAATCTCAGGGGGGAAAGACAGCTTTGATCTATGAAAAGAATAAATTATTAGAAAAAGTTAGTTTAGACAAAGAAGGAATAATTACCTTATTAAATGGAAAGATGCAAATTGAGGTCAAAAAAGGAAAGATCAGGGTTAGAGAGGCAGACTGTCCACAGCATCTTTGCGTGAATATGGGCTGGATTCAATATGGCGGCCAGAACATTATCTGTGTGCCGAATAAGGTTTCAATTGAGGTTAAATCAAACGGGTTACCTTTAATAGACGCGGTGGCAAATTAATACTTAAAAGAAAGAGCAATGGAAAAAACTAAAGAAAATTACAACGTTTATAAGATCGCAATGCTGATTTCTCTTTCTTGCGTTCTGCAGATATCGGAATCCTTAATTCCCCACCCTATTCCCGGCTTACGTTTAGGGTTAGCCAATTGTATGACTTTAATTGCCCTAGTTACTCTTGGGTTTGGGCCGGCATTAGAAGTAGCGATTTTGCGCACCATTTTAAGCTCCTTTATCATGGGTACTTTTATGTCCCCTACTTTTATCTTGAGTTTTTCCGGGGCGTTTGTCAGTACTTTAGTCATGGGGCTGCTCTATTGGTTATCCGGCTTTCATCATCGTTACCGCCTAAGCATAGTGGGGATAAGCATCTTGAGCGCGCTTTCTCACAATCTTGTCCAAATCTATTTAGCATATCTGATACTTGTGAGGCACAAAGGAATTTTTGTCTTCCTGCCCTGGCTTTGCATGGGCGCAGTATTGATGGGTTGGCTGACCGGTGTGGTTGCGGGTAAAGTTTGCCTAAAACTAAAAAAACAGGATGCCCTTAAGTTAATCATAGAAAAGAATCCAAAAGAACATTCTCTTTTGGAATTTCGGCAGTATTTTCCCGGGCATTCTTATCTGCATCGCTTAAGAGCTGATTTTAAAATCATGGGAATTTTTCTCCTTTCGCTTGTAGTGCTGATTTTTACTAATTCATGGCTGTATCTGGCGCTATTTTTGTTTTTAATCGTCCTTACTTTAGCCTCAGCAACACCTTTTAATTTTCTCTTTTTCAAGATGAAAAAATCTACTGCCCTTATTCTTGCCTCATTTTTGTTTCCGCTATTTTTTAATTCAGGCAAGCACATTTTATTAAACTTGGCCTATTTTAAGGTTACTTCTGAAGGTTTAACCCTAGGCGCAATTTTTGCTTTGCGGGTACTATTTTTAATCCTGATAAGCTCATTGTTGGTAAGGACTACCTCGCCGCAAGATTTGACCCGTGGCCTGACCAAAGTATTATCGCCGTTAGGTTTTATGGGAATTTCTCAACAAAGAACAGCTGATATTTTTTCTTTGTCATGGATGGCGATTCCGGTTTTCTGGGAGATGGCGCGCAATGCTATTCGCGCGGCAGATTTGAAAAGCATAAAGAGCTTGCGCAATTTAACCCCGCTCTTATCTGAGATTATCGCCTATCTCTGTTTGGAAACAGAGGGGGTGGGTGTTTTTTGGGAAAATAATAAACTAACCGAAGAAAGACCAGAAATTTTAAGAAAGGAGGGGGTTAATTATCGTAAAAGCAACTTGGATTCTATTACTATCGTATCAGAGGTATAGAAGTCGGAATTATCATTTGGAGAATAATTTAACAAAGCTGTGTTCTAAAAAACAAAGAAAGGAAGGTGGTAAAGAGATGAAGTTAGTTATTGCATCAGTTATGTTGTTTACACTTGTTTTTTTTAGTGCAGGAATTGCCAAGGCAGATGATATTGCGGAGATGAAGGAGCAGATCAAAGCCTTGCAGGAAACAATTAATACCTTGAATAGCAAAATTAATACCTTGGAAACCAAGCAAGAATCTCAAGCTAAAGAAATTAAAAAGGTCCCGGAATTAACCCAGAGCGTTACCGAGCTTAAGGAAAAGCCGGCGAACAATCTGCTTGACGGTATGAATGTGGGCGGCCACCTTAAATTTACTCTGCTTGACCGTACCGAGGGGCAACGTAACGGGGTGGACCAGCACAATAATCTTTCCGGTGGAATATACGGCTATGACAATTTCTTTCTTTTCTTAAGCAAAAACATCACAGATTGGCTTAGGGTTGATGTTTATCCGCAGTGGGACATTACTGCCAGTGCGACACCGGCATTGGGGTCTGATATTGGTAGGGCAACTTCTACATCAACCTCTACCCGCCTCTATCAGGCATTTATGACTGTACAGCTACCCAGGCAGTATCAATTAAAGGCCGGGACGTTCAACGTTATGTACTCCGAAGATTATGCCAAGGAAACCTGGTGGCATCAGCTTTATAACCTGCCCCTTAAACTTTGCACTTTAGTGTCTTGGCATGATTCAGGCGTTGAGCTTTATAAGAGCTTTGATTTTGACAAGTGGTCTTTGCCGGCGTACTTTTCGGTCTTGGGCGGCAATACTGACCGGAATATCGATAATAACGACAGTAAGACGGTATTGCTGCATCTTGCTCCGGAGTTCTTTCAGGGAAAGTTGAGGCTTCTGGGCACAGTAAGCTATGGTAAGTGGGACGGAAAAAATAACCAGGATGCATTTAGGAACAATATCGGTTTTGAATGGAAATACAAAAAGTTTAACCTGCTTGGTGAATACATGTATTGGGAAAAAAAGAATGTACTGGTCCCCTCAAGCGGGACAGTACCTACTGCTGACGGCGTAAATAAGGGCTATTGGATAAGGGCAATGTATAACATAAATCCAAAATGGCGCGCCCTGATTCAGCAAAGCTACTCAAATCTTTACCAGGCAGGTTTATCATCCACCCAAAGAGATATGCTTTCAGATAAGTATTATGTCACTACCCTAGGGCTGGATTTTTCCCTGACGCCGAACTCTACAATTATCGGCCAATATGACAAAGGAAACGGCCACAGGTCTAATGGTTCTGAAAGCCTAAAGTATGATCGCTTTACCCTGGGCTGGAGGACAACCTTCTAAGAGTTTTAATCAAAATGGGGGTTAGCTTGCCGATGAAAATTTTTTTCGGCAAACTAACCCTTATGTTAATGTAAATTAGCTTAAAATGAAAAAATTAAAAATAGTATTCATTATAATAATTGCGGTATTTGCAGGGCTTTGGGGGGTGAGGTTATACAACAGCCACAGGTTTCACTTAGAAAAAGAAACCCGTTTTATGATGGATACGTACATAACCATTTATACGATTGGGCCGAAGGAAGTTACCTCTAAAGCAGTGAATTCAGCTTTTGAGCGGCTCGAGGAGATTGATCTTAAATTTAATGCGCTTAATCCTGAAAGCCCGGTATATGCATTTAATCATCAAGGCAACCCCATAACTGACCTGGAAATTATCAGCCTTGTGCGGCAAGGGCTACAGATTAGCAAAGAATCTAACGGCGCTTTTGAGATGACAGTTGCCCCCTTATTAGAGCTTTGGGGTTTCTACGATAGGAATTTCCGTATTCCGCGCAGACAGGAGATTGAGGATTGTTTGAACAAAGTAGGCTACTGGCATCTTTTATTTAATAACGGAATATTAAGGAAGGATGCTTCGGGGGTAATGATTGACTTAGGTGGAATTGCTAAAGGCTATGCGCTTAGCCAGGCAGTTAAAATTTTAAAGAATGCGGGAGTTACCCAAGCCTTAGTTGACGCAGGGGGTGATGTTTATGCCCTGGGAAAAAAGGGAAGGCATTTATGGAAAGTAGGGATTAAGGATCCGCGCGGAGAAGGCATCTTAGGGTTTGTAGAAGTCGAAGACCTGGCGGTAATCGGTTCCGGGGACTACGAAAGATTTTTCATTGAAGAAGACAAGAGGTATTGCCATATTTTCGATGCTAAAACCGGTTATCCTACACAAGGGGTTGCCTCTGTGATACTGGTTTATCCGGATCCGGTGGCAGCACAGCCCTGGGCAAAGATACCTTTTGTTTTGGGTCCAAAAAAAGGATTAGAAATGTTGGAAAAGATACCCGGGCTTGAGGCGATCATAGTTACTGCTTCCGGAGAAAAGATTTATTCCCGAGGATTAAGGCACATCTTGAATATTGTTCCAGAAGAAAAACAAAAAGGAGGATAGTAAAGATGCAAAAGAAAATGATTTTTGCGACATTTGTTTTGTTTTGCCTGTCGATTTTCGTATCCAGGAATTGTTATGCCATCCAGCTGTTGACACATGAAGAGGCATTAAAAAAGGTATTGGGGGAAGGCGTCAAAATTACTACTGAAAATAAAGAATTAACTGAACCGAAGTTATCCAAAGTTAAGGAGCACTTAGGTGGTAATTTGATCTGTACTCAGAAAGGGGGCAGGGCCGCAAGTGTCCAGTGCAAAACTAATTTTGATTTCTATTTTGCCGAAAAAGACGGCCAGAAAACCGGTGTGGCAATTATCGATGATGAACCGGGTAAATGGGGGGCGGTGGAATTTATTATTGCAATGGACCTAAAAGGCGCGGTTAGCCGGGTAGAGGTTTTAAGTTACGAGGAAAAAAGAGGGCAGCCAATCGCGCGGCATAGTTTCTTAAGCCAGTTTGAAGGAAAAACCAGCAAGAGCCCGCTGCAAATTGAAAAAGATATTACCGGTATCAGCGGTGCTACGATTTCTTCTACCAGCGCGGCCTTTGCGGTAAAAAAGGCTATTATTCTGTATGAAGAGCTTTATCTTAACCAGTAATTTTTTGAAATAGAAAAGGAGGCAGAAAAGATGGAAAATTTCCGGCTTTCGCGCGCGCCGATAAGCATGAAATTGTTGGCGACCAGCTTGTTATGCATAGCGGGATTGATTTATTTGGTTCTACTTGTTCATATTTGGCAGGATACCGAAATGAAACCCGCTCTCATCGCAAAAGGCTATTGTTCGATGGAGGGCCTAGAATTAACAGACCATGTCCATAAATATCTCCCATATTATGCGATTTACATCTTTATGCTTCCCACGGTTATTTTTATGTTTACCTCTTTTTCGGAAAAGATTAAGCGGGTTTTCGCCGTTTCGCCGTTCATTTTGATTATTCTTGATATTATGTCAATGTGTTCCATGCCTTTTATATCGCCAGTTTTTAGTTGGGGTTTATTTTTTGTCGGGATGTTCCTGGGCTTTACTTTTTTGATTATGTTTATTTTGATTATTTTTGATATCTGGTTTAGGAGGTAAGCAAATACATAGAATCTGGAGGGGGTTATGGAGACGCAAAGAAAGGTCCTGATTATTGACGATGACCCGGATATTGTGGAAGCAATGAAGGTGGTATTGGAAAGTAAAAAATATCAGGTTGTGGTTGCCAAGAACGGCGAAGAGGGCTTAAAGCAGGTAAAACTTGCAAAGCCTGATCTGGTTATTCTTGACGTAATGATGGAGACTAGCGACAAAGGGTTTGACGTCGCCAGGCAAATAAAATCTGACAAAAATAGTAAAGAGATTCCGATCATTATGTTGACAGCGATTAAGGAAAAGACCGGCCTGGACTTTAAGAATGAGGCTGGAGACGAAGTCTGGCTACCGGTGGATGATTATTGTGATAAGCCGCTTAATCCCGAGCAGCTGATTTTAAAAGTGGAATTGTTTCTTAAAGATAAATAATTCCATGGAAAGTAATGCGTTTCAAGAAGGACTGGTGGAAAGGCTCTCTTGGCTGATTTGGCTCAGGTGGCTCGCTGTAATCGGGGCATTGTTGACAGTTTTATTTGTCAGGCAAGGGTTGAAATTTAACCTCCCGGGCTTTCCTCTATATGTAATTATCTTAGCGCTCTTTATATATAATATCGTATTTTTTTTCTTATTGATCCGGGTGAAGAAAAAATCATTGGCCTGGGTTAACAAAATCGCCAATAGCCAGATTTCCCTTGATCTTTTATGCCTGGCTGCTTTGATCCATTTTTCCGGCGGCATTGAGAATCCTTTTATTTTTTATTTTATATTCCATATGATTATTGCCAGTATATTGCTTTCGCGCAGGCACTCATTTTTACAAGCGGCATTTGGCGTATTACTATTCTCTCTGGTGGTAATTTTAGAATATCTGGGGGTTTTCCCTCATTATTGTTTAAGAGGGTTTATAATTAGCTGCCAGTATCATAATCCTCTTTATCTGGGAGGAGTTTCTTTTGTTTTTGTCAGTACCCTATTTATCGCAGTCTACTTAGCAACCTCGATTTCAAATAGATTAAGGCAACGAGAAAAAGTTTTAGAACAGGCAAATGAACAATTAAGAGCTAAAGACCGCATAAAATCTGAATACGTTTTACATGTTTCGCATGATATTAAAGAACACTTAGCGGCGATCCAGGGTTGCCTGGAACCCGTAGTTGCCAAAATCACCGGAGAACTTAACCCTAAGCAACTGGACTTAATCCAGAGAGCAGTTCATAGGACAGGGAAATTGATGTTTTATGTCAAGGCGCTTTTAGAAATCACGCGCATAAAATTAAGCCGGCAAATTAAGATGGAATATTTTTCTTTTGGAGCCACACTTTCTGAAGCGATTTCCGGTGTTACTGGAAAGGCCCAAGAGAAAAATATTACCCTGCATTCTGTCCTAGAGCCAAGTATCGATAAAATCAGGGGTTCTAAAGAGCATATCCAGGAAACCCTGACTAATCTTTTAGCAAATTCCGTTAAATATACGCCCCGTAATGGCAAGATTAGTATCGTGGTACAAGATAAGGGGAACCGTATTTTAGTAGCGATTAGCGATAATGGGATCGGCATACCTCAGATTGAGCTGCCCAGAATATTTGAAGAATTTTACCGAGCCTCAAATGCAAAAGAGGTGGAAAGAGACGGAACAGGCCTGGGGCTATCGATAGCGAAGCAAATTATAGAAATACACCACGGTAAAATTTGGGTTGAATCTGAAGAAGGCAAAGGCAGCACTTTCCATATAGAGTTACCAAAATAAACAATTATGATTACGGATTATGCTTATGTAGGGTTATTTTTAGTATTCGGCATCGTCTTTGTTGCCAGCGCATTTATTGTTTCGTGGCTGCTGCGGCCCAGGGTCTCTAATCCGCTTAAGAATGCTCCTTATGAATGCGGAGAAATCGTTTTAAGCGCATGCTTGGTTTTTCTTCGATTGCGCAAGCAGGGTACATCTTAATCGGTTTTAGCGCAGGCACGGTACTTGGCATAAAGTCAGCCTTGTTTTATATTCTTGTTTATGTTTTGATGAACCTGGGCGCTTTTGGATGTGTTGCCTTGATTTCAGACTCCTTGCAGAGCGATGCAATTGAAGATTATGCAGGGCTGCACAAAAGAGACCCTACTTCGGCATTCATGCTCACACTTTTCTTGTTATCCCTTGCCGGAATACCGCCATTAGCGGGTTTCTTGGGGAAATTTTTATTATTCGCAGCTGCGATTGACTCTAAGTTGATCTTGCTTGCGATAGCCGCTGCGATAAACAGCGTTATCGCATTTTACTATTATGTCAATGTGATTAAATGCATGTATTTCAATCCAGCAAAGAATTCTGCCGCTGCGCCAAAATCAGCTGCACTCCAGATAGCTTTAATAATTACTCTTATTGGCATATTGATCGTAGGCATCTGGCCTGGTCCTTTTTTGCAGCTGGTGAATGCCGCAACAATGAATTACTAAATAAAGAAATTATTTGATATTTGAGGTTACCAAGAAAGTAGATTTTTTACTTGTATAGGTGTAAGGCGCAGAGAAGCGCAAAAATACAGAGGCGTTCCATAAAGGAACGCCTATTTGTTAAGTAATGAGTAAGACGTGGGCGTCTTTTGTAATCCGGGTTGGATTAAGAAAGACGCTTTTTTATTAACAAGAAGGAGGATGAGGTGAGAAGAGTATTAAAAGTAACCGGTTTTATCTTTAGTTTTTGCTTTTTAGCTTTTGAATTTGTTTCTGCGACACCTTCCACCCATATCTGGGCGCCTTCTACGGATATCCAGCCCTACAAAAAGATACACCTTACCGCGGATACCTATACCCCTATACCGAAG
>Ga0105164_10002156_pt1 | contig 12235 bp, 15 predicted proteins | sample VDWuncwatermetaG_FD_89674 | JGI IMG/M metagenome (GOLD analysis project Ga0105164, IMG submission 89674) | Wastewater microbial communities from Netherlands to study Microbial Dark Matter (Phase II) - VDW unchlorinated drinking water | ecosystem: Environmental > Aquatic > Freshwater > Drinking...
GAGAAAGCAAAGCTGAAAAAAGAAGAGGAAATCAAGAAACAGAAACAGGAAGAGCAAAAAGAGCTCGAGAAGCAGAAAAAAGAGCAGGAAAGACTTCAAAAACTTGATAGGATAAGGCACCTTGAGGAATCCCTCAATGAAAATAAGAGGGCTTCTGATGAATTAAATGCGGAATTAAAAAAACTGGATTCGGAAAAAGACAGCATATCCAATAATGCATCTGGAATTAATTCAGAAATAAAATCAATTGACGACGAAATTCTGAACAGCTCGCAGCAAATTGATGAATTATCCGAGCAAAAACTACCTTTGGCCGAGGAGTACAAAAAACAGGCAGGAATTTATTCTAAGGAAGGGCAAAAAAAAGCAAGAGAGCTGAAACTTAAAGAGATTAAGGAAGGCTTTGCAGCAAAGCAAAATGCATTGTCTGCCGAGCTGGAAAATGAACTGAGCAAGATGACCCTCGAAAAGAGGAAAAAAATAGAGAAATGGAAAAGGCTGGAGCTTAGCGCGATACTTAAGATTGAAGAGCGCGACATCCAGAAGGAACTCAAAAATTTTGATTTCCAGATTTCAAGCAGGAAAAAAGAAGCTGAGAATAACTACAAAAAAGCTCTGCAGGAAATAAGCAAAAAGCAGCAGGAAATAAAAAAATCAATTGAAGAATTGGACAGGAAAAAACAATCCATTCTTACAGATAATAAAAATGCCCTAAAAGAGATGCCAAAAAAAGAAAAAGAGATTGAAAATGCCAGAAATAAGCTGGAGATCGCCGCAAGTGAAAGGGAGCAGATAAAATCCGAATTGTTATCCCTAAAACCAACTGCAAAATTCAAGCTGGCCGTCGGAAATTTGATAGAATCACTCAGGCAAAAAATAGGAGAGAAGAAAAGACTAAGGAAAGAAAAAGAAGCATCACCTAAAACTGCGCCAAATGCAGCTGAGGAGCCAAGACAGGAAGTTCAAAATAAAAAAACAAAGGAAAAAACAAGGCAAAAGCCCGAAGAAGAGTTAAATATTGATGAAGAAATAAAAAAACTGCATGAAGAAAATAAAATTGCCGTGGAACCAAAACCAGGATGGCTTGGAAGATGGATTAAGAAAAAGCAGGAGCCGGACAAAACTGAAGAAAAAATCAAGGAAAAGCCTGAAGAAAAGCAGGAGCAGGCAAAGCCAAATGTTTTTGGAAAATTATTTGGAAAAATAGAAGCAAGGAAGCCTGCAGAAGAAAAGGAAAAAATTGAAATTAAGGATGAAGAGCCTCAAAAGAAAGATACCGTGAAATCCGAAGCAGACGAGCTGGAAGATTCTATAAGAAAACTTGGCTTATTCAAGAAAATTGAGAATGAAGGAGCCGAACCCAAGGAAGAAAAGAAAAAACACACCATTTTCGGCAAAATTTTTGAAAAGAAGGAAAAAAACAAAGAGGAAAAGCATCAAAAGCCAAGGCATGAAGGAAAAAATGAAAATGGCACAAAGCTTGATGGATTTCACAAAACTTTCCACGAAGCAAAAGAAGCTATCAGCAGAAATGACGCTGCCAAGGCAAAGCAACTTTACATTGAGGCCAGAAACCTGTATGTGGCATTGAACAACAAGGAGAAAAAAGATGTTTATGGCGAGCTTATGGAATTATACAACAAACTGTCAAAGTAAAATTTATTCTGTTAAATAAAATACTTATCTCAGCGAATCCTCAATGGGCTTTTTCGCCTTCTGCTGGACACTTTTTTGTATGTCAACCCCGAGCTCCTGCAGGCCTTTTATGTGCATCTGCATAAGCTGCTCGACAATCGCCAGTATCTTGAGCATTTCCTCCCTTTCTTTTGCAAGAGTTGTCAAAGCCCCCTTATGAAAGCCAATCTGCTCGTCCTTGTTTATGTCATTTGCCATCTTCGCATTTAAAGCGCTTCAGTATTTAATAGTTTCTGATTTATTAAATAAAGTAAATCTTTTTAAAATATGGTTGAATACATTGTTTTATGACGCAGGTTTTAGGAATTGTAAAAAACGGCCAGCTTATCCCGGAAGATTTGTGGATAAAGCTGATCGGAAGCATTGAAAATAATTTTGACAGCCTTGAAACCAACAGGGAAAGGGCGAAAAGGGAGCTGGCAGAATCCATAATCAGCGCAGTCAAGAAAAGAATAGTTGCAAAATTCGGAATTTTGTTTTCAGGAGGTGTGGACAGCTCGCTCATTGCATTTATTGCAAAGCAGCTCAAGTGCAGCTTCACCTGCTATACTGTGGGCATTGAAGGCTCCGATGACATCGCATGGGCCAAAAAAGTTGCCGACGAGTATAAATTCAGTTTTAAATATAAAATCTTAAGTTTGGATGAGCTGGAATCAATTTTGAAAAACACGATAAAGATTCTTAATGACTCCGACATCGTAAAAGTCAGCGTCGGCTCTGTTTTGTATGCAGGAGGAAAAATGGCACTGGCAGACGGCAATAATGTTCTGTTTGGAGGCATTGGAAGCGAGGAAATTTTTGCAGGATACCGGCGGCATGAACAGGCAATGCAGAGCAATAATTTTGAGGAGCTGCACAAGGAATGCTGGAACGGATTGAGAAACATGTGGCAAAGGGATTTGACAAGGGACTTTGCAATTGCGAAAAATCTTGGCCTTGATTTAAGGGCGCCGTTCCTCGACAGGGATTTGATAAAAGTTGCAATGAATGTACATCCCATGTTCAAGCTCGACAGGGAAAACAAGAAAATAATTCTGAGGGATGCGGCAGAGTTTATCGGGCTTAAGAAAGAGTTTGCATGGCGGAAGAAGCAGGCTGCACAATACGGAAGCAATTTCGTGAACGGAATAGAGAAATTGGCAAAGAAGAACGGCTTCAAGCTCAAGAAAGATTATCTCCAAAGCTTATTGGCAAAATGATTTACAAGTTCAATGCCTACGGCCATCCAAACATCCTTGGAACCCATAAAACAACTTTTGAGTTTACCAAAGATAATGAATTGACATTGAATGGGGACTGCATCGTTGGAGTTAAAGCTGATTTTGAATTAAGTGAAATAAAAAAATTCATTAAAAAATCTAAAAACAATAAGATTGAAATAAAAATAGAATTTATATCGAAAAACAAAAAATTTCAGGAAACAATCTTTGCGGAGCTTAATCCAAATTTCAACAGTGACAAAGAGATGGTTATAAGAAAAACTGATTTTATTTCTGAAAGAACTTTTGCGGTAAAAGCTGACAAGGCTGCCTGTGATTTAAACAGGGGATTGGTTGGGGTTTTGAAACAGGAAAATAGGTTAGTTGTTTCTATATATTTTATATAACCTTAAAGTTACAAAAACAGCCAGCAACAGATAGATTTTTAAATGAATAAGTCATATCTCCCGGCTTGGGGGTTGTAGATTCTTGGAAGGAAAAAGAGGAGATAAATAGAGGACTGAAAAAATAGCATTAACTAAGAGAAAAAGATGAATATGGGAAAGGGGTTGGAGGGGGTAATAGACCGGTTTAAATCAATTCCGCTAAGTGTAACTTTTACCCCTGAGGAAAGGCCGATTATAGCGGTTAATAATTATCATATAGGCTACGTAGTAGATGCACCTTTTTTTGATTCAACGGGATTGGGCTTTGGCGATGAAAAAAAGGCTAGAATTGAAATTGCAACTAGATTTGAAGAATATACTCAAAAAATTCTTAAAGATTCTAAACCGAGGATTTTCAGCGGACTGCATCCTTATTCCCATATCTACAGAGATGCAGAAACAGCCTTTCAAATTGCAAAAGTTTTGGATATTCCCATTGATTTTGTAACCTTGCTTGTAATAATAGGCCACGACAGCATAGAAGACAGGTCTCAGGTAAAGGGGCTTTTAAGGCAGTGGGAAGAAGCTGTAATCAAAACAGACCATAATAGAAGAAGAAACCTTGAAGAGCTTTTAAGAAAAGAGAGGGCAGCTGCAAGAGACGAGATTGAGCAAAAACTCGAATCATATTTAAAATCCACGGGGGTCACGGGAAAATCATATTCGGTTTTGAGAAATGATATCAAAACGGCAGCAGACTTAATTTTAGATGTAACAAGATTTTCAGATATGTACCCCTATGCGATATCTATGGGCCGTCAGTACAGGAAGATAGGTTCTGAGAAAATTGACAGGGTATTGATTCGTGCCTTTGCAAAAAATGTGGATAGGACAGCAAACTTGAGGGAATACGGCTTTGTGCTTCCACAAGAAACTATGGCTTATTTAGAAAGGGTTTTTAATGATGACAGGGAATTAAAAAACGGGCTTAATGTGGGGACTTATTTAAGAGAAAAATTTGGAACAGTTAGGGGTTCTGAAGTTATAATGCCTCCGGCACTTAGAGTCGGAACAGCATTTAACGGTATTTTCCCATTGCATTTCTTTAACGAAACTCTTAATTACAATGGAGAAGTTTATAATGCAGGAGGAAGGACCCAAGAATTATTAAGGTTAGCTTCGGAAAGCAAAAGAGTTATGATTTATGAATCACAAAAATTGCTTGATTCCGCTGGCAGACTATATGAAAGCGACAAGAATTTGCCGAAAGGAACAAAACAGAAAGTAGACAGAAGAATAGATGCAAAAAAAGCAACTAACTATTATCCTAAAATAACTCCAGATGGATTTACTGGAAGGTGGGTCATGTATGATGTAGGCGGCAGAGAAACAATAGAAGCATTGGATAGGTCTCCTGATAAGAAAGCGGAAGTTTATGAAGACTCAAGAGATATGGGAGTATTAATTCCAATGTTCGGGCAATTTTATCTGAGAGATAAAGCTGATGATCGTGGAAGGCATATCCTTGTTGATGATCCTGAAATCAAATACAATCCATCCATCCATCAGCATTTTACACTCACCGGAATTGAAGATTTGTTGAGGTCCGTCCGTGGCGACCAATTTTGGGAATTGGTTGCCCGAGAAAAGTTGGGACATCCTCATCAAAGTCATTTAAAACGAAGAATCCCTTATACATTTGGACTTCTTTAATCGTTAACTTGTTAACCACTTTTAAGTAGTCAAAATCGAAAGATTTAAATATCACCATGTTGATTATTACATTCTATGGTTGAACTTTTTAAGCCTAAGGAACTTTATCAAGAGCAGTTAGCAAACTCTGAGAATTTAGTAAAACCAGTTAATGTTGCAAGATATTCTGTAAATGGTAAAGTATACGAAGTAAAAGATGGAAGTTCAGATGATATAGCAAATATTTCTCTTCGAGATAATCAGATGTCTGCGTTATTCCTTGGCTATGCAAGCCAAGTAAAAAGATTAACAACTATGGATACAGAACCAAGGTCGCCAGTAGGCTTTTATCTAGGAAAGATTTTTGACAATCCAAAGACCTTTGAACTTTTCTTTAATTATGTTGCCCCTAATGTTAGAATCAATGGAATTGGCATTGTTCATAGGGTAGATTCACTATTAATGGCTCTAAACATGGAGAGTATAGAAAAGTTTCTAACAAGAATTGTTGAAGGAAAATCAGGTTTTTATGAATCACTTGAAGGAATATGTGCTGGAATAACCAAAGACTCTGGTACTGAATATGCTATAGACTTAAGAGATAAGGACAAAGTTAGAAGAATAGTTGAAAAAAGATTAGAATTAATGCGGTTTAAATTTCTTTGAATTTAAGCATTAACCCTTCTCGTCTTCCCCACATAATTCAGAATCTTTCCATTGGAATATTTCCCGTTACCAAGAAAATCCTTATTGTTTTTTAATATGACAAACCCACTGCAATCGCTGCATTCTTTTTCCAAATCTTCGCCTTTGAACCATTTTCTAGTTTCATCCTCATTCAGTTCAACAATATTTTTTACCGCTTTTGGCCCGACAATTTGGCTTCCTTCAATGCTCAGCCTTATGCCCTTGGCATCAATCTCGCAAAAATACATGCCGGCGGAATTCAGCCTTAGCGCTGACAGGTTGATTTTTGAAATGTCTTTGCTCACAACAAACACCCTGTTCTTGTTGTTTTTCAAAAACCCATAGCCAAGCTTTATCTTAGCGCCCCACTGCTCCTCAATCATCTTATAGATTTCCTTTATCTCTTTGCTGTTGAGGATTTTTAGTTCCGGCATTTTACTTAAGGAAATCCATTATTTCTTTTTTCATATGAGGGTTCAGAGAAACATGCAGTTCTCCTGTAGATTTCTTGCATAGCATCCAACCATCGTTAATAAGCTCTTTAATTGCTTTCTCAATTAATTTCTGGCCTTCTTTAGAATTAACAATATGCGAGGGAAACCCTTTTTTTATATTTCTTACTTCAGTATGCTTGCCTCCCCATCTAGGCGGAGTCATCAGGCTTTCCAAAATTACCCTTTTTATTAAATTAGCCTCCATAGGCTTTGTTTGTAAGCGGCTTATTTTTATAGTTTGCTATTTTTATGATATAACATTATATCAAAACAGAAGATTTATATATATGTTATGCTTATCTTATGTAAAAATGGAAGAATCAATTTTCATAAAAGTGCTTGGAGATACGCCCAAGATAAAAATTTTTAACTACTTGATAAAATATCGCGGCTTAGACTACTCCATGTCCGACATAGCAAGAAACAGCAAAGTTGGCTGGGCTACACTAAGCAGATTGTGGGGAGAATTTATAAAATTAAGGATGGTCATTCCAACAAGGGAGATAGGAAAAGCCAAGCTGTTCAAGTTAAATGAAGATAACCCTGCCGTCATGGAGCTGATAAATGTATATAAAAAATTATTGCAGCAAGAAACAGAAAATTACTTTGCAAAAAAGATAAAAATCAAAGTAAAAATTTAGAAATATTTTAAATCCCCCACATGGGATTTTGATTTCTCATTATCTCTGCAATCTCCTTTAAAACTCCAATCTCTTCCGGCGTCAAATATTTCTTGAATTCCTTCAGCTTCCTGAAATGCTCCTCTGGAATTGCGGAATACAAAATATCATTTTCGTGTACTTGCCTTCCTACAGTGACATTAGGAAGGGAAACTGCAATCTGCTTTCCTTTCTCGGCTATGTCAATATTCTCCTGCTCATGCTGCATGCCATTTGCCTCGGTTATTGCGGCGCCTTCATTTTTCATTAAGGGTGTTCCGGTTTTCAATGTGCCGGCAAGCACCTCTATGCCAACAATTGCAGGATTATTCTGCCTGAAAACATAGCCTTTCATTATCTGCAATTTGCACGGCCTGTACAAGTATTCTATTTCCTTTGCCTCCAATGCCTTTCTTGCCTCTTCCCTCCATTGTTCAAAACTCTCGATGAGCTTGTAAATTATGTTATTGCTCAATACTTTCGCATTTCCTATTTTTACGTCGGGCAGCAATTCCACATTAAATCCAAGGACAGCGCATTGCAGAGGGTCCTTTTCGTAACTGGTTTCCGCATCAGATATGTCTTTTTTTGTTATGCTTCCGATGCTTGCTTTTTTTATCTCAATATTCTTTTCTCTCAAAATTTTTATAAGCGCTTCCAGCGACCCAAGCGAGTCGGCTTTTATGACAATTCCATTCTTATCGGTTTCTATGACGACTTCCTCGACTTCTTTTTTTATCTCCTCCTTGACTTTTTCAACTTCATCAAGGCTGCAGCTTCTCAGCGGCATGCCAGCGACAACTTTGTCAAGGTCAGGAGCGGAAATTTTGGCGCCTGTTGCCGCTTCAACACGTTTTACCTGCTTAAATTTGGTTTTCCTGTCGCGCATCTCCGAGGACTGTACAGGTTCCAAAAGCGCCTTTACTTTCGTGACAACAGGCTCGTTCAGCGACCCAATGACTATTGTGTCGTTTTGGTTTAATGAGCCGTTGTAGATGATCACATCAATGGTTGTTCCAAGGCCTCTTTCTTCCTTTACCTCGAGAACAGTTCCTTTTGCATATCCATCAATATCAACTTTCAGGCTTTCTTCAAGAAATTTCTGGGACAATCCGGTCATTACCATCAATAACTCAGGCAATCCTTCGCCAGTTTTCGCAGATATCGGAATTATTGCAATCTGCTTGGTGTAGTCTTCAATCCTGTCAAACCTTTCAGAGTTAAATTCAAGCCCGCTTAATTTACCAACGGCCTCATAAAGCTTTTTTTCGTGCAGAAGCATCGCCTTTTCATTTTGGCTTTTTATATTTTCCAGCAGGTTTTTGTCCTTATTCAAGCTCCAGCCAGGGAGCAAATCAATTTTGTTCAGCGCGATTACAAAGGGAGTCTTATATTGCTTGAGGATGTCGATGCATTCCAAAGTCTGCACCTTCACGCCTTCATTGATGTCTATTACAAGTATTGCAATGTCTGCCAAATTCCCCCCTCTCCTTCTGAGGTTTGTGAAAGCCGCGTGGCCGGGCGTATCAATTATGACAAAGCCCGGTATTTTTATCTCAAGGCTGTTTTTTTCAAGAAGGCTGCCGCAGATTTTTTTTATGGTTTCTGTTGTTATTAATGAGCAGCCTATGCTCTGGGTTATCCTGCCTGGCTCCGACTCGACGATAGCGGTGCTTCTAATTGTATCAAGCAATTGCGTCTTCCCGGAGTCCACGTTTCCCATTACGGTAATAATCAATTGGCGCAGCATTTTAATCAATACAAAGTAAAGATACTGTGTTTTTAAACTTATTTGAGATATATTTTTATATTAATTGCTTTAAGTCGGGAATCATGAAGAATGCAGCACCTAACATTTTCAGGCAAAGATTATTGATTGAAGGGCTCTATAAAATAAAAGTTAATAAAAGAGCAATTGAAAATTATTTTGACAAGATTGCCAGAGCATTAAATTTGAAAGTTTATGGAAAACCCATAATATTTTCTCCAGGAGGCATTGGAAAGGAAGAAAACCAAGGTTATGATGCTTTTGTTCCATTGATTGATTCGGGAATATCCCCTTATGTCTGGTCCAATGCAGGATTTTTATCAATTATTATCTACACTTGCAAAGGTTTTGATGAGAAAATAGCTATAAAAACAACAAAAAATTTTTTTTAATGTCAAAAAAATTGAATCAAAATCATTCTGATAAGAAACCTTTTTATTAATGCCCATATTTTAAATCCTTATGTTAATAGTCAATGAAGGCCCTGCAACAATCAAAGTACCAAAAGCAGAAAAAATATCAAAAGAAATGGGAGTTTTCTACAATCCTGCCATGAAGCTGAACAGGGACATCTCTGTATTGCTGCTCAACTCAATAAATAAAAAAAATCTGCAGATTGCTGACATCTTGGCAGCAACAGGGATAAGGAGCATCAGGTTTTTGAAAGAATTAAATAAGAATAAAATAAAAAAAATTTATATTAATGACTATGACAAAGACGCGGTAAAATTAATCAAGGAAAATTTTCGCTTAAATAAAATAAATTACCCTAACAGCAAAAAAATAATAATTCAAAACCAGGATGCCAATCTGTTTCTTCTAAATTCAACAGGCTTTGACTATATTGATATAGACCCATTCGGAAATCCAAACCCGTTTCTTGATTCAGCATGCAGGCGCCTTGCAAGGGACGGGATACTTGCAGTCACGGCAACTGATACATCTTCATTGTGCGGCACTTTTCCAAGAGCGTGCATGAGAAAGTATTGGGCTGTTCCAAAAAAAGATGCGATGATGCACGAAACAGGATTAAGAATTCTGATAAGGAAAATACAAATGGTAGGCGCGCAGTATGATAAGGCGCTTGTCCCAATATTTTCATATTCAAAAGAGCACTACATGAGGGTTTTTCTCAGAAACAGCAAGAGAAAAGACAAAGTTGATGAAGTGTTGAAACAGCATGGGCAGTTCAATCAAGCCGGGCCCATGTGGCTTGGAAACCTGTGGAATTGCGAATTATGCGATAAAATGCATAAAATGTCAATTAAAAATAAAATATTCAGCAAAGACAAGGAATTGGCGAAATTCCTGAAAATGATAAAAGAAGAGTCAAAAATAAACAGTGTGGGCTTTTATGATTTGAACGCAGTTTGCGAGAAAAATAAAATAAAAACCCTGCAGAAGAAAAATAGCATAATAATCAAAATAAAAAAAATGGGATATTCTGCAAGCGAAACACATTTCAAGGGCGAAGGCATAAGGAGCAACCTACCTTACCAAAAGCTTACAGTCCTATTAAAAAATAAATAGATTTTTATACCTGAAGAAGCATGAACTGCAAAATGAATTCCAAAAACATTGTTGGTAAAATGATATTTTGCGTTTTTCTATTGATTTTTGTGATTGGCTGTTCAAAAATCCAGGAAAATAAGCCGGCCAATGAGCAGCCTGAACAAGTCATTGATACAGGAGCAATATCTGTCGAAAGCTACCCGGTAGGGGCGCAGGTTTATATTGGCAATGAACTAAAAGGCGAGACTCCATTGATGCTATATAATTTCCCTGTCGGCAGGTATGAAATAACCGTCAAAAAGAATGGATACGAAGATTTCAAAAAGTCGATAAGCCTTGAAGTCGGAAAGAATGAAGAAATAAAGGCAGCCTTATCCGAAATAAATACAGCGCCTGAGCCGGCAAAAGAAACAACTGAAAAATTGCCTGAAAATATAACACCTTCTTCAAAATTTAATAAGGTGAATGCCAGCAGCAGCTTCATAGTTTACTACGATTTCAAGAACGGAAAGTTCACTGAAAGCACCTCAGCATCGCCTGATGTTTTTTCATCCAACTACAAGACCTACCTTTATTTTACTTCAATAGCGCCTTCAAAAATGAAAGTCTTGAGCAAGCAAATAAAAGATGTTAGAAAAGAGGACTGTGCTAATGCTGTTGACACAATAGCCAACTTATATTCCGGCCAAACGCTTTGCGTTGTTGCAACAAACGGAGCCTATGCAGCTGTCGGCGGAACCTGGACGATTGAGCCAACTGTGCTGGAATGGGAGCTGTTTAGCTGATGAAGTTCTTAAATAAATAAATTTAAATATAAATTAATAAATCTATAGAATTGGTGATTTTGCTGAACAAACCTTATTTTTTGACGCCGTTCTATTACATAAGCAGACTTGCAGCCGGACGGCGATATCTTAGAGATTGTATGGCGGATAATTTTGGTCTAAATGCTTTAGAATTGAGAGTTCAAGAAGCACGCGTTCTACAAGAACAAAATGACTATCCTGGAATTGATGGTGTTCACACAAATGGCCATGGATTGGCGCATCTGTATTATACAAGAGATGGCGAAAGAAAGGGCAAGCTCCCTTATAAAGGCTCAAAATCTGAGGCATATGTACCGCATAAACCAAAAGCGAAAGGTTTCAGAGGACCTGTCAGCATACCCACTAGCCCCAGAAGACTGAAAAAAAGAAGTGTTCCTTTCAGAAAGCACATTGATTTATTCCGTTAACCGATTGCCCTTCTAACATCAGTTACTTCCACAGATTCAATTCCTTCAATCAATTTTATTTTCTGCTCAAGCTTTTCGGTGCTGCCCTTGCTTTCGTCCATTACAAACAAGATATTCAATGCCTTTAATCCAAAAGCTATCGGCTCTATGCTTGTCTTGAATTCCTTGGAATTGCAGAATTCCACAATTTCTTTCTTTGCCATGGACTCCAGCCTATGCAAATCAATTGAAGTGTCATTTGGCATTATCCTCAAAGAAACAACTACATTGGCCATATCAGTTTGGGCCTTCAAAGCCGCAGCTGGAGCACTTGTATTTTGAAGCTATCTGCCTGCAATGGTTGCACCTTACAATCTCGACCTTTGCGCACCTTGGGCACATGAATCTTGTGGAGCCTATTGTGTTTGATATTCTCTTCCTGCACGAGTTGCATAATGCATGTTTTTCTGCCATACTAAAAAATCCTCCAAGATTTTTGGTACCCCAAAATGCAAGGCATTTTTAGGGTTTTAGCTTCTGGTATAAGATTTTTATTTAAAAAGGTTGTTGTTTTAAATTAAACTATGCGGAAATAATTCTTTCGTTTTCATCAATCCTGAAAATTTCTCCAAGAAACTGCTGCACTGCGTAAATATTGGTTCTGCAATGGTTTGTTATTTCAGAAACTTTTATTTTTGAGTTTCCAATCAATGCCATGAAAGGCAGAATTTGGTCTGCAAGATGGCTGTCAACTGGACTTTTGCTTTCAATCTCCTTTATAAGATTTTTTGCAGCCTCTTCCCCTACAATCTCCGCCTTCTTCCCCTGCTCGCCAAGTGAATCTGCGCCAATCCTTATAGGATTGTTTTCATCAATGTCTTCCTTATTCTTGGAGAATATTGCCCATAAAGTTATGCCGGAGCCTATGGA
>Ga0105164_10002157_pt1 | contig 12233 bp, 19 predicted proteins | sample VDWuncwatermetaG_FD_89674 | JGI IMG/M metagenome (GOLD analysis project Ga0105164, IMG submission 89674) | Wastewater microbial communities from Netherlands to study Microbial Dark Matter (Phase II) - VDW unchlorinated drinking water | ecosystem: Environmental > Aquatic > Freshwater > Drinking...
ACAAAGGGATGGGGATTAAGTATGAGGGCGAGGTTATTAGGAGGAAGGCTGGCAAGGCATTTACTTCAGGGGCAGCATAATAAGTTATTGAAAAGGTTATAATCATGGATCACATAAAGGAAAAATTACGTAAAAGGACAAGGCGGCATCTGCGAGTTAGACGGAAAGTAGTTGGAAGCAGCGAAAGGCCGCGTTTAAATGTTTATCGAAGTTTAAAACATATTTATTGCCAAATTATTGATGATATCGAAGGAAAAACACTTGCCGCCGCTTCAACGCAGTCTCCGGATATTCGGTCTCAGATTCGGTATGGTGGAAATGTAAAGGCTGCGGAGATTGTCGGAAAAAAGATTGCTGAGGAAGCAATGAAGAAAGGTGTTACTAAAGTCGTTTTTGATAAAGGCGGTTATAAGTATCACGGAAGAATAAAGGCATTAGCCGAAAGTGCAAGAAAGCACAATTTGATATTCTAAGGGTATGATTCTTACAAGGAGACACATTTGGCACGTTTAGGAGAACCAATAAATTTAGAAGAAACAGTTGTAAAGATTAATCGATGTACAACGGTGACAAAGGGCGGGAAATCAATGAGTTTTAGCGCCCTTGTAGTTGTTGGCGACAAAAAGGGAAATGTTGGGATTGGATTCGGCAAGGCGCGCGAAGTGCCTAATGCCGTAAGTAAAGCATCGAAGGAAGCCAAAAAGCAAATGGTTAAAATTCCATTGCAAGGCGATACCATCCCACATGCAGTATGGGGGAGATATAAGGCTGCAAATATTTTCTTAAAGCCGGCGTCTCCGGGAACCGGAATTAAGGCTGGGGCTTCGGCGCGGGCGGTGTTAGATTCTGCAGGGATTAAAAATATCTTAACAAAATGTTTTGGGAAGAGGAATCCGCTTAATGTAACTAAGGCAACATTAATAGGGTTACAATCTCTACGAACAAAGGCAGAAGTAGAAGAGCTAAGGGGAGTGAAGATAGAATGAACCTCAAGGATGTGAAGGCAATACCTATTTACAGAAAACGTAAGAAACGGGTTGGTCGTGGCAGGGGATCTGGTATGGGGAAAACCTCGGGTAGAGGTGGTAAGGGGGCAACGGCTAGATCTGGCAATGAAACAAGGATACAGTTTGAAGGTGGACAAACACCACTCTTTCGGCGTTTGCCAAAGAGAGGATTTAATAATCCATTTAAGAAAAAATATGCAGTAATTAATTTGAGGGATATCGCGCAGTTTGAAAAAGGTACAACGGTAAATACAGAAAAGTTAAAAGAAGCAGGGCTTATAAAAAAAGTTTTGGACGGCGTAAAAGTGTTGGGTGATGGTGAAATTAAAAATCCTTTGACTGTGATAGCTCATAAATTCAGCAAGGCTGCAATTGAAAAGATTAAGGCGGCTGGTGGAGAAATAAAAGTCTTATCATGATCGAACAATTTGGAAATATTTTTCGAATTCCTGAATTACGTAAAAAAGTATTAATAACTCTTGGGCTGATTGCGTTATGTCGTGTCGGTGTTTATATACCAATTCCAGGAATTGATACAACGGTACTGAAATCGTATTTTCAGCAATTCTCACAAACAGGTCTTGGGCAGTTATTGGGATTGGTAGATATGTTTGCTGGTGGTGCTTTGACATCCGGTGCTATTTTTGGGTTAGGTGTTATGCCATATATCAGCGCATCTATCATTTTCCAACTATTGGTAGGTGTTGTGCCATACCTGGAAAAATTGCAAAAAGAGGGAGAGGTTGGTAGAAAGAAAATTAATCAGTACACCCGATTAGCGACAGTAGGGCTGTGCCTCTTTCAGGCATTTGTGATGACGCGAACGCTTTATACGGTAGAATTTAATGGGGTTCCCGTTATTCCCGTCTATCTTCAGGGTATCGGCTTTCAGATGATGGCAGCGCTTCTTTTAACGACAGGGACTATGACCCTCATGTGGATCGGAGAGCAAATTGAAGAGCATGGTATTGGAAGCGGAATCTCAATAGTGATAATGGTTGGAATTATTGATCGCTTACCTTGGGCTTTTTCTCAAGTAATGCAGAATTTCACCTTTTCTGTAACTCCATCTGAACATCAGATTGGTGTTGTGAAATTGATAGTTCTCTTAGCCATGTTCCTTGCTATTGTTGGTGGAGTTGTATATATTACGCAGGGACAAAGGCGTATACCTGTACAGCAGGCGAAACACACGCGTGGCAGAAAAGTATATGGTGGACAAAGGCATTTCCTACCTCTTCGTGTGAATCAAGCAGGGGTAATGCCAATTATATTTGCACAATCATTGTTAATCTTTCCATCTGCTATTATGCAGGGTATTCAAGTAAGGTTAGAACCTGGGAGCTTTGGATACTGGATTACTTCTCGCCTATCGGAAGTTTTGCAGGGGGGGGTAATTTATGTTATGCTGTATATTTTGCTTATAACATTCTTTTGTTATTTTTGGACTGCAATACAATTTAATCCCAAGGAAATGTCGAATAATATGAAAGATTATGGTAGTTTCGTTCCGGGGATTAGACCGGGGCAGAGAACAGCGGAATATTTGGAAGGTATCATGGGTAAGATTACATTGGCAGGCGCTGCTTTCCTAGCTTTAATTGCGATTTTACCAAAGCTTGTTGCCGGTGGGTTTGAGCTTAGCCGTGCTATAGCGGGTTTCTATGGCGGAACTGGCTTGCTTATTATTGTTGGGGTGGCGCTTGATATGGTGCAAAAAATAGAATCCCATATGATTATGAGGCAGTATAGCGGGTTCTTGAGTGGTGGAGCCAGAATCAGAGGAAGAATGGGATGAGGATTGTTTTCCTTGGTCCTCCAGGAGCTGGTAAAGGTACTCAGGCAGAAACCATCAGCAAAAAGAAAAAGATCCCCCATATATCTTCAGGAAACTTGCTAAGAGAAGCAGTTGATGCCGGTACTGAGACAGGTATAAAGGCGAAGTATTATATAGAAAAAGGGCTATTAGTACCAGACCAGATAGTTGTTGATATCATTAAAGATCGAATTGTAAAAAATGATTTTAAGGCAGGATTTATTTTAGACGGATTTCCAAGGACTCTTTCTCAAGCAAAAGTGTTAGATGAGACGCTTAAAAAACTTGGGAATGGTTTGGACATAGTTTTTTACTTTTCTGTATCAAAAGAAAGTGTAGTTCTCAGGCTATCTGGCAGGAGGATATGTGTCAACTGTGGGGCAAACTATCATATAAAATACGTTCTTTCTTCGAGGGAAGGGATTTGCGATAAATGTGGTGGAAAATTAAATCAGCGTGCGGATGATAAATCAGAGACGATATTGGAAAGATTAAAAGTTTATCATGAACAAACAGAAGACTTGATTGAGTATTATAAAAAGAATGATATTTTGGAAGAAATTGCAGGTGACATAAGTAATATAGAAATGATTACTAAAAATATATTAGATTCTATTGACCTTGCAGAGAAAAGGCTTAATCGAGCGCGGAGTGGCTTGAATTGATAGTTTGTAAATCGCCCCGAGAAATTGAAATAATGAGGGCCGCGGGAAAGATTACAGCAAATGCACTAAAATTAGCCAGGAAAATCGCAACACAGGATGCGACAACAGATTATTTAAACACAGAACTTGAAAGATATATTGTAAGCCAGGGTGGAATACCTATTTTTAAAGGGTATAGAGGGTTTCCAAAAAGCATATGTACTTCAATAAATGAAGAGGTTGTGCATGGCATACCCGGACAGAGAAAATTAAAAAAAGGTGATATTCTTAGTATTGATGTTGGGGTTGGTTATCAAAAATATGTTGCCGACGCGGCTGTAACTATACCAATTGGTGAGATTAGCCCAGAAGCTAGGCGGCTTTTAGAGGTGTGTGAAAAATCGCTTTATTTGGCAATTGATGCTATAAAATCAAATGAAAAGCTTTCTTTAATTTCGAAAACAATACAAGAGTACGTTGAAAAGAATGGCTATTCTGTTATAAGAAACTACACAGGTCATGGGATTGGAAGATGTATGCATGAAGACCCGCAAGTGCCCAATTTTGTGAGTAAATCTTTGTTAGAGGCAGACGAAATTTTAATGCCAGGAGTAACGATAGCGATTGAGCCTATGATATGCATGGGTAAGTGCGATACTGAGGTACTAAAGAATAAGTGGACTGTCGTAACAAAAGATAGAAAATTATCTGCGCATTACGAACATACCATTGTAGTTACTGAAGATGGAGCAGACATTTTGACAGTATAAAATTTTTTAAGTATGACTAAAGAAGAACCAATTCGGGTAGAAGCAACAGTAAAAGAGGCGCTTCCCAATGCGATGTTTCGGGTGGAATTGCAGAACGGACACAAAGTCCTTGCGCATGTTTCTGGGAAGATGCGAATGCACTTTATAAAAATATTGCCAGGTGACAAAGTGACGATTGAGATGTCTCCTTATGATCTAGATAAAGGCAGAATTGTTTATAGACAAGTTTAATATTTTAATACGATGCCGTATTATATATAGGATGATGAAAATATGAAGGTCAGAGCTTCTGTAAAGCGGATTTGTGAGAATTGTAAAATAGTGAGAAGAAAGAATGTTATTCGTGTGATTTGTTCAAATCCTCGCCACAAGCAAAGGCAAGGATGATTTTATGTTCAATTTAAAAAAATAAGAAAGGAATTGATGAATGCCGAGAATTGCTGGAATCGATATTCCCGCAGATAAAAGGATTGTTATCGCGCTTACCTACGTATATGGGATAGGAAAGGCTTTATCAAGCGAGATATTAAAAGAAGTAAACATTGACGAGAGTGTTCGCGCAAAAGACCTCCATGAAGACCAGTTGAGTATGTTAGGCGCGTATATTGAAAAGAATTTTTCTATTGAAGGGCAACTCCGTAGGCAGGAAATGCAGAATATTGCGCGTATGAAGAGTATTGCCTGTTATCGTGGGATCAGACATAAATTAGGGTTGCCAGTGAGAGGTCAAAGAACAAAAACAAATGCACGTACGAGAAAAGGGCGTAAAAAGACTGTGGCAGGGAAGAAAGGTGTTAAGGAATTAGGCTAAATTGCCAATTTTTTCATTACGGTTTACGAATGCAAAAAATAGAAAATAAAGAAACAATAGGGGAATTATTAAAATCTAACAAAGAATTGCTAAGAATCCTTGCATTGAACTTTAATGATGGAAGGGAAATAAAAAAATTCAATGAAGTAGTAGGCTTTTGCGAACAGATTGTACAAATTATTGAAAGCTATCCACTCGATAGGGAGCTTGTATTTCTCGATTGTTCTTGTGGCAAATCTTATTTATCGTTTGCTTTAAATTGTGTACTCTCGAACCTCTTTGCTATAAAAACTTATTTTTACGGTGTGGATACCAATAAAATATTAATAGAAAAGTGCGATCAAATTAAAGAGACGCTTGGCTACGGTAACATGCACTTTACAAATGCTAGGATTATTGATGTTGAGCCTGAGAGACCCATTGATATAGTAATTGCATTACATGCATGTGATCTTGCTACAGACGAAACTATTGCAAAGGGCATTAAATTATCTGCGAAATATATTATTGTAGTGCCTTGTTGTGAGAACCAAATACGAAACCGTTTAAAAGTTGGACACCCCCTGGTTGATTTAACTGATTTTGGACTCTTAAGATATCGTTTTGCAGACATTTTGACTGAAGCTTTAAGGGCGCAATTTCTTAGTGGCGCTGGTTATTATGTAAAACTTCTTGAGGTTATATCCCCCAAGTTTACTCCGAAGAATTTAATGATAATAGCGCGGAGAAAAAGAGGAAATAAAAAATACAATTTGGATAAATACAAAAAACTAGATGAAATGTTTAATACGGAATTTGCTTTAAAAAATTATTTTAATGCTGATGATGACCTTACACGGAATGAGTGTCTTAGTTTAACGCATTGTTAAAATCGTTTAATTTTGAGGGCCAGAAATAATTATGTCAACTGCAGGTAAGAAGAAAATAAGACGTAATGTTACAAGAGCAATTGCAAACATCAAGGCAACTTTTAATAATACCTATGTTACGATTTCCGACATGAACGGTGAGACAATTTGTTGGGCAAGCGCAGGTACTGTGGGTTTTAAGGGATCACGCAAAAGTACTCCTTTTGCTGCGCAGAAGGCAGCGTCAAGCGCGGCAGAAAAAGCGCAAAAGTATGGAATTCAGGAAGTTGAAATTAGAGTTAAAGGCCCAGGCCCAGGCAGAGAATCCGCCATTACAGCGCTTCAGGCGGCAGGTTTAAGTGTTAAAGCAATTGAGGATGTAACACCGCTTCCTCATAATGGTTGTCGGCCTAGAAAAAAACGTAGGGTATAATAAGTTCGAATGGAGGCTTAAGAAAGGATAATATGGCTAGATATATAGGTCCCCAGTGTAGATTGTGTAGAAGAGCAGGTGAGAAGCTATTTCTTAAAGGCATAAGATGCGATACGGTAAAATGTGCAATTACAAAGCGGAAATATCCTCCCGGTCAATCTACATGGGGTAGGGGTAAATTATCAAAATATGGTATCCAGTTCAGAGAAAAACAAAAGACGAAACGTTTTTACGGGATATTAGAGAGACAATTCCAGAATTATTTTAAAAAAGCAGAAAGGCAAAAGGGAAACACAGGAGAGAATCTTCTAGCCATGCTAGAGAGAAGACTTGATAATGTCGTGTGCCTGCTTTCTTTTGCTATGTCTAGAAAAAGTGCCAGACAGTTGATTCGGCATGGACATATAACCGTGAACAATAAAAAGGTAGATGTTCCCTCTTACCTTGTGAAAGTTGGCGATATTGTAAAACCTAAAAATAGCGAAGAGAGTATAAATATTGCAAAAGCTAACGTAGAGTTAGCGAAGGGTAGAAATATTCCTGCATGGGTAGAATTTAAGACAGATATACCGGAAGTGGTGGTAACACAACTTCCTACAAGGGAAGATATTTCTGTTCCCATTCAGGAACAATTAATTGTTGAATTGTGTTCTAAATAAGGTTTTGCCAGTTCAATTCATTCCACAATAGTAGATCAGTAAATGTTTTTAAAACATAGCCGCGAGGTCTTTTGTTTTCTAGATAGTAGTATTCACAGCCGAACAGTTTAATTTATTTTAAAATCCCTATTAACTAAATTAGGGGGAGAAATATGCGAATAAGGTGGAGAGGTCTTGAACTTCCGGTCCGTGTGGATGTGGAAAAAGAGACTTTGACCGATAAATATGGTAAGTTTACAGCCGCGCCTTTTGAGCGTGGGTTTGGCCAGTCTGTTGGTAATAGCATACGAAGAATTTTATTATCTTCGTTGGAGGGAAGTGCGGTTGTATCTGTTAAAGTTGATGGTGTAAGTCACGAATATACGACTATTCCCGGTGTTGTGGAAGATGTGACAGACATAATATTGAATATTAAAAACCTTGTTGTGAAACTGCATACTGACCAACCGAAAGTAGTAAAAATTGGAGCGACTAAGAAGGGGGAAGTAAAAGCAAAAGACATTATAACGGACGATAGTGTAGAGATCATGAATGGGGATTTGCATATCGCTACCCTTTCGGAGAACATAAATTTTAATATAGAAATGGAAATAAGTAAAGGCCGTGGATACGTAACCGCCGAAGAAAACGAACCAGATGAGCAGGAAATCGGATTAATAGCTGTGGACTCTATATTTTCTCCAGTCAGAAATGTTCGTTACGCTATTGAAGAAACGCGTGTTGGTAGACGTACAAATTATGATAAAGTTATTATGGAAATATGGACAAACGGTGTAGTTTCACCTGAAATGGCTCTTGTTGAAGCAGCTAAAATTATGAGAAAACATTTAAATCCGTTTGTGCAATACTTTGAAATTGGTAGGGAGTTACAACAAGTTGAAAAGAGGATGGGGATTGAATCTGCTCCAAAGATATCCGAAGAGGAGCTTCATAATAAATTTAGCATGCCCGTAACGGAATTAGATTTATCGGTAAGAGCGTCTAATTGTCTTGAAACCGCAAATATTGCAATGGTGGGAGATATTGTTACAAAAACAGAAGAACAACTTTTAGAAATTAAAAATTTTGGTAAAACTACGCTGAGAGAAGTAAAGAAAAAACTATCGCAATTAAATTTGACGATTGGAATGCCTGTGGCGATTAAACAAATGGAAAAGGGGAAAGGATAGTGCAATGAGACACAGAAAGAGAGGAAGACATTTATCGAGAACCGCTGCTCATAGAAAGGCGCTAAGGCAGAATATTACTAATAGTCTTCTTAAATACGGCAGAATTATTACGACGCTTGAAAAGGCAAAAGAAACAAGATCGTTTGCCGAAAAGATAATCACCACCGCTAAAAAGGGATTACTAAAGAAGGGCGCTGATAAACCGGGATACGTACATTGTTATCGTCAAGTTCTTTCGAGATTGAGGAATATTGATGCTGTTAAAAAGTTGTTTGGAGAAGGGCAATGGCGTGAAGCGGGTGGTATTGCCCAACGGTACATGAATCGGAATGGCGGATATACAAGGATATTAAAATTATCGGGGACACGATTAGGCGTTCTGTCGGGTAGTAACATAGGGAAAGTTCCCGAACTTGAATATAAAATGGAAGGTGTGGATAGGAAATTGCGTTTGTTGGGAAGACAGCTTAATGATAATGCGTCCCGTGTAATCTTTGAATTGGTTGAAGGCGCGGTTGGGGCACAGCCTTCCGAAGAAATTAAGCCCGAAGTTGCCACGGCTTAGCGAGAAAAACTAATTATCGGTAGATTAAAATATTTCTTACCCTTCTGCTATTTCATAGTAGAAGGGTTTTTTTGTCCACAAAGAGAGTTATGCCGAAGAAGCGTTTAATACTTGCTTCAAATTCGCCAAGGCGGATTGCCTTGCTAAAGTCACTAGGATATCAATTTGATATTATGCCGCACCGTATAGAAGAACATGGTTATGACAATGATTTGCCGACGATGCTGGTTCAGCGCTTGGCATTCTTAAAGGCAAGCGATGTGGCTAAAAGAGTTGATAATGCCATAATTGTCAGCGCAGATACCATCGTTTTGCATAACAAAAATATTTTTGGCAAACCTAAAGATACCCATGATGCCCGAAGAATACTGTCAATATTAAGTGATTCGGAACACGATGTTGTCTCAGGCGTATGTGTAATCGAAGCGCCTTCAAAAAAGAAACTATTGCGAACTGCCCAAACACATATTAAAATGAAGCGCATAACAGAAGAAGAAATCGAGATGTATATTAGATCGGGCGAACCAATGGATAAGGCGGGTGCGTATGCTATTCAAGGAATGGGGAAAAAATTTATTGAAAAAATAGACGGCAGCTATTCGAATGCAGTTGGCTTGCCTTTAGAAATCCTGCAGGAAATGCTGAGTAATTTTTAAATCACTAATACAATGCCTAGAAATTTTAGTTGGTTAATACAAGATGAAATTGCCGGCATGGGAAGGCCTATGGCAATTGTTGCAGATCTCGAATTTCTTAAGGATAATAGGGTCGAATCGATAGTTTCATTAACTGAATTGCCGCTTCACAAAACACTGATAGAAGAATTCGGATTTGAATATAAACATATTCCCATACCGGATTTTTCAACGCCGACCCAAGAACAAATTGAAGAGTTTGTAACCTTCGTAAATAATCTTTTGTCCTCCAAGAAAAAAATTGTTGTTCACTGCGAGGCCGGAATCGGTAGAACGGGCACTATGCTTGCTTGTTACCTTGTAAGCAAGGGATATAGCGCAGAAAATGCCATTTCAGAAGTACGCAAAAGAAGGCCTGGCTCCATTGAAACAATGGAACAGGAAGATACGGTAGTAAAATATGAAGAAAGGCTCTCAAGGAAACGCAGGGGCTGACGTGTTTTTATTTTGAAATTTACTAAGACATTTTTTAGGTTTTTATGCGAATATATTTATGCCGCTATAGTATTACCTTGATGTATAGGAATTTCAATCTTTTCGGTTATCCTATCAACACACCCCCGACCCCTCTTGATAGAGGGGAGAACGAAAGTCCCCTCTAAAAAGAGGGGATAAAGGGGTGTGTAAGTTTGCCGCAACACCCCCCTGTGTCCCCCCTTGCGAAGGGGGGAAAGAGAGGGGTCTTTTGGTTGCGGCTTTGTTGCGCTCTGTATAACAGGATAGTTGGGGTGGGGTTCTAACAAATAATCGGCAAAGTTTATAAAAAATAATTGATTATAATTTAAGATTGATTTTTAGAGGGGACTTGCTTAATATATGGCTTATAAAATAATTTCTAAACAAGGGGATATTATGTCTGAAAAAGAACAATCAATTGATCTTCCAATTGAATGGAATTACCCAGAAAATATTGTAAGCAAGTATGCTACCAATCTAGTCGTCCAACATACTGAACATGAGTTCATATTATCCTTTTTTGAGGTCAGATCTCCAGTAATATTAGGACCTATCGATAAAGAAAAAGCACTCCAGCTTAAGTCTATTAAAGCTGAATGTGTTGCCCGTGTTTTTGTATCTGCTGGGAGAATGTCTGATTTTGTAAAAGTTTTACAAGATAACTTAAATACCTATAAGGCAAAATCGAACCAATTGGAGTAATTTAATGTCAGATACACTGTCTCTTGAACGTGCAGATATAGATTCATTAATTCCAAAATTTATCCAAACGAACATTTCAAAAATAATAAATTTTTGGACAGATACCAATTTTTTACCTTTCACATTGCCTGAGAAACAGATTATCTTGTTTGGAGAAATTACTGCCGAGTGGAAAATTGTTCAACCTTTGACAATAACTATTGAGCAATCTGATGGCCTTTATATAGTTAGTGACGAAATATTTGATGTATATGGCGATGGAGATACCGAATATGAAGCTGTAGAGGATTATAAAATATCATTGCTTGATTATTACCAACTTGCCGAAAGCAGAGCACACGAAGATGAACAAAATCAAGCCTTATTTGATCATTTACGATTATATATCTCTCGTGTTACTAAATAGCCAGCTTCGCCATGCCGATTAAGCCTAAGGAGTTGGAGAGTTTGCTTCAAAATAAGTTTGGTTTTTCGCGTGCTGAAAAACACAGTTCGGATCATCGTTGGTATGAGCTAAAGCTACAAGGACTTCCCCCAATTCTTACCAAAGTATCACATTCCAGAGATACAATTAATCCACGTCTAGAAGGTAAAATTGCACGTCAATTACGAGTAAAAAAACCATATTATGAAGGGATGATGTCTTGCAAAAACAATCGTGAAGATTATTATCGGCAAGTCAGAGAAGCCCCATTTCCACCTTTTGATGTCCGCCGCTTTTGAAATTGTTTGCGGGGGGATGACTTCGTGCAATATATTAAAGGGCACATTCAACATTGAAGTGCAACACTTGGGAAAACAGAAACGGTGGGTTTTTCGGGTTAACCCTATAACCCAACAAACCCACGAAACCCCAAAGCCCTCTACGGTAAAAAGTTTTGGTTTTTGGATATTTCAAATAAATTGTAGGGGTAAACGAATGGCACATTTCTTGCAAGCCAAGCCAAGCCAAGCCAAGCCAAAATACACCTAATTTTACTTTTAGTTTTACCGTTTTAGCAACACATAAAACGCCTTTTCCGGCCAGAGTTCCGGGAAAGGCGTTTTTTATTATGATAGAATTGTTGTAACAATCATTACAGATTTTTGTTGGGTCGAAGTAATTGTCGGCATTAAACATACCCCTAAATCCCCTCTTGATAGAGGGGACTTTTGCTCTCCCCTCTAAAAAGAGGGGCCGGGGGGTGTTTCATATCAGAAATTGCTTTGCTCCTACTGAAATACACTGCATGCATCAGATATTTCTTTCAAAAAACTAAATTGTTACGAATTTTTGAGGTGTAATTAGTTTGGTAGGTTGGGTTGAGGCACGAAACCCAACGGATTATTGAATGTCATGAACGGTTGGTGTTGGGTTTCACTTCCGTTCAACCCAACCTACGCAACTTTTTATTGCGCCATAGCCAGTGTTGTGGCGGTATGTTTTTATAGTTTTACTCTGTAAAAACTTCTTTTTTTTGTAAGTTTTTCTTCGTACCCTTCGTGTTCTTCGTGGTTAAACTCTTTTTGGTTGCGGCTTTGTTGCGCTATGATAGCTAGTAGAGCGTTTCTGAAAAAGGTTTACAATGTAGCATGTCATTGCGAGGAACGGAGTGACGAAGCAATCTCTTGTATTGCAAAAGGTTAAGATTGCTTCGCTATCGCTCGCAATGACAATG
>Ga0105164_10002158_pt1 | contig 12229 bp, 8 predicted proteins | sample VDWuncwatermetaG_FD_89674 | JGI IMG/M metagenome (GOLD analysis project Ga0105164, IMG submission 89674) | Wastewater microbial communities from Netherlands to study Microbial Dark Matter (Phase II) - VDW unchlorinated drinking water | ecosystem: Environmental > Aquatic > Freshwater > Drinking...
ATTCCCAAGTCTTACAAGCGAGGCATGCGTGTCGAGGGGCTCATTTATGCGGATGAAAAACTGTTAAAGGACATCAAACGAGATCGAGCCTTGGAACAGGTGGCGAATGTAGCCCATCTTCCCGGGATTCAGCGTTATTCGATCGGCATGCCCGATATCCATTGGGGGTATGGGTTCTGTATTGGGGGTGTTTGTGCCACAGATCCAGAAGAAGGAGGGGTGATTTCTCCCGGAGGCGTAGGTTACGATATCAATTGCATTTCCGCAACTTCAAGTATAATAAGTCGCTATGGTTTTAACCAGAAAATTGGGGAAATGGAAAAATCATGGCAAAGTGTGCAATTAAAATGCCAAGATTTTGGGAAAGAGCGCGAGGCATCTACCAAAGTCATTCGTTATCTCAAACTCAAACCTTCCAAACCAGTCTATCGCCTGACCACTGAAGGAGGCGATCAAATTGTGGCAACCGGGGACCATCCATTCTGGACCCCGGATGGAATGATCCCTTTAGAAAGACTCGATGTCAATGATCAAGTCGCGCTCTATCCATTTATAGGAGTTCCGTATGAGGCACCAAGGGATGAAGTCATTGTGAGCGAGTCCGACATTCGGAAACTTTTTGAAAAGCTTGGGAAGAATACAGCCGGACATGCCTTGACCCAAACCTTGAATCATCTCCACCAGTTAGATTTGTTACCACTAAGGTGTAACTCACCCCAACTACCACTCCTTTTAAAGATCCTGGGTTATCAGATCGGGGATGGAACGCTGTATTTCACGAATCGGGCAGGAAAAGGGGTCTCTTGGTTTTATGGAAAAGCTGATGACTTGGAAGAGATCCGTAGCGACATCCAAGCGATTGGATTTACAGCCTCGAGGGTCTATCAGCGCAGACGCTTTCGTCGAATCGAAACATTTTATGGAAGGTTTGAATTTTCAAATGATGAGAAAAGTTTTAAAGTAGTTGGAAGCGGATTTGCCATTTTGTTAATGGCCTTGGGGGCCCCAGTCGGAAATAAGGCAGCCCAAGATTATCACATCCCTTCCTGGATTTTTAAAACCCCCTTATGGCATAAAAGGCTTTTTCTATCTTCCTTTTTTGGGGCCGAGTTAACCAAACCACAGGCCTTTAGAGAACACAATTATAATTTTTATACGCCTATTTTATCTATGAATAAACGGGAAGGATTTGTTGAAAGTGGGAGGGTTTTCTTATCTGAGATTTCAAAGTTGCTTTCTCATTTTGGAGTGAGAACACAGACAATCAGTATGAATCGGGATTACCAGAATAAGGAAGGAATCATTTCCTATCGCCTTCGTCTGATTCTCTCCAGCAAGACAGAGAGCCTACTCAATTTATGGGGTAAGGTGGGGTTTGAGTATAACCAGACGCGCCAAACATTGGCAAACGCTGCCGTTCAGTACTTAAAGTTGAAAGAAAAACGGGTCACGTTAAGAAGAGAGACAATGGAATCAGCCGTGAAACTGAAGCAGGTCGGCGTTTCTCTAAAGGAAATCCTCGACGCGTTTTCAGACATGCCGGTGAATCAACGTTTCATCGAACGTAGTCTCTATGAAGAGAGGAAAACAGACCCAAGAATCGATCAAGACTTTCTGGCGTTCGATCAATATTTCAAAGAGGCCGTCGGAGGGAAGGGGGCGAGCGGTATGATTTGGGATCGCATCGTCTCTATCGAACCGGCAGAGCTACCGGAATATGTGTACGATTTTACAGTTGACCATCCGGACCACAATTTCATTGCGAATGGTTTCGTTGTTTCCAACTGCGGCGTTCGACTTCTTAGGACGCGCCTCACCCAAGAAGAGGTTCTTCCGAAACAAAGGGAACTGGTGGCGCAACTTTTCCGGGATGTCCCCTGCGGTTTAGGGGTGGGGGGTAGAATCAAATTCAGCCCGCAGGATGAACGGAAAATCGTGACGCAAGGATCTGCGTATGTGGTGAAGCAGGGGTTTGGGCGCTCTGAGGACATCGAGTGCACAGAGGCGAACGGTTGCCTTGAAGGGGCCGACGCTGACGCCGTCTCCGAAAGGGCGTATGAACGGGGGAAAGGGCAGGTCGGAACACTCGGTTCCGGGAATCACTTTGTTGAAGTGCAACTGGTCGATCAGGTGCATGATCCCTCCTTGGCACAATTTTTCGGTCTTGAAAAAGATCAGGTCACGGTCATGATTCATTCAGGATCCCGCGGTCTGGGGTATCAGGTCTGCGAGGACACCTTGCGGAAAATGGCGGGATGTCCCGAAAAATATAAGATTTCGCTTCCGGATCGGCAATTGGTGTGTGCGCCCCTTACCTCCCCCGAAGGGAAGGAGTATCTTTCCGCGATGCGTGCCGCCGCAAATTACGCCTGGGCGAACCGCCAGGTCCTGACCCATCTTGTGCGCCAGGCGTTTGTGCATGTTTTTCGCCGCGGAGAAAATGATTTGGGACTCGACCTTATTTATGATGTTGCCCATAACATCGCGAAGATGGAGACGTATGAAATGGATGGAAAGAAAAAGAAATTATGCGTTCACCGGAAAGGGGCCACACGCGCCTTTCCGCCGGGCCATCCGGAACTTCCAGAACGGTATCGTGCCGTAGGGCAACCGGTTCTTATTCCGGGAGACATGGGAAGAAATTCGTATCTTCTGGTCGGTCAGAAAGGGGCGATGGAGGAGACCTTCGGCTCTTCCTGTCATGGCGCGGGCCGCGTCATGTCTCGCGGCCAGGCAGTCCGCATTTCAAAAGGCCGCTCCATTCAGAAGGAGCTAGAGGCCAAAGGAATCATTGCCATGGCGCGAGGGCGAGGTGGCCTAGACGAAGAACAACCTGAGGCGTATAAGGATGTGAATGACGTGGTTCGGGTGGTTGATAAGGCAGGGATTTCGAAACGGGTCGTCCGGATGCGGCCGATAGGGGTCATGAAAGGATAAAAATGCTGGACATTCGATTCATTCGGGAAAGTCGGGAGAAGGTCGAAGTTTCCCTCAAAAACCGCGGGGCCTCTTTTGACCTCGAAGGGCTCCTTTCGTTGGATGAAGAGAGACGGCGTCTTCTTCAGGAGGCGGAGGCCTTAAAACATGAGAGGAATGTGGCCTCCGATGAGATCGGTTTGTTGCTTCGTGAGAAAAAAGATGCCACCTCCAAGAAGGATGAAATGAAGGCTATTTCCCAAAAAATTTCCAGTTTAGATGAAAAAGTGGGAAAGATATCTAAAAAACTTGACTTTTTATTACTTACAATCCCAAATTTACCAAATTCAAGCGTCCCAATAGGGAAAGATAACCGTGCCAACAAGGAGATAAAACGGTGGGGAGAAGCCAAAAAATTCTCCTTCAAGCCAAAAATGCACTTAGAATTATCAGAATCCCTTGGAATTATTGATTTTAAGAGAGGAGCCAAGATCACAGGTTCTGCCTTTCCCTTGTATCTTGGGGAGGGGGCACGTCTCGAAAGGGCCTTGATTCAGTTTATGCTCGACCTCCATACCCAGAAGCATGGGTATGAGGAGGTCTCACCTCCCTTTTTGGTCAATCGGGAAAGCATGACCGGGACCGGACAACTCCCGAAGTTTGAAGAGGATATGTACCGTCTCAAAGAGGATGATTATTTCCTTGTTCCGACCGCGGAGGTACCGGTCACCAACCTTCATCGCGATGAGGTGCTTGAGGAGGATACGCTTCCCCTTTATTACACCGCCTACACCCCCTGTTTCCGGAGGGAGGCGGGTTCTTACGGGAAGGAGACCAAGGGGCTCACCCGCGTGCATCAGTTCGATAAGGTCGAATTAGTAAAGTTTGTCCATCCGGACCGATCTTATGAAGAGCATGAAACATTACTTCAGGATGCAGAAAAGGTGTTGCAACTTCTGGAGCTTCCTTATCGTGTCATGCTCCTTTCTACGGGAGATCTCGGTTTTGCGGCGAGTAAATGTTATGACATTGAAGCGTACGCTTCCGGGGCGGGGGCATTTTTGGAAGTTTCCAGTTGCAGTAATTTTGAAGCGTTCCAGGCCCGGCGCGCCAATATCCGTTTCCGGAGCAAGACGACCCAAACGACACGATTCGTGCATACCTTGAATGGGTCGGGTGTAGCCCTGGCGCGGACCGTGATTTGCCTTCTTGAACATTTTCAAGAGGCGGACGGATCGGTCCTTCTCCCAACGGCACTTCGCCCCTATATGGGAGGCCAGGAACGTCTTACAGCACGCCCGCGATGAAGCGTCTCCTCAAATGGATATTGGGGATTCTTTTTCTGCCGACCTGTTTTGTGCAAAGTTACGTCTTCTACCAATCTCTTCAACAACTGAAAAAATTCGAGGGAGATTCCGTCTATTTTATCTATGGGGTGCTTGCCTATTTTCTGCTGCACACCCTTCTTTTTAAACCGGTCTTTCTCTATACGCTGGCGCATGAAGTCGTTCATGCGATCGCGGCGAAAGCCTTTGGGGGAGAGGTGAAGTCGATCAAGGTGTCCGGTCAGGGAGGAGAAACCCGTACGACAAAATCCAATTTTGTGATCGCCCTTGCCCCTTATTTTACGCCGTTCTATGCGCTCCTTTTTTGTCTCTTGACCTTTGTCGTCGTACGGCTTTTCCAGATCCAGGGATTCCGTGATCTTTTTTTTCTTCTCATCGGGTTTTTTCTCACGTTTCATGTGGTGATGACCGTTGATTTCTTGAAGACGAAACAGCCGGACCTCTTAAAACTCGGGGAACTTTTCTCGATTGAACTCATTTACGTCGTGAATCTTCTGGTCATTATCCTTGTGTTGGGGTTTGTCTTCCCGGAGGTCTCACCGAGGAACTATTTTGTGAATGCGCTTACCTCGACGGAGATGGCCTACCGGCAGATCTATAACCAACTTTTTTTGTAAAGAGAGGAGGGGCTTTTGAAGAAAATATGTTTTTTGCTTCTGCTGCTTCTATCGTTCCCTTCGTGCGGTACCGCCGAGGAAAACCGTTTCACCAACCGGGAGGTGGGGTTCAGTCTCGTGGGGCCAAAGGGATGGCAGGAGAAATTCGACGGGGGAGGGCAGACGGTGCACTATACCCCTACGCCGTGGGTCGATTTTCCTGTACTGACTGTTGTGTTGGAAGACCTTTCTCCAGAACAGGAGAATTTTTCTGCTGTCGATTTTGCAAAGGTGATTCTGGCAGACTTTCAGAAGAGTTACAAGACGCAACTTGTCGAGTCTCCAACGAAGGTTGATGTACATGGCATTGAAGGGGCGAAGTTTATTCTTGACGTTGAAAACGTGAAGCGCTCAACGAATAAGGTCGTTTGGATGCGTAATCTTTTTTATCAATTCAGGAGAGGGAGAAAGGTCATCTCCCTTATGGCCATGGTTGAAAGAGAAGAATTTGACAAGTACCGGAAGGTCTTTGAGGAGGCGATTCAGGGTTTTCGGTGGCTTGAAAAATAAATTAGAGGATCCCTCGCCACGATAAGAATTTCCTGAGGCTCGGGATCCAATTCGCTTTGACAACTTACGTCGTCCGAAGGACTCCGTAAGTTATAAGCTCATTGGAGAGGTCGCGTAGCCCGGCTGAGCGCGCACGCTTGGAAAGCGTGTAACCCGCAAGGGTTCGTGGGTTCAAATCCCACCCTCTCCGCCAAAATTTGCGTAGCAAATTTTAGCGAGACTCGCCCGTCTCGCCAGCTTCGCTGGCGGACGAGGCGGTCCACCATGGAGAAGTGGCAGAGCGGTTGAATGCGGCGGTCTTGAAAACCGTTATCCCGTAAGGGATCAGAGGTTCGAATCCTCTCTTCTCCGCCATTGTTCTCGTATTTTCGGAGTATCGTGGATTCGAATATTTTCTTATCACATGACAAGTGAAATCCTCATACGACCCTATGAACCCCGTGATCGAGGGGCGGTCAGGAGCATCTGTTGTGACACCGCATTTCAGGGCGGGCCGGTCGATCCTCTCTTTCACGACCGCGAAGTCGCCGCGGATCTGTTGACTTCCTATTATACCGACTATGAACCAGAGGCGATTTGGGCGGCAGAACATGAGGGGCGCGTAGTCGGGTACCTTACCGGTTGTTTAAACAGCCGCCGTTACTTCCGGATCATGACGTGGTGCATCGTTCCCAAAGCGGTGATACGGGCGATCCGCTGTGGTCTTTTTTTATCTGTTCAGACCTGGAAACTTTTGGGGAGCGGCACCGTGCTTTTTCTTTCAGGTGGATTTCGGCACGACATTCCTCAGAGTATTTGCGCGGGTCATCTTCATGTGAGTCTGCGGAAAGAGTTCCGGGGTCAAAAAGTGGGGCATCGCTTGGTCGAGCAATTCTGTAAACAGGCACGAGCGGCAGGCCTCCAAGGGATCTATGCGTCCGTTCGCAAGGAGAATCACCCGGCGCGCCATTTTTTTGAGCGACTCGGATTTACAGCTTTGAGCCCTCCTTCCAAGGTTACGGTGATCTATGGGAAGCACCTTTAAGAAGAGTAGGAGTTTGATGCGCCGGCAAGTTCTTCTCGCCATTGCGCTGGGTGCAGCCTTTTATTTCTTATTTGTGGTCGTCCATTCCCCTCGTCAGGGAACCGAGACCCCTTTCCATTGGAATGAAATAAAATTCGATCGTCATGATCGGATTTTGGTTTTGGCGCCACATCCGGACGATGAAAGCCTTTGTTGCGGTGGCATCATTCAACAAGCCACAACGATGGGACTCCCCGTACGGGTTGTTTTCTTAACTTATGGCGACAGCAACCAGTGGTCCTTCTTGGTGTATCGGAAGCGGCCGGTTTTCTCACCCAAGGTCGCACGACAGATGGGGCTTGTGCGTCACAAGGAAGCCCTCGCCGCTTCCAAGGCATTGGGGCTTTCACCGGAGCATCTCACCTTTTTAGGGTACCCTGATTTTGGAACGTTACCCATCTGGTATTCCTATTGGGGGAACCGCCATCCTTTTCGCGGTATCCTTACGAAGGTGACAACGGTTCCTTATCAAAATGCACTCCGTCCTGGAGCCTCATACAAGGGAGAAGAAATCTTACAGGATTTGAAGACGGTGCTTCGTGAATTTCGACCCACAAAAGTGTTTGTATCCCATCCTGCGGATTATAACCCTGATCATCGCGCCCTTTATCTTTTTACCCGTGTGGCGCTCTGGGATCTGGAGGAGGAAATAAGAATTAGGCCGAAGGTGTATCCCTATCTCATTCACTTTAAACAATGGCCAAGACCCAGAGGGTATCATCCGGAGAGTTTCTTGAAGCCTCCTTCTTTCTTTAAGGAGGAGATTTCATGGAGTGTCTTTCATGTGAGCGATCGATGGGCGGAACGGAAACGCATAGCTCTTACCGAGCATAAAACACAGTATGGATATCGTGCCAAATATCTCCTTTCTTTTGCGCGAGCCGACGAACTCTTTGGCGATTTCCAGGCCATTGCGTTGCGTCCGAGTAGTTCTCCTGCGTCACTGCTGCCGCATGGTGCGGAGGGCCCCGAGAAGACCTCAGAGGAACTGTCAGAGCAAGAGCGGGCCGCCTTTGTCGGTTTTGAAGAACGGTCTGCACAACTTGAAAACGGCCAACTCGTTCTTTCTATCAAGTTTTCACGACCTCTTGCAGAAACCGTAGAGGCTTCCGTCTATATTTTCGGATACCGTCGCGATCGACCGTTTGCCCAAATGCCCAAGTTGCATGTGAAGTTCGGCGCGATCACTCATGAGGTGTATGATCAGGAGAGAAAACTTTCTCAAGAGATTCTTCAGGTTGAACGAAAACCGAGAGAACTCACGCTACGAATTCCTCTTCAGATTTTAGGGGATCCTCAAAGAATATTGACCAGTGCGCAGACTTACTTAGGAGATGTCCCGTTAGACTGGGCTTCCTGGCGGGTCTTGGAACTTACTTCTGGAACCTGATAGAATGGCATCGGAGAGATGCCTGAGCGGTTGAAAGGGCCGGTCTCGAAAACCGGTGGGGTCGCAAGGCCCTCCTGGGTTCGAATCCCAGTCTCTCCGCCATCGTTCTTATTTTTTCTGATGTAATGAGCGAGCGGCGTAAGCGCGGTCAGAAGAAGGATGTTTTTAGATGTCGGTTACTCAAAAAGAAATCCTTAAGGCCCTTTCAACGATTAACGATCCCGATCTGCATCGCGATATCGTTTCTCTTGATTTTGTGAAGGATATCCAGATTGAGGGAGGGACAGTTCGGTTTAAGATAGAACTCACCACACCCGCTTGTCCCGTGCGAGATCAGATGCAACAAGAGGCCCAAAGAGTCGTTGCACAACTTCCCGGTGTCTCGAAGGTAGAGATTACGATGACCTCAAAAGTGCGCGCTTCGGTCGGTCCCTCAAAAGAGAAACTCATTCCTTCAGTCCGCAATGTGATTCCGGTCGCAAGTGGTAAGGGAGGAGTGGGGAAATCCACAGTGAGTGCAAACCTTGCCCTTGCCCTGGTTCATGATGGGGCAAAGGTTGGACTTATGGATGCAGATGTCTATGGTCCGACGATTCCAACCCTTTTAGGGATTACGGAGAAACCGAAAGCGCTCGACGACAACCGCATCATTCCCTTGGAGAAATATGGCCTTAAGGTCATGTCGATGGGGTTTTTCGTCAAGGGGGGGGAGGCGGTCGTCTGGCGCGGGCCGATGCTCCATAAAACGATTGAGCAATTTCTCGGCGGAGTGGCGTGGGGAGATTTGGATTATTTGATCGTCGATCTTCCCCCGGGGACAGGGGATATCCAACTTTCTCTCTGTCAGATGATTCCCTTGACCGGTGCGGTCATCGTCTCAACGCCGCAGGATGTGGCACTTCAGGTCGCGATAAAGGCAATCGCGATGTTCAACAAACTCAATTGTCCCGTGTTGGGAATTATCGAAAATATGAGTTATTATCTTTGCCCTCATTGTGGCAAGAGGGAAAATCTCTTTGGTTCGGGGGGTGCAAAAAAGGCGGCCGAAAGGTTAGCCCTTCCTTTTTTGGGAGAAGTTCCTCTTGCCATAGAAGTCCGTCTTACCTCCGACGATGGAAAGCCGATCGTTGTTTCAAATCCTCAATCCCCCCTTTCCAAAACATTCATTCAGGTTGCAGAGAAACTTGCCGCCCAAGTGAGTATTCAAAATATGAAGGGCGAACTGCAACAAGACATCAAAATCTCCTTTTAATACCGGGAGGTCATGGACAAAAACGTTCCTATCCCTTCGGAGATTACGCGCGCCAATGTCCACGATGTTCTTGTGAAATGGAACGATGGGCACGAGAGTCTCTTCCCAGCCCGCGAGCTTCGCCTGGCCTGCCCCTGCGCCGGATGCATCGATGAGATCTCCGGAGAAAGAAGATTCGATCCGGAGACGATTCCCCAAGAGGTCCAACCCCTTTCGATCCGTTTGGTCGGCCGCTACGCGATCACAATTGAATGGAGCGATGGACATCGGACTGGGATCTATTCTTTTGTCAAGTTAAGAGCACTCTGTCCTTGTCCCGCCTGTCGTCCGAGCCAGGGCGGGCATCCACACACTTAATCGACAGAAGCGATAGATGTACCAGTCGCTTGAAACATGCGTGGCCTGGATGAAGCAACAATGATGCACCTTGAGAAACCACTTCTTCTTTATGATGGAGACTGCCATTTTTGTCGTCGGTGGATTATCCGATGGAAATCGTTTACCGGAAACTCCGTTGATTACGCCCCCTTTCAGGAGAGGGGAGGCGACTTCCCTGAAATCCCGAAGGAGGCCTATGAGGCTTCTGTTCAACTGGTTACCCCGGCGGGTGAACAATTTCGCGGTGCAGAGGCGGTCTTCCGGACACTCGCCTACGCGCCCGGCAGACGATGGATGTTGTGGGCCTACCAAAGGATTCCCGGAATTGCTCCACTGACAGAATGGGGATACCGTTTTGTGGCACGGCATCGGAGGGGTGGCACATCGGTCATTTTCACACGTTGGCTGTTTCTTCGATGCCTTGGCGTGATCTACCTCATCGCTTTTCTTTCTTTGGGATCACAGATTAAAGGACTCGTGGGGGCGGCAGGGATTTTGCCTATCGCACCCTCTCTCGACGCTGCCCGCACGCATTTTGGTCTTGAACGCTACGGACTCTTTCCGACGCTCTTCTGGCTCAACGCAAGCGACGCCTTCTTGGTGGGTGTCTGGTGGGCAGGTATTTTTTTGTCGACCCTTCTGATTCTGAATATCCTCCCTGCGCTGGTGTTGGCGCTTTTATGGGCACTTTATCTTTCCCTCACAACCATCTGCCGTGAATTTCTCTGGTTTCAATGGGATATCCTTCTCCTTGAAACCGGATTTTTGGCCATTTTCTTTGCGCCCTTCCATTTTCTACCTCGAAAGACCTTGTCGTCCCCCCCTTCTTTTCTTGTGTTATGGCTCTTGCGGCTCCTCCTCTTCCGGCTCATGTTTTTCTCAGGGGCGGTGAAACTTTTAAGCGGCGATCCGACCTGGAGGAACCTCACCGCCCTCGCGTACCATTATGAAACGCAACCGCTTCCCCCCTGGACCGCTTACACCATGTATCATCTTCCTGAAATGTTTCAGAAAATGTCGACGGGGGTCACGCTTTTCATTGAACTGGGCGTGTCGTTTCTCATCTTTGCGCCGAGACGGTGGCGCTTTGCGGGATCTCTCCTTTTCATCGGTCTTCAACTGTTGATCATGGCGACGGGGAACTACTGTTTCTTCAATCTTCTCGCGATCGCCCTTTGCTTTTTGCTCTTTGAGGACGCCGTATGGCCCCGCCGCTTGCGGGAGAAATTTTCTCCCTCTGAAGGTGAAGGTTGTCCGCTTCCGTGGGAGGGATCCGGCGGAAGGCGTTGGCCGAAATGGATCGTGGGACCGGTGGCCCTTGTCATTCTTTCGCTCTCGTTTCTGCAATTTTCGGCTCTTTTTCGTGCTCACGTCGGCCTGCCAAGACCTGCGATTGCCCTTCAACGCCTCCTTGCGCCATTTCATCTGGTAAACCGCTACGGGCTCTTTGCTGTGATGACGACGTCACGCCCTGAAATTATCGTGGAGGGATCGCGCGACGGTAGTACATGGCTTCCGTATGAATTTAAGTATAAACCGGGCGACGTCCAAAGGAGACCGCGGTTCGTTGCGCCGCATCAGCCGCGGCTCGATTGGCAGATGTGGTTTGCGGCGCTCGGGACTTATCGGGAGAATCCCTGGTTTTTAAATTTTTGCATCCGTCTCCTGCAAGGTTCCCCGGAAGTCCTGGCCCTTCTTGACAAAAATCCGTTTCCGGATGCCCCGCCCCGTTACATTCGCGCCGTCGTCTACGACTACCGCTTTACCGATTTCGCCACAAAACGTGCGGAAGGGAGTTGGTGGCGCCGGGACGTCACGGGGCTCTATTGCCCGATTTTATCCTTGCACGAGAAATAACTTGCCTTTTTATCTTGTTTTACTTTAAAAAATGTGTAAAGTGGCCTCTTGTATTTTTCCACTTCTTATGGTATAGTTGGTAGTGCCTTAACAAGGCATTACTCGAGAAGGGCAAATCACGAGCAATCGTGAGGCGCAAAGCTATGGATCCCGAGCCGCCATAGAATGGCTTTAAGTGGCGAAGGACCGCCAGGCCACCGAAGGTAATTTAAAACCCAAGCCTCCTGGCTTGGGTTTTTTTATGACCCGCCTCCACAACTTCATCCGCGGCAACGTGGTAAATCTCAATTGACGCATTTCCAATGAGTTGCTAAAATAAGTTTCTACATGCGCCTATAGCTCAGCTGGATAGAGCATCTGCCTACGAAGCAGAGGGTCGGAGGTTCGAATCCTCCTGGGCGCACCATTTTTTCCGTGGTGTGCGCAATCTGAGGATTCGAAGGGAGCCGGGCGCGTCCTGTGGACGAAAAGTTCCGAGCGTATAGCGAGGAACGACAGCCCGGCGGGTGGCTAGTTTCGGCGAATAGCCGAAACAGCCGAAGCCCTCCTGGGCGCACCATTTTTTCCGTGGTGTGCGCAATCTGAGGATTCGAAGGGAGCCGATGAGGAAAGAGTTACGATCGGTGGATGAGCGGTTCATGCTGGAGGCGCTCAAAGAGGCAAGGGGGGCCTTTGAGAAGGATGAGGTCCCGGTCGGGGCGGTGATTGTCTATGAGAAGAAGGTGATTGCCCGCGCCCACAATCAGAATATTCTTCTCAAAGATCCGACGGCGCACGCCGAAATGGTGGTGATCACCGAAGCGGCCGGTTTCCTCAAGAATGAGCGATTGCTGAACACCGAGCTCTATGTTACAATAGAAC
>Ga0105164_10002159_pt1 | contig 12227 bp, 13 predicted proteins | sample VDWuncwatermetaG_FD_89674 | JGI IMG/M metagenome (GOLD analysis project Ga0105164, IMG submission 89674) | Wastewater microbial communities from Netherlands to study Microbial Dark Matter (Phase II) - VDW unchlorinated drinking water | ecosystem: Environmental > Aquatic > Freshwater > Drinking...
GATATAGATGGGAATAGTTACATAGACTACGTATGCTCCTGGGGGCCGCTAATCCTGGGGCATGCCTATCCAGGTGTGATAAAAAAGATAAGGTCTACTGCATCAAAAGGCACTAGTTTTGGCGCTCCTACCACACTAGAGACCAAACTTGCCAAGCTCATCAAAGGGGCGGTGCCTTCCATAGAGAAGGTAAGGTTCGTGAACTCCGGCACCGAGGCCACCATGAGCGCTATCCGCCTGGCCAGGGCCTTCACGGGACGGGAACTGGTCGTAAAGTTTGAGGGATGTTACCATGGCCACGTGGACGGCCTCCTTATAAAGGCCGGCTCCGGGGCGGCTACCCTGGGGATACCTACAAGCCCAGGGATCCCCCAAGGATATGCAAACACCACGGTTGTACTCCCCTACAACAGCCTCCAGGCCGTTGAGGCCCTGTGCAAGGAGAGGGGGAGGGAGATAGCCTGTATAATCCTGGAGCCTGTGGCCGGCAACATGGGTGTAGTCCTGCCCGTGCCAGGCTATCTGGAGGGGCTGTGGAAGCTCACGAGGACCTACGGCATAGTGCTGATATTTGATGAGGTCATGAGCGGCTTCAGGGTCTCACCTGGAGGGGCACAGGGACTCTACGGGATACGTCCAGACCTCACCACCCTGGGCAAGATTATCGGTGGAGGGCTCCCCGTTGGGGCCTATGGAGGGAGGGCAGATATAATGGATAAAATCGCCCCACTGGGTGCCGTGTATCAGGCAGGCACCCTATCGGGCAACCCGGTGGCCATGGCGGCGGGGGTTGCCACCCTGGAGGCCCTTAAGGATGCGTCCCTTTACGAGAAACTGGAGGAGAGTTCCAGGAACCTGGCTGAAGGGCTTGAAAGGGCGGCAAGAGACCGTGGCGTAAAAACCTTCCATACCCGTGTAGGCTCTATGCTCTGTATCTTCTTTACGGAGAATAGGGTCACAGACTGGGATTCAGCTAAGACCTCCGATACCCAACGTTACGCCGCTTACTTCAGGGGTATGCTAGAAAGGGGTGTTTACCTCGCCCCAAGCCAGTTTGAGGCCGCCTTCGTGTCCACAGCCCATGGGGGAGAGGACATAGAGGCTACCATCAAGGCCAGCTCAGAGGTAATGAAGGGTCTTTAGCTAAATTGCTTAAAGGAAGGGCAGGGGGTTTTTTGTTGGATAAAACTACTCAGCAGTTGCTTCTTCCTTTTTACTGGCTGACTCGGTTAGAACCACCGCCCGATTCTGCTTGACCTCCATAAAGCCCCCATCTATGGTAAGGTAAAAGATTTTTTCTCCGGGTTCCTCTACTTTTAAAAGTCCCTTTTTCAGACCGGTAAACAGAGGGCAATGACCGTGGAGTACGCCCAAAGATCCCTCAGTCCCTTCCACTACTATACTGGTAACCTCCCCCCGGTAAACAGGTTTTAGTGGGGTAAGTACCTCCAGTTTGAATGTCTTAGCTGACATGGTCAATTTTAGCCAACCTTTTTGGCCTTCTCCACTACGTCTTCAATTCCACCCACCATATAGAAGGCCTGCTCGGGCAGGCGGTCATATTTCCCTTCTACTACCTCCTTAAAGCTCTTAATAGTCTCCTGGAGTGGGACATACTTACCCTTAGAGCCGGTGAACTGTTCTGCTACGAAGAAGGGCTGGGAGAGGAATTTTTGTATACGGCGTGCCCTGCCTACCAGGACCTTATCTTCCTCAGAGAGTTCCTCCATACCCAGAATGGCTATAAAGTCCTGAAGCTCTTTGTACCTCTGAAGAATCCTCTGCACCTCCCTGGCCACCTGGTAGTGCTCTTCCCCTACTACCTTCGGGTCAAGTATTCTGGAAGTGGAACGCAGTGGGTCAACGGCTGGATATATACCCAACTCTGCAATCTGCCGCGATAGCCATATAGTGGAATCCAGATGCGGGAAGGTGGCCACGGGTGCCGGGTCTGTAAAGTCGTCTGCCGGGACATATATGGCCTGCATTGAGGTTATGGAGCCTCTCTTTGTAGAGGTAATCCTTTCTTGCAGGTCGCCCATTTCTGTGGCAAGGGTGGGCTGATAGCCCACGGCAGAGGGCATCCTTCCCAAGAGTGCCGAGACCTCGGCGCCTGCCTGGACGAACCGGAAGATATTATCAATGAAAAGGAGTACGTCCTGGCCTTCTACGTCTCTGAAATACTCAGCCATTGTAAGTGCAGTTAGCCCTACCCGGAGCCTCGCTCCCGGGGGCTCGTTCATCTGACCAAAAACCAGGACGGTCTTATCCAGTACGCCCGATTCCTTCATCTCTAGCCAGAGGTCGTTTCCTTCACGTGTCCTCTCCCCTATGCCCGCAAAGGTGGAAACTCCACCATGCTCAGTAGCAATGTTCCTGATGAGCTCCATTATGAGGACGGTTTTACCTACTCCTGCCCCACCAAACATACCCACCTTTCCGCCCCTTGGGAAGGGTGCCAGGAGGTCTACTACCTTTAGCCCTGTCTCAAAGGGGGTAGTAGTTACCTCCCTTTCCTGGAAGGATGGGGCAGAACGATGTATGGGGCGGCTCTCGGACGCCTTTACCTCTCCCATCTCGTCTATAGCTTCGCCAAGGAGGTTAAATATCCTGCCAAGTACTGCCTTGCCCACGGGCACCTCTATTGGTTTGCCCGTATCCTCCGCCTTCGTTCCCCTGACTAGCCCGTCAGTGGAGGCAAGGGCCACACACCTTACAGTATCATTACCAATATGCTGTGCAACCTCTACCACAAGGTTCGTACCATTTTTGGGCTCTTGAATCCTTATAGCATTATGGATAGCTGGAAGGTTACCCGGGCTAAACCTTATATCTACTACGGGACCTATTATCTGTGTTATAGTGCCGACATTGTTATTCAACCTATACCTCCTTCTTAAGGCCTGAGGGCCTCTGCGCCCGAGACCACCTCCATGAGTTCCCTGGTGATGGTTTCCTGGCGGGCCTTGTTATAAGAACGAGTCAGCTCGCTTATCATCTCCCCTGCGTTCTCAGAGGCGGCTATCATCGCTACCCTACGGGCCGCATACTCTGAGGTGAGAGATTCCCAAAGGGCATGTCTAATGTAGTTCTCCAGGTATTTGGGGGACATCGCATTGAATATCTCTTCTTCAGAAGGTTCAAAGATGTAATCGGGCCTTATCACCTTTTCTGGTTCGCCTTCTATGGGCAGAAGCTTTACGCCTGTGACTACACCCTTCATCACTGTGACAAACTTTGTAAAGAACAGATGTAACTCCTGGTAAGTTCCCTTCTGGAAATCTCTTATGAGATTATCTACAAACTTTACTATATCAGCTTGTTCAAGTTTTTCTACACCCTCAAGGAAGTATTTCTCTATGGGGTGATTCCTCTTCTGGAAGAAGAGGAAGCCTTTTCTGCCCATGAGGGTGAGCTGGATTTCTTTATTGGGATTTTCCCTTATGAATTTCTGGACGTACTGCAGGATGTTGGTGTTATAGGCGCCGCAAAGGCCCTTGTCAGAGGTTATCACTATGAGTTTGATTACCTTAACCTCCTCCTTCTCTTTTAGCAGATAATGGGTCTTGCCGATAAAGTTGCTGGCGAGATAATTAAGCAGCTGGCTCATCCGCTCCGTATAGTGCCTTGCTGCCATAAGCCTTGCCTCAGCCTTTCTGAGTCTATTGGCGGCCACCATCTCCATTGCCCTGGTTATCTGCTGGATATTGGTGACGCCCTTTATCCTGCTTTTAATTTCCCTTGTGCTCTGCAAAGTGCTTTAACTCCTCTTGGAAAATTCCTTCTTGTATTCCTCTATGGCACGGATCAGCCGGTGAGTAACTTCGTCGTCCCATCGTTTCTTTTGCCTGATTTCCTGGCCTACAGCTGGATAGTTCTCTCTCATAAATCTATGGAAGCCGTTCTCAAAATCTTTTATCTTATCCACAGGGACGTCATCCAGATAGCCATTTATACCCACAAAGATAACCATTATCTGCTCTTCTACGGGCATGGGTTGGTACTGGGGCTGTTTGAGGATTTCTACGAGTCTTTGTCCTCTGGCTAGCTGTTCCTTAGTGGCCTTATCAAGTTCTGAGCCAAACTGGGCAAAGGCGGCCAGCTCCCTGTACTGTGCAAGGGTGAGCCTCAGCATCCCCGCCACCCTTTTCATGGCAGGTGTCTGGGCATTACCTCCCACCCTTGATACAGACAGGCCCACGTGTACGGCGGGCCTTATGCCAGAGTAAAAGAGGTCGCTTTCAAGATATATCTGGCCATCGGTTATAGAGATTACGTTGGTAGGGATATAAGCGGAGTAATCCCCCGCCTGGGTCTCTACCACTGGCAGCGCGGTTAGTGAACCGCTTCCAAGCTTTTCGTTGAGTTTAGATGCCCTCTCTAGCAGTCTTGAGTGGAGATTGAAGATATCCCCGGGGAATGCCTCCCTGCCGGGGGGCCGTCTGAGTAAGAGTGAGACCTGGCGGTAGGCAATGGCATGCTTATAAAGGTCGTCATACATCACCACTGCGTGCTGACCTTTGTCCCTGAAGTACTCACCCATGGCGCAGCCCGCATAAGGGGCGATGTACTGCAGGGGTGCAGGGTCACTGGCCGAGGCCACCACGACAGTGGTGTAATCCATGGCCTTATACTTCTCAAGGGTGCTTACCAGGTCTGCTATTGTAGAAAGCTTCTGGCCAATAGCTACGTATATGCACTTTACGCCCGTATCCCTCTGGTTGATGATGGTATCTAAAAGGATGGCCGTCTTGCCCGTTTGCCTATCACCGATGATTAGCTCCCTCTGCCCACGGCCTATGGGTATCATAGAGTCTATGGCCTTGAGGCCGGTCTGCAATGGCTCCTTTACTGGCATCCTCTCCACGACGCTAGGGGCGCGGCGCTCAATGGGCATGAAGGTTTCTGAGATTGCCGTTCCTTTACCGTCTATGGGCTGCCCGAGGGCATTAACTACCCTCCCTAGAAGCCCCTCCCCTACCGGGACCTGGACAATCTTGCCCGTGCTTTTTACTGTGTCCCCTTCCTTTATGCCCTTATCTGAACCAAGCAAGATAGCCCCCACGTTGTCTTCCTCCAGGTTCAGCACAATACCGTACACACCGGTAGGGAATTCCACTAACTCCCCTGCCATGCAATCATCAAGACCGTAGATTCTTGCCACTCCATCACCTACCTGGAGGACGGTACCTACGGTCTCCATTTTTAGCTTTTCTTCATAGCCCTCTATCTCTTTCCGGATGATAGAGGCCACTTCATCGGGTCTTAAGATCATAGTTAATCACTCCTGTAAATAAAGACTTAAAAGCTAGGCCGCCCTGCCTTCCATCAGCCTTCTCCTCAGGTTCTTAAGGTGGCCGCGAACACTACCGTCAATTACCGTATTGCCTATACGGATGACCAAACCGCCTAGTATTTCCGGATTAATCTCCGTTTTTATCTCCACCCTCTTGCCAGAGAGCCTCTTCAGGATTTCTTCAATCCTTGCCAGCCTCTCCTCCATAAGGGGGATTACCGTTTGTACGGTTGCACGTGCAACCCCGCCAATGAGGTCTGCTACAGACTTGTAGCCATCCAATATAAACTCTAATATCCCCTCTCGCCTTTTATCTATAATCAGGCGGAGGAAGTTTCTTACAAGAGGGTCCAGGTGGGGCGCCAGCAGGCTGTCTATCAGTGCTGACTTCCTTTCCCTGGGTATTGCCGGGTGGAGCAGGATTCTCTTCAGTTCCGGGTTCTCTAAGAGGAGTTGCGCCACTTTTTCCAGATCTTTCACGGTCTCCGGGAAGCGGCCCCTAGCCTTGGCCGTCTCAAAAAGGGCCTGGACATAACCCACGGCTACGGACTTGTCTAGCACCTCAGACCCTCCATCTCCTTTAAGAATCCATCCACCAGTCTTTCTGCCGATTCCTTGTTCAAGGACTGCTGAATCAATCTCTGCGAGGTAAGCAGAGACAAGACTACCACCTGGTCTCTGATTTCCTGAGCTACTTTTTTCCTCTCCAGTTCCAGGCTTTCCTTAGCCTTTAGCTTTATTGCCTCGGCCTCCTCTCTGCTCCTCTCAACTATCTCGGAGCCGAGCCTCTTTGCCTCTTTCACCGCCTCGGTAAGCTTCTTCTCAGCCTCAGCCTCTGCCTCGTAAATCTTCTTCTCGTAGCCTGCCTTTAACCTGGAGGCCTCCTGCCTGTCCCCCTCTGTCTTTTCGTAGGTATCCCTGATTTCCTCCCTCCTTGCCTTCAGGAGGGCAAATATCTTTTCAAACAGGAACCTCCTGAGCAGGTAAAGGAGGATTAAGAAGCCAAGGGCCTGGACAATTACCAGCTTAATGTCTACTCCTAAGGTTTTTAAGAGTTCCACGGCCCTCTCCTATTTAATTGTTTGCTTAACCAGCTCAAGCAGTACGTCCGGGGTGGGAAGCCTTCCCATCAGGATGAAGGTTACCACAAGAGAATAAATGGTGAAGGTCTCAACAAATGCCAGACCGATAAACATCACCATCTGGAATCGGTTGTAGAGTTCAGGCTGTCTGGCCATGGCACTAAGGGCACCTGAGATGGTTAGACCTGCACCTACACCGCAACCACCCGCCGCTATTGCCACAAAGGCAATGGCCAGCACTAGTCCAGCATAATAAATCATTTAGATTCCTCCTTTCTAATGTTTTTCCTCCTCTATGCCAATGGCACTAGAGATATACACGGTGGCAAGAATAGCGAAGATCGCCGCCTGAAGGGTAGCGCACAAGAGGTCAAGTGCTACCATGGGGAGCTGTACAGGGATGGGGATAAAACCCAGAAGGAATGGGGAAAATCCCACGAATATAGTCAGTATGGTGTCCTCCCCCGTGAGGTTCCCGAATAATCGCATGGAAAGGGAGAGGGGCCTGGATATAAGCTCCTGCACCAGGTGCAGGGGGAGCATCAGGGGCGCCATCCACCTGGGCTGGCCCATAAGGTGTTTAAAATAGCCCAGGGGGCCATTATGCTTGAGGCCGTAGTAATGGGTAAGTAAGAAGACAAAAAGGGTCAGCGCAAGGGTGGTATTATAATTGGCCGTAGGAGAGCGAAAGAGCGGCACCTGCCCTATTATATTCATTACCCATATATAGATGAACAAAGTGCCTATAAAGGGTACAAAGGCCGCCCCCACCTTTCCCATGTTGGCCTTCACAAGGCCATCAAGAAACTCCACCAATAGCTCCAGAAGGGCCTGTACACCCCCAGGAACCCTCTCAAGCCGGCGGGTGTAAAGGTGGCAGAATAACACCAGGGAGACGATTATCAATATAGACATCATCACCGGCAACCACTGGTGCAGTGTTAGACCAAGGAAGTGTCGGTGCATGTCCAGGAAGAGGTCTAAAAAAGTGGGCAGTTCCTTAATCCCTGTTTCCATACCTTAATCCCTTACATCCCTAGTTTGCGACCCCTGTGAGCTGTTTAGATAATTCATAAACATCATCCCCAACATCTTTAAGCTTATTACCGCCGGCACAAGGCTAATACCCACCAGAAAGGCAATCACATGCACTTGCAGGTAACTGAACATGATATAGAAAATTACGCATAACACAAAATACTTCAGGAGGTTTATCAAGGCAAAGAACTGTTTTCCAGACGGGGTTCCCCTCTGAAAAAACTGCTGCACGGCCCACCACTGGAGTTTGCATAGCCCCAGGCTAATGGCACAACCTATAAGTACACTATAAGAGATTTCAAAGGATTGGAAGGAGGTGGAGCAAAGGGCTATTATGGCCATGAGAAGGAGGCTCGTGTTAAAGACCCTCTTTGGAAAACCCTCATCAAGTACCAGCATGCCGGTCTTTGTTTCCCGAGACCCTATCATCTCTTCCTGGCCTTTTCTTCTTCCTCCTGAAGCTTTTTCGCTACCCTATAAAATTCCAGGAACCCCGAGGCAATTCCCAAAAAGAGGAAGGTTAGCATTAACCGCGGGGTAGTACCAAAGCGAGAATCTAAATAGCTACCTACAAGGTAGCCCCCCACCACGGAGCCCACCATAAAAAACCCAAGGCCCATCGCCCTCTGAAGGACTGGTCGTGGAGTACCGTCATTTCTGCCAAATATACCTAACACCAATACACTCGTCATTACGGATTGAAGGGCTACGGCTCACTCTTCCCTGAGGAAAAAGAACTTCTTGAGGGCCATCATTGTGTACCAGTTGAGCCTGACTATGCACTCAAGCATATTCAGGAATACTGGCGAGGCCTTGGGCATACAGACCCCTGCTATAAGCCTTTCCTCATGTTCAAGGGCGTAGCTGTCGGCAATCTCATTCAGATGAGACCCCTTTTCTAATGCATGCCCCAGGAGAAACTGGTTCTTGGTCAAAAAAGCATCCCCGGCATTTTTAATGACTTCGCGGGTATTCTCAGAGAGGTACTTTAACTCCCCAATGGCCTTATCGCTGAAAAGGAGGTCCTCATTCACTTTAATCTTCACCGGAGGAAACATCCCCCTGACGGCATCTACCGCCCTTTGAAGGTGAGTGGCCGCTGAAACTACTCCCTTTAATTGCTCTTTTTCTTCTTTAGTCTTGACAGGTGCATCACTGAGCGAGGCTATTATCTCCTCTCCTAACTTATGAATCTCATTAGCTGGGACCTCAGCCTCCTCTAACTTCTTTATGTTATGCCGTACAAAAGCATCCATAGTAGTATCAAACATCCTCTCAAGCTTAGTACACATCAGACTAAGTTTTTGAGAGATTTCCCTCAGTAGTTTGTCATCCTCTTCCATGTCCATCCACGAAGGCTAGAGATTTCTCACTGCTTAACGACCTGCCGCATAAGCCTCTACCGTAAGCCTTCTAAGGTCTAGAACAGTTAAATCTCTTTATCCCCACGACCTGAGAAAGGATTCTCTGGTAGAAAATGCATTTTACTAAAATGAAAGGCTTTGTCAAGGTGCATAACTGCTGAGCCTGGAACATGAGTTCGCATATTGCATTGGTAGTTTGATAGCTCTGCGAAAGTCTACACAGCACTACTTGTCATTCTGAGCGATAAGTAGGGGCACGGCGCGCCGTGCCCCTACAGACTTCGCTCCCGCAGAATGACATGTGAGTAGGGTTTTGCAGGGGTCTCAGTTTGTGATAAAAGCGTTTTATTCCCATTGTCCTGGAAATGGGTCCGCCTCAGGCGGACAAGACCTGCCCTGAACCAGCACGGTTCAGCATTGGGGGCAGAGCCCCAATGCTATAGCCCTGGCCCTGAACCAGAACGGTTCAGGGCCTGATGGGATTGGCTGTGAACCCCATGTGGTTCACAGTGCTCCGTCACCAGGGCTGCCCCTACGTTTTCTCCTCCACCTCCAGCCTCCCGAGATAGAGGGGTTGGAGCTGGAAGGGGTCGCTAATCTCGTCCTTCTCATAGAGTTGAATCCCCAACCTGGCCACCACCCTTGCCCTTGCCGTCCCCAGTCCACCATCTTTAATTATAATTCCATCCACATGAAAGAGTTCCTTGTAAGGGGGTACGCCATCTCCAAAGATTAGGACGGGTCTTGGGAGGAGGGGTAGCAGGGCATGGGGCTCAATGGCCATGCAGTCGGTCTGTCTCTGCCATACGCCATTTACTGGTCTGTAAATACAGGCATAGACTGCCTTTCTCCTGGCATCCAGGATTGGGCAAATGGGTGTATCACCTGGGGTAACGTTCTCCGCCAGGACGTCCAGTGTGGGTACTGCTACCAGGGGTTTTCTTAGTACATAGGCCAGGGTCTTGGCACACGTTATCCCTACCCTGAGACCGGTAAAGGAACCTGGTCCGTGGCTTACTGCAATAAGGTCAGTATCCTCTGGTTGCCAGCCCAGATCCCTGAAGATTTCTTCTATAGAAGGTAGTAGTGTCGTGCCTGAGGCGGATTCGCCACGGCGAACCTGGCCGTGTCTCTTGACGCCAGGCCCACCCGGGCCTGCCCTTGAGCGGAGCGAAGGGGTGGATACCGCCCCCCTCTCAAAAGACCTCTCCCCCAGGGTGGTAAGGCCGCCCCCAACGCTGCCCTCGCACACGGCCACGCTACCCACCATTCCAGAGGTCTCTATAGCGACCACCCTCAAGTGTATACCTCGCTTAGGTGTTTGATATTTATATGGTCCAATATATGCGCTTATTATATCTTTGTAAGGGGGGTCTATTGTAGATTACAAATTACAGATTTCAAATTTCAAATTTATGTAATTTGCAATTTGTAATTTGTAATTGTACCCCCACCCCCTTACAATTTGCTTGACACAGGGGTTGGGTTTCCATAATAATAAATTTATAATTTCTGTGCACATACCAGTTTGCCGCCTGGCCTTGTAACAGCTTGTAATAATAAGGTATAGCTGGCGAATCAATGTTTTCCTCCTAAGGGGAGTAGTCTGGTGAATCCATCAAGAGACCTTTTCCAAGAAGAACTTATAGAGCGCCTCTACTGGTTTATCCGCTTGAGGTGGTTTGCGGTGGCCGGGGTGCTTGGGGTAGTGTGGGTTGCTTATGATTGGGGGATTGTGGACTCCCCCACCCCGTTTGTTGTTATTTCTTTAATCCTATTGGTCTTAAACGTCCTTTTTTCCATCCATGCGGACCGTGCCAAGGAACATCCACAGTGGGCAACTATTAATGCCAGGGTACAGATTATATGTGACCTGTTGGGTCTCCTCGCGCTCCTCCACTTCTCAGGGGGTGCAGAGAACCCCTTCCTGTTCTATTTTGTCTTCCATACCATACTGGCCAGCATCCTGTTAGAGCGTAGAGAGAGCTACTTCTTTGCCTTCACGACCATACTACTATTTGGGGTGCTTGTGTTCCTGGAATATACGGGGGTCCTACCCCACCATCCCCTGGTAAAATATAAAAATCCTTTTGTGAGTCTGGCCATCCCAACGTGGTGGAAGGACCCTGTCTATCTGACGGGCATACTCTTTGTATTTGCTACCACGGTGCTTTTTTCCACCTACTTTACCGTCTCAGTGGCCACTAAGCTCAGGGAGCGGAGCCGCAGGCTGAAGGCCCTGCAGGAAGAGCTCCTGAGGACGGAAAAGGATAAGTGGAAGGCCATAATTGAGTGCATGAAGGAGGGGGTCATCTACGTGGATAATGGGGGAAAGATAGACTTTTATAACGCCTCCGCCGCAGACGTTAAGGAGTTAACCCTCTCTGCATGTTATCCTGCCTATGGTCATGAGGCCCTTGGGGAGGGGGTGGAAGACCCCTCCAGTTCCAATAGGATACTCCAGGCAGGGGGAAGGGTGTACGAGAGTACCTGTTCCCCGATAAGAGATTCGGAGGGCAAGCATCTGGGTACGGTGCTGGTGAATCGTGACATAACGGAGCGGAGGGAGATGGAAAAGAGGCTCATGCACCAGGAAAAGATGACGGTTATTGGTAAACTGTCTGCAGGGATAGCCCATGAACTGAATAACCCCCTTGGGGTCATCTCCATGTTCACTCAAATGGCCCTGAAGAAGGTCCCAAGCGGCAGTCCCCTGCAGGAGTACCTGGATACTATAAAGAGGAACACCGACGTATGCAAGAAGGTTATCCAGAGCCTCCTTTCCTATGCCAGGATGGTACCCGTGCACCCCAGGGATATAAACCTTAACGACTGCGTAACGGACGTCCTCTTTATGTGCCGTCCCTTAGTGGAGAAGCACGGGATAAGACTGGAGACCGAGCTTTACAAGGGGCTTCCCCTCTTTAAAGGAGACCCTGACCTCCTGCGGCAGGTGGTTATGAATATAGTGGTTAATGCCGTCCAGGCACTGGAGAAAGGTGGTAGCTTAAGGGTAGCCTCTGATGTCCTTCAGGAAGATAGTACCCTGGAGGCCGTGAGACTGGTCTTTGAGGACAATGGCCCAGGGATAGCCCCCGAGCATATGGCCAGGCTCTTTGAGCCCTTCTTTACTACGAAGCCAGAGGGTGCGGGGACCGGGCTGGGACTTTCCACCTGTAAGAACATTGTGGAGGGTCACGGTGGTTTCATGCAGGTGGAGAGTGAGGTGGGCAAGGGTAGCCGCTTTACGGTGGTCTTGCCAGTTAAGGGAGAATTTGCCAGGGAAGGGGATTCTGCGGTAAGGGTTGAAAGTCTTTGGAGTTGGAAATAGTGGCGTGCGAATAGTGCCTTAGGTGCCTGCCTTCGGTGGACTTGTCTTGAACGTCTTTTGGCGGTCGTACCGCCGGGTATAGAAGGAAAGTAGCCGCAGGCTTTAGCCTGCGAAAA
>Ga0105164_10002160_pt1 | contig 12225 bp, 14 predicted proteins | sample VDWuncwatermetaG_FD_89674 | JGI IMG/M metagenome (GOLD analysis project Ga0105164, IMG submission 89674) | Wastewater microbial communities from Netherlands to study Microbial Dark Matter (Phase II) - VDW unchlorinated drinking water | ecosystem: Environmental > Aquatic > Freshwater > Drinking...
ATTCCTTCTACTGCACTGGTGTTCCAGGTGGAATTTCTCGTGATGGCTCCACTGTAGTGAGGAAGCCTTCCCCCACCGCATACAGCACCATTCCCTGGCTCTCAAGCCCGCGAATAGTGCGCGTCGGCAAATTCGCAAGTACCGGCACCTGCTTCCCCACAAGCACCAATGGGTCCTCGTAATACATTGCAATACCAGAAAGAATCTGTCGGGGATTTTTCTCACCCAGGTTAATCATTAGTTTAATCAATTTATCAGCATCTGGCACTTTTTCCGCAGATAAAATAGTCCCGATTTTTATTTCAGCCTTCTTAAATTCCTCAAAAGCAATTTCGGTCATAATAAGTGAAGTATACAAAAATAAACCCCCGAGACAAAGTGTCTAAGGGGCTCAGAGTCAAAGGGTCTGAATTTAAGGGTTTTAAATCGTTCAGGGCGTGAACTTGCTAATTCAGTGGGGAGACCAGGCGATGCTGATACTTGGCAGTCCACTCGCGGGCGTGCTCAAAAGGGTACATGCAGACATTCAAGCCCTCGGGGAACACGCGCACGTGAGCAACCTCAAGGTTGTCTGGCGTTTCAGGTTTTGTTTCGTCCTTCTTGTGGAGGAAGAACGTCGCGTAGCCATTCTTGCGAAGTTTGTCGTATTGCTCTTTGCAGAACGCCTCCCTTTCACGTTTAGTCGTCCACAACTTTTCCAATCTGACATTGAAGGAGTTATGCATTGCCACGAAGTCGGCGTTTTCTACCACTTCGTGAACTACCATAATGCGACCATCTGCCATGATTACCTCGTCGGCGTAAATCTGACGGAGGACTCCATTTACTTTGGCAATCTGGTTTTTTACCCAGCATGGTTCCTTGCATAGAAACTTTTTGATTTCAGTGAGCCACTGTTGCCAGTCATCACCTATGAGCTTCTCAAGAAGGTCAACAAGTACACCTTTTACATCCTTTACACCGAGTGTCTCATTTTTAGAAGACATAAGCAGCTTCCTTTCATATATTTCCCCTCTTCGTTCGGGTAGACGAGTCTAGTCGCAGATTCAAAGAATCTACACAAAATATACACGAAATTTACTCTTCTGTCAATGTCTTCATTATAGGCTTGTTGTTTTTGCGGTCGAGATAGCTTTGGAGGATGATTGCGGCTGCGGAGTCGTCCACGCGTTTTCTTTTTTGTTGATAAAACCGCGCCTGCTGGGTGGAGAGAAATTCACGCTCTTCTATAATGGGGATCGTGACAATCTTTTTGAGGGCAACAATAAATTTATCAACTTCTTTTTTTACTATATTTGGCTGGCCTTTGTAGTCCATTGATTCTCCTATTACTATAGTTTCCACTGCCTCATGCGCGCATATCGTTTTTACCTCCCCCACGCTACCTTTGCCGTTTTCCAAAATTGTATACGGGAAAGCAAGAGTACCTCCCTCGTCCGAGATGGCAATCCCAATTCTTTTTGTGCCGTAGTCAATTCCTAAGTAACGCATAAGAATATGATAGCACAGCACCCAGACCTAACCCACACCATACACGTATAATATACTATAGTATATTATACGTGTATGGTGGAGAGAGATTGCGTTTTCGGTGTTTTTTGGTAGGATGTGGCTTGTGCGAGGAATAAACACGGATAGGTGGCTGAGTGGTCTAAGGCAGCGGTCTTGAAAACCGTCGCCCTCGAAAGTGGGCCGTGAGTTCGAATCTCACCCTATCCGCAGATATACAAAAGGGGCGATGCCGTACGGCGTCGCCCCTTTTGTATATCTGCGGATCCCTGATTGGCCAAGTCTATCACCAAATAACTTTTCTGTTATACTTTATACATTAGTAGTGTAATTTAATTTTGAAAAAATATGTTCTCTACACAGTTTATGCTTTCAGTTTTAGTGGCAACACTAGCCGGGTACACGGCTGGTATGCTTTGGTTTTCGGCACGTCTATTTATGAACCCTTGGCTTAAGGCTCTTGGTAAAACAAAAGACGACCTATCTTCCAACAAAAAAGAAGTACCACGGATTATGGCGTATGGTTTTATAAACACAGCCGCTATGGCGTACGCCCTTGGCGCAATACTCTGGCTTGTGCCATCACCGACACTCATTACATATATTCAGGTTGCTTTATTTTTGTGTTTTTCTTTCATTATTACTACAAAATTTAATGACCTCATTTACGCGTCGCACGAGCCACACTGGAGCAAGAAACCGCAAATTCTTTTTCTTGTAAACTCTGGATATTATATATTTTCTTTTTCTGCTATGGCTCTTGCTTTTTGGTTTACGAAGCTATAATTCTGCCTCAACTTTTTTACTAATGAGGCTTGGCTCAAAAATGGCACGAAGCTGTGCACGGGTTTTTGTTCCAATTACTCCATCTTCTCCTTTAATACCGAACTCCTTCTGAAAATCGCTAAGCGCGCGGCTCGTACATCGACCAAAAACCCCTGACACTGGGCATTCATTTAACGTGAAACTTTCCGGGGGGTAAAACCCTTTATGAAGCATGGCCGCCTGAAATGCGAGTACATCTTTGCTTGCCGTGGACCCTTTCTTTATATCTATCCTCCCCGTATATGGCAAAAGCGTACTCTCAAATGACCCCGCTATGAGTGGTATCTCGTCAAAAAAATCTGTAATTCCGAGATATGTTTGAAAGGCAAGCTCCTTTAAAACACTTTCACGGACAGCGGTATTTCTAAATTGTGGCTCGTAAATATAACCATACTCAATTAGAAGGCTAGCGGCATCCACAGTGTTACTACTACCAATAGCTATGAGCTCCTGATCTTCCACTATCCCGACATCTTCGCCTTCCAGATTGCTCACTGGAAACATTTTAGAAAGTCTTTTCAAAACATTCTTTGCAATCTCGGCTGACGCCTTCGCATTTGAATACTGCCGTTCGGGCGTATAAATAGCAAAACCGCTATATTCGCCTGGGGAATTTGTTCTTCTTGGGGAGCTATCATTAAAATGAATGTGTACGACTATATCAACATTATGTTCATTTGCCCATTTGTTGATGCCATAGAGCCTTAGGGCGACATCACTTGGGGCATCATTGTGAGGAAGCCCATCAATCATAGTTATTTTGCCCTCATCAATCAGCCTAGACATCTCCTTTTTTTGCGAGCTCACAAATGTTTTTACACTCTCGCTATTCATAGCAAAATAATTCTCTAGGTTTGGGTTCCACCCATCTCTGCCCCTCGTCATCACTATCTCATAATGCCCGTCCTCCACTAGATATTGCGCCAAGGCGAGCCCAAGGTCGGCGTTTAAATCTCTTTCCTTTAGACCAAGAAATTCAGTCCCACCAAAGTTTGGCTCGTGGCCTGGGACAATAAGTATGTTTAGTTTTTTTGTTGTTGTTGCGGCAACATACGCCACGCGCAAATCCTCGGAAGTTTTACTTTGAGTAAAAAACACTGCGGCAGACATAGAGTCATTCACTTTCGTTTCTGTATGCTTGCTATCAATTGAGCTAAAAAAGAAACTTGTTGCAAAGAAGGATACTGCGACGAGCGATGCGCTAAGGATTTTCATTTATAAAGTATACCCTAGAAAGGGAAGCTCCAAAACACCTCACGGCATATTGAGAGGTTTTGAGTAAAAGCAAGTACGCCCAAAAACACAAGCACTCCACCAAATAAAATATTTACATACTGTATCCACAAAAAATCCCGCGAAAGGTACTTTTCAATTTTCCCAGCAAAGGCCCCTATAATCAAAAAAGGTGCCCCGAGGCCAAGCGCGTACGCTACTAGCAGAAAAAAAGCTTTTGTTGGGACAAGGGCAGCAAGACCGAGTATGGCACCTAAAGCAGCCCCTACACACGGCGTCCAACCCGCCGCAAAAGCAGCGCCAAAAACAAACGAAGTGACTGCCCTAGATGAAAACTTTTTATGTACCCTAAAAGAATGTGGTGTTTCAAAAAGTGGAAGTTTTATCAGCCCCATTAAATAGAGCCCAAAAAATATTACTATCGCGCCTCCAATTTTTGCGAAAATACTCTGAATATTTGGACCAACCTCGGAAAGAAAGCTATGGATAAGGACACCGAGAAACGCAAACACTAATGTAAAACCAAGTACAAAAAAGATACTTGCGTGAATCATTGCAAAACGCGACACAGGGACATTTGAAGTTTTGTTTTCAATCTCAAAGCCTCCGAGATACGCTATAAATCCCGGTACTAACGGAAGCACGCAAGGTGCCAAAAAAGATACGACCCCTGCGCCAAACGCTACGAGAATAGTTATATCATTCATCAGATAATATAATAACCTATTTGATTGCGTGTCGCACGCTCCCCTGTTACACTATATATATTACTATGAATGAAAATGACTATCGCATTTCGTGGACTGCTCCTCAGTATGATCATCATGAACATACCACAGATTGGTATTGGGCTGTTGGCATAGTATCTGTTTCATTTTCTATTGCTTTTGTGATTGGTGGCAACATTTTGCTTGCCATTATAATACTGCTTGGTATGGGGACCCTTCTTTATTACGCAAAACACGAGCCAAAAATAGTCGAATATGAGTTTTCCAAAAAAGGCGTTCGTGCTGGGAAAACTCTATACCCGTGGGAAACACTGGATTCATTTTGGATTCTTGAGGGACACACCACGCACGGAAAAGTGTGTGCCCCAAAACTTATTCTCATCTCTCGAAAACAATTTATGCCTCACATCGTTATGCTTCTAGATGAATCTGTAATTTCTGAGGTCCAGCAGACTCTTCAACATATGCTTCACGAGGAACCACAAATGGAGCCTTTTTATGACCGCCTAATGCGCCTAATTGGCTTCTAGCTTTTTTCTAATTTTGTGGTAGAGTGTGTAAGTTCTGTTTTAAGCAAATGATTAACAGTTTTACGCTCTCGTCGTTCAATGGATAGGATATGGGTTTGCGGTACCCACGATGTAGGTTCGATTCCTACCGAGAGCACAAGAAAATTTTCCCCCTATTGGGGGAATTTTTGTGCTCTCGGCAGGAATCGAACCGTAGGCCCACCATTTTAAAGGAGTGTAGCGACTATTAAAATGGATGGTCTCGACCAAAGGGAGAGGCGTTCCTGCCGAGAGCACAACAGTAAAGCAAACTGCTTTGCTTGCGTGCTGTTGTGCTGGGCAGAGTGGTATTTTTGAAAAATTTTCTCTTTTTCAAAAATCACGAGCCGGAGTAGCGGATACTTAGTCCTCGCAATTTGCGAAGAAAATGAGAAGACTTAGTAATCCGTGACCACAATGTGCCTGAGGATATCCTAACCAGAGATGGCATTAGGCGTTAGGGATTACCACAAGAACATTCTCAACTTCACCTCAGCCGTATAAATATTATTACTTTTTGCGTCCTTGTACTGATCATTAGTTTTTCTCAATAGGTAAACCTGCTGAACCCCACGCAGTAATTCCTCCTACAAGATTTTTTACATTTTTAAACCCAAGCTCCTCCATCATTGCTGTTGCCCTTGCTGAGCGTCCGCCCATCTGGCAGTTGATTATGTAAGCATCGCTACGGTCAAGCACACTTATTTTTTCGTCAAATGTGGCTTCCTTAATATCTATATTTTTTGCATTAGGAATATGCCCAGCTGAAAATTCGTCTGGCGTGCGAACATCGATAACCACCACATCCCCCTTCTTAATGATTTCTTGGGCCTCCTCAGATAATATATTATTCATAAATAGTATCTTATCAAAAGTCCCGCCTTTTTCAAAAAAAGGCGGGACTTTTGTATTATGCAATCTTCTTAATTGCTTTCGCAAGACGTGACTTCTTGCGGTCGGCGGTTTTTTTCTTGATAGTATTACCCTTCGCAGCCTTGTCTATTGCCTTGTAAGCCTTTGAAAGTAGGGTCTCAGCGGACTTTTTATCCTTTCCTACCACTAGAGCACGTACCTCTTTTACAACTTCCTTCATCGCCTTGCTTCTGCGAGCGTTGTATACGGCCTTCCTTGCGGAGGCTCGTATGTTGCGTTTTGCTGATTTGATAATTGCCATATTTAGACATAATACTGATTTTTATAGAAAATGCAAGGGCTTGCAGGACAAATAAAAGGGCGACCTTGACTATTAGCCTTGGTCGCCCGCAATCGTGCAGTTTATTCCTCTATTTATTCCCCTATGAGCTTCTCCGAACATTCCGCTACTTCATCCTTCCATTTCTCGGAATTAGTGGTATCAATCTCAGCAAAAATGGCAAACGGAAACTTTTTTAGAACCCACTTACCAACACCTTGATTAAGCCAGCGATAATGAAAAGGAATACGACGAAGCAATTCCCTCATCTTCACATCTTTACCATTATCTGATGCTTTGGATAAAGACCCCGCGTCGTTGAAAAATTCACCAGGGTCATTTGTGCGAATGCGTTCCGACATAACATCGAAATCACAGTGAGTGCGGACAAAGACAAGACGAGCACCAACTTTCCGCACTTTTTCGCGGAGACTTGCCCTTTTTTTCTCATCCACAAAGTCCGAGTCAAGGATAACGTTGCCCCCTAGTTTTATAACTTCAACAGCTACGTTTTCAGCGATTGCCCATACTCGATCGTAGCTCTCGCCTTGTTTGCGAAGTTCGATACGAATAGCATCGTTTTCAACAATGGTTGCTTTGAGGTGTTTAGCGAGTTCGTGTGCTACTGAACTTTTACCAGAACCGACAACCCCAATGATAGCTACGACAACAGGTTTTTTGGTGCAACACTCTCTGACATCTAGGCTTGAGAGAAACGCACCTTGAATGCTTCTTTCTTTGGGAGTAAGAATTCTTTTTGTACGAACCATAATCCCTATCATACCCAATGGGATGAATCTAATCAATCGGTCAAGCATTTACTGTCTCCTTTTGTATTTAATTTTCAATGTAAAACTGGCGTTTGCCACCCTTAACACTGTTAAAAGTTTAACACAAACCACCTGAAAGGTCAAGTTTTTGAGCTATCCGCCTTCTGTTATAATACACCTATGATTGCTCATCTTACGGGTTCTATTCTTTTTGCTGGCGATAAATATGTCGTTATTGAGACAGCAAGCGTGGGATACAAAATACGTGTTGCTTCTGATGTACTGCTTTCGCTCAAAAAAAATGCCGATAAAATTGCGTCGCTGTGGATACACACTGCTGTGCGCGAGGATGCTCTTGATTTATATGGTTTTCTAAATCAGCCTGAATTGGAATTTTTTGAAATGTTAATTAGCGTATCAGGCATTGGACCAAAAGGCGCACTTGGAATTTTAAACGTAGCCCCCGTAGAGCACCTTAAAGAAGCTATTGCTAAAGGAGACCTAGGCGCGCTTACGAAAGTTTCTGGTATCGGCTCAAAAAGCGCGCAAAAAATAATACTAGAGCTTCGTGACAAACTTGGCGGAAACGAAAGCGACACGAGCGGAACAATACTAGGAGACGAACGAGACGCAATAGAAGGACTTGTAGCGCTCGGCTACGCTGAACGCGCCGCCAGAGAGGCTCTCAAAAAAGTATCTCCTGATACAAAGGGGACTGGAGCAAGAATAAAGGAGGCATTAAAGCAACTATCAAAGTAGGGGGTTACTTTTTGAAATATGCGTCGTGCCACGCTGCAAGCATCAAGAACACAAAAATCTTTCTCGCATTATCTTTTTTGCCGTCTGTGTGATCATTAATAAGTTCTTTTATCATCTCAATATCAAAGCGAGATCTGATGAATGAGTGAGAAATGAGTCCATCCTGCCAATCCGTTCTCTCTCGTAGCCAAGTTGCCAGTGGTACTGGAAAACCAAGCTTCTTTCTCACTTGTGTTCTATGGGGCACAAAGTCTTTTGAGGCCTTTCTTAAAAGATATTTAGTGGCTCCATTCATAAATTTTAATCTATCAGGAATTGTCCTCGAAAATTCTGCCACCTCTTTGTCTAGAAAAGGCACGCGAAGCTCAAGTGAGTGCGCCATTGTCATCTTGTCTGCTTTTGCCAAAATATCCCCTGGTAGCCACGTGTGTATATCCACATACTGCATCCTTGTTGAGTCAGACAATTTTTCTGTTTCTTTATAAAGACGTGATATGTCCATACGGTTATATTTCTCCCCTTTCCACACTGCCTCCGCATCCTCAGGCGAGAAAACTTTTGCATTCCCAATATACCTCTCTTCAAGTTTTTTCTGATAGCGACGTAAATAATTCATTCCACGCATTTCAAAAGGAATTTTCAAAAATAAAAAGAGTGGTGCTCGTAAAAACGCTGGTATTCGATCGAGCTTCGCAAGAGAAAGTGGCTCACGATAAATATTGTACCCACCAAAAAGCTCGTCAGCCCCCTCCCCAGACAAAACCACCTTCACATGTTTGCTTGCCTCCCGCGCAAGAAAATAAAGTGCTACAGCAGATGGATCTGCAACAGGCTCGTCAAAATGATATGCGATTCGTGGAAGCTCCGCAAAATATTCATCGGGGTCAAGCACGATTTCTGTATGTGATGTTTTCAAAAGCTCTGCCGCCTCGTGAGCCTCCTCAAACTCATTTGTGCCCTTTGCTCCAATGGTAAATGTTTTAAGCTCCCCATTTGGATGTACTTTTCGTATAGCCCCTACAATAAGCGCGCTGTCTACACCACCGCTTAAAAACGCACCCACAGGCACATCGCTTACTAGATGATGCTCCACTGAGTCAAGCATAATTTTTGAAATCTCTTTCGCCCCCTCTTCCTCATCCATCGCCTCATTGCCCTCAAACTTAAACTGCCAATACTTTTTTTCTTCCAACTTTCCTGTTTTTAAGTCTATAAGGAGCGACGTAGCTGGAGGCAGACGAAAAATCCCTTTGAAAAAGGTCTCTCTCATTGGATTGTACTGATATGACAAATAGTGAAATATGGCCTCTTCATTTATTTCTTTTTTATACTCAGGCAAAGCGAGAAGACTTTTTATTTCTGACCCAATAGCACTCACTATTCCATCCTTCATAATGTAATAAAGCGGCTTAATCCCGAAAGGATCACGCGCTACAAACACGTTACTTTTTTTCATATCATAAATAAAAAAAGTAAACATTCCACGTAACTCCTTAACAGCCTCCTCGCCTTTTTCTTCATATAGATGCAAAATAACCTCCGTGTCTGTTTCTGTTTTAAAGGTATGTCCACTTAAAAGAAGCTTATCGCGAAGCTCTTTGTAATTATAAATCTCACCGTTAAACACGATAACGAGCGAGCCGTCCTCAGACGAAATAGGTTGCTTTCCACCCTCTGTGTCAATAATACTAAGACGTCTCATTCCAAAGGCAACTTCTTCATCAACAAAAACACCCGAGTCGTCAGGGCCACGATGAGTAATACGCGTGAGCATTTCATCCAAAATGTCTCCTGCGTTTCCTTTGGGATAGCGAATAATACCAGCAATTCCACACATAATATACCGATTATATCATACCTTGTGCCGACTGCCTGCGTAGAGTATTATTGGTATATATCTCACAAATTGTATGGACACTACACTAAAAAAAATAAAATCTCTGCTACCACGCCATATATTCTCTGTGGTTCAGCCAGCATATCACTACCTTATGGCATTTTGGGGTGCAGTTCGTTATGGCTTCCCAACTCGCAAAATATACTTGGTCGGTGTTACAGGCACGAAAGGAAAAACTTCTGCGACAGAACTTGTAACCACCATATTAGAGGAAGCTGGGCATAGAGTCGCTCTCGCAAACACAAATCAATTTAAGCTCGGAGACAAAATTGAAAAAAATCTAACAAAAAGAAGTATGCTTGGGCGAACGCTCCTTCAGCAATTTTTACGCAAAGCGGTAGACGACAAATGCGACTACGCGGTTATTGAAATGACATCCGAGGGAGCAAAGCAGTTTAGGCACAAATTTTTGGACCTTGATGCTCTCATATTTACAAACCTCTCTCCTGAACACATAGACTCTCACGGCTCTTATGAAAAGTACGCTGATGCAAAGTTAAGCCTCGCTCGCGCACTTGAATCAGGTAACAAAAAGAAGCACGCAATTATTGTAAACAAGGACGACAAAATGGCGGAGAAATTCCTCTCTGTGGATGTTGGAGAAAAATATACCTACTCGATTAACGACGCTCGCCCGTTTTCTACTACTACAAATTCGTCTGAATTAGTTTGGCGTGGTACAGACATCAGGCTACAGATTCCAGGTGAGTTTAATATACTAAATGCTCTTGGGGCAGCTACCTTTGCGCTAAGCCGTGGTGTAAAAATAGATACTATAAAAATTGCTCTTGAAAAGTTTTCTCTCATTCGTGGGAGAATGGAGCAAATAAATATGGGACAAAACTTTTCCGTTATTGTAGACTATGCTCACACAGCAGACTCCCTCGACCGCGCATACAGCGTGTACGATGGTGTGAAAAAAATCTGCATCATTGGAGGCACTGGCGGGGGGCGAGATATTTCAAAAAGAAAAGTTATGGGTGAAGTGGCGGACAGACACTGCGAACATATTATTCTTACCACGGAAGACCCTTATGATGAGGACCCAAAGGATATTGCAAATGATGTGGCGGGCGGGATTAAAAATCATTCGTATGAATTTATACTCGACCGACGTGAGGCCATGAGCAAGGCATTTAAAATGGCGAAAAAAGGTTGGGTGGTATTTATGACAGGAAAGGGTGCTGGTCCATACATTATGGGGCCCAACGGTCTTCGTACTCCGTGGGACGATGCCACTGTTGCTCGCGAGGAGCTTACAAAACTTGGGTTTCAAAAATAGTATTTTCTTGCTAGAATAGACTGATGCAAACAATATCTCTTTTCCCAGAACTTCTGGATTTCCAAATGCTTGGCATTTTTGCTTTACGAATAACTCTTGGTTTTATTTTTATTTATTTCTGGTATGAAAAGATAACGCATCAACGTGGAGAGAAAGTAGAATTTTTTGAAAAACTAAAACTTCGCCCAGCTAAACTCTATCTCACAATTGTATCGTACACCGAGGGTCTAATTGGGGCACTATTGATTGTTGGTCTATATACGCAAGGGGTAGCAATTGTTGCTGGGGCGATAATGCTTCTCTCTACCATCATCAAATGGCGCAGGCCTTCACTTCTTCCTCAAGACACGACTGCTTTCTACTTTATTTTGTCTGTTGTTTCCTTTTCACTCCTTTTCCTTGGTGCAGGAGCATTCGCGATAGATCTTCCTCTCTAAAATTGCAAATACCTCATTTTGTGGTAATATCCTCTTTACCTTTGGTTGTAGAAATTTAACTGCTTAAAATTAAATATATGCGCCCATAGATATTTTGGTAGGTATAGAGTATTAGGGAAGTTAATTAAAGAAATAGTGTAAAAAAATTATATATGCGCCCATAGCTCAGTCGGTAGAGCAGCTCCCTTTTAAGGAGACGGTCGTAGGTTCGATTCCTACTGGGCGCACAAAGCGGGGACCCAAAAACACCGAGGGGTCTTTTCGCTTTGTGCGAGGCGGAGCGATGTTTCTGAAAAAATTTTCTTCCTGACTTTTTCGGAAACCGCGAGCCGGGGTCGAGAGTACTTAGTCCACGCAAGGCACTTGTGCCTGAGTAGACTTAGTAACTCGTGACAACAAAATAAAACTATTGAAAGTAGCGAATTAGCAACTCGGTACCGAGACTGACTTGGTGCGCAGTGGCATATGTTTAAGCTCTCTTCAACAACAACGTAAAAGTGCTCCCTTTTCCAAGCCCTTCTGATTCGGCAGATATGGTGCCACCGTGCCTAGAAATTATGTCTTTCAAGAGATAGAGCCCTATGCCCATACCTTCGGTATCTGTTTTCTTTGCCCCTGGTGTCCTATAAAACTTTGTAAACAATCGTGGTAATTCATTTTTTTCTATACCTATACCGCTATCATAAATACTCATACGAGCGTATTTACCCTCGCCAACAAGTGATATCCTGATGCTACCCCCTCTTGGTGTATATTGAGTTGCATTCTCTATCAGCACCTGTAGGACAAACACTATTTTTGACCTGTCACATTCTATAAATATTTCTGGGTTAATGTTGGTTATTAGTTTTATGTTTTTAGCCTCGCAACGTTGTCTGAAAAACAAAATTGCCTCCTCAAGTACGTCAGAAAAACTATTTCTTCGAAACTTGTATTCGTAGCTCCCTCCTTCGTTCTCTGAAACATTTATCAGCACATCAATGAGTTCAGTCATTTTTGTGTTTGCTGTTTGTATGTTTTTTATTTGTTCTATATTTCTTTCGTC
>Ga0105164_10002162_pt1 | contig 12223 bp, 8 predicted proteins | sample VDWuncwatermetaG_FD_89674 | JGI IMG/M metagenome (GOLD analysis project Ga0105164, IMG submission 89674) | Wastewater microbial communities from Netherlands to study Microbial Dark Matter (Phase II) - VDW unchlorinated drinking water | ecosystem: Environmental > Aquatic > Freshwater > Drinking...
ATTTAGAACGTCCTCAAATTTTGCTAACGGATGTCCGGTGATGTAAAATCCCAACATTTCTTTCTCGAATGTCAGAAGCTGCGACTCCGGCCATTCTTTTATCTGGGGAATGGGCCTGGAACTTTTTCGAAAAAGCTGGACATCGGAGTTGTCAAAGAAGGTAGACTGTCTTGATAGCCTGTCTCTCTGCAGGCTGTTGGCCATGCCAATTGCGTCGTCGAGAATCGACATCAATTGAGATCTGGTCAATCCGAAGCTATCGAAAGATCCGCATTTAATCATACTTTCTATTACTTTGCGGTTAACAATTCTTAGGTCTATTCTTTCGCAGAGCTCATAGAGGTCTTTGAAATATACGTTCAACTGGCGGGCCCGGACTATCTGTTCCACGGCTGCCTGCCCCACATTTTTTACCGCAGCTAAACCGAAGCGGATCGTTTCCTCAGATACAAGGGTAAAATTGGCAAAGCTCTCGTTTATATCTGGAGGAAGCACCTTAATGCCGAGTCTCGAGCATTCATTGATATATTGGACGACTTTGTCGGTATTATCTTTCTCGCTGGTAAGCAATGCGGTCATGAATTCAGGAGTAAAGTTTGCCTTGAGATAAGCCGTCTGATAGGAAATCATCGCATAGGCAGCAGAATGGGATTTATTGAATCCGTAACCGGCAAAATATTCAATCTGGGTGAATATTTTGGCTGCGGTGTCCGTATTTATTCCGTTTCCAACGGCCCCTTCAATAAATGACTTCCTTGCCTTATCCATAACCTCGGGAGTCTTTTTACTCATTGCCCGGCGCAACATGTCTGCCTGGGCCATGCTGAATCCGCCAAATTCGGAGGCGATACGCATAACTTGCTCCTGATAGAGAATTATTCCGTAGGTCTCCTTTAATATCGGCTCGAGTTTTTTATGGTCGTATCTTACCTGAATATCTCCCCTCTTCCTTTTAACAAAATCCTCGACCATGCCGGAACCGATTGGTCCGGGTCTGTAGAGGGCAAGGAGTGCAATGATGTCCTCAAACCTTTCCGGCTTCATCTTTTTGAGGAGTTCCCGCATGCCCGAACTTTCTAACTGAAAGACTCCCGCAGACTCGCCCTTCTGCAAGAGTTTGAAAGTCTTGGCATCGTCGAGGGGAATATTCCTGATAACGACGGAAATATTGTGTGAGCGCTGAACAATCTTTGTCGTTTCGTTAATCACGGTTAGTGTGCGAAGCCCCAGAAAATCCATTTTAAGAAGCCCAATTTTCTCCAAGGACTCCATGGCGTATCCGGTGGTAATCTGATTCTCCGCCATTTTTAAAAGCGGGATATATTCGGTGAGCGGCTTTTCAGCAATCACTACTCCGGCAGCATGGGTGGAGGCATGTCGCGCCAGCCCTTCGAGGACTAAGGATGTCTCGATAAGCTTATTTACCTGGGAGTCGTTTTTGTATAGATGGTTTAATTGAGGTTCCAGTCTCAAGGCCTGTTTCAAATTCATATTGGGGTCAGCGGGTATGAGCTTGGCTATTTTATCCACGTCCCCATAGGGCATGTTCATGGCCCGGCCGACATCCCTTACCACGGCACGGGCCATCATGGTTCCGAAAGTAACTATCTGGGCGACGTTATCTTTACCGTATTTTTCGATTACATAATTAATGACCTCCGGCCTTCTTTCGTAGCAGAAATCTATGTCCATATCCGGCATGCTTACTCTTTCAGGGTTAAGAAATCTTTCAAACAGTAGTCCGTATTTTAATGGGTCGATATCCGTAATTCCTAATAGATAACTTACCAGGCTTCCCGCTGCCGAACCCCGGCCGGGGCCTACGGGAATGTTTTGAGTCTTTGCGTAGCGGACAAAATCCCAGACTATTAAAAAATATCCGACAAACCCCAAATCCTTTATAACATTTAATTCATAATTTAGGCGCTTTCGGATTTCCTCATTGGCTTGGTTATATCTTGAATGCAGCCCTTCCTCACAGAGTTCTTTCAGGTAGTCGAACTTCGATTTACCCTCGGGGGGAATGAAATGTGGCAGATGTATGCGATTGAAGTCCAGTTCCAGATTGCATTTTTCTGTAATGGCTAAAGTGCTGGATATCGCTTGTGGTAATTCGCTGAATTTCACACTCATCTCTTCAGGGGATTTAAAATAAAATTCCGGCGAGCCCAGGCGCATGCGGTTGGGGTCATCAAGGTTAGTCTGGGTTTGAATGCACAGAAGGACTTCATGGGCCCAGGCATTTTCTTTAGCGAGATAGTGTACGTCATTTGTAGCGACTACCGGGATGTTCAGATCTTTTGCGCAGTTCAGGGCAGCCGCGTTGATTTTGGCCTGATCGGCCAGACCATGATCCTGAAGTTCAATGTAAAAGTCACCCTTAGCAAAGATGTTTTTAAATTCGTCTAAAACGGCCTGGGCAGTTTTAGGTTGTTCGGTATTTAGAAGATATGAGAGTTCGGATTTCAAGCATCCGCTTAATCCAATAAGACCTTGCGCATGCTGGGCGAGGATTTCCTTATCAATGCGCGGTTTGTAATAGAAACCTTCCAAATACCCTTTGGTTACCAGTTTAAGTAGATTCCTATAGCCCTGTTCGTCTTTAACCAGGATTGTAAGATGATAGGAGGCGTCTTGGATACCGTGGGAGGTTTTTTCAAAACGGCTCTTGGGAGCAACATATACTTCACAGCCAATTATAGGTTTGATTCCGCCTTCTATTGCCTGCTGGTAAAACTCTATTGCTCCGAACATGCTTCCGTGGTCTGTGATGGCTAAAGCGGGCATATGGAATTTTTGGGCCAGTTCGATCAAATCCTGGATACGGCAGGCCCCGTCTAAAAGGCTATACTGGCTATGGACATGGAGATGGGTAAAATTGGTGTGTCTCATTTCATTTATTCTTACTCCAAAACCAAGTTACGTTTACCGTTAACCGTGTACCGTTTACCGTAAACGGTAAGCGGTAAACAGCGACGAGCAGGGCGAGGAACGGGTAAACGGTAAACGAGACGTCCGGTACTACTTCTAGGGTTACTCCCATTCGATAGTAGCGGGTGGTTTTGAGCTCACATCGTAAACAACGCGGTTAACTCCCTTTACTTCGTTGATAATTCGATTGGAGAGTTTTTCCAAGACTTCGTAAGGCAGGCGGGCCCAGTCTGCGGTCATGCCATCAATGCTGGTTACGGCGCGGACGGCTAAAACATTTTCGTAAGTTCGTTCGTCACCCATAACCCCTACTGTTTTTATGGGCAGAAGAACGGCAAATGACTGCCAGACTTCGCGGTAAAGCCCGGAATTCTTTATCTCTTCAAGAAGTATATGGTCAGCTTCTCTTAAGACATTGAGTCTTCCCGAAGTTACTTCGCCGATAATCCTGACAGCGAGCCCCGGTCCGGGAAACGGTTGTCTGGTGATGACTTCTTCTGGTAAGCCGAGAAGCCTTCCCAGTGTCCTTACCTCGTCTTTAAACAAGGTCCGCAGCGGTTCAATTAGTTCCAGGGCCATTACCTTGGGTAGCCCTCCGACATTGTGGTGGGTCTTGATTTTGGCGGAAGGACCCCCGAAAAAGGAACGCGACTCAATTACATCGGGATAGAGCGTACCTTGTGCCAGATACTTAGTATTTGGTATGGAACGTGCTTCTTCCTCAAATACCCGGATGAATTCTTCACCTATAATTTTGCGTTTTTCTTCCGGGTCAACGACCCCCTTAAGCCTTTTAAGAAAACGGTCTTCAGCATCCACATAATGTAAGTTCAACTGGAGTCTATTTTTAAAAACGTCGATTATCTTGGTTGCTTCATTCTTACGAAGGAGGCCGTTATTCACAAAAATACAGGTAAGTTGTTTGTCGAGTGCCCGGTTAACCAATACCGCCGTCACTGAAGAGTCCACTCCTCCGCTCAAGCCGCAGATGACGTTTGAGCCGCCGATTTTTTCTTTTATATTGCGTAATGATTCTTCAAGAAAAGAGCCTACATCCCAGTTGCCCTGACAGGTGCATATCTGAAAGATAAAGTTTCTTATAATTTCTTTCCCAAAATTAGTATGGACTACTTCCGGGTGGAACTGGACTCCATAAATTTTCTTTTTCTTATTGGCAATACTGGCAAGGGGGCTACTTGGGGTGTGGGCTAGTCGTATAAAACCGTTAGGGAGTTCAAGAACTCTATCTTGGTGGCTCATCCAACTTGTAATGGATATGGGAACCCCTAAGAATAAGTCTGAATGGTCGTCGATTATGAGCTCCGCCTTGCCGTATTCGCGGAGGTTTTCTTTCACGACACTGCCTCCGAGAAGAAAGGCCATTGCCTGCAGGCCATAGCAGATTCCCAGAATCGGTATACCCAGTTCTAAAATTGCCTTATCGGGAAGCGGAGCCTTATCGCTATATACACTCGCCGGGCCGCCGGATAAGATTAACCCTTGGGGAGAATAATGCTTTAGTTCGTTGGGGCTTATATTGAAGGGTACGATCTCTGAGTAAACATTATTCTCTCTTATTCTTCGGGCAATAAGTTGGGTATACTGTGAACCGAAATCCAATATCAAAATCGTATCTTTATTCATTTGATAAATCCCAATACCACCAATACATACCAATACTACCAAATAAATCCCAATTTCCAAATTCCAAACTAAAGATTATCAGAGACTTGTTTATAATAAGGCTTAGAATATTTATGAGTTGTCCGCTCTTTTAAGTCATATATCCTGTCACCCAATGTTACAATTCCCTTTTGGGATTTGGGATTTTGGATTTGTTTGGGATTTGGTAGTATTGGGATTTGGGATTTTTCACTATAAGAAAAACGAACCTATTCCCTTTATTTACTTTATTTATATGCTTTTCCTGCGTTTATCTGCATTGTCATCCGCGTCTATCTGCTTCTACGGCTTATTTGCCCATACCTACACGCTGGACACGCTGGAGAAGTTTTCCTTCGGTTTGGATAGAAGGAGCAATAATTATCTCTGTAAGATGCATATCCTTAATGTTTTTTGCTCCTATAGAGCCCATAGCAGTAGCCAGGGCACCCGTTAGATTCTGAGAGCCGTCATCGATACGGGCGGGCCCGAAGAGAATTTCTTCCAAAGGTCCGACAGTGCCTACGTATACACGGGTTCCCCTAGGCAGGTTCACGTGAGGAGTAGCCATACCCCAGTGATACCCTTTCCCGGGAGACTCTTTTGCACGAGCAAAGGCCGAGCCAACCATTACCGCGTCAGCACCGCAGGCGAAGGCCTTGCAGATATCTCCTCCGGTACGCATTCCGCCGTCAGTAATTATCGGTGTATATTTACCGGTCTTCTTATGATGAAAATCGCGGGCCGCAGCGCAATCGATGGTTGAGGTTACCTGAGGCACACCTATCCCCAAAACTCCCCGTGTTGTACAGGCTGCCCCTGGACCTATCCCTACCAATATGGCAGAAGCACCAGTATACATAAGTTCAAGGGCTGTGTCATAAGAAACACAGTTACCGATGATTACGGGAATTTTTAGTCTGCGACAGAAATCCGAGTAGTCTAAAACCTTATAAGAATGGGAAATATGTTTTGCTGTAGCAACCGTGGATTGCACCACAAAAATATCCGCTCCGCAATCTTGGGCAATTTTCCCAAATTTCTCAGCCCGCTGGGGAATACTGGAGACGGCGCAAGGAACCTTTGCCTTTTTTATTTGTTTAATCCTTTGGGAAATCAATCTTTCTTTTATTGGTTCAAGGTATATGCCCTGGACCAGTCGGGTAGCTTCTTCGGGGTCGGCCTGAGCAATCTTCTTCAATACCTTATCGGGGTTATCATAACGCGTCTGTACTCCTTCTAGATTAAGTACAGCCAACCCCCCTAAATTTCCCATAGCAATTGCAAACCTTACATCTACTACCCCATCCATGGCCGCGGCAATTATGGGAACCTTGAATTGCTTATTGCGGATTTTCCAAGAAGTATCCACCTCGTCGGGATTAATGGTAACCTTTCCTGGGGCCAAAGCAATTTCATCAAAACCATAACAGCGTCTGGCTTTTCTTCCTATGCCGATCCACTCACCCATCTTTGTACTATCCTTTCGGTTGTTCTCCCCGCTGCGAAGGGACAATATGCGGGGTAATGAAAATTATTAACTCGGTATTTACTACCGATCTTGACTTTTTCTGGAAAGGGATACCCACAATAGGGATGTCACTGATAACAGGTATTCCCGTTTTGGTGTCTCTTAATTCCTGCGTGATTAGACCGCCGATAACCAGGGTTTCGCCATCTTTAACCATAACCTGGGTGGTAGCTGAACGGCTCATAATAAGAGGATACCGGTCGGAGATTTTATCCGAAGTATATCCTTGAAGAAGGCTTGCCGTAGTCTCGACTTTCATAATGATATCACCGGCATCGCTTATGTAGGGTGTTACCGATAAAGTTATTCCGACCTCTTTTTCTAACCAGGAGACTGCTGTAGTTGTAGTCGAGGTGGTGGTAGTTGAAGTCGTGCCGGACTGATAGGGAATTTTAGAGGTAACGTTAATTTTTGCCTCTATGTTATTTAAAGTAGTTATGGTAGGTTTAGAAAGGACATTGGCATGTTCACGTTTCATTAAGGCCTCGAACACGGCAGCAATTTCCGCAGCATTCAAAGTACCGTATTTAAATAAACCCTTGTCTTCTGACACGCTTCCCGTAGTGACAGCTTGAAATGCTGCGGTTACAGTATCAGCGGTAGCTGCACCTGCAAGTGGCTTTACCCAGGTCCAATCTATGCCTAATTTTTCCGTATCGGTTAAGGATACATCAACAATCTTTGCTTCAATGTTAACCTGCCTTGGTTTTACGTCCACCTGTTTTATAACCTCTTCGATTTTAATCATATTCTTCGGTAAATCAATAACTACGATTTTATTCGAACGGCTATCCACCACTACTTTTCCATCACCCGAAATAAGTCCTCCATCGGTTAATAACGTCTTTAACTTATCTGCCTGAATATAGCGTGGCGCGAATGTTTTGTAGGTAGTTTTTTTCTCCGCGTCTTCAGTTTTAACTATTTTATATATATTGTCTTCTTTAAAGAATGCATAATTAGCCATGCCCAGAACCATCTCCAAGGCATTCTCCATCTCGACATCTTTCAGGCTTATGGTTATATTTAGAGAGGGGAAATCCACAGGCATGACGATATTGACATTGGCTTCCCGGGCAATAATTTTAACCACATTTTTTATATCCGCATCTTTAAAATCAAAGGAAACTATGCGTTTTTCTTTCTTTTTTTCCTCAATAACTTCTTTAACAATCGCTTGAGCTTCTTCCTTTATCTTCTCCAGTTCTTTTTCTGACTTTACTGCCTCCGCTATCCCTTTAGCCTTTTCCTTGATTAGAACCGCATTCAGTTTTCTTTTAGTAGTTTCCGCATCGGCTATCTTGTGGGCTTCGGTTTTCAATTCAACCTCGGTAGAGGCAGGCGATTTGGCACCCGAAGATATTTTTTGGGCTGCGGGTAAACCGGACCTTTCCTCGGGAGTTAAAAACACGAATTTAGCATTAATTCTGATGTCTGCTTCTTTACTCAGACTGTTTATCTCGCATATTGCCACCTGCCGGCTTGTTTTGATAACGGTTGCTTCTCCTATAAGCAGGGTTCCTCGGTAGATATAGAAAATCATTCTTCTGTCTAGTCCCTGCTCGCTGCCTCTATCGATAGCCATCAGTTTATTAGGCGAGTCTAAGAGGATTACCTTGGCCTCGAAAGAACTCCATCCTTTTTGCGCCAGGCTTAAAAGAAGCAGGAAAACCGTAAGTATTCTTAAAGATCTGGAGCCCCACGGGCAAAATCCGTGTAACCCAAACTGAATACGCCCCTTCTGGGGCGACGTCCCATTGTGCCATTCACCCACCCCTATGGAACATCGGGGTGGGACCCTGGTAACGGGATTAGAAATCATCTTTAAGTTCCAGAACGATATCTTTTGCATCCTCCTCACCTTTTATGATTACGCTTCTTTTATCTATTCGAGCAATCTTTTTACCTTCGATAATATCACCTTCACCTACGATTTCACCGTTAATTATAGCCAGATTGCGTCTGCCTTGCAAGATGCCGGTTAATTTTAATTCGCTGGTCTTGAATAAGGGTTTTGCGTTTTGTGCCTCTAGCTTTGTTGCTTCTTCTCTGCGTTTGTCCTCTTCCTTCTTCTGGATATTAAACCGTGATTCAAAGGGGTTGCGCTGGCTACCACTAGCAACATTGCTCAGCTTATTTCCCTGCGCAAAACAATTATCGAGTGAGAAGGCATGGATAATTGCTATAACTGTAAAGATTCTACTGCAAACTGACATAAACTGCAATTTCGGCCTCCACGTTTATCAAACCCGTTGAATCAGGAGAGGAAAGTTTTAGCTCTTTAAAGTTTACAAGAATAGGTAGCGATTCAAGACTGTCAATATAATCTAGAAATGCAGGGAAATTACAAGTCAGTTTCATCTTGATAGGGAGCTCATTGAAATATTGACGGTTTGTCAATGCGGACATGCTGATGAGATTAAATTCGACCTCACCAGGATTAGCTCCCTTAGTCAGATAATTTAATACTTCTGCCAGGGACTCCTTTTTGACCAGGGCTTCTTTAAGATGTTTGATTGTATCTTCCAGGGAAGCCAGGGCCTTGGCTGCCTGTTGATATGCCTCCTCGTATTTTTGAGGATTTTTCAAAAGCTCCTGGGTAGAATATAATTCTGTTTTTCTTCGGTTTAGTTCATCACGCTTAATTACCCTTTCAGCGTTGAGTCCTTTTACCTTTTTTAGATCCGGCATCAGTAAAAAGCGGGAAAACATTGCCCAGAGCAATAGGATTAAGAATAGAATTTCTTTCTGCTTCTTTTTAGATCCGGCAGCATCGGAAGTCTTTGTAAAAAGGTTTAACTTAAACATCTTTAGAAATTCAATGTTCCGACAGCTTCAAATCGAATTAAACTTTGTTTATTTTTGGTTCCTGTATTTATTTCACAGTTTTTTATATAAAGATCTTTCAGATAGGGATAAGTACTCAATTTTGCCAGGAACGTGCCGATTTCAGAATGCGAGAAGGCAAATCCCTTTAGGTAGAAATCTTTCTTCTCTTTATCAAAGCCAAGCTCATCCAGCCACGTTTTATCGGAAATGTTTTCTGCTATTGCCCTCATTAATGTATACACGAATTTTCCTTTGATAGAGGCAATCTTTACGACATCGCCAAAGTCAATGAGTTCCTTTTCTTTCTCGCTGATAGAGGACTTGATGCTATTAATCTTTTCCTGTTTAGTCTTTAAATCTGTTTCAACCGAAACCCTGAGGGTAGAAATTTGCTGATTGTGAGAATCAATTTCCTTTTGAATCTTAAGCAGGTCGGATTTTAACTTGGTTGTTAACAATGCAGTAGGAAGTTTAAAAATGATTAAAGGCAGAATAATCGCCAGTATCAATTTTCTTTGCATCGAAACTTGAGAAATAAAACTTATTTCTTTTTTTCTTGCTTCTTGGGGAATTAGGTTAATTCTTGTCTTCATATCAACCCAGAGCCTCTAATGCCAGACCTATCACGGTGCTGAAACGAGGAGAGTTTGTCCGGATAGAATCCGTTTCTTTAATATTGTCTGAAAAATGTAATTTCCTGAAAGGATCTATAACCTCGACAGTAATTCCCAGGCTGTGGCTTAAGAAAGAATCGATATTTTTAAAACAGGCACCACCACCCGTAAGGACAATCCTGTCGATTGTCTTTTGGGGAAAACTATCGATATAATAGTCTAGGGAGCGCTTTATCTCCATCACGGCATGATTGAGAACCTTGTTTATTGCGTTATGTATGATTTTTTCTTTTGCATCAGCGGGTTCGTATGTGTTTAAGGAAAAGTTCAGCTTAATCTTTTCCGCCTCTAATAAATCCACATTTAAATCTTCCTTTAAGGCCTTATTGATATCCATCGAGCCGATGGAAAGGCATTCTCTTCTAAAACAGGGAACTCCAGAATCAATAACATTAATACTTGTTTTTCTAGCACCAAACTCAATAAGAACCGCCAGTTCATTATCTTTAAAGACATCATTTACCTTTGTCATATAGAGTTGAGCCAGGGTATCCACTTCGATCGTAACGGCTTCAAGGCCAGCCTCTCGCAACAGGTTAATTTCGTTTAAGACGAATTCTTTTGTCGAAGCCGCGACAGCGACGTTAAGTTTTTTCTTGCCGGCTTCTTCTGCTTCATTGAGCACCGCATAGTCGATAACCATCTTATCTAAATCATAGACTATAAACTTGGCTGCTTCCCATTTTATGGTTTTTTTTAACTCCTCGTCAGACATGGAGGGCAGGCTTATAAATTTAAGTATCGGATCCGTTCCGTATAAATTAACCACTACCTTATGCGAATCTATCCCCGATTTTTTGACTAATTCGCGGATGACAGTAACCAGGGTAAAACTATTAACCGAATCAGATTGAAGAGGCAGTTCGTCAAAAGCAAAGTTTTCTAACTTGATTCCCTGGGCATCTCGTGAAAGCTGAGCGAGGCGTATGCAGCTGTCGCCTATATCTAAGCCGAAAGGTTTTTCTCTGCTCTTGTCTTTGGGGAATTGTATGTTTTTCAACAAGCCGGCCATATCTTAACCTCTAATTTTAGAACAACTTTAGACATTTGTCAACACATTCGAAACCCGCTGCACTAGCAAGATAAAAATGTCCACATTCGAAACCCGCTCGCATTCGAATACCCCGATGGCACTTCGTACAAAACACTCCGGTCGCCGAATGTGTCAAGCAAAGCCTTTCCGATTGTGTAGAGAGCGCTGAAAAAATCATCTTTAACGCTAATTTTCGCTAATCCAGAAAGGATAGACCTTCCTATTCATTTAAGGAAGGGTCTAATCAATTCGCTAATTACCCCGACGATATGTTGGGGAGATTAGCCGTAAATTAGCGGTGATTAGCGTCAAAATGTAATTCTTCAGCAATCTCATGTAAGTCTAAAAGCGTTGATTCGTTTCAGCTCAATGACGAAAGAAGAGCACGGACATTATGGATAACCCAAATATTATTCGATAAATAACGAATAAATTAAAAGTATGCCTTTTTACAAAAGACAATAAGAAATGAATGGCTAATAACCCCGAGACAGCTGAACCTAAGAACCCGATTAGAAGATTTAGTTTTCCGGTGGAACCGATTATTTTAGAGATATTAATAAGTGTCGCTCCCAGAATTATGGGAGCTGAAAGCAAGAAGGAAAACTTAGTTGCTGCCTCTCGATTGAACTTCAGTCCGAGTGCTGTGACGATTGTAATTCCTGAGCGGGATACGCCGGGGATAATTGCAAGTGCCTGGGAGATGCCGATAAGAATAGCGTCAGCTATATTTATTTCATGCAGAGTTTTGGTTCTTGGACTTTTTCTGTCAACAAGAAAAAACAGGATAGCAAACCCGACCATAGTTAAAGAAATGAGTCCGGGGTTGCGGAAAACAGTTTCTGTCTCTGCCTCAAACATTTTTCCTATAAATGCTGCCGGGATAGTCGCAATAATGAGTAGCCAGAATATTTTTCTCTCGGGTATTCCTTTGAAAGTCCCCTCCTTAAGGCTTAAAAAACCTTCCTTGAGGAGATTTATCCAATCTTTTAGGAAATAAGCGGTTACAGCAAAAAGGGTTCCGGCATGAAGCATAACATCTGAACTCAAAGAATGTTTTTGCCAGTGTAATAACCAAGGTATCACAATTAAATGGCCGGAACTGCTAATAGGCAGGAACTCAGTCAGGCCTTGAGTAATTCCTAATAATAGGTAATCCCAAGTATTCACGGTTAAAAGGTAGGTTAGATACAGGAGTACTCTGTGGTGCTGTTATACGTTCGCCGCTTGAAAACCCCGCCTTTTAATGGTTCGGCTACGCTCACCATTAATCCTGAGCAGAGTCGAAGGATTAAGGCGGGGATGAAGGCGGCTCAGTATCAACCATAACAGGCCCCGGCCTTTAGGCCGGGGTAGCCGTAGGTTGATTTGTCCTGTTTTTCTCATCACCTGCGGCAACTAAGTTGATACATTCGGCGACAAACCCCGATGCTTGCCATCGGGGAAGGAAAGCCGTAAGCCCGAAGGGCTTATAAAAGCGGAGGGTTTGTCGCTCTCAGTATCAACACTGAGTATACCCAAAATAGAATATAGCAAACAAACCCCGATGCTTGCTTACACTGA
>Ga0105164_10002164_pt1 | contig 12222 bp, 10 predicted proteins | sample VDWuncwatermetaG_FD_89674 | JGI IMG/M metagenome (GOLD analysis project Ga0105164, IMG submission 89674) | Wastewater microbial communities from Netherlands to study Microbial Dark Matter (Phase II) - VDW unchlorinated drinking water | ecosystem: Environmental > Aquatic > Freshwater > Drinking...
CGACAAGATCTTCCAGGTCCTCGTTCCGACCGAGGAGGAGATCGAGATCAAGAACGGGAAGCGCCAGGCCGTCGAGCGCAAGGTCTTCCCGGGCTACGTCCTCGTCGAGATGAACATGAGCGATGACTCGTGGTACGTCGTGCGGAACACGCCGGGCGTCACGAGCTTCGTCGGGTCGGGCAACAAGCCGACCCCGCTCACGGACCCCGAGGTCAAGCAGATCCTCCGGCAGATCAAGATGGACGCGCCGCGCTACAAGGTCGCGTTCACCAAGGGCGAGGCCGTCCGCGTCGTCGACGGCCCATTCACGGACCTCCACGGCGTCGTCGACGAGGTCAACCCCGAGCGCAACAAGGTCAAGGTCCTGGTGTCGATCTTCGGCCGCGAGACGCCGGTCGAGCTCGACTTCCTGCAGATCGAGAAATTGGTGAAGTAAGTGGCGAAGAAGATCAAAGCGGTCGTGAAGGTGCAGATCCCGGCGGGCAAGGCGACCGCCGCGCCGCCGGTGGGCACGGCGCTCGGCCCGCACGGCATCAACATGGGCGCCTTCATCAAGGAGTACAACGAGAAGACGGCGAGCATGACCGGGAGCGTCGTGCCAGTCGTCGTCACGGTCTTCGAGGACCGATCTTTCACGTTCGTGACCAAGAGCCCACCCGCGGCCGATCTCATCCGCAAGGAGGCCGGCATCGAGAAGGGCTCGCCGACGCCGAACAAGAGCACCGTCGGCAAGATCACGCAGGCGCAGATCCGGAAGATCGCCGAGATGAAGAAGAACGACCTGAACGCGAACACGGTCGAGTCGGCCATGAAGATGATCGAGGGCACCGCTCGCAGCATGGGCGTCGAGGTGGCGTCATGACGCAGAAGCACAGCAAGAGGTACACGGAGCTCGCGAAGCAGGTCGAGCCCGGCAAGGAGCACACGCCGGCCGAGGCGGTGAAGCTCGTGAAAGCCACCTCGAACGCGAAGTTCGACGAGACCGTCGAGCTGCATCTGCGGATGGGCGTCGACCCGAAGCACGCGGATCAGGTCGTGCGCGGCGCTGCTGTCCTCCCGCACGGGACCGGCAAGACCGTCCGCGTCATCGCGTTCGCGCAGGCCGAGCGAGCCCGCGAGGCGAAGGCCGCCGGCGCCGACGAGGTCGGCACCGAGGACCTCGCGAAGAAGATCGAGGGCGGCTGGCTCGACTTCGACGTCGCGATCGCGACGCCGGACGTCATGGGCATCGTCGGAAAGCTCGGCCGCGTGCTCGGCCCGCGCGGGCTCATGCCGAACCCGAAGTCGGGCACGGTCACGTTCGACGTGACGAAGGCGGTGCGCGAAGCGAAGGCGGGCCGCATCGAGTTCCGCGTCGACAAGACGGGCGTCGTGCATACCGTGGTGGGGAAGTCGTCGTTCGAGGAGAAGGCGCTGCTCGAGAATCTCGCCCAGGTCATGGACGCGGTGAACCGCGCCCGGCCGAGCGGGGTCAAGGGCACGTACATCCGGTCGGCGTATCTCGCGAGCTCGCAGGGCCCTGGCGTGAAGCTCGACCTCGGCGAGACGATGGCTCTGGCGGGTCGCGCGCAGGGGTAGTCCTCGCCGCTAGCGCGGCTGCGGTCTGCTGCTGCGCTTGCGCTGCTGCGCAGCACCAATGCTCGCAGTAGCGCCCGTCTTCGATGTAAACTCAGATCCAGTTTCATAGCGCCTGAGAAGCAGGTGCCCCGGCCGATAGGCGGCGCGAAGGCGACCGCCGGAAGAACAAGGGACGGGGACCGATCGGGACAGAGTCCCGGCCCGCGGAGGCGAGGACCAAGGCGAACCGTGTTCGCGTCGGCCTTCGTGCTCCTGTGGAGCTCGAAGGCCTTTTTGCATGGTCCCGCATTGCGCGGGAGCGCATGAAGGGGTGGTGTCCATGGCGAAGGTGAAGACCGGCCCGAAGGTCAAGCGCAAGGGCGGCGGCGTCGCGGCGAAGTCGAAGAGGGTCGACGAGCTGGCGGAGGGGCTCTCGGGCTCGTCCGCGATCGTCGTGACCGAGTACCGCGGGCTGACCGTCCAGCAGCTGCAGGACCTGCGGCGAAAGCTCCGGCCGCGCGGGATCGACTACAGGGTCGTGAAGAACACGCTCTTCGCGCGAGCGGCGGACGCCTCAGGCCGCTCGGGGATCCGCCCGCTGCTCTCCGGCCCGACCGCCATCGCGGTCCCGGGCAAGGACCAGAAGGTCGACGAGGTCGAGCTCGCGCGCAGCCTGGTGGACGAGATGCGCACCTTCAAGGCCCTCAAGATCGTCGGCGCCCTCATCGGCGACCGCACGTACGGCCCGGACCAGGTGATGGCGCTCTCGCGGCTGCCGTCGCGCCAGCAGCTGCAGGCGACGATCGTCGGCAGTCTCCAGGCGCCGCTGGGCAACCTCGTCGGGACGCTCCGCGCCCCGTTCGCGAACCTCGTGCACGTGATCGCCGCTCGCGGCTCTGCGGCATAGAAGAAGGAGAGACAGATGGCGACCGCTACCGCATCCAACGAAAAGTTCGAGAAGCTCGCCGGCGAGCTCGAGTCCTGGTCGATCATGGATATCGCCGAGTTCGGCAAGTACCTCCAGGAGCGCTGGGGCGTCTCCGCTGCCCCGGTCGCAGCGGCCGCTGCTCCGGCGGGTGGCGGCGCTGCCGCGCCCGCTGCCGAGGAGGAGAAGACCGAGTTCACCGTGATCCTCAAGGAGATCGGCGCCTCGAAGATCAACGTCATCAAGGCCGTCCGTGAGATCACCGGCCTCGGCCTCAAGGAGGCGAAGGACCTCGTCGACGGCGCACCGAAGCCGGTCAAGGAGAACATCGCGAAGGACGAGGCGCATGCCCTGAAGAAGAAGCTCGAGGACGCTGGAGCGACCGTCGAGCTGAAGTAGAGCGGCTGCCTGTTCGATATCAGGAACGGTATCGGACAGGACGCCTGCCTGTGCCGCAAGGGCGGCCGGCGGGACCGGCTATCGTCTCCTCCGCGAGACGGCCGGTCCCGACAGGGGAGCCAGGATCGGCGGTATCGCGAAAGGTGCCGGACCGGGGCCGAAAGGTCCCGGTCTTGGTTTCTAAGCCGGTAAGCGGCCCCAGGCGATGCGCGCGAAGACCAGGACGAGCACCGCGAATCCGAAGGACCACGCGAACGCGGAGACCGCCGGCGCGCTGAAATCCGTCCCCGACAGGACCGCGTGCATGAAGGTCACCCCGAACGCGGGATACGAGAGCCGGTGGACGAGCGACCAGAGCGGCTGCGACATCTGCCGCTTCATCCAGCCGGTCACGGTGGCCACCAGGAAGAGGTCGAGGGCGATCGTCCCGAGGCCGATCGGCACCGCCCCGTAGTCCACGCCGAAGGGGATGACGAGATCGATCGGTGCGATCCGTGCCGTGCGGTCGACGAGCAGCGTCAGGAGGTGGAGCCCGCCGAGCGGGATCCAGAGCACGGTGCTGAACGTGTGCAGCTCGCGCCAGGCGCGGTTCGTCCCGATGCGGTCGAGGATGCTCGTTCGGAGGGCCACGCCCGACAGGATCGCGACCGTCACCGCGAGGAACGACGCGAGCCCCGTGACCCGCGCCAGCATCCAGAAGAGCAGGTCGGCGCCGGCCTGCCCCGTCACGAGAGCGCCCAGCCCTTCGACCGCGGCTCGAGGTAGGCGGCCGCGCGCGCCGAGCCGAGGAGCAGCGCGGTCTTGGCCAGGACCTCGGCCTCGAGCGCGGTGGCGGCGAGGACCGACACCTCGCTGAGGTCGCTCTTCGCCGGCGCCCCGGTCCGCGGGTCGATCAGATGGTGGAGTCCGTCGCCCCAGCGCCGGCCGGTCGTGGCGCTCGTGGCGGCGGCGAGGTCCTCGAGAAGGAGGGTCCGGTCGCCGAAGCCCACCGGCCAGCCACCGCCGGTCTCGCCCCCGCCGCGCGCGTGCAGGTCACCGGCGCAGGTGGCGAGGCTGTTCGGGCCGAGCCGTTCGACGGCGCGGTCGGCGATCCACCCCTTGGCGAGGCCACCCAGGTCGATGGCCGCGCCGGGCGCGAGGCGCGCCTCGGTGCCGCGTAGCTCCAGGAGTTCACCGAGCGGGAGGACCGGCCGGCTGCCATCAGATCGACGCCGGTCCCCATCTGCCTCTGATGGGGATCGGCTCGGCCCCGTTAGCTCCTCGAAGGTCCGGTCGTAACCGGCGGCGAGCAGGGCGGGGAGGATCGCCGCGTTCACCAAGCCGTCGCTCTGGACGTCGGCGTCCAGCGCGGCATCGAGAAGCTCGCGGAGATCCCCGGAGACCTCGACCCACTCGCCGGCTCGGGCGTTGAAGAGGGAGAGCTCGCTGTCGGGCTCGAAGCGGGTCAGGCGCCGGTGCAGCTCATGGATCCACTCCGCCGTCCGCTCGAGCGGCTCCTCTGGCGCGATCGCGTACAGCTCGCACTCCCCGCCGAGAGCCTCGAAACGCAGCGACTCCACTCCTTTAGGAGAAGTGGGTGCCGGTGACCGCTGGGAGCTCGGTGGCGCGGACGCCCGGCTGGATCCGGATGCGGCCGCCGGGCTCGACCGGCGCGACCGTCGCGGCCGGGTGCGCCACCGGCGGCTGGAGCGGCGCGCGCTCGTCCTTGGGGTGCGCCGCGACGTAGCCCACCGAGGCCAGCAGCGCGACGACGGTCGCCGCCGTCGCGCCCAGCCGCAGCAGGACGGCGCGCGTCATCCCGCCGCGGCGATCAGCTGCGGCGAGCTCGAGCGGAGCGCCGCGTCGCGGACCAGGGAGAGCTTCTCGAAGGTCTCGTCCAGCACCTCGCGCGGGTCGACCGCGAGGTGGCTCTGGAGGATCTCCTGGTACACGCTCCGGAAGTCGACCGAGTGCTGCGGGTTGCCGCCGCGGTCGAGCGAGTCGAGGCGCGGCGCCTCGCCGTAGAGGCCGCCCTTGACCCCGTCGCCGATGAGGAAGACCGGAGCGGCGGTGCCGTGGTCGGTCCCCGCGCTCGCGTTCTCCTTGGGACGCCGGCCGAACTCGGACCAGGTCGCGACCATCACGCGGTCCGACATGCCGTACGCGGCGATGTCGTCGTAGAAGGCGCTCACGGCGGAGTCGAGGTAGGCGAGGAGGCTGTCATGACGCGCCTCCTGCGTGTAGTGCGTGTCGAATCCGCCGAGGGTCACGTGGAGGATCTTTGCGCCGGTGCCGGTGACGATGAGCTCTGCCGAAAGCTGGAGCGCCGCGGCGAGCTGGTTCTTGGACGAGATCGCGAGGCGCACGTTGTCGGTGTACTTGCCCTTCGGGACGTACTTCGTCGCCGACGTCCGCAGCTGCGCGACGGTGTCGCGCGCGGTCGCGACCGCGGTGTCGAAGAGCGCGCCGTAGATGCCGGGCGTGCTCGTGTAGAGCGCGCCGGCCGCGCGCTCCATCTCGTCGCCGCCGAGGAACTTGAAGCTCTGCTGCCCGTTGATGACGGTCAGCGTCGCCTGAAGGTCGCGTAGCGCGCCGGGGACACCGGTCGCGCCGCACGCGCAGCCCACCAGCGGGTGGCCCGCGGAGTCGTAGTTCCGAGCGATGGTCTTGCCGAGCCACCCGTCGACCTGCCGGCGCGTCGGGTCGCCGGTCTCCCACACGCGGATCGAGTCGAAATGCGACTGGCTCGGGTCGGGGTAGCCAACGCCCTGGACGATCGCGACCTTGCCCTGGTCCCACAGCGACTTGACGCCCCTCAGCTCCTTGTTGAGCCCGAGCTTCGCGTCGATCGACAGGGCGCCCTCCGCCGACTTCGACAGCTTCGGACGCAGGTCGCGGTAGGTGCTGTCCTGGAGCGGGATGACCGTCTGGAGCCCGTCGTTGCCGCCGGCGAGCTGGATCATCACGAGGACCCGGTCGTTCGAGACGCCGTCCTTCTTCGCCGCGTAGACCGCGCGGGTGAAGACGTCCGGGACCGCGGCGTAGCCCGCCGCGAGCCCGCTCGCGCCCGCTCCGAACACGAGGCCGGCGCGCAGGAAGTCCCTGCGCGAGAGCCTGTTGATGCCGACGTCGGACCGGCTCATCAGTACACCTATTTCAGCTGGAACTCGGCGCAGCAGAGCAGCGCCGCCCAGCGCTTGCGGTCGTCCGTGGTCGCGTTCAGGAGCGACAGCGTCTGCGGGCTGAGGGTCGAGTCGAGGAACTGCGCGTGCGCGTCGTTCGCCGACGGGAGCTTGCGCACCTGCCCGAGCGCCGCGGTGACGAAGTTGATGCGCGCGAGCATCGTGCTCGACGAGATCCACGACGCGTTGTCCGGCCAGCCGCCGACGCTCGGCGGATCGAACAGGACCTGGCCCATCGGGTCACCCGACCCGACGACCAGCTTGGAGAGCTGCGGCGCGTCGAGCGCCTTCGTCGCGCTCACCATGAAGTCGATGGGCGACCGCACCAGCGCCCGGTACGCCTTTCCCGAGGCGAACTCCGGGCTCGTGAGCACGTCGTGCACGAGCGTCCTCATGTCGTAGCGGCTCCTGCGGAACCTGTCCGCGAGACGGGTGACCGTCGCGTCCTCCACCGCCGGGCTGACGAAGTAGGTGAGCAGCTTGCGCGTGATGAACGGCGCGACCGCGTCCTGCTCGAGGGTCCGGTCGAGGACCGACTGCGTGTCCCACTTCTTCGTGACGCCGAGGAACTTCACGTCCGGACCGCTGTAGGCGCGCGCCTTCTCGAAGACGCCCGTCTTCACCGTGTCCGCGGGCGGCACGTTCTTGGGCGCGGCGCCGGTGCGCTTGATGGCGTCGTCGATCTGCGCCTGGACCATCGCCGCGGTCCGCGGCTCGCGCCAGCCGGCGAGGCCGCGCGCGGCAGCCTTCACGTCGTCCTCGGTGAAGCTGCCGCTGCCGAGCGTGAAGAGCTCCATGAGCTCGCGCGAGTAGTTCTCGTTCGGGTTCGCGCCGCTCGATTGGCCGAGGTCGAGGTAGCGAAGCATCGCCGGGTCGGTCGTCACGTCGTACAGGATCGAGCGCAGGTCCTTGAGGGCGAAGCGCCGCCACGTCAGGTCCTGCCAGTAGATGAACGGCGACTGCGTGCCGACCTTGCGGAAGTCGCTCGTGAAGTGGCCGTGCCAGAAGAGCGTCATCTGCTCCGCGAACGGGGTCGGCGTCTTGATCATCCAGTCGGCCCACCACGTTTGGAGGTCAGCCAGCCGGAGCGGGCTCGTCTGCGACGCGGTGTCGCCGCCGGCGAACGGCGGAGGCTCGACCGGCGGCGTCTCGATGAGCCGGTCGATCGTCCTTTGATATCCCTCGGACGCCGCGGCCTCGAGCTGGGAGGGGGAGTACCCGAAGCTCGTGCGGCGTAACAGGTGCGCGACGCGCGTCGCCTCGTCGCCGAGCGGCGAGACCCAGTCGAGCCCCGAGCGCTTGGCGACCGCCTCGGCCGTGAGCTGCGGCGCGTCGACCTCGACCGTGCGGCGGAGGCCGACCAGGCGAGCCGCCGCGACGCCGGCACCGCCGGCGATCGCGGCGCCGAGGACCGTGCGGCGGTCGATCGCGCGCGAGCGGTGCTTCTTGGTGCTCGCCGGCCGCTCGGCCTTCGCCTCGACCGCCTGCTGCTCGTCCATCCCTACCGAAAGATACGCACGGGAGCGGCCGCTGTGAGCCTCCCCGGCCCTCCTGGAGGCGGACTTTACGTACTTCTTTCGCTCGGATCGGGCCGGTAGCCGTCCGGAATAAGCCTCTTGACGGCCACCGCGGGAGTGGGAAACTGCTCGGTTCCCGATGCCTGCACGGCCTGCCGTGCTAGCATGTGGCTCTCTTGAGGTCGCCACGTCCGCCGGTGCGCATGCCCGTCGCGTCCTCGCCGTCCTTCTACCGATAGCCACTTCCTAGGGAGGGCTTGATGTCCACGACCCTCGACCGCATCTCCACGTCCGCGCGCGACCGCGTGAACTTCGCGTCGCTGCCGGAGGTGCTGCCCCTGCCGAACCTCATCCAGACGCAGATCGACTCCTTCAGATGGTTCTGCGACGAGGGGCTGCAGGAGCTGTTCAACGAGATCTCGCCGATCCAGGACTTCACCGGGAAGAACCTGGATCTGAAGTTCCTCACCTACGAGTTCCGTGATCCGAAGTACTCGGAGGAGGAATGCCGGACGCGCGACCTGACCTACAGCAAGCCGCTGTGGGCGCGCGTCGAGCTCGTGAACAAGGAGACCGGTGAGGTCAACGAGCAGGACGTCTTCCTCGGCGACTTCCCGTGGATGACCGACAAGGGCACGTTCGTCATCAATGGCGCCGAGCGCGTCGTGGTCAGCCAGCTGGTGCGCTCGCCCGGCGTGTACTTCACCGCGGTCGACGATCCGACGACGGGGCGCCGCCTCTTCTACGCCAAGCTCATCCCCAACCGCGGCGCGTGGCTCGAGTTCGAGACCTCGAACAAGGACGTCATCTCGGTCAAGGTCGATCGCAAGCGCAAGCTGACGGTCACGACCCTGCTGCGCGCGATCGGCTACTCGAGCAATGAGGAGGTCGCCGCGCTCTTCACCGCGACCGACAACGACCCCGAGCACCAGTACATCGCTTCGACGCTCGAGCGCGACCCCACCACGAACACCAGCGAGGGCCTCGTCGAGGTCTACAAGCGCCTGCGCCCGGGCGACCCACCGACGATCGACAACGCGCGCAACCTCGTGAACTCGCTGTTCTTCAACTTCCGCCGCTACGACCTGGCGAAGGTCGGCCGCTACAAGCTGAACCGCCGCCTCGGCCTCGACCTGCCGATCACGCAGCGCACGATCACGAGCGACGACCTCGTTCGCATCGTCGGCCGGATCGTCGAGCTGAACAACGGCAAGGGCGGCCCCGACGACATCGACCACCTCGGCAATCGCCGCGTGCGCGCCGTCGGCGAGCTCATCCAGGGGCAGTTCCGCGTCGGCCTGCTGCGCATGGAGCGCGTCGTCCGCGAGCGCATGTCCATCGTCGAGCCGGAGAAGGCGACGCCGAAGGAGCTCATCAACATCCGTCCGGTCGTCGCCGCGATCAAGGAGTTCTTCGGCGGGAGCCAGCTGTCGCAGTTCATGCAGCAGACGAACCCGCTGGACGAGCTCACCCACAAGCGGCGCCTCTCGGCCCTCGGGCCGGGCGGCCTCTCGCGCGAGCGGGCGGGCTTCGACGTCCGCGACGTCCACTACAGCCACTACGGCCGCATCTGCCCGATCGAGACGCCCGAGGGGCCCAACATCGGCCTCATCGGGTCCCTGGCGTCGTACGCGCGGGTGAACCCGTACGGGTTCATCGAGTCGCCGTACCGCCGCATCGTCAAGGACAAGGGCAAGGCGCGCGTCTCGGACGAGATCGTCTACCTCACCGCCGACGAGCAGGAGATGGCGACGATCGTCCAGGCCAACGCGCGCCTTGATGAGAAGGGGAACTTCCTCGATGACCGCGTCCAGATCCACCGCGGCCCCAAGTACCACGAGGAGTCGCCGGTGAACGCCGACTACATGGACGTCTCGCCGAAGCAGATCGTCAGCATCTCGGCCGCGCTCATCCCGTTCCTCGAGCACGACGACGCGAACCGCGCCCTCATGGGATCGAACATGCAGCGGCAGGCCGTGCCGCTCATCAGCCCGCAGGCGCCGATCGTCGGCACGGGCGTCGAGTACCGCGCCGCGAAGGACTCGGGCCAGGTCGTCGTCGCGTCGAAGGCCGGCACCGTCCGCTCCGTCTCGGCCGCCGAGATCTACGTCGAGCAGGAGGACGGCGAGGCAACGCGCTACCGGCTCCACAAGTTCGTGCGCACCAACCAGGGGACGTGCTTCAACCAGCGCCCCGTCGTCAAGGTGGGGGACCGGGTCGAAGAGGGTCAGGTCATGGCCGACTCGTACTCGACGGATGACGGCGAGCTCGCTCTCGGCCAGAACATCCTCGTCGCCTTCATGCCCTGGGAGGGCGGCAACTACGAGGACGCCATCGTCATCAGCGAGCAGCTCGTCCAGGACGACCGCTTCACCTCGATCCACATCGAGAAGTACGAGTCCGAGGCGCGCGACACCAAGCTCGGCCCCGAGGAGATCACGCGCGACATCCCGAACGTCGGTGAGGAGGCCCTCGCCGACCTCGACGAGAGCGGGATCGTGTACATCGGCGCCGAGGTCGGCCCGCAGGACATCCTCGTGGGCAAGATCACGCCCAAGGGCGAGACCGAGCTGACGGCCGAGGAGCGCCTGCTCCGCGCGATCTTCGGCGAGAAGGCGCGCGAGGTGAAGGACACCTCGCTCCGCCTGCCGTCGGGCGAGCACGGCAAGGTCGTCGACATCAAGATCTTCAGCCGCGAGAACAACGACGAGCTGCTGCCGGGCGTGAACAAGCTCATCCAGGTGGCCGTCGCGCAGAAGCGCAAGATCAGCGTCGGCGACAAGATGGCCGGCCGCCACGGCAACAAGGGCGTGATCGCGAAGATCATGCCGGTCGAGGACATGCCGTTCCTTCCGGACGGCACGCCCGTCGACATCGTGCTCAACCCGCTCGGCGTGCCGAGCCGGATGAACATCGGCCAGATCCTCGAGACCCATCTCGGGTGGGCCGCGCACGAGCTCGGCATGCGCGTCGCGTCGCCCGTCTTCGACGGCGCCCGGGAGCAGCGGATCAAGGACACGCTGCGCAGCGCCGGCCTGCCCGAGCAGGGCAAGGTCATCCTCCGCGACGGCCGCACCGGCCGCCCGTTCGAGCAGCCGATCACGGTCGGGTACATCTACATGCTCAAGCTGCACCACCTCGTCGACGACAAGATCCACGCGCGGTCGACGGGCCCGTACTCGCTCATCACCCAGCAGCCGCTCGGCGGCAAGGCGCAGTTCGGCGGACAGCGGTTCGGCGAGATGGAGGTGTGGGCGCTCGAGGCCTACGGCGCCGCGTACATCCTCCAGGAGCTGCTCACCGTGAAGTCCGACGACGTCCTCGGCCGCGTCCAGACGTACGAGGCCATCGTCAAGGGCGAGGACATCCAGGCGCCGGGAGTGCCGGAGTCCTTCAAGGTGCTCATCAAGGAGCTCCAGTCGCTCGGGCTCTCGGTCGAGATCCTGAACGAGGCTGAGCAGGAGATCCGCTTCATCGAGGCCGACGCGTACTCGACGCCCGACCTCGGCATCAACATCAGCGGGCTCGAGTCAGGGAGTTAGGGAATGCTCGAGGTCAACGAGTTCAACGCGATCCGCATCGCCCTCGCCTCGCCGGAACAGATCCGGACGTGGTCGAGCGGCGAGGTCACGAAGCCGGAGACGATCAACTACCGCACGCTGCGGCCGGAGAAGGATGGGCTCTTCGACGAGCGTATCTTCGGGCCGACGCGCGACTGGGAGTGCTATTGCGGCAAGTACAAGCGGATCCGCTACAAGGGGATCGTCTGCGACAAGTGCGGCGTCGAGGTGACGCGCGCCAAGGTGCGCCGCGAGCGCATGGGCCACATCCAGCTCGCCGCGCCGGTGTCGCACATCTGGTTCTTCAAGGGCACGCCGAGCCGGCTCGGGATCCTCCTCGACATGTCCCCGCGCAACCTCGAGCGGATCCTCTACTTCGCCCTCTACGTCGTCACGCACATCGACGACCACGCGCGCGAGCGCGCGCTGCAGGCCATCGAGGAAGAGGGGGAGAGCAAGATCCGCCGCCTCGAGCAGACGATCTCGGACCGCACCGGCGCCATCGAGGCGCGCGCGAACGCCGAGATCATGCGCATCCGCACGCAGACGGAGCAGCGCGTCCGCCAGCAGGAGGAGCAGCTCGCGACCGACACCGAGGCCCTCACCACCGCCGCCCAAGCGGTGAAGGAGACGCTCGAGGGCTCTCTCGGGAAGCCCGCTCCCAAGGACATCATCTTCAAGCCCGCGGACCTGACGCTGGCCGAGAAAGGCACGAACGTCACGCGGACGATGCTCAACCAGATCCAGCGCACCCTCCAGAAGCAGCTCGACGCGCTCGTGAAGCATGGCCGCGACGAGGAGGGGAAGACGCGCAAGGACGCCGACGCGCGCATCGCGGACATCCGCGCGCGCGCCGATCAGGACCTCGGCGTCATCCGCCAGGAGATCCAGCCGGACGTCGCGCAGGTCCGGGACGCCGCGAAGGCCAAGCAGGACGAGGTCGGCGCGATCAAGTGGATGCAGATCCTCACCGAGCCCGAGTACCGCGCGTTCGCGGACAAGTACCGCTTCTTCCGCGCGCAGATGGGTGCCGAGGCGGTGCTCGAGATCATCCGCCAGCTCGACCTCGAGAAGCTCAGCCACAGCCTCCAGGCGGAGATGCG
>Ga0105164_10002165_pt1 | contig 12220 bp, 16 predicted proteins | sample VDWuncwatermetaG_FD_89674 | JGI IMG/M metagenome (GOLD analysis project Ga0105164, IMG submission 89674) | Wastewater microbial communities from Netherlands to study Microbial Dark Matter (Phase II) - VDW unchlorinated drinking water | ecosystem: Environmental > Aquatic > Freshwater > Drinking...
CCTCTGAGCCAGTCCGCAGATTGACCCCGTGACGGGTATCGACCATCCGGACGAAGCCCCTTCAGGCTGGTTTTGCGTTGGAAAGCGTGTGTCGCTCAGGCTGGTTTTGCTTTGGAAGAGACTATGGCTGAAAAATCCCGAGAAATATGATAAAATGCGGCCATGCACGACATTGATGGAATGAGCAAGGAACGCGCACTGAAGCTTTTTGGCAGTAGCGAGCTGGCTGATTTTGAAGTCGGCACGATGCGCGGCCTACAACAGATCCATGAGTATCTTTTTACGGGGCTGTATGACTTTGCCGGCCATATACGCGACAAAGACATCAGCAAAGGAGGGTTTCGCTTCGCTTCGCACCTGTATTTGCCGGAAAGCCTCGGCAAGATCGAGTGTATGCCGGAGTCTTCGTTTGAAGAAATCGTCGCGAAATATATCGAAATGAATATCGCGCATCCCTTTTTGGAAGGCAATGGTCGGAGTATGCGCATGTGGCTGGATCTTATCCTCAAGAAAAATCTGCAAACATGCGTTGATTGGTCAAAGATTGATAAGATGATGTATCTCAGTGCGATGGAGCGAAGCCCTGTGAATAGTCTGGAAATCCGCGAGCTTCTGCGCGGCGCCATAACCCACAAGATTGACGACGCGCAGGTGTTTATGAACGGGATTGAGCAGTCGTATTATTATGAAGAGGAAGATTTGTATCGATAATATGAATTCCAAACGAACCTACATCAAAGACCTCACCAACCATATTGGATTCACTGTCCTCATCAAAGGCTGGGTATCGGTGCGGCGGGATCAGGGGAAGATGATCTTTTTCGACTTTCGCGATACGAGCGGCACGGTGCAGGGCGTCGTGTTGCCCAAGAGCGCCGCGATGGAGGCGGGCAAGGAGACGCGCAATGAATATGTCGTCGCGGTTGAGGGCACGGTCAATAAGCGTCCGGATAAGAATGCGCAAGCGGGGAAGCAAAACGGCGATATCGAGCTCGAGATCAAGGGGATGCAGATCATCAGTGTCGCCCGAGACCTGCCTTTCGATCTTGATACGGAGGTGAATCTGGATACGCTCTTCGATCATCGGCCATTTACCCTGCGCCGTGAGCGTGAGCGCGCAATCTTTACCGTTCAATCCGAGATCATCTGCGCCTACCGCGAATTCCTCACCCGAGAAGACTTCAAGGAGTTCCAGGCGCCCAAGCTCGTCGGCGACGATGCGGAAGGCGGCGGCAATGTCTTTCGCGTGGAATATTTCAAGGACAAAGACGCCTTCCTCGCCACGAGTCCCCAGCTCTACAAGCAGATCATGGTGGGCGTATTCGAGCGCGTCTTTGCAGTAGGCAATGTCTTCCGCGCCGAAAAGCACGCGACGACGCGGCACCTCAATGAATACACCTCGATGGATATCGAGATGGGATTTATCGAAGACCACACCGATATTATGAGGCTGGAGAATCGCTGTATGATTTTCCTCTGCGATCATTTGCGCGCGCACTGCGCCGCCGCATTCGCCCTGCTCAAGGCCGAGATCCCGACTGTACCGATGGAGATTCCTCGCATGAAGCTCCGCGAGGCCCAGGCGCTCATCACGCGCGAGACGGGCGTCGATTGCACGCAGGAGCCAGATCTGGAGCCGGAGCACGAACGCTGGCTTTGCTCCTATGCCAAAGAAAACCTCGGGAGCGATTTCATTTTCATCACCCATTATCCGGTATCGAAACGGCCGTTCTATACCATGGAAGATGAGGCCGATCCCGGATTCACCAAAAGCTTTGATCTCCTTTTCCGCGGCGTCGAAATCACGACAGGGGGACAGCGTGAACATGATTACGACCAATTGATGAAAAAGTTGCACCTCAAAAATCTCGACCCGTTGAACTTCATGTTTTATCTGCAAGCCTTCAAATACGGCATGCCGCCGCACGGCGGATGGGGGATGGGGCTGGAACGCCTCACCCAAAAGATGCTCGGCCTTGAAAATGTAAAAGAAGCGACCCTCTTTCCGCGCGATATGAATCGTATTGATACGCGGCTGTCGGCGGAGATATGAAATTCCTTTACAAAATCAGCGCTGATGCAAGACGAACCCCCGCAAAGCGGGGGTCTCCGGAGCCAAATGGCCATTTGTAAAGCAATTGTATCAATCCATTACCAAAAGTCAATCGATTATCCCCATGCCCTCATTCACCCTCGAAACCACGCAATTCCAAGGCCCGTTGGAAAAACTGCTCGATCTGATCGAGGCGCGGAAGATGTCGATCTCGGACGTGTCGCTCGCGGAGGTGACCGACAGCTACCTTGCATATGTCGAGAAGCTTCCCGAATTGCCGCTTGGCGAGACGGCGCAGTTCATCCTCGTCGCGTCGACCTTGCTCCTCATCAAATCGCGCACGCTTCTGCCGGGCATCGAGCTCTCCGCAGACGAGCGCGAGAGCGTCGAAGAGCTTGAACGCCGCCTTGCGCAATACGCGGCGGTGCGCGGTGCGGCAAAAGGCTTACGGGCAAGGTGGGGCAAGGCGTCGCTCATCTTGATGCAACGCGCGCCTCTGCGGCCGGTCGTATTCAATCCGGCGGAGGCGACCGTCGCCGCTCTTGCCCGCGCCGCGATTCGCATCCTGGACATTCTCCCCAAACCGGAGACAATGGCGAAGGCGGCAGTGGCGCCCGTGCTCGCGCTCGAAGACGTGATCGCGCATCTGCACCGGCGCATCTCGCGCGCGATCCGCACGCGCTGGAGCGAATTGACCAAGACGGCAAAAGACCGTCACGAAGTCATCGTATACTTCTTGGCGATCCTCGAGCTCGTCCGCGCCGGGTCGGCGAGCGTGACGCAGGAGAAATTATTTGAAGACATCACCATCGAAGTCGAAAACATCACCGCCCCGCGGTATGGAAATTAAGTATATTTATGGATTTACAATCAACTTACAATAAAATCGCCCATGATTGGGTCAAAGACCATCATGCGGATTCGTGGTGGGTTGCCGGTACCGATGCCTTTCTTTCGTTTCTCCCGCCGCACGCCTCGATATTGGATGTTGGGTGCGGTGCCGGTGAGAAATCGAAATATCTAGCAAGCAAAGGCTATAAGGTCACAGGAATCGATTTTTCCGAAGAAATGATCTCTATTGCAAAAGAATACGTCCCCGATGCGTCTTTTCTCGTCCAAGACATAGCACAACCGCTTGAATTCAAAGAATCTTTCGACGGGGTCTTTGCGCAGGCCGTGTTGCTCCATATTCCCAAAAAAGAAGTCGTCGCAATCATAAACAATATCACCAAGCCTCTTATCCCCGGCGGCTACTTTTACGCCGCAGTGAAGGAAATAAAACTGGGCCGGCCCGAAGAAGACATCCTCAAAGAAAACGACTACGGTTATGAATATGAGAGATTTTTCAGTTATTTTACGTTGGATGAAATGAAACAATATATGCAAGAATGTGATATGGCAGTCGTATACGACAACGTATCGACGTCGGGTAAAACAAACTGGATTCAAATAGTCGCAAGGAAACAAATATGACCCCAGAATCATCCACACCCGCGAGTCGTGATCTCGCCGCAGAGGCGCAAGCATATCTTTTTGTCGAGGGAGGTACTTTGAGTTTGAAGAATTTGGCGGGCAAACTGCGCATCGAGTCCCTTGCGCTTGAGGGTATTTTGGATGACCTCGCGGGTCGCCTCAAGGGTAGCGGGCTTGCACTCGTACAAACCGAGACGGAAGTTTCGCTCGCGGTGAGCGCCGCGATCAAAGCCGCGTATCATGAAGACAAAGAGATCGGCGACGCGGGATTGGAAGTCCTCGCGATCATTCTCTATCGCGGCGCGTCGACCAAATCGCGCATCGACTACATCCGCGGAGTCAACACGAGCTCGACCATCCGCACACTCCTCTCGCGCGGGCTTATCGAACGCGCGAGTAACCCCGCCGACAGCCGCGAGTATCTCTATCGTCCGACGACCGAGCTTCTCGCGCATATCGGTGTCGCGCGCGTGGAAGATTTGCCGGATTATGGTAAAATCACTTCCGCGTTGACCGCTTTCTCCGCCGGAGGCGGATCCGCCTCCGGGGGAGAAGCACCGGTTGACGAACCAACTCATGGAACCGACAATAATCCCGCCAACACAATCAATACCGACTGAACACGCCGATGTCGCGGCGCGCGTCATGCCTGTGCCTTCGATAATAAACAAAACGGGAATGCTTTCTCTGGCGCTCATCTTCACGGCAAGCGTGATCTTGACCGCAACCTATCTGCAAAATACCGCTCAACCCATTTCGCAAGCAGGCGATCAGGCGGCGCAAATCGCGACGGTGATAGCGACCACCCGGGCCATACCGATCGCCTTCGCTTCCACCACATTGCAAGCGCATGCGGCCTATGTATTTGATATCACCGATCGCCGCACGCTCTATAGCCTCAATCCCGATGCGCAATTGCCGCTCGCCTCGATCACCAAGGTGCCCATGGCGCTTGTCGTATCCGAGGCGCTTTCACCCGACACGCACATCACGATTCCCGAGGACACCGCGCCGAGAGGGAGCTACGAGCGCCTCGCCAAGGGCGACATATGGCGCGTCGGCGACGTGATCGACTTCACCCTTGCCGCATCGAGCAACGGCGGTGCGGAGATTTTGGCGGACGCCGCAAATGAAAATCTTCACACGCGATACCCGCAATCACCCGCGGAGAATGCGACCCTCTGGCGCATGAACGACCTCGCGCGGGAGCTTCACCTCGACAAGACGTATTTTCTCAACGTGAGCGGCCTCGACGAGAGTGCGACGCAATCCGGGGCCTACGGCTCCGCGCGCGACATGGCCGCGCTCTTCGCCTATGCCGCGTCCACCTCGCCCGAAGTATTCGCCGCGACAACGCAACCATCGTTCTCGCTCATGTCAATCAACGGCGCGAAAACGATCGCGATCAACACCGACAAAGCGCTCGACGCGATCCCCGGGATCGTCATGGGCAAGACCGGCTACACCGATCTCGCCGGCGGCAATCTCGCCGTGGTATTTGAAGCCGCGCGCAATCATCACCGGGTGGTGGCGGTCGTCCTCGGCTCGACCGAGCAAGGGAGATTTGCGGATATGAAAAAGCTCGTTGCCGCCACTACAAAGACGATCTCTCCCCTATGATCATCGGAGTTACAGGCACGCTCGGCGCGGGCAAGGGGACCATTGTCAAATATCTGCTTGAAAAGCATGGATTCAAGCATTTCTCGGTGCGCGCTTTTCTCAATGAAGAAATCGCACGGCGCGGTTTGCCGAGCAATCGCGACACCATGACCGAGGTGGCCAACGATCTGCGTGCGCGGCATGGCTCCGGTTATATCACGGAACAGCTCGTCCTTCGCGCGCTCGAAGACGGAGGCAATGCGGTGATCGAGTCGATTCGCTCAATCGGAGAAGCGCGGTATCTCAAATCTCATGGCGCTCGCCTCTGGGCGGTCGATGCCGATACCACGGCACGCTATGAGCGCATAGTAAGCCGCGCGTCGGAGACGGATGCGATATCGTTTGAGAAATTCGTCGCCGACGAACGGCGCGAATTCGCCAACACCGATCCGGCCAAGCAAAACATCTCCGGTGTGATGGCGCTCGCCGACGTCGTGTTCCGCAACGACGACGCGCCCGAAGACCTCTTCGCGCAGATAGAAAAGGCTCTTTCCGATATGTCCTGACTTCTGCCATTTAGTATGACACGCCCAGTTTTGCTGCAAACTCCCACGCATCCGCCGACAGCTCCGGCCGCAAGGTAAACGTCTCGCCGGATGCGACATCCTCGTTATCCACAGGGAGATGCATCTCGACGCGGGTCAGCACGGTACTATTTGAATCAGATCAGGTAAGTGAACGATGTGCCCTTTGACACCAAGTGTCATAGCGATACAAACGAAAGAGGAGATGATGATGCCTACTAGCAAGAAAGGCGGGGGCACCGAGAAATCTCCCGCAGGAAAAAAGATCGACGCCACGAAACGCACCGGGAACGGATTTTGTCCGAAGTGCGGAAGCGATTGGGTAGTCAAAACCGGTATGACGACCAATGCCGGCAGCGAGAAGCAGAATTATCGCTGTAAGTCGTGCGACCATCGGACGACCTCACCCTCCAAAGACAAACCCAAGCCGACAGTGCCGGTGCGAAGCAGTCTTCCCAAAGTACAGCGGTATCTCGTTACGGCGGCGCAAAACGCCACGCCGATCCGCAAGAACTTTTGGAAGTCCTTCGAAATATGCGCGAAGTATTACGATGCGGAGCGCGTGGTCCTTCAGGGGCGTTACAAGAACCCGACCAGTCAGTGGACCCAGAACAACGTGGATCATGAATGGTGGGCGCCCGAGGTCGTACCCTTCCTTTGCACGGGTTGGAACAAACTGAATGAAAATCTGCTACTCCTTGGCGGTGTAAAAGTGCAATGGGCCGCAGCCGATCCGCTCGCGGGTCTGGACGGACTCACCAAGGGTCGTAGCGGCATCTTGGGGCACGGCTGTCGTGCCATGCGCTCGATTGCCACGCCGCAACACAAACACCCAAAGGTCATGTACACTACGGGTGCGTGCACGGAGCCCAATTACACCGACACGAAACGCGGCAAGATGGGCGAATTCAATCACTGCATCTCCGGACTCATCGTCGAGATCGACGGCGATACGTTCCATATCCGGGAACTGAACGCGACCAAAGACGGAAGCTTCATCGACCTCGATATGGAATTCACCCCCGATGGCGTACGGCCCGTAAAGTCGGCACTCTCCATCACTACCGGAGATACCCATCGGCGTTGGATACTTTCCGAGGTTGTCAAGGCGACCTTTACCGCAAAAGACAGCCTGGTGAATCTGCTCAAACCGCGATACCTCTTCTGGCACGATCTGATCGACGGCCATGCGCGCAACCATCACCACAGGAAGGATTGGATCCTGAATGTGGGAAAATGGAAAGCACGCAAGGAATGCGTGCGTACCGAGATACAGGAGGGAGTGGCTTTCGCGAACAAGCATACTCCCGAAGGATGTCATTCTATCGTCGTGCCGAGCAATCACAACGACGTAGTCGGGAAGTGGCTTCGTGAGACGGATCCTCGCGAAGATCCCGTCAACGCGGAGTTCTGGCTTGAGATTGCCACTGCCGCGCTAAAAGACGTCAAAGTGACCGGCGGCGGGATCGAATACGAAGATCCCTTCATCGCGTATGCCAAGAAACTGGCCAAACCCAACGTGAAATTCCTGCGACGCGGCCAAAGCTTCGTGCTGAGCCACGTCGAATACGGATTTCACGGCGACATCGGCCCCAATGGTGCGCGCGGTACGACCAAAAACCTCTCTCGTCTTGGTGTGAAGGTTACCAAAGGCCATAGCCACGCGGCGGAGATCGTCGGCGGATGCTATAGCGTTGGCAAAAGCACCGGCATGCTCGAGTATGAGCGTGGCGGACCCAGCAATCATACCAACGCGCATGTGGTGCAGTACAGCAACGGCAAGCGAACGATCGTGATCATCATCAACGGCCGCTACTGTCTGCCGCGGCCGAAAAGAAAAACTTGATACTTGAAAGAGATGGCCCGACAATAATATGTCGGGCCATTTTTTACTATTACATGGTAGACTGGCAGTAGGTTATCCACATAGGAGTCTTGAACGATGATCAAATACCCATATCTGCCGGCGGGCAAGACGATATTGTACTTACCCGAGGATGATCCGTTCATTCGATTGGCGAGGGACGCAGCTCTCCGGTATTCACTGGATCATGTTCAAAAGGTTGGCGCGATTATATCCAAAGATAATAAGATTGTTGGATATGGGGCTAACGGTAGCGACTACCATGATCTGAATGGTTGCGAGCGCAAACGGCTAGGCAGTCGCACCGGTGAAGATTATCATCTTTGTCCCGGATGCGATCCAAGGAATCACGCCGAAAACAAAGCGATCTCCTGCGCAAGGACAAGTAAACAGGAGATCATGGGCGCGTCCATGTATATTTGGGGTCATTGGTGGGCATGCGAAACGTGCTGGAATGCGATCATGGGGGTCGGGATAAAAAAATTGTATTTCCCGACAGGTAGTGAGATATTGTTTAATCGCGATCATCCGGGTAATATCATCGCTCGGCAGTTTGAATAGACCGAAAACCATCCACGGGCCTGTTGCGGCGAGTGGGTGGTTTTTTGTTCCGCTTTCTTTTCTTGTTGTTTTTATGATTTAATGTCTGCAGAAAAGATGCATCACCACAGGAGACGAGCCATGCGCAAACAAGCGGAAAATACGAGAAACAAACTCATCGAGCAAATCATCGACCGCGATATGGAAACTCAGGTACCACACCGCCCCTATTTCGCGCATCAAGTCAATGCGTATAATACGGACATCGAGGCAAGCGTGCTTTTACTGATCGGCAGGTATTTCGGCATCATACCTGCGACCATCGTGAATCCGAATACTCCCGAGCATCAGGAAGGCTATACACGCTACGCCGGAAATCGTAAAAACCTTGCCGATGCACATAAGGGCATGGACTACTTCTTCGATGAAGTCCTGCCTCGGTGCGATTCGGGCGTCATGTGGGGGTACCTCGACGGCCGAATCGGTCTCGGCGTAGCGGGCGAAATGCAGAAACTTCTTCGAGCAGGAAAGTCCGGATTCGTCGCGCATCTCAGACGGGAAGCAACCGAATCGGATCTCCGACGATTCGAGCTCGACTATCGCAACGGACTTTTCGCCGTGCGGCCGCTCACCGAAGAAGAGAAGTCGGCGATCCTCTCGGGAGACCCCCGGCTTGTAATTCCTCACTTGGAGACGCGCCTGCGCACATGGTTCATGTATGGCAAGGAACAACGCCCATACAAAGAGGCACATCTTGCCAAGATGCCATTACCCGACGACTTCTACCCCGATCAAAAGAAATAGATCCTTGACCCCCGCTCGCAAGCGGGGGTTATTTTTTATGATCCGATCCTCGCCGCCATCGGTTATCCACAGATATGCATATATCGACATTAAGGGCGGGGTAGTATTCAAAACAGGACAGAGAGAACACAAAGTGCCGTCAAAGGGGAGGTTGTCATGGTTAAGCGGACTAAGGAATCGCCCGGCGCCCCACGCGCCGGTAACCGGATCAGCCGGAGTATACGTCGAGGACTGGGAAAAGATGGTCACCTCGAGGCAATACACAAGTATCAGATAGATATCCCGCAGTTCACTATCTACCTTGGCGCAGATGCTCCGCGAGAGGATGATTCCGAAGGCTCGTTTGGTATCACCTACAAGGTAGCTGACTGCTTCGAGAAAAATCTTGATAATCTCAGTAGCAAGGACCCGAGACGGCCGATACTTATCAAGATTACGAACTACGGCGGGTATTTCGAAGAAGGACACCAGATCATCGCCGCGATGAACCGATGCCCGAACCCGATTACCGCAGAAGCATCCAAAACGATTGCTTCCATGGCCGGTCTTGTCGCATTGGCGGCGGACCGATTCTATATGATTCCGCCCGCGAAGTTCATGCTACACCATGGGTATTGTGATTTTGACGGGAGTCTCGATCTGGTGCAGACTAATTTTATCGAGTTGGAAAAAGCGAAGGAACTCCATCTCCAGCTCTTTGTCGCACGACTTAAGGAGCAGGGAAAGTTTCGTGATCGCTCGGAAGAAGACGTCCGCGCGATGCTTCTCCATGAGATGAGACAGAAGCGCGATGTGTGGCTCGATGCCTACGAAGCGCAAGAGTGGGGAATCTGCGATCAAGGCAGAGACCGCGCAACCAAGAGAAACGAAACACGCCGTGTAGGAATACGCGAAGTGCTCAATATGGAAATTACAGTCAAGATAGAGGTTGTCGCCAAGAAGCGCGGATGATCATACAAAGAATGGCGGCGACTGCCTTTGGTAGCCGCCGCCTTCCTCTTTACGTATTCCGTCATTTCTTCAACCGCTCGATATCGTCCATCAGCTTGCGCAGATCGGTCTGGATCTGCTCGAGCGCGTCTTTTTGCTCGCTCTCGCGGCGATCTTCCGCCGCATCCTCCTCGGTGATTTCTTCGACGTCTTCCTGAAGCTCATCGACGTCTTTTTGGATTTCGTCGACGTCTTCCTGGATGTCTTCGATATCTTCGCCGACGGCTTCGACGGCGGAAGTGGTGTAATTGACCGTCATCTGGATGAAGAGCGCGAGGTAGATCGCTTCGAGCGAGACGGCCGTATTGAATATCAGGATCACCACGTCGAAGGGGAAGACGCGCGCGATGAGCAGTGAGATGGTGGCCGCGAAAAGAATCGTGTGCAAAAAGATCGACGCCGGCGAACCGATCCAGCGCGTGATGGCGAGCGCGGTCTTTTGTAAACGGGGCGGCCTCTGCATGATGCCATTATACCATTTGATTTTGATATACTGCACATATGACAGTGCGATTGACGGGAAACATATTTTTGATCCGCGGCAAGGACACCGACGGCGTGCTTGCGTATTTGGAGCGAGAGGGGATGGTCGTGCGGGGCAATGCCGACGTCTATGTGCGCACATACGGACAATTCGGCATCGACGACGCACACGATCTCACGGGGCGCGCGATGGGGCGCGCGATGGGGGAGCGGGGGCGCACGTTTGTCGTCTGCGCCTCCGGCATGACGACCGAGGCGCAAAACGCGCTCCTCAAGACCATCGAGGATCCGCCGGACAACGCGCGATTCTTTTTCATCGTGCCGTCGCCCGAGACGATCCTCGCCACCGTACGCTCGCGCGCGCAGACCTATTCGTTTGACGACATTGATGAGACGGGCGAAGCGGCGAGAAATGCCTCGGTATTTCTCGCCGCCACACCGGCAAAAAGGATCGACCTCCTCAAACCGCTCCTCGAAAAAGACGAAGACGAGAAGCGAGACATCGGAGCTATCATCGCGTTTCTCTCATCGCTTGAGTGCGCGCTCGCGTCGCATCCTCGTACACAATCGCGCGAGGGGCTTTCTGCGATTTACAACGCCCGGAAATATCTCGGCGACAAAGGCGCCCTCGTCAAACCGCTACTCGAATCCGTTGCCCTTCTGATACCGCGAGTATGATATAATCATGGCATATGATCGACTACGATTTTAAGCATCTTGACGGGAAGCTTGCCGAGGCGCGCGACTGGCTCGCGCGCGAGTATAGGGGTCTGCGCACCGGTCGCGCGATGCCTGCGATCCTCGATGGTATATCGATATCGGCATATGGCTCGATCCTGCCGCTCAAGCAGGCGGGAAATATATCGGTTGAAGATGCGCGGACACTGCGCGTCACGCCGTGGGATTTGGGATTGGTCAAAGACATCGAACGCGGAATCGCGGCGGCCAATCTCGGCCTCGGCATGGCGACCGACCAATCCGGCGTCCGCGTCACCTTCCCCGAGCTTACCGCCGACCGCCGCCAAGAATTGATCAAAGTCGCCAAGCACAAGCTCGAAGACGCCCGCACCGCGGTACGCATCGCGCGCGACGAGGCGTGGAAGGATATCCAAGAAAGAGAGCGCGAGGGCACGCTCACCGAAGACGACAAATTCACCCTCAAAGAGCAATTGCAAAAGAAAGTCGACGCCGCCAACGAAGCCCTCGAAAGCGCTTTTGACGCGAAGGAGAAGGAGATGAGCGCGTAAATCATCATTGGATATTTTGATCATCTCTGGTACCATATCCGCATGATGACGATCACGCTCTCACCCGCAAAAGTAGCCAAACAGGGCGGTGTCGTGGTGCTTCCGATCAAGGAATATCAACGCCTGCTCGCCGCCGCGGTACCGACCTATTATCTCACCGGCAAAGCCGCCTTGCGCCTCGACAAACTCGTCGAAGACGGCCTGCGCGAACATCGCGAGGGCAAGACACGCTCGATAAAATCCCTCGCGGATTTGGACTAAATACCAACATGGTATGGGTATAAACGGGATCAAGATGAGCAGAATATTCGAAAAAGAATACCGCAAGCTGGATAAAAAGATCAAAGACGCGGCGAAGGAAAAAGAAAATGTCTTCCGTGCAGACCCGTTCCACCCCAGCCTGGAGACCCACAAACTCCACGGCAAGGAAAAGGACGTCTGGGCGTTCTCGATCAATCGCAAGTATCGGATCAAATGCGTCTTTCTCGACAACGACACTGTCCTGTTCCTCGATATCGGGTTGCATGATATTTACGAATGACCGCATACCTCATGCTATAGTACGCACACATGATCACCGCAC
>Ga0105164_10002169_pt1 | contig 12211 bp, 12 predicted proteins | sample VDWuncwatermetaG_FD_89674 | JGI IMG/M metagenome (GOLD analysis project Ga0105164, IMG submission 89674) | Wastewater microbial communities from Netherlands to study Microbial Dark Matter (Phase II) - VDW unchlorinated drinking water | ecosystem: Environmental > Aquatic > Freshwater > Drinking...
CCTCCCACCCTCCCCAAAAATCTTCCTTGCCAAAGGATAAAATCCTAGTAGAATTTGCTGAATGGACCGTCTCTTCCTAATCACGGGATCGATCTCGGCTTTCTTAGCAGTCGTCTTGGGAGCCTTTGCCGCGCACGGACTGAAGACAAAACTCTCACCGGAGATGTTCAATATCTTCGAAGTCGGCGTGCGCTATCACATGTACCACGCCCTTGCCCTGCTGGCAGTCGCCTGGGCCTCGACCCGCTGGCCGGGAAGCAGCGTCACTGCGGCCGGATGGTTATTTTTGGCCGGCACCATCATCTTTTCCGGCAGCCTCTACGTTCTCAGCCTAACTGGCCTCCGCTGGCTCGGCGCCATCACACCCATAGGAGGTGCTGCTTTCCTACTTGGTTGGCTCTGCCTCGTATGGGGAGCATGGCGTTGACCCGCTACATGCGTTAAACTACGCTCTAAATAATGATCATCGGCATTCCTAAAGAGATCAAGGAAGAGGAAAAGCGGGTCGCCATCACCCCGTCCGGAGTTTCCGCCTTTGTCACTCATGGTCACAAGGTCGTAGTGGAAAAAGGGGCGGGATCGGGCAGCGGTATCCTGGATCGTTCCTACGACGGGGCCGGAGCAATGGTGGTGGATTCAGCGGCGGAGGTCTGGCAACAGGCTGGCCTGATCATGAAGGTCAAGGAGCCTCAGCCCTCTGAATTCCCATTCCTGCGCAGTGGTCTGATCCTCTTTACCTATCTTCACCTGGCCGCGAGTGAAGAAGTAACCCGGATACTCTGCAGCCAAAGAGTCACGGCTGTGGCCTACGAAACCATTCAATTGGAAGACGGCTCGCTTCCCTTGCTCACGCCGATGAGCGAGGTTGCCGGACGGCTGGCGCTCCAAGTGGGAGCGTGGTGTCTCCAGGCGGAGAACGGCGGCAGAGGCATTCTCCTTGGCGGCGCCTCAGGAGTGCGTCCCGGAAAAGTAGTGATCTTAGGAGCTGGAATATCCGGCTCCAATGCATGCCAGGTTGCCGCAGGCATGGGAGCCTACGTCAGCATCCTCGACGTGAACCCGTCAAAACTCCGCTACATCCATGATATCTTGGGCGGTCATGTGACGACGCTCATGTCCAACCGGGCCAATATCGAGGAGGAAGTAGTGGACGCCGATCTGGTCATCGGCTCAGTTCTGATTCCGGGCGCGAAGGCGCCGAAACTTCTTTCCCGAAATCTTGTAAAGCTTATGAAACCGGGCGCGGCGCTCGTTGATATTTCCATAGATCAAGGGGGTTGCGCCGAGACTTCCCGTCCCACTACACACCACCGCCCTATTTATATCGAGGAAGAGGTGGTCCACTACTGCGTGACCAACATGCCCGCCATCGTTCCCAACACGTCCACCTACGCGCTAACCAACGCGACGCTGTCTTATGGATTGGAAATCACGGACAAAGGTTTCCCGAAGGCCTTCAAAGAAAATCCCGCGCTGGCCAGGGGGCTCAACAGCTACGGCGGAAAGATAACCCATGCCGGAGTGGCGACCACCTTTGGAATGAGCGCAACACCGATCGAGGAGGTCATCGGCAGATGAGGCTAGTCACGCGGGCAGATTTCGACGGCATCGTCTGCGGCGCTCTGATCACTCTGATGGAAGAGATCGACTCCTATCTCTTTGTCGAGCCCAAATTTATGCAGGACGGCATGGTCAAGATCCGTGAAGGAGACATCATCGCCAATCTCCCCTACCATCCCCACTGCAGCCTCTGGTTCGACCACCACGTCACGAATGCACCGGCGTGGGAACGAGTTTCGAGTTTCGAGTCTCGAGTCTCGAGTTTAAAATCCCGAAACCCGGAACCCGAAACTCGAAACCCCACGGTAGTGGAGGGCAAGGGAGGCTTCCGCCTCGCTCCCAGCGCCGCGCGCGTGGTCTACGAGTACTATATAACGATAGCCAATACGGCATCTCAGGAATCCAAAATCCAAAATCCAAAATCTAAAATTGTGGAGGGGCTGAAAGTTTTCGGCTCGGAGCGGATGCGATACCTGCTCGAAGAGACCGACAGGATCGACGCCGGTCAGCTTGTTCCTGAGGACGTGCTCCATCCCCAAGGCTACGTCCTGATCTCCATGACCCTTGACGGCAAACGGGCTGAAGATGAACCCTATTGGCTTCGCCTCATAGGGCTTCTGCGGGACGCTTCTCTGGAAGAGACCTTGAGGGACTCGGAGGTAAAGCAGCGCTGCCAGCAGATTTTGGATGCTCAGGAGACACTCAAAAAAATCCTCCTGAAACGGACGACTCTAAAAGGCAACGTGATCTTTGTGGATCTGCGCGGGATCAAGGATATGCCGGACGGCAACCGCTTTTTGCTCTATACGCTTTTTCCCGCGGGGAACATCTCTTTGAAGGTCGCCGATGACAGCCAGAGACCCAATACAACGGCGATCTCCGTGGGATACAACATCTTCAACACGACCTCGAAAGTCAACGTGGGCGCTCTGCTGGAAAAACACGGAGGCGGCGGTCACAAAGTCGTCGGCTCCTGCCGCGTGCCCAGCAGCGAGGCGGAAAAGGCCGTCAAAGCGATCTTGGAGGCGATCAAAGAATGAAGCCAATTTTGGATTTTAGATTTTCGATTTTAGATTTAATCCAAAATCGGCAATCCAAAATCTAAAATGGTGGAGATGAAGATCATCAAGATCAAGGAGGCCCTGAGGCACCTGGAAAAGGTCAATGAGGAAATCCGCTATGTAAATTGCGCGGAGGGGAAGGGTTTCAGCACCGGCCTCATCGCGTTCAAACCCGGAAAGGATTCCGATCCAAAACGGATCCGCCACCGAGACAAGGACGTGGTCTGCCACGTGCTCAGGGGCAGCGGCCGTTTGCGCGTCAACGGGCGAAGGATCGCGCTGAAGCCAGGCACCATCTGCCATATCCCGAAAGGGACGCCGCACGATTTCGCAGCGGGGAAAAAGGGCGAGATGGTTCTGTTTTACTCGATGATAAAAACAAGGTAAAAAAAGCTAATACCAACTATGACTAACGTACAGTTCTCCTCCTCCCTGAACGTTCGGGCAGTGAAGCAAGCCCCGCGGCGCCGAAAGAAAAAGAATCTTGCAATCTAAAATCCAAAATCTAAAATCCAAAATCGCTATAGCAGCAGTGCTCGCGCTTCTCTTTGTTCCCGGCTGCGCCTCAAAAGTGGTGCCGGAGCCTCAATATGTGCCCGCCGCCGGCCTGTTGGATATTGTGAAAGATTTCGAGCGGCTCGCGCGCGAGGACGTGTACCGCTTTCCTATTCCCAAGGATGTCACCGGGATCAATATCATGAAGGCAACGCTGGTCCGGCTCGAAGACTTTGAAAAGAAAAATCCCGGTCAATTTTTCGACTTCATCAATTTTAACAAGGCGACGGCCTACGAGAGGCTCCGGGAGTACGATCAAGCTATCGCCTATTATCGCAAGGTAACCGAATCGGACGGCCGCTTGGCGGCCGAGGCGGTCAAAAACATCGAGGCGCTGGAATCCTTCAGACGCATCCTGCAAAAACCCCTGCCGGCCCAGGACCCCTTGGAGTACATCAAAGGGATGGATGAAAAGGTGGCGGCCTGGAACGAGATCATCCGCAAGTACCAGGGGACGCCCTACGAGTACCTCGCGCGCGTGGAAGAGGAAAAGATCGACCGGGCCAAGGTGGCCTTCGTCGAGCTCAACCGCTACCGGATGAAAGACGGCAACCAACTGGTCATCCTGGGCTACAGTCAACTCGTCACGAAGCACCGCCAGAGCAAAAACCTCTACCGTTATCTCCTGGACTTCGGCGACTTCTACGCCCTATTGGCAAAGGAGTACTCCCTCCAGAACGATCCTGAGGGATTGAGCTTCGATCAGGAAACCTTCGATCAATTTGCAAAGTCCGCCTTAAGGCTCTATACCGAGGTAGCGCAGGTTGACGGGATCCTTGAGAAAATCGAGGCCCAAGGGAAGATCGAGGGGCTGCGCGGGCTGATGGAAAAAACGAGAAGACTGAACAGATGAAGCGGATCCTCATAACAATGACGCTCTCTTTCTGCCTGCTGGGAAATTTTCCCCCGGGGGCCGGAAAGGCCGCTGGGCAGGAAAAGGAGTCGCCCCTGGAGAGGGTCCTGAAGCCCCTGCCCGATTACGACCCCTTCGACAAACCACCTCTCCCTCCGCAATACTTTCCCGACGAGGTAGACAAGCGGGTGCGCGAGCTCCTCGTCGACAGTCTGACAAACGGAGAGGAGGCCCTCGAAGGACACGTCCGCTTTTTTATCAATAAGGACGCCGAACTTAAGAAGGAGCAGGGAACGGTTACGGGGCTGACGGGAGATGTGACGGACCTCTTCCACAACACGATCCGTGACCGTAATCGTTACCTGGAAGCCCAAAAGAAAGCGCTCGCCTCCGCTGCATCGCCGGAGCAGAAAAAACTCATTGAATCGAGGCTGCGCAACGACGACCTTACCCAGGCGGACGAACTGTTGAGGACCAGCAGCGCCAACCGATGGGGCGGCGTGCTGAACCGGCTGCTCAGCTCCGTCAACCTAGTAAGCATTCTTTCGAGTTCCTACGTCGGCGCGGCCGTGGACTCGGCCGTGAGCCAGATCCTCGAGGCGGGTTCGCTGGAGATCTCCCCGGAGGAGAGGAAGGCACTCACCCACTACCTCGAACACTTAAAAAGGTATCCCGACGACCCCAAGAACGGGGAAGTCCGAAAACAGGTGGAGGCTCTGGAAAAAAAGAAAAAGAGAGTCCTGGTTCAAAAGCAGATAGAGCGGGCGGAAGAAGCGGCGGGCAAAGGAGACCCTGACGCCGCCCTATTCTATTACGAGATGGCGACATGGATCGACCCGCTCTCACGCGAAGCGGAGAAGGGCCTTGAGAAGGCAAGAAAAAACCGGCGACAACAAGAGGAAGCGGCGAAAAAAAGTCTCTTGGTCGCAACGGACCGACCCCAGGAGACTGCCAACTCGACGGAGGAGCGGAAGCTCAGCGGGCTCCTCCAGGCCTTGACCCTAAGAGATCCCGAGCAGATTGAAGCACAAGCGAAGCTGTTGGCCGATAAAAACCCAGGGAAACCTCTGGCCGAATCGGCGCGCGACGCGTCGGCAGTGACGTTGGAAATCAGGGGCCAGCACGAAGAGGCAAAGAAAATCTTGGAGCAAATTGCCCGCTCTTCCAGCGACCCTCAGGCAAGAAAGAGGGCCGAACTCCTACTGGGAAGCCAGGAGTACAATCTCCTCGCCTCTTTTAACGAGGCGCGCAGTCAACACCGGCTCCAAACCGTCAAATATGTCCTGCTAGGGGAGGACTTCCTCAAAAAGAATCTCCTCTACGGCACCGCGCCGCTGATCGCCTCAGGACCGGCCGGTGCGACCTCCGTGGCCGCAGCCAACATGATCATGATCGGAACGAACCTCTTTCAGATCCTCACCTCGAACCCCATCTCCTACCAGAACGTCATCGACAAAGGAGTCGACTACATCCGCAACCATCCGCAATCGGACAGCGCCGGAGAGGTCTATGCCGTTTTGGCCGGCGCCTACGAGGAAATCGGGATGTATGACAAGGCCATTGCCTACCACGAGATGTCCGGCAAGACCACGGAGAAAAAACTCGCCGGGCTAAAAGAGAAAGCTGCCAAGGCCCTCCTCCAGGCGGCGGAAAAGGGGAGCGAAAGAAACGCCAAGGAAGCCTACCTCAAGACTATTCTTGACGACTATCCGGAAAGCGCCGCTGCTAAGTCGGCAATGCAGAAACTCACGGCGCTCATGAAAATCGAAAATCAGGGGCTCCGGATGAGCAAGAGATTCCTCATAGAGAATCCGGAACTCTACGGGCCACAGGGGCTGCGCTTAAAACCGACACTCTTCGACGGCAACCCAAGCAATATGGAGCTCGCGGATCAAGGGATCAATCTTTTGAGTGACAGAGAAATCCTCCTCCATTTCCAGACCCCCTGGGGAGTTCAGAGCCAGAGCTATCCCATCGACAAAGAAGCCAGCGAGCGATTCCAAATCGCTCTGAGAAAAAAGAATTACGACGTGGCGATGGGTGATGTCGACGCCCGGACAAAAGGGAGCCCAGGGGGAATCAGGGATATCCCCTTGCCCCTTCTCAGAGGGGAGTTGGAGAAAAAGGGCGCAGAGACCGAGGACACCGCCATGAGTTTAGTCCGCGAGGCAACAGGTCCCACTAGCGCTTTTCTCAAAGTCCTGGACCATCAGCTCCTCAGCGAGAACGAAAAGGAGGCCGGGCGTAAGTGGAATCTCCCGCCAATCCAGGGGAGCATCTCGGCAAGTCGATTTGACCTGAGCGGCTCCCTTCCAACGGGCCTCTGGGGGGATCGCCTCTCCGTAGGTACCGACCAAAAAAGTCCATTCGCCGGGCTCCAGCTCCCGATCCCCTTGCTTCAAGGCTTCATCCCCGTGGATTTCCTCCTCCAGGGTGGACCGGGCCGCTTTTCCATCTCCCCCAAGATCCACCTGCAAAAAGACAAAGACGAGGACCAGGAACTCTACCGATAGACAGAGAGGAGAGGGCTCTTGGTTAGAAAGGATCTGAGTCGCGGCTTCCTGTCGGTTCTGGGAGGGCTGCTCTTATGGGAGGTTTTGACGCGCCTTCTCTTGGAAAACGAGCTCCTGATTCCTCCTCCCAGTAGCGTGCTTCGCACGCTATGGAAGCTGGGCTCAAGCGGCGCGCTTAATCGGCATCTCTTTGCGACCCTTTTCGAGTTTGTGTGCGGCTTCAGCACCGCCTGCGTTGTCGGCATCCTGCTCGGTTACCTGATGGGTCGCTATCGATGGTTCGACGACCTCATGGATCCGTGGATCGCAACCCTCTACTCCATCCCTGTCATAGCCTTCGTGCCGTTCATCATCATTTGGTTCGGCATCGGACTGCTCTCCAAGATCATCGTGGTCTTCAAGATCACCGCAGTCGCGATCATGCTGAACACCGCGGCGGGGATCAAGACCATCGATCCCTCATTGCTGGAACTCGCTAAGTCGCTGCGCCTGAAACCGTTTGAAACCACCTATAAGATTCGCCTGCCGGCGGCACTCCCCTACATCATTACGGGGATGCGGCTCGGAGTCGGCCGGGCGATGCTCGGAGTGATCGTAGCGGAGCTTATGGCCGCCAATGCCGGCCTGGGCTATCTGCTCCGCGACGCGTCGGAGACCTGGGACAGCCCCAAACTCTTCGTGACGGTGGTCTTGCTCGCGGCCATGGGGATGGGCAGCTTCGCCCTGATAAGAAAAGGGGAACAGAAGCTCGCTCCCTGGCGTGAGACCGCCGAATGGTGACAAATGAAGGGTACTCTCAAGCTCATCTCGATCTTTGGCGGGCTTGTTCTTTGGCACATCCTCGCGACCCGAATAATTAACGACACCGCTCTTCTGGTCTCCCCGCTGGTCGTGGTCGTCAAAGGCTATGAGATGCTGTTCGTCACGGCTGAGCTCTATCCCCACCTATACGCCAGCTCGTGGATTTTTCTCAATGGCATGCTCCTCGCCACTCTCGTCGGCGTTCCCCTGGGCTTTCTCATGGCGCTCAGCCCGGTCGTGAGAGATTATGTCAACCCTTGGATGACCGCCCTCTACACCACTCCGCGCATCGCCTTTGCCCCTGTGCTGCTTCTCTGGTTCGGCATCGACATCGCATCCAAAATCATCATCGTCTTCCTCGGCTGCGTCTTCCCGATTCTCATCAACTCCTTTTACGGCATGCGGGTGGTGAGCCGGGAGTTCGTGGAGGTGGGCCGTTCCTTCCGCCTCTCCCGAGGAGCTCTGTTCCTGAAAATTCTTCTGCCCGCCTCCGTTCCCTTCATCTTGGCCGGGCTGAGACTGGCCGTGGGCCGCGGACTCACCGGCGTGGCGATCGCCGAATGGTTCGGCGCCACAGAGGGTCTCGGCTATATGATCTTCTTTGCCGGGCAGACTCTCAATATCCCTATTCTATTTGTCGGCGTGGCTGTTTTCGCCATCCTCGGTATTCTCGGCTTTCAGATCCTCAAAATTATCGAAGAGCTTGCCACCCCCTGGAGGAAAGGGTTTGAGGTAAAATAACTTATGGCCGGACCTGCACTGGAGCTCAGGAACCTTACCAAAGAGATTCCGACCGGGAACCAACAGCCGTTTGTCATTTTCAAGAACATTAGCCTCACCGTCAGGGACGGCGAGTTCGTCAGCATCGTCGGACCGAGCGGCTGCGGAAAAACGACTCTGCTCCGAGTCATCAACGGTCTCCTCCCCCCTTCTTCCGGGCAGATCTTCATTGACGGGAAGGAGCAGACGGGAGCCGACAACGAGCTCGTCATGGGCTTCGTCTTCCAGGGGGCCTCGCTGCTCCCGTGGCGTACGAGCCTGAAAAACGTCCTGTTAGGCCTTGAAGGGAGGAAACAACCCAGAGAAGCGGAAGAGATCGCCCGTTTTTACTTAAATCTGGTCGGACTGTCTGGTTTTGAGAATCATTACCCGCATCAGCTCTCCGGCGGGATGCAGCAGCGCGTCAATCTGGCCCGGGCCCTGGTCGTCGACCCCAGGATCCTTCTCATGGATGAACCCTTCGCCGCGCTGGACGCCCAAACGCGCACCTTCATGCAGCTGGAGCTGCTGAGGATCTGGTCTCAGACGAAGAAGACCGTGATCTTCATCACGCACATGATCTCGGAGGCGATCCTGCTTTCAGACCGAGTCATCGTCTTCAGCCACCGCCCGGGGCGGATACGATCCGAATTTACGGTGCCGCTTGCGCGTCCGAGAAATATCGATATAAAATCCGACCACCGCTTCGTGGAGTTGGAAAACGTGGTGTGGAAACAAATCGAGGAAGAGGTCAAGGCTGCTCGTGAGGGGAGCCCGATCTGAACGGAGGGATTCATGCGACAAACAAAAATGAAAGGCTTTATTCTCTTCGGTCTTCTGGCCCTTGGTGCGGTCTTTACTCGCCTCTCGTTGGCGGGTGAGGCCGGCCTTCCCACAGTCCGCTTTGTTCAAAGCGGCCGCACCGCGTCGAGCTGGCCGCTTTTCGTCGCCGAGGAAAAACGCTTCTTTCAAAAGAACGGCATTTATCTCGAGGAGATCATCGTACGCGGCGGGACTAACATGACCCGCGCCGTGTTGAGCAACACGATTCCCGTCGGGCGAATCAACCCGGACTATGTGATCGACGCCCGGGAAAAGGGAGCCAAGATCAAAATCATCTCCGGCGCGCTGGAAAAGATTCCCTACGATCTTATGGCCCGGTCCGAGATCAAGTCTGGAGCCAACATTAAAGGCAAGGTCATCGGCGTGGATTCACTCACCGGAGGAACCACGCTCATGATCAAAGAGGTCCTGGAAAAGGCCTACAAGCTCACGGACAAAGACTATCAATTCTTGGTCGTGGGGACTTCGCCTGATCGCTACGCCGCTTTAAAGGGCGGAGCAGTGGCGGTGACCTTTATGGGGCCGCCGTTCAATCTGCGGGCCGCCAAAGAGGGCTTCACCAAACTCACTACCTTTCATGAATATCTCGGGCCCATCCAGTTCGCCGTGGAGTTCGCTCACGAGGACTATATCCGCTCCAACCGGGCCGAGGTCGTGAAGTTTATAAAAGGCATGATCGAAGCGCAGAGGTTCATCTACGATCCTAAGAACAAAGAGGACGTGATCGGGATCTATGTGAAGATCCTGAAGAGCACGCGCGAAGCGGCGGAGATCGACTACCGCTTTCTGGTAGATGAATTTAAGCCCTGGCCAACCGACAGCTCGGTAAACAAGCAGGCGATCGAAAAGACCATGGAGCTTCGGGCCAAGGCCGGGAAGTACGAGGGGAAAAAGGCCCCGCCGTACACCCAATACGTTGACACCTCCCTCGTTGAAGAGGCCAAGAGACAACTGGGGTTGAAATAACTAATAGAGGAGAGGACACATGAAGAAAATTTGTCGACTCGCTAGCCTCGCAATGTTCATTATGCTGCTGACCTCAGCAGGCGCTAGCGGCCAACCGTTGAAAAAGATCCGCATCGGCTATCCGTCAACGAGCTTCAGGCAGAGCAACGTTTGGGTTGCTAAAGAGGTAGGGCTGTTCAAAAAATACGGACTGGAAGTAGAGCCGATCTTTCTCCGCGGAGGACAGGTAGCGACTATGGCCTTGGCTGCCGGCGACCCGCCGATCGTCAACATCGGCACGGTCGTGCAGGCCAACCTGACGGGCTATAATCTCGTGCTCATTGCGGCGGTGGAGACCATGTATGATCAGATCGTCTTCGTCCGGCCCGGTATAACCAAGCTGGAAGAGCTAAAAGGAAAAAAATTCGGCATCAGCGGCTTTGGAGCTGCGACACACTATGCGGCTACTATCCTTTTCAAACATTTAAACCTCGAGCTCAACAAGGACGTGGCGCTCATTCCAGGTGGTCCCGACGCGGAGCGCCTGGGTGCTTTAGTTTCCGGAAAAATCGATGCCACATTCTTCACTTCCTCCTCAGCTGCTCCAGCAAGAAAGATGGGTTTTACTGAACTCCTCCAGATTGCCGATCTCGGGGTTGAGGTTCAGGGAAACGGATTTGCCACCTCGCACGCTTTTATTCAGAGCAATCGAGACGTAGTAAAATCCGCTCTAAAAGGATTCGTCGAGGCAATCTACTTCATCTACGCCAACAAGAAGGAGGCCCAGAGAGTCTTTGCGAAATACATGCGCACGAACGATCCAGATGTTCTCGAAGATTCTTACCAAGGCTACGTGAAGTCGATCCCGAAGAAGCCGTATCCCACCCTCAAAGGCATCCAATTTATGCTTGACATGCTGTCCGAGAAGATGCCCCAGGCGAAAAATGCCAAGCCGGAGCAATTCGTCGATCTTAGCTTTCTTCAGGAACTTGAGAAGGAGGGCTTCTTTACCGAAATGGCGAAGAGGTACCCCACGAAATAAGGCTAAACGAATTTCGGATTTTGGATTGCCGATTTTGGATTAATCGTTCGACTGAGCTCACGACGAAGTCTAAAATCGAAAATCGGGAAAGGGAGGAACGAAGAGATGTCAACAAAGGTGATTCAGCCGAAAGACTTGTCGGATCCGAGGCCAAGATACTCTCAGGGCATCCTCGCCGAGGGCGGCAAATTGCTTTTTATCGCGGGCCAAACCGCCTCTGACAAGGACGGAGGCATCGCAGGCAAGGGAGACATCGAAGCGCAGACCCATCAGGTCTTCAAGAATCTGAGCTCGGTCCTAAAGGAGGCCGGTGGATCGCTCGATAATCTGGTCATGACCACGACCTACATCACGGACAGAAAATACCGGGAGGGCTATAACCGCGTGCGGCAGCAGTACTACAAGAAGAACTCGCCCACCAGCACGCTGGTGATTGTAACCGGACTCGCGAGCCCAGACTACCTTATAGAAATTAACGGGGTCGCGGTTCTGTAGATAGTGAAGGCCTCGGCTGCAAAGCTATCAGACTTCGAGACCCCGAAAGCCAGTCCGCAGGGCACGAGTTTTCGCGCCGCGGCCGATAGAGTAGTACCATGAGTCGAACCTCCCTTATCGGACGTCCGCGGCCCTCTCCCTCGCGCCCCTCGGCCTAGAAGCGAAGCCGCCGCCCGGTCGAAGAGCCCGCGCATCCGATAACCGGCGGTCGGAATAAGTACCTACCCATTGCGCGGGCTCGGAGAGCGGGTGGCGGCTGGCGGATTGCGATTATTCTTGGAGGAAACATCAATGAAGGTTACCGTTCTCGACGACTATCAGCACGCCTTTGATGGCTCTCCGGCGATCCAACGGCTGCGGCAAAAGGCACAAGTTCAAATCTTTACAGAGAAATTCGCCTCGGAAAAAGAGCTGATTCAAGCCCTCAAGGGATGCCAGGCGATTATCCCTATCCGGGAACGGACCCGTTTCTCCGCCAAGCTGCTGGAGGCATTGCCGGAGCTCAAGGTCATCGCTCAGACCGGAAACCACGCCTATCACATCGATATGCAGGCCGCCACGGAGGCAGGAATTCTTGTGACCATGGCCCCAGGCGGCATCGGTGTAACCGAGCTCACCATCGGACTGATGATAGCAGTGATGCGCCGCATCCCCCAAAGTGACCAGGCCATGAGAAGAGGCCAGTGGCCGCTGGTTCTAGGTAGGGTCCTCAAGGGGAAAACTTTGGGAATTCTAGGCCTGGGGAAGGTAGGCTCTGAAGTCGCACGGATTGCCCAGGCCTTCG